>Ga0209935_1000366_pt1 | contig 124554 bp, 114 predicted proteins | sample ThiBio_1000_plan_2_FD_183958 | JGI IMG/M metagenome (GOLD analysis project Ga0209935, IMG submission 183958) | Wastewater bioreactor microbial communities from Cape Town, South Africa - Thiocy_cont_1000_plan (SPAdes) | ecosystem: Engineered > Bioreactor > Thiocyanate-remediating >... | reverse complement strand
GGCGGCTCTGGAGGATGAACGTAACGCCAGAGGTGCGAAAGTGAACTGGCAATTTACAAATGCCAAAGCTCGCCAAAAGCTGCAAAATCGTTATCCTACTTATCAATCAATTCTAGACTAACTACTAGTAAAAGGCGTAAATGTAAATATCGTGGTCAGGGTCGGAATAAATCGTCTTCATAAACTGGGAAAACTTGGTCAAACCCTCCGGCGGGAATTTTTTGTATTCCCGGAAGTCGGAAAAGAGGCTCCGGCTGCCGTTTTCGGCCTGGCCCACGAAGACGTACCGCACATTGTGTTTTTTGAGCAAGGCGAGCGCTTTGGCCGGGTCGGTGGCCTGGTAAATCCGGTCCATATCGAGCCAGTTCTCCCAGATTTCCAGTTCGGGGATATTGCCGCGCCACTGCAACTCGTGGAAAGGCCAACCCACGATGGTCGGTAAACCGGTGTAGGTGCTGACCCGGTCGCCCCAGCTATAATTCATGCCGTTAGCTTCCAGCACGATACCGCGCCGGTCAGGCCGGTTGGCCGTGTAGTTGCGTAAAAACACCATCGCCGGGTATTCCGCCGGGAAGGCATCGGCATACCAGCTTTCGCCGTTGAGGTCCACCCGGTTCGTGTAGTGGTTGGTCGCCTGGTAATAAGCGAGAGTCGGAAAGAGGGTGCCAGCCAGCATCAAAAAGACCATCAGGACGGTAAAGACGCGGCGCAATTTCCAGCGTTTGCCTTCCGGCGCGGCCTCGCCGGTTTCGACCGAGGAGACTACCGGGGCAGGGCTAGCCGGTTCGGACCCGGTTTGGACACCGGGTACAGGCGCGACCGAGGTCTGGTTGAAATTCCAGCCGGGGCCAAAATCCGGCCCTTCGCTAACCCGGACCCGCGCCGCCTTGAGATTGAACAGTTGAGCGGGGGCGGGCAGGCCCAACCGGAAAACCCGGCCAGGGAAGGCCAGGCGCGGCCAGCCGATAGTAAAGTTCAGGCGTTCTTTGACCAGGCTCAGGGCAGGCCAGCGCCACCGGATAACCCGCACCGTGAAATAGGTAGCCGAGACTCCGTACAGCACCCACATCTGGTACCAGAACTTCATCATGGTATTAAAGCGGTTGGTATATATATCCTTGATGAAGAAAAGCTCGCAGAAAAGGGTCAGGGCCGCCGCAAAAGCCAGGCACGCCAGGGCAAAGACATCCAGGAGCGCGCCCAGGTCGGTCCGGTAGGAGCGTTGGAGGAGCTTGCGGACCAATAGCCGCAGCGACATGTAAAGCAAGAAAACGCCCGGCCCCAGCAGTTCGAAATTGACCCGCGGCCCAATTATGAGCAACAGCCCAAAAACCAGTCCTTCCAGGGCCAGGCGGGGCCGCCGCCACAACTGGGCGAAAGCACCCGGCCAGAGCAGCCAGGCCGCTAGCGAAAAGACCACTACCGGCACGATACATGAGCCAAAGGACAGATTTTTAGCGGCATAATCGTCAAAAGCCCTGGGAAGCTGCGTCAGGCCATAAATGACCAGAGCCACCCCTACCGGCCATTTCAAGACCCAGGCCCAACCCGGCAAGGCGCGCTGGTTGTACTGCCCGGTCTGCCGCCAGACCTGGGCCAGTTCGAGCCCCAGGAAAGTTAGAATCGGGAGCAGGAAAATTCCGTACATCACGACAAACTCGGACAGGTAGGTGCGCGGCCAGGCGACCCAGCCAAGATACTTGCTCAAAAAGCCGATGATAAAAGTATTGCCGTAGGTAGCGTCGGGGATTGCCCGGACCATGCCGTTGAACAGCGAGAAATAATAATAGTAGGCCAGCAGGATAAGACAGCCCAGCCCTATCACCTGGACCAGCCAGCGCCCCAGGATGCCTAAAAGCGTCCCGGCCTGGCGGGATTCGGCCAGGAGCAGTACGACCCCGGCCAGCAGCAGGTAAGTCAGGAAATCGCCCCCATTGATAAAAGCCATGGCCCCTAGCACGATACCACCCGCCAGGTAGCGCGGCAGCGAAGTCCAGTGAGGCCGCGCCAGCACCCATTGGGTCGGGCTGACCAGGCAATTGACCAGAAAGGCGAGGGCCAGCAGGACAAACGGGGCGTCGAGCAGGTGAGCATGCAAATCGCCATTTAGATAACTATAGATGGGGTACTCGGTCAGAATATCCATCAGCTTGCCATCGGGCGGCATGGGGTCGTAAATCATGCGGGCGGTGGCCCACCAGTCCAGGTGAAACGGAAAACTCGGATTGGATAGAGGCAAAAACCCGTGTTGTACAAGCTGGCGAAGGGGCGCTAAATTGCCCAGAATCATCAGGAGGGCCGCCCCCAGGAAACTCCCCTTGATGGACACGGAGACGGTTTTGCGCAGTAACCCGACCAGATTTCCGGCCAGGCCATAAGCGGCTTGCGCTCCCAGGCCGTAGACCAGTCCCATCGCGATATTGTAGGCGATAGGGGCCGGGACGCCGCTCAGTTTGACCAGGAAAGCCATCAAATACTGGCCGCCATAGTAATAATTCATCGGCTGGCCGCTGTACCAGGGGTCGGGCGCGGGAAGGGTCGGGGAGGTCGCAATCGCCTGGATAAAGGCCAGGTCAAAAAACTTTTCGGACTGGTTGAGGGCGGGCATGAATGAGCGGACATTTATCATGAAGGCGAACCCGGCCAGAAAGACCAGTTCGCTACCCAGGACCAGCCACAGGTTGCGCTTTTTGGTGAACCATTCGCGCATTTCCTGGCGAAGGCCCGGCTTGCCCCAGAGCAACCCCAGGCTCACGAGTTCAAGCAACCCGACCGCCAACCAGCAGGTATACCACTGAAATCCTATAATTTGCAGGTTACCAAGCCACCAGGCCGTTAACCCCGCCAGGAGTAGTCCCAGCGGTTTGCTAAACGAATACCCCCGGTCCGGCAACCGCCCGAAAACCACAAAACTGACCGGCAGGGCGATGAACCCTAACACTATTATCAGGATATACCAGCAGACGACTTCTATCATTGTTTCCGGTTATTCGAAAGCGTAAATATAGACGTTATACAAAGGGTCGGCATAAATAGTTTTCATAAATTTTGAAAATTTCGCCAGGGCTTCCGGCGAATAGTGGGCATAGTCACCAATGTTGGAGTAGTACGGTTTGTTACCATTCTCAATCTGCCCTACAAAAACATATTTTACATTATACTTCTTAAGTAAAGCTTCTGCTTCGGCCTGGTCGGTGGTTTCGTAAATTTTACCCATATCGACCCAGGGTTTCCAGATATCGAGTTCATCCAGGTTACCGCGCCACTGCAACTCGTGGTTAGCCCAACCGACCACGGTCGGCAGCCCGGTATAGACGCTCACCCGGCCATTGTAGCTGTAGAATAGCCCATTATTTTCGAGAACGATACCGCGCCGGGCCGGGTCTTGTCCCACGTAATTCTTCAAAAAGGTCGTGGCGGCGTAATCCGCCGGTAAAGTTCTGGCATACCAGTCTTCGCTGTTCAGGCCGTAGCGGGTCGAGAAATTGAGGGTAACCTGGCGCGAGTACAACACCGGCACCATCAGGGCGATTATTAGTAAAACGGCCAGACCACCCAGCCAGAAGCGCCGCGCCCAACCTGCCACCCGCGACCTTGCCCTGGCGACAACTTTTGCGCCGGATAGGGGAATGACCCGGTTTGCCGGACCACCTCGGCCTAAAGAAGTAGCCGGGGGCCGGGTATTTTCGGAAACCGAGAAAGCGACCCAGCCGGTCGAGCCGTCCCCTTCTTCCACCAGGGGTGGCTGAAACCCGCCCAAACGCAAAAGAGTAAAGCCGAAACCGCTCAAACGGAGCCTCAGGCGGGTCAGGAGCGGCAGAGGTCTTCCCACGGTAACCCTGGCCGGGCGAATAACCTCCCAGCGCCAGGCCACCACTCGCCAGGTCAAAAAGGCGGCGCTCAAACTGTAGAGTAACCAGGCTTCCTGCCAGAATTTTAAAACCATGTTGAAGCGGCTATCCATAACATCTCGGACATAGACCACTTCACTGCAAAGGGTGAGCGCGGCGGCTATCGCGACCGCCAGGACCGCGAAGAACTCGGCGTTTAACCGCCAGCCGGATTTTTCCAGGTAACGCCCGGCAAACCGGCCCGAAAGATAAACCAGGGCAGCTAGTATACCCAGGAGTTCAAAATGCAATACAACCCCGATGGCAAAAAGGAGCAGACCGGCCATCGCTTCGAGGGTAAGGCGAGGCCGTTGGCGCAATTTCTCCCACAAACCCGGCCAGAGGGTCGCCCCCGCTCCCGCCAACCCCAAAAGCGGAAAAACCACGGTCCGCAGGCTAAAATCGTGCTCCCTGACATCGCCTACCGCCAGCACCAGCCCAAAGCCGCCGATAAAGGCAAATTCCAACCCGGCGATACGGGTCCAGGCCCGGATATGCCGGGGTAGAGGTCTGACACCAGGTTGGCGTTCTTCCTGCCACAACCGACCCACCAACAAACCATAAAAGGTGATTATGGGAAAGAGGAAAAGGCCGAACTGCCAGAGATATTCGCTTAAATTGGTGTGGTTGGTCAGGCTCAGAGCGATGTACTGGCTCAACCAGCCTATCACCGGCACCTGTTCCAGGTTTTCGACCGGCTTAGCCTTGACCATATTGCCGTAACTGGTCGTGTAGAAAAGATAAACCAACCGGGTCGCGGCTGCCAGGGCCGCTACCTGCAACAGCCAGCGTCCAACCTTGCCCGGCCACCGTCCGGCACCCCGCAATTCCCCTAGACCTAACAAAAGTACGGTAAAACCAAAGAAGGGGACAAAATCAACCCCGTTGATAAAGTTCAAGGCGCCAAGGAGCGTCCCACCCAACAAAACGGCTCCCAGGGCCTGCCAGGAGAACGGTTTGCCGACCAAAGCCCAGCGGCGGGGAAAAACCAGGAATTGCAAACCGAAACCGAGCGCCAGCAGGATAAAAATAACGTCCATCTGATTGGCCTGGAGGTCGCCTTTGAGATAGCTGTTAACCGGGAACTCGGTCAGCAGCATTGCCGGTTTGCCCGCCGCGTCCTTATCAAAAATAAAACCGGTCAGGCCGGGAATATCGAGCACGGTCGGCCAGAACTTGCTGCCCCACTCCAAAAACCCGTTTTGCAAAACGCTGCGTACAAGGGTAAGGTTCCCCGCCACTAGCATAAAGACCGCACCCAGCAAGCCGGTCCTGATTACCGGGCCGCCCTTCCGGCCTGTCAGGGCTACCAGGTTACCGACCAGCCCAAAACAGGCCTGGGCACCCAGGGCAAAGACCAGGCCCATACCCAGGGTATAGCCAAAGTCGGCGCCCAACCCGCTTAACTTGCACAACATTCCCAGCAGGAAATGCGAACCGTAATAGTAATTTATCGGTTGCCCGCCGAACCAGGGGTCAGGCGGCGGCAGGGTGGTCGTGGTAGCAATAGAATTTATAAAGGCGAAATTGAAGAACCGCTCGGTCCAGGAATTGGTATCGAGAATAAAGGAGCGCAGATTCAGGACAGCGGCATACCCGGCCAGGAAAAGGAGTTCGGAGGCCAGGACAGTTTTGAGGTTGGCACGCTGGCGAAACCATTCCTTAAAATCTCTGCGCAGACCGGAAATAACGGCCAGGAGACCCCCGCTAAAAAGGGCCAGCAACCCGACCGACAGCCAACCGGTCAGGGCCGTAAAGTCGAACCATTTTAAATTAGCCAGCCACCAGGCCAGTAAGCTCACCAGGAGAAGACCGAGCGGTTTGCTGAAAGAAAAGCCCCGGTCGGGCAGGTGTCGAAAAGCCAGGAAGCTGACGGGCAAGGTAATTACGCCCAGCAGCAAAATAAGAGCGTACCAGTTTAACGCTTCAAGCATATTTTATGTGTTTTGAATTCTAACCGCCGAGGCTCGTCAAAGAGGAAGAAAGTTGAGAATGACATGAATGACAAAAAGCAAAATGCTCGGCTGGTCTAAACCGTCGCGGCAGTGGGGCGGTGTTTCCTAAGACAACTTATATCAACAGCAATAACCCATCGTTGTTGGTTATCCATACTCTATAGACGGCAAATTGCGGGCCATAGTTCCATTTTGGTTATAGGACTAACGGTTAGTTCAAAAGGGGTAGCGGATTTAATGGAAATTACCAAACCCAGGTCTTCGTACTATTGAATGTTTTAAGAGGAGCAAACTATGTATATGATGATACTGATAACACTTCATCTGATGTATATAACTTTCCGAAATAGCTTAAATTCCGCCAAAAAGAAAAGCCGCCCCAATAAAGAGCGGCTTTTCTTTTACCTTTGTAAAAAGGCAACTAGCGAGGTATTACCGGCAAAACCACGCAGGAGGGATGCTCGGCATCGTGAAAAATAGTTTGGTGGGCCGGGCGCATTTCGGTGCTGCTTCCAAAAGCCTCGCCGGTATTAGGGTTGCGGTCCCAGCGCGGAAAGTTGGAACTGGTCACGTCCAGGCGGATACGGTGGCCTGCCTTGAAGACATTCGCGGTTGCCCATAAATTGATGGTAAATTCGTAAGCCCGGCCCGGTTCGAGTAATTCGGCCCGGTCCCCCTGGCGATAGCGCGCCCGGATAATGCCGTCGGCGAGGTTCTGGGCAAAGCCATCCGGGTGTACGTCGACCAGGGTCGCCACGAAGTCGGTATCCGGGGCATCACTGGCCGCCCACAGTTTGACCTCCAACGGCCCGGTAACTTCCAGGTCGCGGGTGAGCGGTTCGGTAGTAAAGACCAGCACGTCCTCGCGTGCTTCTTTAGGCTGCTGGTTCACGGCACCGGGCCTATAAACCCCGTTCATCAGCAAATTGCCACCTTTTGTCGGGACCGGGTTGGCCGGGTCGTAGGTGAAATGGTCAACCGCCTCGGCACCGGGCTTCTCGGTCGAAAGATAACCGCTACCGTTGGCAGTATTGGCGTCACCCTGGCTGTGGAGGTAATAAGGGGTATATTGAGTGCGGGCCAGAGGCCACTCCTGCTCGTCGCGCCAGACATTCTCGCCCATAATGAATAATTTAACCGGCGGTTCGTCCTTAACGCCATTCTCGATACCTTTCAGCCAGTAATCGAACCAGCGCTGAACTAACCCTGTCAGATCGGTCTGTAAATTGATGAAAGCCGAATTGGCTGCGAACCCAAAATCCAGGTCGCCTATAACCCCGCTATAGTTCACGTGCGACCACGGCCCCATTAAAAGGCGGGATTGGCGAGCCTGTGGGGTCGAGCCGTTCTCGTGCATAGCCTTGAAAGCGGTCAGGGTGCCGTTAGTGAAAATATCATACCACCCGCCCACATTGAACGAAGGCACCTGGACTTTGGAATAACTTTCCTGGGGCGAGAAAGGCCGGTTGTATTCGCGGTCGTAGGGCCGGGTGACAATCTCTTCAAGCAGTTCGGGCGCAAGGTTAAGCTTTTTAAGTGGTTCGAAATCTTTCAGGGGCAGCGAGTAATAGCCTTCAGTCTGAAGCCGGTTGATTTCATTTACAAGGGTCGCAATCGCCTGGTACTTCTGGGCCGGGGGGGCATCTTTGTAGCGTTTGAGCATCACGTCCAGCCCGATGGAGGAAAGTTGCCACGAACCCATCAGGCCGAACTCCAGGGCTCCACCCCGCCAGACGGTGCCGTCACGGGCGTCGGCCCAGGTTATCACCGGGAAAATCGCCTTGAGGTGGGGTGGCGTACCGATAGCGGCGGTCCACTGGGTAAAGCCAAAATACGAAGCGCCATACATTCCCACGTTACCGTTAGAACCGGGCAAAGTAGCCGCCCATTCGACACTATCATAACCGTCCTGGGCCTCGTGGCGAAAGACCGACCACGCGCCATCCGATTTCATCCGGCCCCGCACATCCTGGATAATCACGATATACCCGGCCTGGGCCATTCGGACAGCGTCTAGCATAGGGGTAACCGAGGCGAAATCTTTGCCGTAAGGGGTGCGGGTTAGCGCTACGGGGTAGGTCCCTTCGGCGGCAGGCCGGAAAATGTTGGCCCGTAAAATGGTGCCGTCGCGCATCGTTGCCGGAACATCAAATTCAACATTGATTTGATTGCCCATAGCCTTTGAACCTTTCTATTTGAACAAATTATAGTAATTTGGTCTAAAAAATATTTCGGGGGAATTATAATATCTTTGGATATATAAACGCAGTCTACAAAGCGAGGTTTTATGCCATACGACATCACCATCGAACAGGTGCTACAAAACCTGAATGTCAAAGAAAGAATCGCGCTGGGAGAGGGCGGCGAAGGGATTGTCTTTGCGCTTTCCAAAGATAAGGTCGTGAAAATCTACAAGAGCGTAGAACCTCGCTATCTTCAAAGTGTTTTTGACTTTCAAAGGTCATTGGTCGAATTCAGGTTTCCTTTCGAAGTTCCCCTGATTTACGAAATTGGCAATGTCAGCGGCACCTACTACACCATCGAAAAGAGGTTATACGGAGTAACCCTCGACAAAATATTCGGTGGACTGGACGAGGAAGACAAATACCTCATTTTGAATAAATACTTTGAGGGACTCAAAGCGATTCATCAGGTAAAGTTGCCCCGGCTACCTTTTGGGCAGATTCTCACCTCGAATGACCAGGTTACGGGCGATAGCTGGCAAAAATTCTTGCGATTAAAAATGGAAGATAAAATCGGCTATTCAAAACAGTGGCTGGCGCGTGACGTTACCAATTTTGAGCAAAAGGTCGCTCGCTATTACGAGATTATTGAAACCGAACTGACCTGTGAGGAAAAACAGTTGGTGCATGGCGACTACTTCCAGGGTAACGTGTTAGTGCAAAACCTGGGAATTAGTGCGGTACTTGATTTTAGCCCTCACACTGTTGTAGGAGATTACCGGATGGATATTTGCGGGGCCATCACATTCTTAGAGATTGACCCTGTTTTCACTCCGACCCACCTGGATTATCTCTATACCCTGGCGGAACAGGAATACGGCAAAGATATTAGAAAATATATCGGATATTACCGGCTCTATTACAGCTTTTTATTCGCTAACAGCTATGAGTTCGATAAACAGCTTTATGCATGGTGCCTGGAAAATCTGAACGAGGAAAGTTACTGGAAATAAGGGATTGGAAAATAAACAAACCAGGCTTGTGAAATCGAAACTTCACTTACCTGGTTTATTTTTATTTTCAGGAGGGCAGTAGCAGCGATGTTACTCGCCGGGAAACTACCTCTTGGTGTACTGAGGCGCTTTGCGGGCGCGTTTCAGACCCGGTTTCTTGCGTTCCTTGGCGCGGGCATCGCGGGTCAGGAGACCGGCTTTCTTCAAGGCCGGGCGCAGGGTCTCGTCGGCCTGGATAAGGGCGCGGGAGATACCGTGCCGTACAGCCCCGGCCTGGCCGCTTACGCCACCACCCACGACCTTCACCGTAACATTGTACTGGCCCAGGCGGTTGACCAGGCGCAAGGCCTGCTCAATCACAATCTGGTTCAGCTGGCGGCCACCGAAATAATCGGTCGCAGTCTTGTTGTTCACGATGAATGTGCCGGTGCCAGGGGTCAAGCGGACGCGGGCCACCGCAGTCTTTCGCCGCCCGGTGCCGTAGAAGTAATTTTTGTTTAAAGTTGCTGCCATTTTACTCTTTTAGGCTCCTTATACTTTACTGACCAGCGTCACGCGGGCCGGTATATTCCAGCTTGTACTCTTTGGGCTGCTGAGCCTGGTGAGGATGTTCAGCGCCTTCGTAGACCTTCAACTTGCCCAGCATCGCCCGGCCAAGCCGGTTTTTGGGAAGCATCCCTCGCACGGCATCGAAAATAGGGCGGGTTGGGTGCTTTTCCAACTGGTCCTGCAAGGTAATCTCGCGGAAGCCACCGGGATACATCGTGTGGTGGACGTACTTCTTATCGGCCAGTTTGTTGCCGGTCACGACAATGTCCTTGGCATTGATAATTACCACATAATCGCCGGTATCCATATGAGTGGCATAAATCGGCTTATGCTTGCCCTTGAGCAGGATAGCCACTTCGCTGGCAACCCGGCCCAACGTCTGCCCCGCCGCATCCACGACATACCATTCGTGTTTAATTTCAGGCGGCTTGGGCGAGTAAGTCTTCTGCGTCATGTCAAAAACTCCTAAAAATATCTTACACTTACCAGGCTCAACCCGCATGCGGGGGCTGTTGGCCCGGCCTGGCGGCGGTCACAGACCGCCACAATTCTGGCAAAATCTCCGGGGGTACGCTCGCCCTTGCCAACCAGCAAAAGCGTCCCAACAATGTTCCGTATCATATGCGGCAAAAAAGCGTTTGCCGCCACTTCTAAAATCAGCCTGTCCCCCTCGGCTTGCCATTCGGCCTTGACAAGGTTTCGGACAGTACCGGGTTTGTCCGCTGTTGGGTCAGAGTCCTTCACCCCCCACCCGGCCCCGGCAAAACTGGCGAAATCGCGTTCTCCCACCAGGCCGTCCGCCGCTGCTTGCATCGCGGGAAGGTCGAGCGGTTGGGCCACCTGGTAAGCGAACCGCCGGGCTAAGGGCGACCGCACCGGGCGGTTCAGCACCGTGTAGCGGTAAGTCCGCTCCTTCGCGCTAAACCGGGCGTGAAAGTCGTTTGAGACTTCTTCCGCCGTAAGCACCGCCACATCAAACGGTAACAGGGCATTCAGGCCGCGCCGGAAGGTTTCAACCGGCAACCGGCTGGCCGTCAAGAAGTTCGCGACCTGGCCGCTGGCGTGGACCCCGCTATCGGTGCGTCCGGCCATGCTGACCACACAACGTTCCCCGGTACCCAGGCCGGTTAGACTGGCGAGAGCCTTTTCAAGCTCCCCCTGGACGGTCCGGCCATTGGCCTGGAGCTGGGAACCTTTGAAATCGGTCCCGTCATACTCCAACACCAGTTTGATGTTCCGCGCTTGCGGACCTTCAGGAGTTGTGGTGAAAGTTTCCACAACGGCCAAAGACTTAGGCCGGTAAGAACTCGATCAGGGCCAGTTCCGCGCCATCACCCAGGCGGGTACCCAGCTTGAAGATGCGGGTGTAACCACCGCCACGCTCGGTGTAGCGCGGGCCAATCACGGTAAAGAGCTTCTGCACGGCAGCAGTGTTGGCGACCTTGCTGGTAGCCACGCTGCGGTTGTGCGGCGTATCTTCGTGGGCCACGCTGACCAATTGCTCAATCATGGCCTGGATTTCCTTGGCTTTCGCCTCGGTAGTGCGAATGCGCTCGTGGGCAATCAAGGATACCAGCAGATTGCGGTACATGCCCAGGCGTTCGCCCGTGGACCGGTGAAATTTGCGACCGGCAACTCGATGTCTCATTTCCTAAAACCTCTTAAGCTTCTTCTTCAAGATTGTTATCGCCGGAATCTTCACCGCCGCCCAACTCGCCGCCGCCTTCGCCCTCGGCCTCATCACTGAAAGCGCTGCCCGCGAAAGGACCGATAGGCTTGTTGGCTTCCATGTAGCCGTGGTTGATTAACTGCGCCCGCAACTCGTCGTAAGACTTGCGCCCGAAGTTTCGGACACTCAACAGGTCTTTCTCGTCCATAAGCAGGATTTGGCCGACCTTGGTAATGTTGCTGCGTTTGAGACAGTTGTAGGTACGCACAGACAGATTGAGTTCTTCAATCGGCGTATCGAAGACCTGGGTCGGAATGTTGGTCTGTTTGTCCAAACCCGGCAGTTCCGGTTCTTTGGTCTTATTAAAGTCCGCGATAATCTCGCTGTGCCGTTTGAGAATCTGCGACGACTGGCTGAGAGCTTCGCCGGGGTCAATCGAGCCATCGCTCCAAATTTCCATTACGAGGCGGTCATAGTCCGTCTGCTGGCCGACGCGGGTATGCTCGACCACGTAGTTAACACGCGGAATTGGAGTATAGATAGCATCTACCGGGATAACGCCAATCGGCATATTCTCGCGGTTGTCCGCCGAGCTATAGCCGGTGCCGTGTTCGACTGTCAGTTCCATATCCAGGCTGGCGTCGGGGCTATCCAGCGTTGCAATCGGCTGGTCGGTATTAATGATTTCAATTAACTGGCCGGGAACCTCAATATCCCCGGCAGTTGCCACCCGCTCCCCGCGGCAGCTCAGGTTTAGCCGGACCGGGCGGTCGCTAAAGGAGCGCAACCGGATGCGCTTCACGTTCAGCACAATCTCGGTCACATCTTCTTTAATATGTGGCAGTGAGGTAAACTCGTGGGCAACCCCATCAATTTTGATGGAAGTTATCGCCGCGCCGGAAAGCGAGCTTAGCAAAATACGGCGCAAAGCGTTTCCAAGAGTAATACCGTAGCCTGGCTCTAGGGGTTCGATTTTGAACCGACCGTAGTTCTCTGCCGTAGCTACTTTCTCGACCTTCAAAGCTACATCGAACAAGGCAATCAGCCTCCTTTTATCAACTGATTTGCTTTCTCACCGGAATAATTCTTTCCGAGCCGGGGGCTCGCAGCCATAGCTTGCAGCCTAAAACTACCAAAAGCTTTATTCCGGTCCAGATTGAACTACTAGCGGCTGTAATACTCCACGATTAGTTGCTCGTCCAGCACGACATCCATCTGGTCGCGAGTGGGAACATTCCCAATCCGACCGCTGAGGGCGCGCGGATCAAGCGCTAACCAGCCGGGAACCTGGTTCTTGCCAACAGTTTCGGCGGCAACCTTGAAGTACTCTTTACCCCGGCTCGCTTCCCTGACGGAAACAACATCGCCAGCCTTCAAAATGTACGAAGGGATGTCTGTATCGCGGCCATTTACCTGGAAGTGACCGTGCCGGACAATCTGGCGGGCCTGGGGCCGAGAATCCGCGAAACCGAGGCGATAAACAATGTTATCGAGGCGAAGTTCGAGGATTTGCAACAAGCGCTCGCCGGTAGCGCCAGGGATGCGCTTGGCTTCGTCAAAGTGCTTGCTGAACTGGCGTTCCAAAACGCCATAAATGCGGCGAGCTTTTTGCTTCTCGCGCAACTGCAAACCAAAATCACTCATTTTGCGCTGTCGTTTAGCGCCGTGCATACCCGGTGCCGAAGGCCGCCGCTCGACCGAACATTTCGGTCCCATACAGCGGTCGCCCTTGAGCATTAACTTTACCCCCTCGCGGCGGCACAGTTTACAAACCGGTCCTGTATACCTTGCCAATTGTTCCTCCCTTTGGCAGTTTCTTTCCTAATTACGGTTCTTCGTCCTGTAATTATTCAATTTTCCCCACCGGACGCCTGTGCGCGGCAGCCCGGTGTCTTCACAATTCGTGTACTTTGCTTATTGGCCCTTGTCAGGGGGCCGCACTCTCACCTTCGGGCCGGTCTCTTTACTCAACAAAGTGAGTGACCCGGCAATTCGCCGGAGCCAGACCCTGCTTTCGGGGCAAAGCACTGGGAGAGTTCTGCCTTCTTCACTCTGGCCTGCCTGGTCCATAGCTTTACGACAGATTTGCCAAGCCTTGTCTAAAAATTAGACGCGGCGGCGTTTGGGCGGACGGCAACCGTTGTGAGGTATCGGTGTTACGTCGGTAATCGACACCACCTGTAACCCGGTCGCCTGCAAGGAACGGATAGCCGCTTCGCGGCCAGAGCCCGGACCTTTTACGAAAACTTCAATCTGGCGCAACCCGTGTTCCATCGCTTTGCGGGCGGCTCCTTCGGCAGCAACCTGGGCCGCGTAAGGAGTACTCTTGCGCGAACCTTTGAAGTCGCTGGCCCCGGCGCTACCCCAGCTAAGGGCATTGCCCTTCGGGTCGGTCAGGGTAATGATAGTGTTATTGAAAGTTGACTGGATATGCGCCTGTCCTTTGGGGACGCTTTTACGCTCGCGGCGCTTTACCCTGGTGGCTTTCTTCTTGGTGCCCTTGTCAGCCATCTAAATGAAATCCTCCAGCTAGAATATTTTAACTACTACTTGGTGGCCTTCTTCTTACCGGCAACGGTGCGGCGCGTGCCACCACGACGAGTACGCGAATTCGTGCGCGTGCGCTGTCCGTGAACCGGCAGACCGGCGCGATGACGGCGGCCCCGGTAGCTACCAATTTCAACCAGGCGTTTGATGTTGAGGTTGACCTCGCGGCGCAAATCGCCTTCCACCCGGTAATCCCGGTCAATCAACTCACGCAGTTGGGCTACTTCCTCGTCGGTAAGCGCCCGGACCCGCGTATCGGGACTGATGCCGGTTTGCTGTAAAATCTTCTGGCTGGTAGAAGGGCCGATTCCATAAATATAGGTCAACCCAACTTCGACGCGCTTGTCACGGGGCAAGTCAACCCCCGCTACTCTTGCCATTCGTTCCTCCCAGAAACTCTAAAAAATAATTAGCCCTGTCGCTGCTTGTGCTTGGGGACGGTGCAGATAACCAGCACGACACCCTTGCGCTTGATAACTTTGCATTTCTCGCAGCGCGGCTTTACGGAAGCCCGTACCTTCATGTTAGTAAACAACCTCGCTTGCTGTAGGCAACGATGGTTCACACCATCCCTGCCAGGATGAATAACCCGGTTGGGCGGCCTGAACCGCTTTCCCGGCGCCCCGTAAAGGGCGAGTCTTACTTTCCGGCGGCTTGCGCCAATCAAGCCGACACGCTGGTCGGCTTCCCCTGAAAGTCAGATGAATTGATGATCGCGTTTTGGCTGGTGGAGGGTTTTTGTTCCGGTTTTGCTAAATTCCTCTACCTGGCACGCTGCCTGCGCTTGGCCCGGCTTTTTGAAATTAGCCACTTACCAATACTTTTACAGACAAGTGAGAATTATACCACACACTTTCCTCAAAAACAACCTCAAAATTTTGAAAAATGGCCGGGAGTCTGCTGACACCCTCGACTAAGGTAGGGTCAGGATTAGCGGAGCGCCATCGGTAATGGCCGCCGAGTGCTCCCAGTGGCAGGAGAGTTTACCGTCTTTGGTCACAACGGTCCACTCGTCGGGCATTACGACCGTTTCCGCGCCGCCCACGTTAACCATCGGCTCGATGGCGAGGCACATCCCCTTCTTGAGTTGCATACCCCGCACCGGTTGGCGGAAGTTCGGCACCTGCGGCTCTTCGTGGACCTTGCGCCCGATACCGTGCCCGACATACTGGGTCACGACACTATAACCCTGTTTTTCGACATAGTCGTGAATGGCGTTGGAAATATCGTAAAGGTGCTGGCCCAGGCGCATCTGGTCAATGCCGATATAGGTGGCCTCGCGAGTTACCTTTATAAGGTTCTGGGCCTCATCACTGATTTTGCCGACGCCGAAGGTAGCCGCGCCATCACCGTTCCAGCCCTTGTAGGTCGCCCCTACATCCAGGGTAATAATGTCGCCTTCCTTCAGGACCCGGTCGCCGGGGATACCGTGAACCACTTGCTCGTTTAACGAAATGCAGATGCTGCCGGGGAACCCGTACAGCCCCTTAAAAGCGGGAAGCATACCCTTGGAGCGAATGAATTCCTCACCAATTTTGTCCAGTTCGCCGGTAGTGATACCTGGTTTGATATATTTGGAGACTTCCACGATAGTCTGGCCGACCACTTGCCCGGCCAGGCGCATCATGTCAATTTCCCCTTTTGTTTTAGTGCCAATCATAAATGCTCTCATTGTAAATTTTTCTCTGCTTAAAACTATTTTCTCATTAAGACAAAGCAGGCGGTTCTCCTATTTTCAGGAGACCGCCAGCCAGTTTTGGGCTATTCTTTTATGCTCAAGTTACTTTCTACGTGCTCCAAAAGGTGCCTTACTTTAGCCCGTCGCTTGCCAGAGCCGCTACGCCACCAACGACTCTTCAGTTTCCCCCAACATTATACTCTTTTTTCCTTCGTTGGCGGGAATGGCTTCTAGAGCCGTCACAATATCCCTGGTTACCTTTTCGACGGGTTGCTGCCCGTTAATCTCAAGAAGTAAACCGTGTTCTTTGTAATAATCAATCAGGGGCATGGTCTGGTTAAAATAGACCTGTAGGCGCCGCTCGGCGGTGGAGCGTTTATCATCGTCACGCTGGTAAAGTTCGGCCCCTTCCTGGTCGCACTTACCTTTGACCCTGGGCGGGTTATTGATTTCGTGGTAGGGGGTCTGGCAGACCGGGCAAATCCAGCGGCCACTGAGGCGTTGCAACAATTCGTCGGTATCGACCTTGATATAGATAACCCGACTGATACCTTCCTTGAAATGTTCGCGCAAAGCCTCGTTGAGGGCATCGGCCTGGTAAATAGTCCGGGGAAATCCATCCAGCAAAGCGCCGTTCCGGCAGGCCGGGGTGCTGAGATGCTCCATAATCATCTCGATAACTGTTTCGTCCGGCACCAGTTCGCCCCGATTTATATAGCCCTGGGCTTCGATACCGATGGGCGTGCCGTTTTTGATATTTTCGCGGAAAAGGTCACCGCTCGAAACGTGGGCAATCTTGATAAGGTCGGTGAGGACGTGGGCTTGTGTCCCTTTACCGGCTCCCGGCGCTCCTAAGAGGATTAGATACATTTGTTAGACCTCCCTGATGGCATCTTTGCATGTTTGAGGTTGCCTCATTGAAACCTTAAACGTGGCGGCTACTTACTCCATGACCGAACCCGCCCACAAAGTCGCTAAATTTACACTTGCTTCGGCACCCTGCATGCCGGGGCGAAGTGGAAAAGTAGTGTTTGATACTGCTAAAGTCTGGCGCGAAATAACCGCTCGAAAAATCAGGTAGATAGAGATAAGGAGTTGCCAATAACGATAGAAACTCTCTATCCATAAATTTTTCACAATCTATCTTTATTATAGCATATACCCTCTCGTCACGACAAATTCTAACATGTTTTTATTTATTTGTATTTTTTATAACAATTATTGGCCGAGCTTTTACTCCTCTGGTTCTACCAAATCCCAGGCGTGGGATAAAGCTTCTTCGAACCACCATTCCCAGAATTCGACTTCTTTTCGGTGGTCTATTTCTAAAGGAACAAATTCAAGATTGTCGTAATGGTTCATTTTCTTATAAAAATCAAAACCTTCGATTTTCGCAAACCAGGCACCAGGCGAGTTTCGGTCAATACAGGCAGAAGCGTCCAAGGCTGGTGTAGCGAAATCGCCACTATGCCCAACCACTCCGTGTAACAGGGTAAAAAGGGAGGCTTCAGCGGAAGCCAGCGCGCCGTAAACATTCTTGCGGGTCCCTCTTTGAAAACCCCAGCCTGAAATCCAGGTGTACTTATTTGTTTCATCGGCATCAGCCGTCCCGTTTAGAATACCTTCCGCCAGTTCGAGCATACGGGTCGGTAAATAATGGATTTCGTCGTGTTCAAAGTCTTCTAAATTGGCGTCTTCCCAGATGGATTTAACCTTTTGGGCCGTCAAAACACTCAGCCAACCATAGACTTTATCCGCTATGGACATCTGAATTCGCCGAATGCTTTTCTCCCTATCCCAGGAATACTTTATTCCCGAAGGCCCAAACGAGCGGTAAATTTCAGCCCGGTGGATTTGCTTGAATTCAAAGCCGGGCTCTGTCTTAATTCGCGTCAGGTATTTTTTGGATAAATGGACGGTTTGTGCCGGAACTTGCATAGCTTTCTCATACAAAAAATTAAATAATAAATGCGATATTGTCCAACGGACCGGAAGATCCTTCGCTTTGTTCAGGATGTATTGTAAAAGTGTCTTTACTCGTAACCGATTTTACCTTATGTGGGGTCGGTTTAAAACTAAAAAGGCACCCTGATTTTGCTGATCAAGGTGCCTTGATTGAAAAACTCTAATTCAGAATGCCCTGGTATTCGCGCATAACCAGTTGAGCCTCCAACTGCTTCATCGTATCTACCGCGACACCAACCACAATCAAGAGCGAAGTGCTGTTGAGGAAGGTTGATACCTGGGTCTGGACCACCAGACCTAACAGGAACGGCAAGATTGCGATAACGCCCAGGAAGATTGCACCCAGGAGGGTAATCCGCACCAGCACCTTCATAAGGTACTCGTTGGTCGGTTTACCGGGCCGGAAGCCGGGGATAAACCCGCCTCTATCCCGCAAACTTTCAGGAATATTTTGCTGGTTGAACAACACCAGCGTATAGAAGTAGGTAAAGCCCAGCACCATGAAGAAGTAGAGAATCTGGTAAAGGCCACTGCCGGTACCGAAGTTCGCTACAATCCAGGTGGCTACCGTGCTAACCGGGTCGTTGACCGAGCCGGGCCGGATGAAGAAGCCCGCGACCGTCGCCGGGAAGATGATAATCGAACTGGCGAAAATCAAGGGAATCATACCCGCCGAGTTAACCTTGAGCGGAATGTGGGTCTGCTGGCCGCCGTAAACCCGGTTGCCCTGCATCTGGCGCGGGAAGCGGACCGGGATTTTGCGCTGGCCTTCCTGGATCAGGATGATACCAACGACCGCCACCAGCAGTACCAACAAGATTATTATAATCGAGATGATGCTCTGGCCGACGCCGGACTGCCCGGCCTGGGAAAACCGCTGGGGCAAGCCCGATACAATACCGCCAAAGATGATAATCGACACCCCGCTACCGATACCGTATTCGGTAATAAGTTCGCCCAACCAGACCAACAACACCGTCCCTGTCGTCATCGCGACCACCGCGGCAATTGTCAGGAGCGGGTCGGCCCCGGCACCGAACAACGAGAACCTGGTCGCGTCGTTACCTGTAATAATGCCCTGGCTCTTTAAAAGCACAATCTGGCCGTAAGCGGTCAGGGCCGCAATCGGCACGGTCAGGATGTGGGTATAACGATTGAGGGTCTCGCGGCCTCGCTGGCCTTCCTTTTGCAAACGTTCGAAGGCCGGGATAATCGGCGTCAAAAGCTGGATGATAATGGAAGCCGTTACATAGGGGTACACACCGGTCGCGGCGATAGAAAAGTTGCTGAGCGAGCCACCGGAGAAAATATCCAGGAAGCCCAGCACACCGCCGACACCGGGCGTGCTACCTGTCGGGGTAGTTCCGGGGTTTCCCGAAATGAAATCTTTCAACCGGCTGGTCACTTCGGACGAAATACCGGCCACAGGCACGTGGGCGATAATTCGGAAGATAACCAGGACGCCCAGTACGAAAAGCAGGCGACGGCGCAAATCTGGTATACGAAAGGCTCTAATAACCGCCTGAAGCATAAATTGATACTCCTCTAGCCAGAAAAAATACTAGCAGCATCCGGCTTCTCGGACCGGAACGACTGTCCCAACCTGGGTGAGGTTGGCTTATACGGGAAAGCTAGTACATATAATGAAGGCATAGCCCTGTTGGAAAAGCTCTGTTTGTCAGACGCTTATTCTACCATGACTATGCCGTTTCGTCTAAGCTGCTATTATTGGGCTTGTTCAGCGCTCTGGGCCTGGGGGCCTTTGCCTTCAGGGTAGGCCATCAGTTCCACTACCGAGCCACCCGCCGCCTCAATCTTCTGGCGAGCCGAGGCCGAGAAGCGGTGCGCGTGGACCGTAATTGCCCGGTTGATTTCTCCAACGCCGAGAATCTTGACCAGGCGGGTCGTCGAACCGGCCTTTTCGGGGCCGCCCAACAGGGTAACAATCTTCTGCGGAAGGACCGCGCTGTTGGTGGAGGGGATAATACCCAGGCCGGTCAGGACTTCAGGGGTAAAGGTATCGCCATCCAGTTCCGCCAGGCGGGTCAGGTTGATAACTTCGTAATCAACATGGTTCGGGTTGTTAAAGCTCACACCGCGCTTGTAACCCTGGCGTTTGATGGAGTTGGTCTTGGAAGGGCTACCTTCAAACCAGACCGGTACTTTGCTGTGGCCGGTACGGGCTTTCTGACCCTTCTGGCCGCGACCGCTGGTCTTTACCGAACCACTACCATAACCGCGACCCACGCGCTTTTTGCTGTGAGTGCTGCCAACCGCCGGTTGTAAATCATGCTGTTTCATTGTTAGAAAAAATTCCTCTCTGGTGTAAGACTTTCCTGGTAACGGGAACGCGCAGACTTATCTCAAAAAATAAGCCGGAAAGGTTCCCGGTAGAAAAGTCCGGGCTGGCCTCGCATCAAAACACCACTAACGGCCAGCCCATAAATTCGTTAAATACGAAAGTTTATACTTCCTCGACCTTGACCCACTGGCGCACGGTGTTGACCATCCCGCGGACCGCCGGGTTATCCGGCAGGACGTGGGAGTCGTTGATGCGATGCAGGCCAAGCGACTTGATAGTATCTTTGTGATTTCCTCGTGAGCGAATAGGGCTTTTGAGGAGGGTCACTTTAATTTGCTTGTCGCCGGTAGCGGCGGCATTGTTTTGTTCTGACATTATCCTTTAACCTCTAGTCTGCGCTGCTCACGGCATTATTAGTCTGCCCCGAACCGCCATTATTGGCATTATCAACACGAGGTGTCGGGACCTGCTGGGTATTCGGAGCGCTGGCCGGAGCCGAGCCTTCCGAACGGTTGCCGCCGCCGCCACCGCCGTACGAACGACCCCCGGCGTTACCGCCGCTATAGGAGCGTCCGCCGCCCGCAGGAGCACCCGCGCCGCGCGGCCCACCACGGTTGTCACCGCGAGGTCCACCACGGTTATCACCGCGAGGTCCGCCCCGGTTATCACCGCGACCACCATCGCGGCCCCGGTTGTCGCGGCCACGGTTGTCGCGGTCTTTGCGGTTGCGTTCGCCACCGCTACCAATCTGGGGTACGAAGATGGTAATGCGCTGTTTGGGAGCAACAATCTTTTCATCGCTGGGGCCGAGGCCAAAGCTGCTGAAAGGCTTGCCGCGCTTGATTTCCTCGTCCTCGCGCAGTTTGAGCGACTGGAGGGCTTTGATAGTAGCGCGGACCGAGTTCACCGGGTTATTGTTACCCAGCGACTTCGACAGCACGTCCTTCACACCCGCCGCTTCGAGAACGGCGCGGACCCCACCACCGGCGATAACGCCGGTACCGGGCGAAGCCGGTTTCAGGATAACGGTGCTGGCACCAAAGCTAACGGTGATTTCGTGAGGGATGGTGCGGCCTTCGAAAAGAGGCACTTCAATAATGTTCTTCTTGGCGTCGTCGCTGCCTTTGCGGATAGAATCCGGCACTTCAGAGGCCTTACCCAGGCCCGCGCCAACATGACCCTGACCATCGCCAACTACAACCATCGAGCTGAAGCTGAAACGACGACCACCCTTGACCACTTTCGCCACCCGGTTAATCTGGACAACCCGTTCTTCCAGGTTGTTTAACTTATTCGCGTCAATTCTAGCCATTTAGTTCTCGCGCTCCTTAAAATTCCAAACCGGCTTCGCGAGCGCCATCGGCCAGAGCCTTGATTCGCCCGTGATACAGGTAGCCCGCCCGGTCGAATACAACACGGGTAATGCCTTTGTCTTTAGCACGCTGCGCCACGACCTGGCCGACCTTTTTGGCCTGGGCCATTTTAGGGTCTTCGGCCCCGATTTCGCTCTTTACGGGAGCTTCGACGGTGCTGGCAGCCACCAGCGTAAAGCCTTTGTCGTCGTCAATGATCTGCGCGTAAATGTGATTGGCGCTGCGGAAGACGTTGAGGCGCGGTCTTTCGGGAGTGCCGTAGACTTTAGAGCGCACCCGAACCTGCCGCCGCTTGCGCGGACTCAATTCTCGTCTGATTCGTCGCATTTCTTCTCCTTAAAGCGCTGGACCTTGCGCGGCTGGTCCGGCCTTAATCAGGGCCGGGTCCACACCGCTTATTCCAGGGCTAATTATTACTTCTTGCCAGTCTTACCGGACTTACCGGCTTTACGGCGAATAACCTCGGTCGAGTAACGCACGCCCTTGCCCTTATAGGGTTCCGGGGGCCGCATTGAGCGGACACGGGCCGCTTCCGAGCCAACCAGTTCTTTATCAATGCCTTCCACGAAAACGCGGTTGGTGCCTTCCACGCCGAACTTGATACCCGCCGGGGGTTCCAACCGGATCGAGTGGCTGTAGCCCAGGAGCATCACCAGCATGTCGCCATCTTTGAGGGCGCGGTAGCCGACGCCGGAAATATCGAGGTCGCGGCGGAACCCGCTGCTGACGCCGACAATCATGTTTTCCAGGAGCGTACGGGTCAGGCCGTGAATCTGGCGGTGGCGGTTGGAGTCGGTGGGCCGTTTGACCACGAGTTGTCCATCCTGCCGCTCGAAAATCATTTCAGGATCAAACTGGCGGGTTAAGGTACCTTTGGCGCCTTTAGCCGTCACTTTGTTATCTTCGCTAATTGTCAGTTCGACGCCTTTGGGGAGCGCGACTGGTTTTCGTCCAATACGTGACACCTTTTATACCTCCATCTACCCAACTACCAGACGTAGGCCAGCACTTCGCCGCCTACCCCGGCCCGCCAGGCCATACGTCCGGTCATCACGCCTTTTGACGTGCTCACAATCGCGATGCCCATTCCGTTCATCACTTTGGGGATTTCGCCGCGCCGGGTATAAATCCGCAGGCCCGGTTTGCTCACGCGCTTGATACCGCTGATGACAGCCTTCTTGCTACCACCGGACGAGCTACCAATATACTTGAGCGAAACGGTCAGGGTCCGCATCGAACCGGCCTGCCCGGTCGAAAACTCGTTGATGAACCCTTCGTCCTTCAAAATCTGCGCAACGGCGACTTTCAAGTTGCTGGCAGGCATCGTGACTTCCAGATGACGCGCATTTGAAGCGTTGCGTATCCGGGTCAGCATATCTGCAATCGGATCGGTAATATTCATTCCTAATTACTCCTCGTTTACCAGCTCGACTTCAAAACGCCGGGCAGTTTGCCCTGCAAAGCATTTTCGCGGAAACAAATGCGGCACATTCCGAACTTGCGCATGTAGGCGCGGGAACGACCACAAATCTTGCAGCGGCGGGTGAGCCTGGTCGAAAATTTGGGCACCCGGTTCGCTTTGACAATTCTTGACTCTTTTGCCATTTTGTTAATTCTTCCCTTTCGAGCCAGGTCCAGCCTTACCGACCTGGCTTGTTGTCTTACTTGCGAAACGGCATGCCGAACAGGCGAAGTAGCTGCTGGCCTTCTTCATCGTTGGTCGCGCTGGTAACAACCGTCACTTCCATACCCCGGACTTTATCGACCTTGTCGTAGTCGATTTCGGGGAAAATAATCTGCTCACGCAGACCCAGCGTAAAGTTGCCGTGACCGTCGAAGCGCTTCGGCACCCCGTTAAAGTCGCGGACACGCGGGAGCGCAACGTTAATCAAGCGGTCCAGGAATTCGTACATGCGGGCACCGCGCAGCGTCACGGAAACGCCAACCGGCATTCCTTCGCGCACTTTAAAGGCCGCAATACTTTTCTTGGCCCGGTTGACCACCGGTTTCTGGCCGACGATACTGGTCAGGTCGTTTACGGCGTTGTCGAGGGCCCTGGCGTTAGCAATCGCTTCACCCAGGCCGATGTTGACAACCACTTTCTTAAGACCAGGCACCTGCATCCGGTTCTTGTAGTTGAACTGCTTGGTCATGGCGTCAACTATCTCACTGTTGTACTTCTGAAAAAGACGCGCGGGAGGAGCGGGGGTCCGCTCACCGGCTTCTTCGACCTGGGCAGCGGCTTTAGGAGCAGCGGCACGAGTGCCACCCTGCTGCTGTCGGCCCTGCTGAGGTTGGCCGCCCTTTTGCTGAGGCTGGCCGCCTTTCGCGCTCGCTCCGCCTTTGGCGGGTTGCTTTGCGTTTTTATCTGCCACGATTGTTTCTTTCTCCTTCTCGGCTCAAACCAATTCGGGATACCCTACCGGCTCCCGTCGTCCTGCCACCTTAGCTTTTGAGGCCAGTGAAGGGCAGCGGTCTTTGAGCGAGACATTTTAGTAGGAAATTTGAACGCAGAAGACCGAATCGAGCCAATTTTGCAATTGTGTTTTTCAGCGCTTCCCAGGAACAAATTTCGTACCCTTACAAAATAAGCTTGGTTACTAGCGTTCTTCGGCGGCGCTCCGCTCGCGGGTCTGCCAACCGGTGCGATCCGGGATGGTTTTACCGCAGTCGGGGTTCTTGCAATAGCGAACCTTCTCGCCATTTTCCTCGCGGTGTCCGACCCGGACAGTCTCGCCACAGGACGGGCACACAATCATCACGTTGCTGACGTGAATCGGCGCTTCGACCTCAACGATACCGGCCTGGCGGGCCTGGGTCCGGCCTTGCTTGATGTGGCGTTTGACCACATTCACGCCTTCGACCACAACTTTATCCGCTTCCCGCAGGACAAGTTTGACCTGGCCTTTTTTGGTTCGATACTTGCCCGCGATTACCTGGACCGTATCGCCTTTTCTAATGTTCATTTTCAATCAACTCCTGCGTCTTGGTCGGCCCGGACCTAAAGGACTTCCGGGGCCAGCGAAACAATTCTCATGAACTGCTTCTCGCGCAGTTCGCGGGCCACAGGCCCAAAGATACGAGTGCCGACCGGGTTGTTGTTCGCGGTGATAAGGACCGCCGCGTTATCGTCAAACCGGATGTGGCTGCCGTCTTCCCGGACATACTCTTTGCTGGTGCGAACGATGACGCAGCGGACTACCTGGCCCTTTTTGGCCTGGCCGCCCGGTGTCGCGCTTTTAACCGAACAAATGATAATGTCGCCGACACCGGCAAATTTGCGCATACCGCCACCCATCACGCGAATACACATAACTTCTTTCGCGCCGGTGTTGTCGGCTACGCGCAGCCGTGTTGTAGGCTGGATCATAGCACAACCCCTTTCTGGACAATCTCTACCAAGCGCCAGGTTTTTTCCTTGCTGTAGGGCCGGCACTCCTCAATTCGAACGATGTCGCCAACGTGAGAGGTGTTGTCTTCATCGTGCGCTTTGAAGCGATTGTGGCGGCGAATAGCTTTCTTGTACAGGCGATGCTTTTTGAGGTACTCAACCTCAACCACGATGGTTTTATCCATCTTGTCGCTGACCACTTTGCCCTGCAATACCAGCCGGTTAGACTTGGTAGTACCCTCGGTGGCCGGAGCAGCGTCTGTGGTTGCGCTTTCGCCGGTAGTGTTTAATTCTTCCGTCATTACCTTGTTTTCCTCATCGGACAACCGGTGGTTGCCCGCACATTACTAAAAACTTAAGCTGTCGCTGACGCGGCTTCAACCTCGGCGATTAACGCCTCGATTTCGCGTTCGCGCAGGATAGTCTTTATCTGGGCGATATTTTTCTTAATCTGCCCGAAACGAGCCGGGCTGGGATTTTTGTAAGCCGCCCGCTGAAAGCGCAGGTTGAATAACTCGGAGTTGAGTTCATCGAGCTGCTGGCGAAGCTGGTCATCATTCATCGCCCGGATTTCACGTATTCTAGCCATCTCGATTTACTCCTCAGAACTTTCAGCAGCTTCTTCAACGGCAGCTTCAGCCGCAGCCTCGGCTTCCTTCTCCTCAGCCACATGCTCGACCAATTCTTCCTGGTCGTGTTCAGCGATCAGTTCCATGCGGTGCTGAGCGTGTTCGCTGATTTCCACCGGCGCGTCCATCTCGGCCTCGGTCATACCGGGGCGAGGGGCCTGGTGGCGGGTGACGAACTTGGTCTTGATGGGCAGTTTATGCCCGGCCAGACGCATTGCCTCAGCCGCCTGGTCCTCGCGGATACCGGCGATTTCGAACATGATGCGGTCCGGTTTGACCACGGCTACCCAGTGGTCGGGGGCACCTTTACCGGAACCCATGCGGGTTTCAGCAGGTTTGGCAGTAACGGATTTATCAGGGAAAATCCGGATCCAGATTTGACCACCACGGCGGACGTAGCGGGTAATGGCACGACGGGCCGCTTCAATCTGGCGGCTATCAACCCAACCCGGCTCCAGCGCCTGCAACCCGAACTCGCCAAAGGCGATGTAGTTGCCGCGAGTAGCCTTACCTCGCATACTGCCGCGATGCACCTTGCGGTGTTTGGTCCTTTTCGGCATTAACATTGTCTAAAACTCCTCTTAAGCAACATCTTCGTCGGATACCACAGAAGGCACCGGAGCGGTTTTCTTCATCTGGCCCGGAAGCACGTCACCTTTGTAAATCCAGACCTTAACTCCGATCCGGCCATAGGTGGTGAGAGCGTGGTAAAGACCATAATCAATATCGGCGCGGATTGTCTGGAGCGGCACCCGGCCATCTTTTTCGTAGGCTACGCGGGCCATTTCAGCCCCGGCCAGACGACCGCTAACCTTGATACGGATACCCTTGGCACCCAGGCGCATTGCACGGGTAACAGCTTGCTTCATGGCGCGTTTGTAGTTGACGCGCTTGGCAATCTGCTCGGCGATGCTTTCGGCAACCAGGTAGGCATCCAGTTCGGGCTGGCGGATTTCTTCAATATTGATTTTGACCTTGCGGCCCGTTTCTTTTTCCAACTCGCCCTTGAGTTGCTCGACTTTGTCCCCGTTCTTGCCGATAACGATGCCCGGCTTGGCGGTGTGGAGCGTAATCTCAAGGTTATTGCTTGAGCGCTGGATTTCGACTTTGCTCAAACCGGCGTTGGGCAGCTTGTCCGCTACCGCCTTGCGCAGGGCGAAATCTTCGTGGAGCTGGTTAGTGTAGTCCTTATCGGCGTACCAGCGGCTTTGCCAATCTTTGATGACACCGAGGCGGAACCCTATCGGGTGAATCTTGCGTCCCACTACTGATTTTCCTCCCGGTCTTCGACAACAACCGTCACGTGGCTCATCCGTTTGGTAATGCGGTCGGCCCGGCCTCTGGCGCGAGCCATAATCCGCTTCATGCGGGGAGCTTCGTTGGCGGCGATAGATTTGATATAAAGGCTGTCGGTATTCAACAGCAGATTGTTTTCGGCATTGGCCCTGGCGCTCTTAACCACCGCGTAGACATCGCGGGCGGAGTGCTGGGGCATGTTCCGCAGGATTGCCAGAGCCTCATCTACCTGCCGTCCCCGCACCACGTCCACCACGAGACGTACTTTTCGGGGCGAATGCCGGATAAATTTAAGCGTAGCGCTTACTTCCATCGGTTCCTTTCTTGAGGGTCAACTGCCTTTGAGAGCAGCCAACGCTCGACCCTAGCGGGATTTGGTACTCTTTTCCTGATCCTTATGGCCTTTGAAAGTCCGGGTCGGAGCAAACTCGCCCAGCTTATGGCCTACCATATTTTCGGTGCAATAGACCGGCACGTGGCGGCGTCCGTCATAGACACCCAGGGTGTGGCCGACCATTTGCGGGAAGATCGTCGAATCCCGCGACCAGGTTTTAAGCACACGCTTCTGGCCGTTGGTATTCATGGCTTCAATCTTCGCCAACAGCCGCTCTTCGATAAACGGCCCTTTTTTAGTTGACCTCGACAACGTTTTCCTCCAAACAGTTGCCAGTAATCAGCTTGCGGCAACCCACCCATAGGCGGGCTGCCACCTGCCAAATACTGCTATTTCGTCCTGCGCCGGATAATAAACCGGTCGGTCCGCTTGTTATTGCGGGTTCGATAGCCCATAGTCGGCTTGCCCCAGGGGGTCTTCGGAGTCGAGAGACCAATCGGAGCGCGGCCTTCACCACCACCGTGCGGGTGGTCCACCGGGTTCATTACGCTACCGCGAACGGTCGGGCGAATACCCTTCCAGCGCGAGCGCCCGGCTTTCGCCCAGCGTTCGTTGGCGTGTTCGAGGTTGCCTACCTGGCCGATGGTCGCCATGCATTCGATACGAATGAGGCGGAACTCACCGCTAGGCATACGGATGGTCGCGTAATCGCCTTCTTTAGCCATCAACTGCGCCACGTTACCGGCGCTGCGGACCAACTGGCCGCCCCGCCCGGCATACATTTCGATGTTGTGGACCTGGGTACCGACCGGGATATTGCGGAGCGGTAAGGCGTTGCCGGGCCGCACATCGGCGGTCGGGCCGCTCGAAACGCGGTCGCCTACATTCAGGCCGTTAGGAGCCAGGATATAGCGCTTTTCGCCATCTTCGTACTGTAGAAGGGCAATGCGGGACGAGCGGTTCGGGTCGTATTCGATAGCCACGACGCGGGCCGGAACCCCGGCTTTATCGCGTTTGAAATCGATGATACGATACTTGCGCTTGTGACCGCCTCCCTGGTGCCGGACGGTAATCCGGCCCTGGTTGTTACGACCGGCTTTGCTTTTGAGCGTAACCGTCAGTTTCTTTTCCGGCGTATCCTTGGTGATTTCCGTGAAACTGCTCAGACGCTTCAGGCGGCTACCGGGCGAGGTCGGGTTAAATCTTCTAATCGGCATTTTTCAAAACCTCTCCGTTAATTAGGCGGACTCGAAAATTTCGATTTTGTCGCCTTGTTTGAGCCGCACAATTGCCTTTTTGCTCACCTGAGTGTAACCGGCAAAACGGCCTCTTCCGCGCTGTTTGCGGTGGACCCGCAAGGTGTTGACGCCCACGACCGAAACCTTGAAGATTGTTTCGATGGCTTCCCGGATTTGATTCTTGTTCGCATTCCGGTCCACTTCAAAAGTGTAAATGCCATTATCAATCTGTTCACTGGAGCGTTCGGTCACAAGCGGGCGCTTGACAACTTGATAAATGTTCATTCTTAAGCTTCTCCCGCTGTCTACTGGGCGTTCTCGCCGCCTTCGGCCTCAAAAGCCTCGGCCTGCGTCCGCGCATCCGCGCCCAAAATTTCATTTAACCAATCCAAGGCCGCGACCGGCAGGACCACGCGGTCATATTTGAGCATGTCGTCCATGTTCAGATAATTGACCAGGAGCGGTTTGACGTTTTCCAGGTTACCCGCAGCCCGGTAAACCGTTTCTTTGGTTTCAGGGGCGTTATCCGGGATAACTACCAGCACCTTTTCGTTGCCCAGTTTGAGCGCGCTCAGCGCCTTGCTCATCGCTTTGGTCTTCGGCTCGAGGTCCGCGAAGCTATCGACAAGGGTCAGCGCCTGTTCCGCCAGTTTGGCCGACAGAGCCGAGCGAACGGCTAAACGGCGCATTTTGCGGGGCATATCCTTCTCGTAGCTGCGAGGTTTAGGCCCAAAGATAATCGCGCCACCCCGGTAATGCGGGGCCCGGCGGCTACCCTGGCGGGCGTTACCGGTGCCTTTTTGCCGGTAGGGTTTGGAACCGCCACCGCTCACTTCTGCGCGGGTCTTGGTGGAAGCGGTACCCTGGCGGGCGTTGGCGTGTTGGCGCACCAAAGCCTGGTGCATCACCGCCTTGTTTGGCTCAATGCCAAAAATGTAGTCATTCAGCTCGATGGAATCTACCTGATCGCCGCTGAGGTTAAAGACTGTTGCCTGCACTTTTACTCTTCCTCCGCCTACTTCCCGGCCTTGACCGCTTTACGAATTGTCACAAGGCCGCCATTCGCGCCAGGAACCGCTCCTTTAATCAGGATGAGGTTCTTGTCGGCATCTACCCGCACCACTTTCAAATTCTGGGTCGTTACACGCTCCTGGCCCATATGACCGGCCATGCGCAGACCCTTCACAACGCGACCTGGGGTAGTACCGCTACCGATAGAACCGGGAGCGCGGGAGCGGTCGCTCTGACCGTGAGTCCGGGGACCACCATGAAAGTTGTGGCGCTTCATTACACCGGCGAAACCTTTACCTTTGCTGGTGCCGGTCACATCCACTGTATCGCCGTTCTTAAAGATAGTATCGGCGTTAATCGTATCGCCTACGGTGTGTTCCGCAACCGTGCTGGTGCGAATTTCCCGCAGGTATTTCAAACCAAACTGCTTCTGATACTTGCCGTTTTCTTCGCTGCGGATCAGGTCTTTCTGGTGGCCGACCTGCGGCTTCTTCAGACGGCTGGATTCCTCAAAGCCGATCTGAACCGCTTCATAGCCGTCCTTCTCCTTCGTGCGAACCTGCGTCACCCGGACGGGTCCAGCCTGGATCACTGTTACCGGGATGACCGCGCCCTTCTCGTCGAAGACCTGGGTCATACCGAGCTTCTTGCCCAGTATTGAATCAATCATCGCTAATGTTCCTTCTTGGGTAGGTTCCTTGTACAGTAGCCAGTAGTCAGTAGCCGGTAGTCAGTAATTCGGCCAACTCTACTCACCTTGCTACAGGAACGCTCCTCTGTAAATCTACCTAACTCTTGTAATCTTTCACCGGTTTTCAGTTTTTTTTCTGACTACTTACTACCGGCTATCGACCACTGATTTACAGCTTAATTTCGATCTCAACACCCGCAGGCAGGTTTAACCGCATGAGAGCGTTGATGGTTTTCTGGCTCGGTTTGATTACATCAATAAGGCGCTTGTGAGTACGAATTTCGTAATGTTCCTGCGAATCCTTATCAATGAACGGTGACCGCATTACCGTGTATTTTTCCAGCTTTGTCGGCAACGGTACCGGACCGGCCACGATAGCCCCGGTGCGTTCCGCCGCGTCCACAATTTGCGCCGCAGACTGATCGAGTATCTTGTGGTCGAAAGCCTTCAGGCGAATGCGGATTTTCTGCTCGGCCATCCTATTTCCTTCCAAAACTTAATTAAGAACTAAGTATAAGTACCGAGGCCGGGCGAGCCGGACACTCGGTACTCTTTACTCGATTAGGCTATGATTTCGGTAACGGAACCGGCACCAACCGTGCGGCCACCTTCCCGAATAGCAAACCGCAACCCGACTTCGATAGCCACAGGCGTGATTAACTCTACACCCATCTGCACGTTGTCCCCAGGCATTACCATCTCCATCCCTTCAGGAATGCTGATCGACCCGGTTACGTCGGTCGTCCGAATGTAGAACTGAGGCCGGTACCCGTTGAAGAACGGAGTGTGGCGACCACCCTCTTCCTTCGAAAGTACGTACACTTCCGCCTTCACCTTGGTGTGAGGCTTGATGCTCCCAGGCTTCGACAATACCTGCCCGCGCTGCACGTCGGTCCGCTCAATACCGCGCAAGAGCACCCCCACGTTGTCGCCCGCTTCGCCACGGTCCAGCGTCTTCTGGAACATTTCTACGCCTGTGCACACCGACTTGCGGCTCGCATCGGCCATACCCACGATTTCAACTTCTTCGCCCACTTTGACCGCACCGCGCTCGATACGACCGGTCACCACGGTACCGCGCCCCTTGATGGCGAAAACGTCTTCAATCGGCATCAAGAACGGTTTGTCGACTTCGCGGGTCGGGGTCGGCACGTAGCTGTCGACGGCATCCATCAGGTCCATAATCGGCTTGTATTCAGGGTCGCTGACGTTGGTGCTGGCGCTTTCCAGGGCTCGCAAAGCGCTACCCCGGATGACCGGCACATCGTCGCCAGGGAAGTTGTACTTCGAAAGAAGTTCGCGCACTTCGAGTTCGACCAACTCCAGGAGTTCTTCATCGTCCATGATGTCGGCTTTGTTCAAGAAGACCACGATGGAAGGGACCTGGACCTGGCGAGCCAACAGGATGTGCTCGCGGGTCTGAGGCATCGGGCCATCGGGGGCGGAGACGACCAGGATAGCGCCGTCCATCTGGGCGGCCCCGGTGATCATGTTCTTGATGTAGTCGGCGTGACCGGGGCAGTCCACGTGGGCATAGTGGCGTTTGTCGGTCTCGTACTCGACGTGAGCGATAGCGATAGTGATACCGCGTTCGCGTTCTTCCGGCGCGTTGTCAATGGAGTCGAAGGCGCGGAATTTGGCCTTGCCGCGCAGGGCCATCGTTTTGGTGATAGCGGCGGTAAGGGTGGTCTTGCCGTGGTCAACGTGGCCGATAGTGCCAATATTGACGTGCGGTTTAGTTCGCTCGAACTTCTGCTTTGCCACTTAAATCATCTCCTTAAAAACTTATTTTTTATCAAGTTTGCTTTTGTTTCTTAGCAACCTGATTAATACGTTAGAAAACGGTTAAAAATTTCAGAAAAGTTAGTATTTAGCTATCACGTTTTAATATTTACCTGATAGCTAAATACTATCGCTAATCCCTACTCTCCACGCATCTTCTTGACAATTTCTTCCTGCAAGGTGCGAGGCAACGGGTCGTAGTGGTCGAATTCCATCGAGTAACTGGCCCGGCCCTGGGTGCTGCCACGCAGGTTGTTCACGTAACCGAACATTTCGGAAAGCGGGACGTAGGCCGAGATGACCTGGGTATTACCACCGCGATTGTCGGAACCAAGGACCATACCGCGGCGACTGTTCAAGTCGCCCAGGATAGTACCAAGGAATTCTTCGGGGGTGGTAACTTCCACTTTCATAATCGGCTCTAACAGTACCGGCGTTGCTTTATTCACGGCACTCTTGATAGCCATCGAACCGGCAATCTTGAAGGCGTCCACGGAGCTATCAACTTCGTGATAGGAGCCGTCCACCAGTTTCACCTTTACGTCAATCACCGGGAACCCGGCGATAATGCCGTTTTTGAGAGCTTCGCGGATACCCTGTTCGACGCCCGGAATATATTCGCGGGGGATGATACCACCAACGATACCGTTGATGAATTCAAAGCCTTTACCGCGTTCGTTTGGCTCGACGGTAATCCAGACGTGACCGTACTGGCCTTTACCACCGGACTGCCGGACGAAGCGGCCTTCCGCACGGGCGGTACCCTGGATGGTTTCGCGGTAAGCCACCTGCGGGCGACCTACGTTCGCTTCCACCCGAAACTCGCGTTTCATGCGGTCCACGATGATTTCAAGGTGCAATTCGCCCATACCGGAGATAATGGTCTGGCCGCTATCCTCGTCGGTGCGAACCCGGAAAGTCGGGTCTTCTTCCGCCAGTTTCTGCAGGGCGATACCCATCTTATCCTGGTCAGCTTTGGTCTTCGGTTCGAGCGACTGGTCAATAACCGGTTCAGGAAAGGTGATGCGCTCCAGGATAATCGGGTGTTCGGGGTCGCAGAGCGTGTCCCCGGTGAAGGTGTCCTTCAGACCGACCATAGCAGCGATGTCACCGGCGGTTACTTCTTCCACGTCTTCACGCTTGTCGGCGTGTAACCGGACGATACGACCGATGCGTTCGCGCTTGTCCTTGGTGCTGTTCAGGATGTAAGAGCCAGTGCGGACCTTGCCACTATAGACCCGGAAGAAGGCCAACCGGCCATAGGGGTCGGCGACAATCTTGAAGGCCAGGGCCGAGAACGGCTGATTCGGGTCGAGCGGGCGGTCTTCTTCTTCCTCGGTTTCAGGGTTAATCCCGACCACCGGGGGCTTGTCGAGCGGGGAAGGCAGGTAAGCGACAATCGCGTCGAGCAGCGGCTGGACACCCTTGTTTTTAAGGGCAGAACCGCACAGGACCGGCACGATTTTGCGGGCGATAACGGCATTCCGCAGGGCGGTGTGCAGTTGTTCGGCGCTGATTTCTTCGCCTTCCAGGTAAAGCATGGTCAGTTCTTCGTCGGTCTCGGCGATTTTCTCGACCATAGTCTCGCGCATCTTTTTGACTTCTTCGACCATGTTCTCAGGGATTTCGGTCGAAGCCATGGTTTTACCCTGGTCGTCGGTGTAGATAATAGCCTTATTTTCGATAAGGTCAACGATACCCCGGAAATTCTGCTCCAGGCCGATAGGCAACTGGATAGCGACCGGGTTCGCGCCCAACCGCTCGATAATCATATCGAAGGTGCGGTAGAAGCTGGCGCCGGTGCGGTCCATTTTGTTGGCGAAGCAGATGCGGGGCACACCGTACTGGTCGGCCTGACGCCAGACCGTTTCCGACTGCGGTTCCACACCGGCTACACCGTCGAAAACGACGACGCCGCCATCGAGTACGCGGAGCGACCGCTGCACTTCGACGGTAAAGTCTACGTGACCGGGAGTATCAATAATGTTGATCCGGTGGTCCTGCCAGAAACAGGTGGTCGCCGCGGCTGTGATGGTAATACCGCGCTCGCGTTCCTGGGCCATAAAGTCCATGGTCGCAGCGCCTTCGTGTACCTCACCGATTTTGTGGACCAGACCGGTGTAATAGAGAATACGCTCGGTTGTCGTCGTTTTACCGGCGTCAATGTGAGCAATAATCCCAATGTTACGAGTTTTCTTTAATTTATCCAGAGCAGTATCGGCTGCCACAGGAACCTCCATTTACTTTGTCGGAAGTCAGTAACCAGTTTGAGGACCAGATGCTGACAACAAATTTGTTACTTCATTTGTATCTGCTAACCCAAGGGCCGTTAGCTGTCAACCACCAGATGGTCAGCGTCTTTGGCGTTCGAGGCTGGCGACTGACTGGTAAATTTCTACCACTTGTAATGAGCGTAAGCCTTGTTAGCTTCGGCCATCTTGTGGGTATCTTCGCGGCGTTTGATGGTCGCGCCGGTATTGTTAGCGGCGTCAATCACTTCGGCGGCGAGTTTCTCGGACATGCTGTGACCGGTGCGGGCACGGGCCGAACGGAGCAACCAGCGGATCGCCAGGGACTGGCGGCGTTCGCCCTTTATGTCCACCGGCACCTGCAAAGTGGCACCACCAACGCGCTTGGGTTTAACTTCGAGGACCGGCGTAGCGTTGCGCATGGCCTGCTCGAATACTTCCATCGAGTCGCGGTTGGTCTGGGTGCCTACCAGTTCGAGCATATCGTACATAATGCGCTCGGCCAGGCCCTTTTTGCCACCCTTCATGATTTTGTTGGTGAATTTGGTGATGGTCCGGCTTTTATAGATGGCGTCCGGTACAGTTTCCCGGCGCTGAACTCTCGCTCTTCGCGGCATTGGTAACTTTCTCCTTTAGAATGAGACCTGCATATACATCAGGCGAACCGGCCAAGACCGGCTGGAGGCAGCAGGCGTATGATTGCCCACCCCACCCTCGTCAATAAACGGCAAACGCGTTTTGTTTCAAACGCGCAAAAATTGGTAGAGTAGCATTTCCCTGCGGAATTTCCACCGGATTAATGACCCTACCGCAAATCAACCACCTCGTTACAAAGCCCTTCTTTTCTTCGCGCTTCGCACAAAAATAGCCCATGAAAACGGAGGGGCTATTTTGCTGGAGGTTGGCTTTATTTGCCTGTTGAAGCCCCGCTTACCTGGCTGGTAAACCTGGACTTCCGCCATTGTCCGCCCGGTCACTACTGGTATGTAGCGTTTTGGCGGAGTGGCTGCTCAATCTTGTGGCGTAAACCAGTGGAAGATTGAGCCTGGCGGGTAATTTCGACCTGATCTGCGGTGCAGCTACAGAGAGTTAAACAAAATTACCCGGCTTTTAATATCCTGCAAAGGTGGCGAAAACCACCGGGAGACTAGCGGCCCTTCTTGGCCGGAGCAGCGCCCTTACCCTTGGCAACCTTGGTGCCGTACTTGGAACGGGCTTGCTTGCGGTCCTTAACGCCCTGGGTATCCAACGCGCCACGCACAATGTGGTAGCGCACGCCCGGCAAGTCTTTAACGCGGCCACCGCGAATAAGGACTACCGAGTGTTCCTGGAGGTTATGGCCTTCGCCCGGAATGTAAGCGGTTACTTCCATGCCGTTCGACAAGCGCACGCGGGCAATTTTACGAAGCGCCGAGTTCGGTTTCTTGGGGGTCATGGTACGCACCTGGGTGCAAACGCCGCGTTTCTGCGGGGCACCCCGACCGCGCGTAGTCTTGCCCTGCAACGAGTTCAAGATAAAGCGTAAAGCCGGTGCTTTGGTCTTTTTGATGGTTGCCTTGCGGCCTTTTCGCACCAACTGGTTAATAGTAGGCAACTAAACTTCCTCCTGGGTCTGTGGCCTTTTATCCGGGCCATCCTCAATTTCTGGCCGACTGTTCCGTTTACCGGCCCGTTTCCTGCGACTCACATTAAAAAAGGCCCAAGAGCCATTTGTTTAATCCAAGTGACAGTTAGCTAAGTGCAAGTAGGGATTATACTGCTTTGGCCCCCACTTGTCAAGCCATTGACCCCGGATTTTACTCTTTTCACGACGTAAGAGAAACTATAAGGCGATTAAAATTAGAAGGAGGTTAGAAAAGAAAGTTGTAGGTGGCTCAAATCTTCTAGCCTATATACGTAGCTTACCTCAAATTTGTTTCAACCGGGGCGTAAAGTTCTACCGGAATAGCCATTTTACCCAGATATTCGTAAAGAACCGGGCCAACTTCCTCCCATTCCAGCCCGCCTGCGCCACACCCTAAAGCCGGGACCGCCATCGAGGAGATGCCCATTTCGCGGTAATAGGCCAGCAGATATTCCAGACCCTTAACAATATCTTTCAGGTAGGAGCGGTCTCGCCAGTGGTTTTTGGTCGGGAAATTCAAAATCCAGGGGCCGGAGGCTGATTTAAAAATATAAGGTTCGCCGAGTTTGACCTCGCTTCGGTCGCACTGGGCCGCATAATCGGCAAACATGGCCGGAAAACGCTTCTTAAATTGAAGAGCGATACCTTTACCCATTACGCCCTGGCAGTTAACAGCATTAACCAGCGTTTGAGCCTTTGATTCTAACAAGTCGCCTGAAACGGTTGTAACCATGATTTTTTACTTAAGGGTTATCAATAAAATTGCTGGCCTCTCAATATTTAAATACCTTAACCGCCTGAAAAGTGCCGATTAGTTTATAGGCATGCCCGCCGATTGAAACGCTGTCGCCAGGGGAGCGGGTCGAAAAGACGGCGCAGGGAGCATCTACGGTGTCTTCGGGCCGTAAGTGGCCGGACACATTCGGGACATTCACGTTCTCGATAATTAGAGGCGGTTGGCCGGGAGTTTCCAGCAATTTCCAGATTGGATATTCGTATTCATTAGGGTTTAGCATCAGGCCAAGGCTGCTACAGTTCTGGGTTTTTATCAAAGCGGTAGCCTGGGTATAGCTTTCCTGGATTGTTGGGTTCTTTCTAAAATAACTGTCAATCCGGCTGGTGGTAAAAATGTTAGAGCCGCCCACGAACGGTTTCGAGGTATCAAGAAACAGGTTGGGAACGGCAAACAGGCACAACACTACCAGCACAAGTGAAAGCAAAACTTGCGGTCGAATATTCGCCAGGGTCAGGGCCAGGAAGGGTGTGAAAAGGACAAAGAACGGCAGATGCAGGCGACTACTCCAGGGCTGGTAAATTAGCACCAGACAGAAAAGCAATATGCCACCTACCAGGCAGAGCAGATACCATAATACCGGAAGGTTTTCGCGTAACTGTTTTTGGGTAAAAAACAGCACGATAGCTGCGAAAATGAGTAGAGTATGCACCAGGTTGCCGGTTACATCTTCGTTCGGGCCGATACGGTCCAGCATCACAAAGGGAATCTTACCCCAGGTGGTGTTGGGGTTGTTTATATCCGCCCCGATAATGGTATGCACGAACCGGATAAAACTTAAAGTGAGGTTGTTAATAAAGCCAAAAGGCGTATCCAGATGCAAACTCAGGTTTCTGAGAAACTGGGAAATCATGGTCTGGATACCAATATCCCGGTTTGCATAAAAATAACTATTGCCAAGCGGCAGTTCTTCCGGCGGTCCGACCGGCGAACCATAAAGACTGATATTCCGCAGATACTGGGGCAGATTTAGCAAAATAACGAATAAGCCAAAGCTAAAAAGCAGGTAAACCAGGGTTAGTTTGGAGCCTTTCAATTTTGTCACAAAGAGATACAGGGTAAAAGGGAACGCCACGAAATAGGCTACGGGTTTGGTCAAAATCGCCAGACCAAGGCTGACACTCAAAAGGAAGAAAAGGAATTTGTCGCCGGAAACTTTCCAGCGCAGGAAGAAATAAACGAAACAGACCAACCAGAAAGAGTTGACGTAATCGGTCTGAGTGCTGCTGGCCTGTAAAATCCCCATTGGCAGAGTAGCGCAAAAAATAACGGCCAGGGCCTGGACCCTGGTGTCCGCACCGAGCAATTTCGCTATAAGCGAGACCCCAACCAGACTTCCCACCATCGCGAACCACTGGACTCCACCCGCCAGGACATCACTACCAGATAAAAGCTGGAATTGCAGGATGAAATATTCGGCGGCAGGACCTTCATGGAGTTGAGGCAGGAAATCGGTAGGGTAAAAAGCGACGTTTTTGTCCTGAATCCAGTGCATGACCCTGGGCAGATGGTAGCTCATTGAGTCGTAATTGACGGGCGGGGTCAGGACAGAGAGCAATCCGGTAATTCCGACAACCAGCAAAACGAATACAACGAAAACTCGTGGCAGGAAAGAGAGTTGGCTGAACCTGGAACGGAGTTCACCCGCCAGAAGCCCAAAATCGCTTAACTTTAAACCGGAGAAATATTCCTGGTGGCTTCGCCACAACGGGACTACGGGAACGATACAAAAGAGCAGCCAGCCCAGCGCAATAACCGGGAATACCAGCAGACTGAAAAGGCTCGAAACTTCGGTCAGGACTACCGCGCCCAGACCCCACACCACGCCCGCTTTGAGAAGACCTTCCCGGTAATCTTTCTTGCTGAAACTAAATAATAAGAAAAACAGGCTAAAAGAAATAAGTGGAAGCAGGGCTGCCAAGTTGCACCTTTATTCCGATAGGATTGTCCGAACCGTCGGGGACCATTAGTTAAATTCCGGGTTTTACTCTTAGAGTATACATGAAACAGATTCTTCGAACAAAAAATGGCTCTTATGAGAATTTTAGTGATAAAAACTGTTGATAAAAGTTGTTATTGAATTTGCTTCTCATATAGAATTATTTCCCAATTTCCAACACCAACGAAACTATGCCCTACTTCGTGAAACCCGCAGCTTAAATACAAAGCCTGGGCAGGTAATTGGCTGATAGAAGTATCGAGGTGTAAGCTTTTACAACCTAATTCAATTGCCCGGTTTTCCATTGCCTGCATCATCAGCTTACCAAAGCCACGTCTGTGGTAATTTATGTCCACACTCATGTGCCGTATTTCACCTCTATCGGCTGAACTCTTCTTTAAACCACAAATGGCTACGACCTGTCCTTCAAACACACCTACTAGAAATTTACCATCGCCTTGTAAATAAATTTCTTTAATATGCAGCAAATCTGCGTCGTCACCTGGATAATTATCCATTAAAGGAACCTGTTCTCGTGTTAAATTTCCGAGGGCAGTATGCCAGATTATCCAAACATCGTTTTTGTCTGAATCTTGATAGGTTCTAACCCCAAATGAATTTGTCATATTCAACTCTTTCAAAAAAAATACATAAATATCCGAATCAGCTTTTGGCATTAGAAAATCAGCCAGGTATCTGCTGTACTTTTTGTAGAACAGAGCTACCTACTTTTCTGAAATCTAAATTTCAACATGCAAGAATGGTTAGTTAGATGTATATACTATATTGCTTAGTTTTTTAAAGTCAAGCAGAATTTTGAAAGAATTAATCATGTGGTCGTATTTGCCCCGGTTCTTGATTTAGAAAGAGTGAATGGGTCAGGCTAGGCGGCGGGTTGGCCCTTTTTAAGATTGGCCCGGTATTCCTTTAAAAAGTGTTTTACGACCGACTTTAACTCGCTTATTTCGGGCGGCAGCCATTCCAGCCCGGCCAGTTCCTCGTAAAGGGCCAGGCGGTCGGGGCCCCGCGCTATTTCGGCCTCGATTAAGTTCTGCCGGGTCAGGCCCATTTCTCGCTCGAACCGGGACATCACTTCCTCGCGACGGCGCTGTTTGGCCCGTTCGCCCAGCCACTTCACGATACGTTCTTCATATTGTTCGAGAGTGCGGCGCGTTTGTTGCAAAGCGACGATTTGGTCTTTATCGAGGTCGGGGGGCGGCATTTCGAGGATGCCCAGGGCCGTTTCGACCCTTTCCCGGTACTGCTCGAAAAGTTTGCGGGTGCGACTGTCGTCCCGGCGTTTGAACCGGGTGGCTTCCCACCAGTCGACCGAGGCCTGGGCCATACGGACGTGCGATTTTAGCCACTGCTGGGTCGGACCGATGGTAGTCCGGTCGTAGTCCAACTGGCGGGCCTGGGCTTCGGAGAAATTTCCTTCGATAATGTGATAAGGAAACATGATCGAAACCAGGGCGCTCTGGCTCAAAGGCCAGCGCCAGCGCCGGGCCCGAAAGCGAAACCGGGCGTGCTGACCTTTCAGCCGCTCCACGATGTCCCAGAAATCGCCGATTATATAGAAAGTCTTTTTGTCGTAACCGACCTGGACCGCTACCATAGCTCTTTTTATCTAATGTTTAAGCTTTTACCCAAAAGTACCCGCCCACGGCAAGGCAGGGATATGTTAAAATCTAGCGTAACCTTACCTTCTTTGTTTAAAATGACTCTCGTTCGAAACACTCCCTTGAGGCGGTTTAGTCCGCTAACCCTGGCTTTACCAGGCCCGAAGCGAAAGTCGCGTCTAATATAATAGCAATTACCGAACCGTTAGGAGAACCACAACGTGGAAAATGGCACAGCCCTGGGCGCGGAAGCAATCCAGAAGTTAAGTTTTGAAGAAGCCTACGAACGCCTGAACGAAACCGCCGCCCGGTTGGAGCGCGGCAATCTAAGCCTGGAACTCTCCCTGGCTTTATATGAAGAAGGTGTGCTCCTTTCCCAGCATTGTGAAAATCTCCTGGATAAAGCCGAATTGCGGGTCAGCCAGGTGGCCCCGCTCAGCGCCGGGTTTGGAAAAAGTGTGGAAGCCTCCGACGATGAGGATGACGAGGACGATTTCACCGGGGACGATGACGATGATACCGGTAGCGACGACGATGATGACGAGGACGAAGACCCCTTAGCCCGGCTTTTTTAGCCCCCACATTTACCGGAGAAAGAGAATTTATGCGGGCCAACCTGGCGGCATTTACACGGAAGAACCGGCTTTCTATCCTGCTCATCCTGCTGCTTTTCGTGGGCGCTGCCCTCTTTGTTTACGGTTATGTCGCGGTTGAAAAAGCTTTTTACGTCTGGGATAACGAATTTTATTACCGCTTTACCGGCGAATTGTTCCAGCAATTCAACGTATCCTTTGGGGCCGGGCTGCACTATCTCCTCGAATCGCTGAACAATGACTACAACGTCTATTACGCCCTGGCAATCCAGCCCTTCTTTTTTATTGCCGGAACTTCCCGCCCGGTCTACGAAATCGCCCTGGTGGTCGTCTATCTTGTCCCATTTATCCTGGTGACGGCGCTGGTCGCCCGCAAACTGCTGGAAAACCGGGCGCGAGGTCTTTTCTGGCTGGCAATCGGGGTCGCCCTGCTAGTGCCTACCGTCATGTTACCGACCCTGCGGGCTTACCCGGATACCTCGTCAGCCCTGGCGATAGCCCTGGCAACCCTGCTTTATTTGAAAGACCCCGCTTTTAAACGCCTGGGGCAACTCCTGGGGGTCGGGCTTTTAATCGGGCTGGCCGCCTTGCTCCGGCGTCACTTTGCCTATAGCGTCTTTTCGTTTTACGGAGCGGTCGGGGTCGTGGCCCTGGTCCGGTTCGCCGGGGAGTGGCAGTCCAAAAAAGGAAAAGCGGTACTCCCTTTAATCAGGCGAGTTTTCCAGGTGGCCCTGGGCGCTATTTTCGCCCTGCTCACGGTAACAATCTTCAACCCGCAGGTCGTCGCCAAAACCCTGGTGATAGATTTCAATAAACTATACGGCTCGTACCTGGTGCCCTGGCCGCAGGAGTTCGGCTGGCTTTTGGATAGCTTTGGCTGGCTGCCTTTTGGCCTGGCGGTAGTGGGACTATTTCTGCTCTGGCGCAACTCCACCCGCAAGGAAGAAGCTTTATTTTTCGCCCTCTTTGGCCTTTTCGAATTTCTTTTGTGGGTCTTTTACATCAGGCAAATCAGCATCCAGTACACCCTGCACCTGGGTATATTTATCGTGGTCGGGCTGGCCTCTTTCATTTACTATGCCTGGCAATTCCTGAAGACCCGGACGCAGCCCACCGTCTTCAGGTCCACTGCCGCTTTAGGGGTAGTTCTTATAGCCGCCAACCTGCTGGCGGGGCTGGCGTTTCCGGCCCCGACCAAAATCTTTTCAACCAACTGGCAGCCCATGATTCGCGCCGATTACCAGCAGGTTGTCAATCTCGCAAAATACCTGGACGACCATACCACCCTGGACGACCCGATTTACGTGGTGGCTTCTTCCTATCATTTTAACTCCGACACTTTACTGGCGGCCAACCGGGTGGCAACCGGGCAAACCGACCCGACCCTGCTGCTCCCCTCCACCCCGGATATTGACTCACGGGATTACTACCCGCTCGAACGCCTCCTAAGCGCCACGGTCGTGGTCGTGATAGACCCCTTTGAATATCACATCGCACCCGACCAGCAACAGGTGGTCAAGGTCGTTTATGACATGTTTTTGCAGAACAAGGCCCTGGCCCAGGATTTTTCGGTTATGAATCCCGGTTTTCCGATTGATGCCAGTACCAGGGCCGTAATCTACAGACGGGTTAAGGCACCTTCCCTCGTTACCAGCCTGGAAACCTTGCAGATGATTCAGAGTTATGTCAAACAAAGGCCGGGGATTCAATACGACTGGATAAACCTGGACCCCCCGAATATGCCTACCTTTAGCCTGACCGACCGCCGGGGGACCGAACTGGAGATTGACCCTGCCAAATTTGGCAACAAAACCGGCCAGGCCGAACTGGTCTATAGCTGGCCCGTGACCGGGACGGAAAAATTCCAGGGTAAAGTTTCTTTCGAAAAAGAGGGCTGCGGCGAAGCAACCGTGACTTTTTCGGCGGCTCAGCCGGACACCACCCCGGCCCAATTTGCAGAATTCAAGGCAAAACCGGGCCTGGGTCAGGATTTCGAGGTGGATTTTTCAAAGGCTGCCGGGAAATTCGTGGTGCTGAATGTAATCCCGCCCGCCCAGCCCGGTTGCATCTTCAAAGTCGATTTGGACCTTGAAAAATAAGTTTTTAGTACTCAGAGGCCAGAAGTCAGAAGTCAGTTTTTAGCGTGTAGAGGTTTTGTCATCTCTTAACTTTGAGCATGCTTAAAGGTGAGGACCAAAGCACGGAGGTATCTGGAATGACAGCAAATACTAAACACTAAAAACTATGCCTGGGTTTGACGCTCCGCCAACCAGTATGCTAGACTGGTTTAAGGTCAACCGGCTCGAACAACAAATTTTGGAATTGGGGATGTGACCCGGTATCGGGCCGGGAGTTTGGATTTTTTGACGTTTTAGCTAGTTAGTTGAGTCTGTAAAATTTTGTCTGTGGTTGAAACACTCCTCCGGGCTTTTTTTGCCTGGCTAATCTATCCCGGTTTTCTTTTTCTGGCACTCGCAGGAATATTACTTGAAGGCTTGCGGCGGCGTTTCGCCGGGCGAGTGGAAGGTCGTGAAGGCCCTGGCCTCTGGCAGGGCTTTTTCGAATTAGGCAAACTCTTCCGGCGGCCCACCCTGGTCCCGGCAGGTTACGAGCCGCCCGAAAAAGATACCGCTGCCCAGGCCCTGGCCGCGACCCGGCGTGAAGGTAGTCGCTGGGGCCTTTTCGCGATCCCAGTGGCGGGTATCCTGGCCCTTTCGACCGGGGCGGTGTTGTTGCCATTGCCGGGCAATTTGTGGCCTTACCTGAACAATTCCGCAAAAGCCCTTGGTGCCGACCTTTTAGCGGCCAGTTTGTTGTTCCTGGTCCCGGCTATCGGGGCGGTGCTGCTCGGTTCGCTGGGTGGCTCGGTCTACAGCCAGTTGGCCGGGGCGCGCATTTTTCAGCTCCTGGTAGCCTGCGCTGTCCCCTATGCCGTGGCGGTCTTTGGTCCGGCCCTGGCCCTGGGAAAGTTGGATTTACGGGCGGTAGCCGCCGCCGACAGCCTGCCGATGCTCGGCGTCAAGGCCCTATGTGGCATGCTGTTCCTGCTCTGCCTGCCAGTAATCTTGCGGCTTAAACCGCTCTCTGCTTCGAGCGGCGAGGCGTTGGAAGGTGTCACCAACGACCTGGGCGGCCCGCCCCTGGCCCTTTTCTACCTGGCCCAATGGATGGAACGGCTGGCCCTGAGCGTCTTTTTCGCGGTCGTTTTCGTGCCTTTCGCCTATAACAATGTCATTTTCTTTATCGCAGGGACGCTGGTGGGCCTCGCTATTACCGGCATTGTAGACGCGCTTTTCAGTCACATCCGGCTGCGTGACGCCTTTAATTTTTACCTGCGCTATACCAACCCGGCGGCGCTGGCCTGGCTGGTGCTGCTGGCTCTGGCGGTTAAAGTTTAAAACTATGCTCACAGATTTTATCAATAACGGAATACCGGGCTGGCTGCTGCTGGTCGTTGCCGCCGGGTTGACAATTTATGCTCTGGCGGCTATCTGGACCCACATTTCGGTCGGGTCCTTGCTCGTCCAGAACCTGTTTCGCTCCAACCGGGTCAATATGCCCGAACTTGGCAAACCGCTCTCGGTAGTCCAGGCCGGGACCGACCAGGAGACCAGCACGGCCCTGGTGCTGGCCCGCACCCCTCTGCCGATAGATACCGACCGGCCCGCCGAACGTGACGCCGGGAACCTGATTTACCCGGTGGCCGGGCGCAACGGCCTGAATTTCGCCGCCGACCGCTGTATAAGTTGCGGCCTGTGTGCCTATAGCTGCCCGACCGGGGCCATTTCCACGCGCAACCTCGAAGGAAAGAATAGTTATCTACGCCGCTTCGACCTGAAAAGCTGCGTCTATTGCGGGCTGTGCGAAGCTAACTGCCCGACCCAGGCCATCCGGCTAACCTTTAACGTCGAGCCGAGCCAGCCGGAACCCGCTTTCCTGACGGTCGAGGGTGAGGTCGAGACGACCGCCTGCCGCCTGTGCCGCCGCAAAATCCCCCAGGTGGATTTGCTGGCCGAACGGATTTACCAGGGCGACAGGACCGAAGACACAAAAACAGACGCAAACTACCGCCGGGTTATCAACCCACAAGGGGTCTGCCAGGAATGCCAGAAACGTGTGTTAGAAGCCGAGGAGGTGGTATGCGGATAGTAGTAACCGGGACCAACGGCCAGGTCGGGAGTGCCCTGGTAAATTTGCTCCAGGCCGAGGGCGGCCACGAAATCAAAACAATGACCCGCGACAACTGTGACATCTGCGACCGGGTGCTGGTCCGGCGGCTGGTCGGCAGTTTCCGGCCCGACCTGATTTTGCACCCCGCCGCCTATACCTATGTCGACCAGGCCGAAAGCGACCCCGAAACCTGCTATCGTATAAACGCGCTCGGCACCCAGAATCTAGCCCTGGCGGCGGCCCAGAACGACGCCGCCCTGCTCTATGTCAGCACCAACACTGTCTTTGACGGGCGCAAACCGACCCCCTACTACGAATACGATACCCCCAACCCGGAGAGCATTTATGCCCGAAGTAAGCTGGCGGGGGAGGAATATGTCAAAACACTGCTTAACCGCTACTATATAGTGCGGACAAGCTGGGTCTTTGGGCCGCGCCCGACTGAAGGTAAATTGAACTTCGTACGCCGGATGATTCAACTCGGCGACGAACGCGGGGCTGTCTCAGTCGTTGACGATGAAGTCAGTAACCCGACTTATGCGTCGGACCTCGCCGCCGCTATCTGGGAACTGGCTCAGACCGAAGCTTACGGCCTCTACCATCTCGCCAACGAAAACCCGGCCAGCCGCTTTGAATTTGCCCAGGAAATTTTCAGGCTGGCGGGACGCGACAAAGTAAAAGTGACCCCTTCCAAGCTGGCCGATTTCCCCCGCCCTACCCCGCCGCTTTACCAGAGCGCCCTGCATAATTTTGCCGCCGCTACCAACCTGGGTATCCGTCTGCGGCCCTGGCAGGAAGCCCTGAAAGAATATATTGGCACTTTATCTTAAAAGAGAGACAGTAAAAAAGGCGAATTATAGCAAGGAAGGTAAAGTAAAATGACATCCAGACCCGCGGCTTTTTCCCGGCAACTCCCGCTCGAAGGGGTTTACAATGTGCGCGACCTGGGCCATTACCCGACCCGCGACGGCAAACGGACCCGGTCGGGCCGGTTCTTACGCTCGGACAACATCGGCAAACTCTCGGAAGCGGCCCGGCAGCAACTTGTTGACTGGGGCCTCAAAACCATCGTGGATTTGCGTTTCGACGCCGAGGTAAAGTTGTTCACCCATTGCTTCGCCTCACACGACTGCGTCACCTATCACAATGTTTCGCTCATCAACCCGGTCATTTTAGCCAACACCGAAGAACGCGAACACCTCTACCAGTTCTATACTTATTTGCTGGAAGACGGCAAAGAAGAGTTCCGGCAGGTAATCGAAATCCTGGCCGAAACCGAAAACCAACCGGCCCTGTTCCACTGCCACGCCGGGAAGGACCGCACCGGGCTCATCGCGGGGCTGCTCCTATCGCTGGCAAACGTGGCTCCCGGTATTATCGCCGACGATTACGCCCTGACCCGGCAGTATATTGCCCCTTTAATCGAAATGTGGCGCGAGGAAGCTATCGGAAGGGGCCAGGACATGCAAAAGTTCGACCGGGACAACGCATGCGACCCCCGGACGATGCTCGAAACCCTGAAATACCTGGACGAGAATTACGGCGGGGCGGAAAAATACCTGCGCGCCAGTGGAGTCAGCCAGGCCAACCTGGACAGTTTGAAGGCGGCTTTGGTTGAGTGATTTCAGCTATTCGATCATTATTCCGAATTATAACGGTGCGCGTTTCCTGGGCGGCTGTCTCGATTCAATCAAGGCCCAAACCCTCCAACCGCTCGAAACTATCGTGGTGGACGACGCCAGCACCGACGGCTCGGTCGCGCTGGTGCGAGAAAATTACCCCTGGGTAAAGCTGCTGGTGCGGGCCAAAAACGGCCAGTTTGCCAGGGCCTGCAACGACGGTTTCGAGGCGGCCCAGGGGAATGTCCTGGTGTTGTTCAACAACGACGCCGAGGCCGCGCCGGGCTGGTTGGCGGCGATTGACCAGACTTTCAGGGAAAGACCCGAAATCAGCAGCGTCGCCAGCCGGATAATGCTTTACGACCGCCGCAACGTCTTTCACACGACCGGGGATTATTACAAGGCTAACGGGGTGCCGGGCAACCGGGGGGTCTGGCAGGAAGACAAAGGCCAGTACGACCAGGCCGAAGAAGTCTTTGGCGGCTGCGGGTGCGCGGTAGCTTTCAAACGGGAAGTCCTGGACGCGGTCCGCGCCGATAACCCGGACGGCAAGATTCTCGATGAAAGCCTGGTGATGTACTGTGAAGACGTGGATTTGAACCTGCGGCTGCGGTTGCGGGGTTTGCGCTGTCTTTACCAGCCCCAGGCCCTGGTCTATCACCGGCTGAGCGCGACCGGCGGCGGTACTCTCGCCAGTTACCGTAACGGGCGCAATTTTATCGTGGTCGCCCTCAAAGATTTACCGGGTGGTATCCTTTTGTCCAATCTCCCGGCCATTGTGGCTACCCAGCTAAAATATGCTTTCCAATCGCTCCTGAAAATCCGGCTCAAAACCGAACGCGCCCGCCTGAAAGGGCAATTTGACGCCCTCAAAGCTATCCCCGACACCCTGCGCCGCCGCAAGTTAGTCCAGGCGCACCGCACCATCAGCACCGAACAGTTCGCTGATTACCTCGAATTTAATCAAAAATAGTCCAGGAGTTTCGATTCCGCGCATTTAGGATTGTGATATTGTCCAACGGACCGGAGACGCCCTTCGGGTGTGGGGCAGAGCTACAGAATGACAATACGGTTAGTAATCCCAGACAAAGACAAACTGGTACATCAAAAACAGGTTTAGCGGCACCAGCGCCCAGAGGACGGTTTTACTCAAAAGCCGGGGGGCGCTTTTTAATGTCGCTATTTTCTCAAAGGCATTGGTCAGACCGATGGCGAAAATTAAGAAGCTACCGATTAAACGGCGCTGCCCGAAAGAATCACCGCCCCACCAGTCCTCCGCCGACGAATTTATTATAACCTGGGCGAAGAAAGCCGCCAGCAAAGTTACAAGCCACCAACCTTGCGGATTTTTGGTGCGCCATGTTCGCCATAATAGCCAGAGAAAACTCAAAAAACCCACGAAAAGGACCGGGTTGAGCAAAAAGAGGCCGTTATGGGTTGAAAAAAGGATTTCGAGGATGTGCGGGCTGGATAAAAACCCGGCTCCCTGCGGGACCGTAAGCGGGTTGTTGAAAAGGTAGTTGTTGATTAAAAAGATGGGCAAGCAGCTAAAGAAATAGACTGCCCCGAAAAGAACGAAGTTCAGCAGTCGAAGGTTCCAGGCGGTCGCCCTGTCCCGCAAGAGCAGATAAGCCAGGAAAAGCCCAAAAATGCCGATGGTAACGACGTTCTGGGTGCGGACCAGGGTATGCAGCCCTGCCGCCGCCCCCAAAATAGCAAACTGGAAGGTATTACCCAGGTTATCGGTGGCCCGTTTGAAACAATAGACAAACAGCACCAGGCTGAAAAAGTCGTAGACGTGGCTCATCGAAACTTCCATGACGCTGTAGTAAAACAGGTTGGAAGCAAAAAGCAGCAAGGCTAAAGCCGGTAGAATCGCTTTGAGGCTGAAATAGTCTTTTAAAAGCAGGTAGACCAACCAGAGGGTCAGCAGAGTATAGACCACGGCAGCGTACATTGTCCCATACTGGATAAAGAGACCCCAGGGGTCGAGGTCTATCCCGGCATGAAAGAGCAGGTTGATGAGGCTGCCGCAAACCCAGGTGACCAGGAAAAAGGGGAACCACAAAATAGCCGGGCCGACCGTCCACAGGTTCGAGGGGGCGCCATTCACCGGGTTGATATGGGCGCGCTGGCCGTAGGGGTCAATCGGGAGGCGCATCCAGTCCGGCTTGGGCGTAAGATAATTATTTGTAAAATTTATGTCGTGGTCGTAAACCAGCGAGACCAGGAAGTGGTAATAATATTTCCCGTCCGACTCGACCTTATAAGACCAGTTCCGGTAGGTACCAAAGGCAAAATAGGCAAAGGTCAGGATAATAAAGAGGGTCGCAAAGAAACCAATCAGGGTCTGGCTTTTATTAGATATTTTGATTTTACGGTCCAAACCTTCGTTTGCAGTTACCATATCAGAAATGGGCCAGGTATAACCGGGAATTACAGGTCAGTGGTGACAGCCCTATATTAACCAACCCCGGCAATTTTTGCACCTGGACTTTGCTACTTTTTCGATATTTAAGCCCAAATCCAGATTTAATAATTCCAGACAAAGACATACTGGTAAATAAAGAACAAGTTTAGCGGGACCAGGGCCCACAAAACAATTTTGCCCAGGAGCCGGGGCGTGCTTTTCCATTCTCCCATTTTCTCGAAAACGTTGGTCAGACCGACCGCGAAGATAAAATAGCTGCCAATCAGGCGGCGCTGCCCGGTAGCGTCGGCGCCCCACCAATCAAAGGCCGCGGCGTTTATCACCACCTGGGCCATGAATGCCGCCAGGAAAGCGACAAGCCACCAACCCTGGGGGTTCCGGGTGCGCCAACTCCGCCAGAGCAGCCAGAGCGCGCTTAATAAACCGACTAGCAGGACCGGGTTGTAATAAAACATCCCGTTATGGTCCGAGAAAAAAAGTTCGAAGATATGCGGGGCTTTTAGAAAACCATCCCCCTGCGGAATCGTGATGGGATTATTGAAAAGGTAGTTGTTGATGAGAAAGAGTGGAATACAACTGAAGAAATAGACCGCCCCGAAAAGAAGGTAGTTTAGCAGCCGAAGTTTCCAGGCGATTTGCCGCTCTCGAAGCAGCAGGTAGCCCAGGAAAAGCCCAAAAATGCCGATGGTAACGACGTTCTGGGTCCGGACCAGGGTATGCAGCCCTGCCGCCGCGCCTAAGATGCCAAACTGGAAGGTGTTCCCCAGGTTATCGCTGACCCGCTTCAAACAGAAAATGAATAAGACCATGCTAAAGAAATCGTAGACATGGCTCATCGAAACTTCCATGGTGCTGTAGTAGACCAGGTTGGTAGCGAAAAGGAGCAGGGCCAAGCCTCCCAGGATAGCTTTGAACCCGAAATAATTTTTTAAGAGCAGGTAAACAAGCCAGAGCGCCAGCAAACAGTAGACCACGGCGGCAATCATAGTGCCGTACTGCATGTACAAACCCCAGGGGTCGAGGTCTACCCCGGCGTGAAAGAGCAAATTGATGAGACTGCCGCTGGCCCAGGCGACTACGTGAAAGGGGAACCACAAAATAGCCGGGCCGACCGTCCACAGGTTCGAGGGGGCGCCATTCACCGGGTTAGTGTAGCGGTGCTGGCCGTAAGGGTCGAGCAAGAGGCGCATCCATTCGGGCTTGGGAGCGGCATAGTTGTTGGTGAAATCTATGTCGTGGTCGTAAACCAGCGAGACCAGGTAATGGTAATAATATTTCCCGTCAGCCTCAACTTTATAAGACCAATCCCGGTAAGTGCCGAAGGTAAAATAGGCGATGGTTAAAATCAGGGTTATAGTGACGAAGAAACCGATTAAGGTCTGGGTTTTTTCGGCGATATTGATTTTGCTTTCAAGGCGTTTGGTAAAAGCGAGCATTGAAAAAGAATCCAGGGCCTAAAAGTTATAAGTAAGACGATAAATAGACAAACAAGGTCAGGATGCCAGGTAAAAGTAACAGTAAAGATGCTGGAATTATAGTAACCAACCCAGGTGATTTTTGCACCCGTACCTTGGTACTCTTTTTGAAATCTTTTCCTTTATTATCATCAATTTTGGATAGGGATATGTAATGTGGGGGTCCGTGGAAGCAAAAAGAACTTGAGTATCATAATTTTTGAGAAATGATACCCAAGCTTTTTACCACAAATTTATCAGGGTTTTATCAGGAGGCGGCCCCGGACCTTCCCGGCGAGTATCTGGCCGGTGGCTTCAGGCAAATCGTCCAGCCCTATTTCGCGCTCGACCGTCCAGGCCAGATTTTTAGGTTTGAGGTCGTTCGCCAGGCGGTTCCACAAATTCAGGCGCAAATCCATCGGGCACGCCACCGAATCAATACCAAGAAGGTTGATACCCCGCAGGATGAAGGGAAAGACCGTGGCGGTAAATTTTGGTCCCCCGGTATTGCCTATAGAGGCGATAGAGCCACCGTATTTGGTCGTGCGGGTGAGGTAGGCCAGGGTATTGCCGCCAACAGCATCGACCGATCCGGCCCAGCGTTCTTTATCCAGCGGCTTGCCTTCCGCCGAAACTTCCTCACGACTTAAAATCTCCGAAGCGCCCAGGCCCCGCAAATAATCGTGTTCGGTTTCCTTACCGGTGCTGGCGGCAACAGTATAGCCGAGGTTCGAAAGCATGCTGATGGCGTGACTGCCGACCCCGCCGGTCGCCCCGGTAATCAGGACCGGGCCGTTTTCAGGTTTGAGGCCGTTTACTTCCAGTTTGTGGATTGCCAGGGCGGCGGTAAACCCGGCGGTGCCGAGAGTCATGGCTTCCCGCAAACTCAGGCTGCGCGGCAACGGCACCACCCAGGCTGCCGGGACGCGGGCGTATTCGCTAAAACCGCCATAGTGCGAAACCCCCAGGCCGTAGCTGGTTACTATGACCTCGTCGTTTTCACGGAACTTTTTGTCGGTCGATTCGACCACTCGCCCGGCCAGGTCAATGCCAGGCACGAAGGGATATTTACGCACGACCTGGCCGTTGGGGGTGCTGGCAAGGCCGTCTTTGTAGTTTAAGCCGGAGTAAACGACCCGGATTAAAACCTCTCCATCGGGCAAATTTTCCCTGGTTAATTCCTTGACCCCGGCTTCGAAAGCGTCTTCGGTTTTGTTGACCACGAAAGCCCGGAAAGATTCTGCCATTGACCTTTTCTCCCTCTTAAATTTACCCGCTAACTTGAACCAATGCGTGATTGTGAAGCTTGCATAATCATAGCATATAGCGCCCGTATCTGGCATATCCGATGCTCTTATAACTTTCCAAAAACGTTTAATGGAGCAAAGGAGGAATTTTGCCAGAAGGACCGAGCATCAAAAATATGGGCGACCGGTTACGCGTGGCCCTGGAAGGCCAGGTCATTACCGGCGTCCGTTCGCGCTACAAAAAAGCCCGGCTGGAAAATTGGCCCGAACAAATCCAGGACCAGACGGTCACAGCGGTCAGGACCCACGGGAAGAACCTCTTTATAGATTTAACCAACGGTTTTTCCATTTACAGCCACATGTTGATGTGGGGAAGCTGGCATATCTACCGTCCCGGCGAAGCCTGGACCAAGGAAGACCGGTTGGCCCGGTTGGTGCTGGAAACGCCGGTTTCGGTGGCAGTCCTTTTTAACGCCCCGGTCTGCGAATTGCTGGCACCGGGCCAGTTGCCCCTGCACAAAACCGCCGCGATGGGGCCGGACCTGCTTTCACCCACCTTCGACGCCGGGGAGGTCTGGCGACGTTTGCAGCTTCCCGAAAACCGCGACCGTGAACTGGGCGAGGCGATTATGGACCAGTTTATCGTGGCGGGTATAGGGAACATTCTAAAGTCGGAGATACTATTCCAGGCCGGGCTGCATCCCCAGCGTCCGGCGGGTAGTCTCAGCAAGGCCGAGTTTGAGGATTTTATCCGCTATAGCCTGGAACTCATCCAACGTTCCTACGAGCAGGGGAGTTTCTTACGGGCCTTCCTGCCCCCCGAACTCTTACCAGAGGAAGTTCACGGCAATACCCTCGGTTACGTCTACCGGCGGCGCACCAAACCGTGCTATGTCTGCGGCACGCCTATAAAAATGGTCCGGCAAGGGCTCGGCAAGCGCATGACGTGGTTCTGTCCGTACTGCCAGCCTGAAGAAGGGGGCGGTCTGCCACTCGACCGGCGCGAGATAAACCCGGCTGCAAACAAACACCCGGCCTGAAAAATCCGCTATAATTCAACGAACAGGGATTTTTAGAAAACTTGAAAATAGCGAGATAATTTTAAGCATGGATGAAAAGACTGCGGCCCTTATTGCCCGCATCAAAGAGAGAATCGCCGAAGACCGGCTCGACGACCCTGACGCTCCCGAATTTCCGCCTGTCAGCGCCACCGAAATCCGCCGGGCCGAGGGCCGGTTGGGGTTCCGCTTACCCGAACTGTTAAAAACGCTCTATACCGAGGTTGCCAATGGCGGCTTTGGTCCTTACGAGGGGATTCTTGGCTTGCAGGAGGGTTGGGCCACCCGAAACGGCGAAGGTAAAACGCTGGTCGAGACCTACGAGGAAGCCCAGGACGAAATTCCCGACCTGCCGAACTGGCGCTGGCCGGGCGAACTCCTGCCGATTTGCGAGGACGGCGCGGGGCTAATCTGTCTCGATTGCAGCAGAGAGGAAAGCCCGGTAATAAGTTTCGAGTACAGCCTGGGGTCGGGCGGGGTGCCGGAGGTGGGCTGGCAGATTAACCTCCGGCGCGAATCTTCTACTTTTCAAAGGTGGCTCGAAATCTGGGCTTTCAAACCGCACCCCAACCGGAAATAGTTCTAGCAAATTTAGTTAGTACGTTAAATTTTTAACCGGAAAGCTTTGAAAAGACATGGACGAAAAAACCGGGGTGCTTCTTGCAAAAATAAGACAAATAATAGCCGCCGAAACCATCGAAGATGCTTTTGAGGCCGACTACCCGCCGGTTTCCATGGCAGAGGTCCAAGCGGCAGAGCGTGAATTGGGATTTTCTTTGCCTGAGTTGCTAAAATTACTCTACACTGAGGTAGCGAACGGTGGGTTTGGCCCCTACGACCGGATTATCGGGCTGGAAGAGGGGTGGACCGCTAACAATAACGATGGTGAGAATCTGGTAGAACTGTACCGCAAATTCAAAGAGGAATTGCCCTTTGAACGGGACTGGCCGGACGGCTTGTTACCCATCTGTGAGGCTGGCGGCAACGACACGGTGTTTTGCCTCGATACCAGTCGGTACAATAGCCCGGTTGTCTCGATTAAGCTTGATTTTTTTGATGAAGAGGGAGAAAGAGAAACCCTGGAAGTGGTCCTGACGGAGGAAACATCTTCGTTTCAAAACTGGTTGGAAGATTGGGCTTTCATGTCAGATTCTAACCGGAAATAAGATTAAAATTCTGGAAAAAGTAGCTCCCGGACTTTTCTAGCTTTAGCGGCCAGTTCTTGTATGCGTTCGGGTTTGCGCTCTATGGCCCAGCGGACCGTATCAATGCTTCTCAAAAGCAAAAGGATTTCGACTTCCGGTTTCATGCACTCGAAGTCGGCCCAACCAAGACCGTACCCTTTCAGAAAAGCTTTGAATTCGGTCTCGTTCGGAATCTGGTCGCTTATTTGCCAGTCCAGCAGGGCTGCCAGTTCGGTTTGTGGGACTATATTTATCTCGGCACAACCCCAATCGAGTAAAACAACCTGACCTGACGGCTCAACGATAGTATTTCGTGGACCGATGTCCCTATGTAACAGCCCAAAGTTATATACGCGCCCCTGTAAAGCCACAAACCTTCTCTTTATTTCGGCTGATTGCTCCCTATTAAAAACATCAAGGGCAAGCAACGGGTCATTCTCGGTCAGACTGGCGATATTATAAGCCAGGAAAGCAGGCCATTTTTCCCGGAAATTATCAAACCGGGCCGGGGTTATATCAGGCGGAGGAAAAGCTTCTATAGAGTTGATAAGCCGGGAATAGCTACCAAGCTTTTGCCAGATGGCGACCCTGCCGGGAACCACGGCGTCCTCACCATTTATCCCTTCCACCAGGCTTTCAATTATATAAGGAGACCCGTCCAGCTTCCCAACATCAAGGACGGTCGGGCCGGGGATACCTACCAACCGGGCTTGCTCGATACACCAGCGTTCTTTCTGATATTCATCAAAGTATATTTCGTCCTCGTTCAGCCTTACTACAAAAGGTCGGGTCGCGGTTTTGACCACGAAAACCTGATTGACACTGCCTTTTCCGAGGATTTGAGTTACTCCAATAACAACCTCACCCCTAAACTCGGCCACCGCTTGCCCGGCCTTTTCAGCATAATCAAGCGACATTAGATTTTTCGGTTATAGAGGTAGATGTATTTTCTTCTGATGAGCTTTCTTTAACAACGGCGGGCCGGACGATTTGCCGTAACCTGGGCGAAAGCAACCCCCCCAACCCGGCCACGATACAGGCCAGGGCCGAAATGCCTATCACAAAGTTAGCCGCTAAAAGTTGAAGCAGGACGCTGCCGATAAAAACCCCAAGCGGACCGCTGGCGCTAATCAGGGTCGAGCGCGCCCCAAAAACCTGGCCGCGCAAATTGGCCGGAATAAGCCGTTGCAAGAGGGTCGTTTCGATGGTGGTATAAGGGGCCCAGGCGCACCCGGCCAGGGCAAAGAAAAGCATCGCCACTGGCAGGCTGGTCAACCAGACCAGCGGCAAAAGTAACGCGCCCCAGCCTATCGCAATCACCGAAAAGACGATGCCGGGATGCGAATAGCGCGAAATCAAGGGTATCAGGAGCAACCCCAGGACCGCCCCCACCCCGAAAGCCGACCAGAGCAGACCGTAGCCGCTGGCGTCGGTGGCTAACTGGTCGCGGCTGTAGAGTGGCAAAGCCGGTTCGAGCGGCATGTAAGCCAGGAAAAAGACGAACGAAATAGTGGATATTAGCCGTACTTCTTTGAGGCGGAACAATGCCCCAAAGCCCGACCAGGCCCGTTTTTTCGGGGCGTCCGGCGCGCTTTCGACGCTTGAATTTCGCACAATATCAGGCAGGGAAAAGAGCAGAAAACCCATAAACAAAAAGGAAAAAGCGTCAAAGAGCAGCACAGGAGGGCCGCCGACCAGCGTTATCAGGAAACCGGCCAGGGCCGGGCCAATCAGGACCGCAAACTGTTCGCTGGCCGAAAGCCACCCGTTAGCCGCTTCGAGGTCCTCGTTAGGGACCATTTCAGGGAGCAATACCCGCACGCCCACGTTCGAGGCCGGGGTCAGTACACCCGCCAGCAACGCCAGCAGGTAGATGACCCAGAGTTGCAAAAAGCCGAGCCAGTAGAGGACCGGTATCGCGCCGATTATGCATGCCCGCAAAAAGTTGTCCACGCCCATTACCAGGCGAGGCTGGAAAATATCGAGCAACTTACCAATAAAGGGGCTGGTCACGATAGCCGGGACGCTGAAGCAAAAAAGGACGCCACCCAGGGCCGCGCCCGACCCGGTTAAATCGAGGACGAACCAGAGGAGCGCGATAGCCGTGAACATGTCGCCTAACCGCGATACCACCAGACCCAGCCACAACCGCCGGAACCGGTAGTCGCGTAACGGATTATTTTTTAGTCGTCGCAACCTTAGAGCGATGCTCACCTGGCTTCTTCTTCCTTTTTAGCCGATAAATAGCCTAAACCTGTAAAAGTATCTAGAGTATAAAGGAAATAGAGGCGAATAACACTGTTCGGTAGTACAGGAAAGCCCTGTACTTGTTTCGAATTGCCTGTATAATAGGGGCGTTGTCACTGGAACAGGTTTACTACTCCTTGCATATTTAATGAAAACCGCCCGCATTTTTGACTTCGAACCCGACAAACTCGCCCGCACCGAAACGGCCATGTGGCAAGCCTATTACGACCGCCGCCCGGCCAAACTTTTCCGGTTGAGCGTGCGTCTCTTGCAGGAACAGCTTGGCTACGGCAGGGCCAGGGCTTTGTATAACGCCTACCGCCTGACCAGGGCCGCCTTTGCCTTCAAGGTGGGCCGGAGCCGTCTCGATTACGAAAAAGCTTTGCGCTGGCTGGTGCCTTTCTATCAAGAAACCCACCGCCTGGTTAAAGCGCGCTGGAACCCGCAAGAGGTAGCCGAAAGTGAACTCGAATGGTGGATTATTCACCGGCACGATTTCCAGCCGGGCCAGACCGCCAGTCTCGAAAAAGCCCTGGCGAAACTGTGCGGGCTGGTCTATCACCTGCCCGAAAGCGAGCTTTCGAATTATGCCCACTACCGGGCCGAGGCCATGCTCCTGACCGATGAAGGCGTGCGGGCCAGGGAAAACGGCGAAAACTTCAAACCTCAGTGGTCCGCCATTCGCGCTTACCTTGAAAAATCGTACCGGGACCTGAGCGAGCGGCTAAACCGGACACCCCGTGAAACGACCAACGTAAAACGCATCCTGGCCGTGAAACTGGCCGACCTGGGCGACGCCCTCCTGGTCGTCCCGGCCCTGCGGGCCCTCAAACAGGCTTACCCGGCGGCCCGGCTGGATGTCCTGACCACTGAAACGGGCCAAAAAGCCCTGGCCGGACTCCCTTTTATAGATAACCTGATTGTCTTTGACAAATACCTGTTTGACTACCCCCGCCAGGCTCTCATGCCGCGCAACCTGGGGCGGGCCACCGGGTTCCTGGCACAACTGCGCCGCGAGAACTACGACACCACCATCTTTTTTCACCATTTCAGCCTGCGCTTTGGCATTTTGAAGTACCGGGCCGTTGCCGGGGTGGTCGGCGCCAAACGCAACGTGGGCCTCCACAACGGCGAACCGCTGGCGAACTTTCTCAATGTGCGAGTTGAGGATAAAGGCTTTGGCGGGGAGGGCTTGTCCGAGCGGGACTACTGGCGGCAGTTGGTCGAAGCCTTGACCGCTGCCGAGCCGGGACGGCCTTTTGAATACGATTCTCGCCCACAAATCTACCTGGACCAGGCCGCCCGGACCAAAGCCCAAAATTTGCTGGCCGAATTGCGTGGTAACGAACCGGCAAGACCCCTGGTGGCTATCGGCGCAGGCGGGGGCGGCTACACCATCGCCCGGCGCTGGCCCGCTATCAACTACGCCCGGCTGGCCCAGGTCTTGATAGAACAGAAAAAGGCCCGCGTCGTGTTGCTGGGAACACCCGGCGAGTTCGACCTCAACGAGCAAATCCGCACGCTGGCCGGGGAGGGTAACGACATTATCAACCTGGCGGGGCGCACCAGTGAAAAGGAAGTGACCGCGTTCCTGGCCGGGTGTGATTTGTTTATCGGCAACGATGGCGGATTGGCCCAACTGGCGGGAGTAACCGGCATTCCGGCAGTGGTAGTCTTTGGCCCGACCAACGCGACGGCCTGGCAGCCTTTCGGCACCGAGGAAGGCCGGGTGAAAATCGTCCAGGCCAGAATGGATTTACCCTGCCGTCCCTGTCTCTACCGGGACAAGACGCTAGGTAGCCGGTTGGGTTGCGCGGCCCGGCCCTGCCTGACCACCATAACTCCCCAGGAAATCCTTGAAACAATTAATGGGCTGGCGCTGTCATATAAAAAAGAAAGTGGCGCGGAATAAGCAGTTATCCTATCCTGCAACTACCCGGCAGCCAGCTACCGGAAGGCCCGTGAGGTGCCGGATAGAGGTTCGAAAATTTAAAATAAACGCTGCCAAAGCTGAAACATTATTCAAATCGGGACGTATAGACTCATAACTTAAAACGTGATAGGATAAAGTTATGAGGCGAAATTCGCCGGACTAGACCGTTTTTCAGCTTTGTCGAATCGGTTTCAAGCAAACGGCCTCGGTTTGGCCCAGGGATAATTTGCACGGACCATTTTAAACCGCAATCAATAAAGCATGAGACCGGCTGGCCCAATGGCCGGCCCTTTAAGGAGGCAATATGCCAGGCATCCTCGATAGAATTTCTACAATTCTTCGCTCGAATATCAACGCCGCCCTTGACCGGGCCGAAGACCCAGAGAAAATGCTGGATCAAATTATTCGCGATATGAATGACGCAATAGAGCAGGCCAAAGGCCAGGTCGCGACCGTTATCGCCCAGGAAAAACAGCTTGAAGCCGAAAAAGCTAACGCCGAGCGGCAGGCTAAAGAATGGGATAACAAAGCCCAGCGTGCCGTTAAAGCCGGGCGCGATGACCTGGCGGTAGAATGTTTGCGCCGCAAGAAAGATTACGAAGGTATCGCCGTTACCTACCAGCAGCAGTTCGACTCGCAGCACGGTATGGTCGAAAAACTGCGCGGCCAGCTCGATTTGTTAATGCGCAAACGCGATGACGCCGTCCGTAACCGCGACGTAATGATTGCCCGGCACCGCCAGGCGATTGCTCAGAGCAATATCGCAAAGCAGTTGGCGGCCATGAATAATCTCGATGCCAGCAGCGAAATTGGCCGGATTGACCGCCGTATCCGCGAACAGGAAGCCCGGGCTTCCGCCGAGATGGAACTCAATACCGGTGGCGCGAGCAGCATCGACGACCAGTTGGCGCAACTGGAAGCCGGTGACACCATGGACGACGAACTAAAAGCTCTCAAATCCCGTATGGGTATGGGTGGCGCCAGTTAAGCGGCGCATGCCGGTGCCTGCGGTTCCAAAGAAGGGTATAAAAGCGGGTTAAGCCTGGTGGCTTCCCGCTTTTATTTTTTAGTTCTTTTAGTTTTATAGAAAGTTTATGCCAGGTAAAATAGCAATTCTACATTATACCTGCCCGCCGGTTGTGGGCGGAGTCGAAACAATAATGGCTGCCCACGCCCGGCTTTTCGCGGCTGCCGGGTACGAGGTAACTCTTTTCGCCGGGCGCGGTCCGGTCCCTACCAGCGAGCAACCCAATATCCGAACCGTCATCGAACCTTTGATTGACAGCAAAAACGAGCGGCTGTTGGAACTGAACCGCGACCTTGACCGGGGCGAACTTCCCGCCGGGTTCGAAGCTTTCAAGCAGGAAATTTACCGGAATTTACTACCTCAACTCCAGGGGTTTGACGCCTGTTTCGTCCACAACGCCTTTACCCTGCACAAAAATCTGCCCCTCACCGCCGCGCTTTTCGACCTCGCCCGCGACCTGCCCGGCACAAAATTTGTGGCCTGGTGTCACGACCTGGCCTGGACCAACGAACTTTACGCCCCGGTCATGCATAACGGCTACCCCTGGGACTTGCTGCGGACCGCCGCCCCCGGCGTTACCTACGTGGCTATTTCGCCCCAGCGCCAGACCGAAATCCTCGAAGCCTTCCGGCCTGCCCCGCCCGCCGAGGCCGTCCCGGTGGTGCCAAACGGCATGGCCTACGCCGATTTTAAAAAGCTGGGAGCCGAAACTCGCCAGATGCTCGAACAGACCGGCCTGGCCGCCGCCCAGCGTCACGGGGCCTGGCTGCTTTTATTACCGGCCCGCCTGACCCGGCGCAAAAATGTCGAACTGGCAGTCAGGGTGGTGGCGGCCTTCAAAGAGATGCAGCACCCGGTTCGGCTGGTCGTGACCGGACCGCCCGGCCCCCACAACCCCAAAAACGACGAATACGTGCGCGAATTGCTGGCTTTGCGCGAAAAATTAGACGTGAACCAGGAAGTAGTCTTTTTAATGGAAGCCTGGCAGGATACCGCCGGGTTGCCCCGCACCCTCGGGGATGAAACGATAGCCGACCTCTACCGGGCCGCCGATATGCTCTTTTTCCCTTCGACCCAGGAAGGTTTCGGCCTGCCGATTATCGAGGCCGGGTTAACTCGCCTGCCGATTTTCTGTACCCGGTTGGCGCCTTTCGAGGAAATCGCCGGGGATACCCTTTCTTACTTCGAACCGTCCGACTCACCCGAAAAGATTGCCCGGCAGATTATCGAGGAATGCGGCGCCAACCGCCAGTTCCGGCTGTGCCGCCAGGTGTTGGAAAATTACACATGGGAAAGCATTTTTGAAAACCAGATTATTCCACTTGCGTTAAACATGTAACGTTTGCCCTGAAGAGTACGTAAAACGTATTTTTTAACTTTCTTGTGGTGCTTGTCTCTAAATCTTATGTTGCCACCAGGAACGGTGGGGCTCCTGTCTAAATCTTAATTCATTTTTAGTGCGGAACGAAGTCAAGGCTGTGGAGTTACTTGCCTAAAACTAACTACTGGCTACCGACTACTTTTGCTTGCAACCTGGTCCTCAGGAGAATAAATAATGACCAACGAACAAAAGCGCCCTTACCGCGTGCTACTGGCGCTTGAAGAACGAACCGAACAGAGCGAAACGCACCGGGCCGAGGTAATCCGGCTCATCCGGGTTGGCCGGGCCCTGGCACGGGCCCAGGAGGCCGTCAGCCTGACCGTGCTGGGTCTTATCCCGGTCGGGGAAGGGCAATCGCTTAGCGAAGGGGCGATGCCGGCCCAGAACCAGCGCACCCTGCTCGGCCAACTGGTGGCCGCAACCGAACAAGACCAGGAAACCGCCAAACTTGAGGTTAAAACCTCGGTCAGAGTCAGCAATATCCGGGAATTAAGCCAGGAACTAAACGACGCCATCCTGGAAAACCAGATTGACCTGCTCCTTTTGGAGGCCCGCTGGTTTGACGAACCACGCCTGCGCCATGTTGACCAGGCCGGGGAGACCCACGCCCCGCTCGAAGATATGATGCGGCGGCCTTTGTGCGACCTGGCGATTATCGGGCCGGGGGTAGATATTGAGCAGAGCCAGAAGGTCTTGCTGGCGGCCCGTGGCGGTCCTTTCTCGGAACTTGGTTTGAGCCTTGCCAGCGGAGTGGCCGACCAGAACCAGGGCGAGGTAACCGTCCTTCACGTGGTCCGGCAGGATGCCGACGGCGACGGCCTGGATGATACGGTTGACGATTCGGGCTACGCCGACCTGATGCGCGAGATGGCCGGGAAATCCCGGCTCCGGCGGCGGCAGGTGGTTGCCAGCAACCCCCAGGAAGCGATTGTCCGCGAGGCCCAGCAGGGCTACAACCTGGTCATCCTGGGCGCGACCATGAGCAATTCGTTAAGGATGGGCCCGACCCGGGCCGAGGCGCTATTGCAAAATCCTTTCGGCCCGGTGGCCCAGGCCGTTATGAGCCAGACCTGGCAGGCGGATTCGGTAGAAACTGCCGCCCAAAATGAGCAACCGCGCAGCGGGCCGGGCGTTATTATAGTAAGGACCGGCGCACCGCGTGACTTCTACTTCGCCCGGTTGCGGCGAAAGCAAGAAGCCCAGGCCCGCCTGGCAATTGCCAGCGAAGATGCTATCTCGCGGCTGGTTGATAAATGGTTCGCGGAAAATACTTTCGATGCCGAGGAATATGGCGACATCGAGCGCCTCATTCACAGCAAGAAAAGCCAGGGCCTGACCATCAGCCTGGGGCTACCGGCCTTGAACGAAGAAAAGACCATTGGCGATGTTATTTCGGTCATCAAGAGTGAACTGTTCGATAAATACCCGCTACTCGATGAGATAGTCGTTATCGACAGCCAGAGCAGCGACCGGACCGTTGAAATCGCTAAAGAACTGGGCGTACCCGTTCATATACATCAAGAGGTGTTGCCGTCTATTCCGCCGCGCCGGGGTAAAGGCGAAGCGTTATGGAAAAGCTTGTACGTTCTCAAAGGCGACATAATTTGCTGGGTTGATACCGATATTATCAATATGGACCCGCGATTTGTCTACGGCCTGGTGGGGCCGCTCCTGAAAGAACCACGCATCCAGTATGTAAAAGGGTATTACCGACGACCGATCCGGGTCGGGGACAAGATTTATGAGACCGGCGGAGGCCGCGTCACGGAGTTAACTATCCGGCCATTGTTTAACCTGTTCTTCCCGGAACTCAGCGGGATGATACAACCCCTGGCCGGGGAATACGCCGGGCGCCGGACCTGCCTGGAACAGTTGCCGTTCTTTACAGGGTATGGGGTGGAAACGGGTCACTTGATTGATGTGCTGGAACGCTTTGGCCTTAACGCGCTCGGACAGGTCAACCTGCGAGAACGCCAGCACCGCAACCAGGAACTGGGCGCGCTCAGCCAGATGGCTTTCGCTATTACCCAGGTTGTTATCAAACGCCTGGAAGAACGCGAACGGTTGCGCCTGACCGAAGATGTCAACCGGACCATGAAACTGATTACGCACGGTGAGGAAGGTCTCAAGCTAGGCGTACGGCATATCGAGGATAGAGAGCGCCCACCGATGCTCGAAATCCCCGAATACCGCCAGAAATATCGCCAGCGTCTGTTGCGGACCGAGTAAGTTTTCCGGTTTCAGGAAAGCCCGGTTCCACTTTCACAGGAAGGGACCGGGCCCTAACCGTCACACCCTGTTTTAACGTTATGGCCGGGGGTCTTTATCCGGCCATAGTCTTGCGGTTTTAGTATCAGTCTATTTTTCCTGATTCTTTATAAAACCGTTGCTTTTTTATCGGCGTCATTATATTTTATAAATAACTCTCGTCAGCCTTTACAGCTAACGATACCTTCCAGGGACTCCTGCTTTAATTGGGTCTTCTTTAGATTATTTCTGCACCTGAAAATTGAACATTGACTGCTTTTTTTGTGATTCGTGACCAAAAGGAATTCTCATGCCCATGCAACACCGTTTCAAAGCTCTTGCCCTGGTATCACTCTTACTCACCAGTCTTTTTTTAGTCGCCATGTCAGGGCCGACCCCGACCGCGAGCGCCGCCCCGCCTATTCCGTTACGCTGGTTTTACTTCGTCAACGGCAAGTCCAACACCGCGCTCCAGGCCAATTACCAGAATATTGATGTCATTTCGCCCGACTTTTACCGCCTGCAAAGCGACGGCACTATTCGCGGCTCGAACAAGACCGATGTCACTAACTTTGCCCACTCCAAGGGCATAAAGGTCGTGCCGATGATTCAAAACGACCCGACCAAAGATAATTTCAACAAACTGCTTTCCGACCCGCCTACCTTCAAAAATATTCTCGACACCATCGAAAAACAGGTCGTTGATAACGGCTACGACGGTTATCAGATTGATTTTGAAGACCTGAATTCAAGCAGCGAAACCCTGCTTACCAGCTTTATGGCCGAGCTATCGAACCGCTTGCGGCCTAAGGGCAAAATGGTGACGATGGCGGTCGTCTCGCGCACGACCAGCACCTTTACGACCCAATATTCCGCCGCCTATAACTACGCGGCCCTGGCCCCTTACCTCGATATGGTCACTATCATGACCTACGACTACTCATATTCGGGAGGCGCGCCCGGCCCTGTCGCCCCGGTAACCTGGCAGGAAAAAGTGCTTAACTACGCCGTACCGATTTTCGGGGCCGGGAAAGTTTTGCTGGGTGTCCCTTTCTACGGCTACGACTGGAATATCACCCAGCGCGAGAAAAATCCGACTACCTACCGGGCTAACAGTCGCAGTTTTGACGAGACCATGCAACTCGGACAGGCTAATAACGGTACGTTTGGCTTCGACAACGCCTCCAAAACACCTTATCTCAACTACATTTCCAACGATGAAATCCACCAGGTCTGGTTCGAAAACGCCCAGTCTATCCAGGCCAAGTTCGATTTGATGAAAAAGCAGCAGATTCGCGGTTTCGCGGTCTGGCGGCTCGGTTTCGAAGGCCAGGAATTCTGGCCGGTCATCAAAAACCTGGTAGTGCCGACCAAGCCGGTCACCAGGCCCGGCCCTGACACCAGTTACCGGGTCTATTTCGCTCAGACCGGGCATACCCTGTCGAACGTCTTCAAACGCTACTGGGATAAATACGGCGGGTTGCCCCAGTTTGGCTATCCCTGGACCGAGGAATTCCAGGAAAAGAACCCCTCCGATGGTAAGACTTACACGGTCCAATATTTCGAGCGCAACCGCTTTGAGTATCACCCCGAATATGCCGGGACGCAATACGAGGTTTTACTTGGCCTGCTGGGGCGGCAGGTGACCGCCGGACGGGAAAGCGAAGCGCCTTTCCAGCGGGTTACGCCGGGTACTATCCCGGCCAAACAGCCCGGTGGTAGCCTTCTTTCAATCAAGAGCCTGTTAACCGCGGTAGATACGTCCAATTTTAATTATTACCCGGAGACAGGCCATACCTTGAGCGGGCCTTTCAAGAGTTACTGGGAGAAAAATGGCGGGCTGTCGATGTTCGGCTACCCGATTACCGAGGAATTCCAGGAAAAGAACCCGGCGGACGGCAAGACTTACACGGTCCAGTATTTCGAGCGCAACCGCTTCGAGTATCACCCTGAGTTTGCCGGGACCAAGTACGAGGTCTTGATGGGTCTGCTGGGCAACCAGATTATGGCCGATAAAGGCTGGATGTAAACATAGCTAAACCATGCATAAAAATCCCCAGGTCTTTTACCGGCCTGGGGATTTTTATTTTTCAGAACCAAATTAACTATGTACCGGCGATAGTATCGGTCGGGCGGTTGCTCATATCACCTTCGCCCACGCCCATCTCGTTGAACTGGTTATCGCGGCCCGGAGTTCCCGACCCGGTTACACCCCCGGCTGACAGCGGATTACCAACATCGTCGGAGGAGTTATAGCTGGCCGAATTGGTGTTAGTGGTATTGCGTTCGTCAAGGCCGGAAGTTGCTTCCAGGCCGTTATCGCTGGCACCTGTGCCAAAAGGAGTTGAACCTACATTGCCGGTGCCTCTATCCGAGGCTGTGCCCGGTCCTGGGTAAGTCCCCGAATGGCTCGGAGCCAGGCCGGAACTGCTGGCGTTATCATCACGGAAGGGCGTAGAGTTAGGTTGGGCAGCTCCCGCCGCCTGGTTAGCGCTGGGATTATTCGCGGTTGAAGCGGTTGTGCCGAACTGACCTGGCATAGTCGGCCCGGTACCAGGGCCACTTCTCAAATCTGAGGCGTCCGTAGCGTGGCTATAATGCACTTTGTCGGTGCTGGCCGCCTCTTTTTGTTCCTGTTCCGATGGATAAGCGTTTGAACCGGCCTGACGCTGGCCCTCGCTATTGGCGCTCTCCGGCGAGCTATACCCGACTTGCTGTTCGTTGTTTTCTTTTGCCATGATTCCGTTTCCTTTCGCAGCCGTCTCCCTGGCGGCCTTGTAAGATACCTGGCAAAGAGCGTGCCAGTTAAAGGGTTAAATAGATTTACAGCCGTGACTTAAATAAAAAATTAAATTATAATCATCGGGCAGGGAGTGGGGGTTATCCCATTTGCCAAGAGTATAGACTTACTTTATACTTACCCCTTATTAAGGGTAAGGCATCAGGTTGAGTAAAAGCAGTACCCCCCTTAAAAGCGCAAAGCTCGCACGGAACGCGATGGCAGAAAAAAAACCACCACGGCTTAAAACTGAAGACGGGGCCCCTAATGGCCCGGTGGAAAGCGCCCCTGTGACCGGGGCTACTTTTGCCGACCTCGACCACGGGAAGATCACGGCCTACCTGGCAAGCCTTGAAGCGGAGTCGGACGACCGGACCGATGGCAACGCCAGCCCGGAAACCCGCCTGGCCGACCTCGGCCTGATATACCCGGCCCCAAACGGAGCCGAGTCGGTCCCTACCGCCGCCGCCGTACTGCTTTTTGGCAAACAACCGGCCCGCTTTTTACCCCAGGCCAGCGTTAAACTCGCCCATTTCCGGGGAACCGAAATAGACGGCCCGATTGTAGACCGCAAAGAGGTTTTCGGCACCCTGGACAAAATAATCGAGGATACGGCCCGTTTTGTTAGCAACAACATGCGGATTCCGGCCCGGATCGAGGGGATTTACCGCGAGGATATGCCCGACTATCCACTCGTGGCCGTGCGCGAAGCGATTACAAACGCCCTGGCCCACCGCGACTACTCGATTAGCGGCCAGAAAGTAGCGGTAAGGGTCTTTGACGACCGGTTGGAAGTAGAAAGTCCCGGTGGGCTGGCCGGACCGGTCACTCTCGAAAATTTGGGGCAAAAACGCTACAGCCGCAATCCCTTGCTGGCCCGGTTAATGTACGAATTACGGCTGGTGGAAGAAATGGGCACCGGCATCCGGCGTATGCGGCGAGCCCTGGCCGAAATCGGTAGTTCTCCACCCCGTTTCGAGACCGACTCCACTTCTTTTACGGCGATACTTCCGGCCCGGCCCAGCCAGGAACCTGCCCTGCCCGAAACCATCCGGCCCCAGGTAGCCGTCAAAGGTCCGGCTGAGCCAACCCCGGTCTTTTTCGAAATTAGCGCAGCGGACCGGGCCGAATATTTCGGGCTGCTTCAGGCCGGGCTGAACGAACGACAGGCGAGGGCCCTCTTTTACGCCAGGGAGCGGGGCCGCCTGACCAACCGCGATTATCGGCTGGTCAACCCTGATATTACCGATGAAACGGCCCGGCTCGATTTGCTGGCCCTGGTCGATAAAGGTTACCTCTTAAGGATTGGCGATAAAAAAGGGGCTTCCTACTTACCCCGTTAGTAATTTTATACTTTGATTTAAAATTTTTGGAACTTCTTACCATGAGGGCTCATTATACCTACGAAGAGGCCGTCGAAAAACTCCGCAATGACCACACTTCCACCGAGTTAATCAGCCAATGTTATCTCGACCGGGACGTGCTGGCAGCAGCCAACCGCTTCCTGGTGAGCGAGGAATTTGCCGAGGTCACCCGCCTGTTGAATTTGAAAAAAACCGGCGCAACGGGGAAAATCCTTGACCTCGGTTGTGGCAACGGGGTAACCTCGTTCGCTTTTGCCAGCCTCGGCTATAAGGTCTTTGCGGTTGACCCCAATCCAAGCGTGGAGGTGGGGGTAGGGGCTATCGCCCGGCTTAATTCCGAACTGGGCTCAAACAAGATTATGCCTTTGCTGGCCTTTGGTGAATTTCTGCCTTTCCCCGACCAAACCTTCGATGTAATTTATACCCGGCAGGTGCTACATCATTTCAAGAACTTGCAGGAAGGGCTGAACGAATGCTACCGGGTTTTGAAGCCGGGCGGCTATCTGCTGGTGACCCGGGACCACGTAATAAATGACAACTCTCAGTTAGAGCAGTTCTTACAATCCCACGTTTTGCACCAGTTGCACGGGGGCGAAAATGCCTATACCCTGAAAACGTATACCGGGAGCCTCGAACGGGCCGGGTTCAAACTGAAAAAGGTCCTAGGGACTTATGACAGTGTTATCAACCTTTTTCCGCTTACAAAGCCCGAACTCAAAATGACTATTGCCCGGACCATCCGAAAAAGAATCCGTTTTTTCCCGGCTGAATTCTTTTTGGGCTTGCCCCTGGTAGACCCGGCTATCCGCCGGACGCTGACAAGGATAAAAAAATACCCTGGCCGGTTGTATTCTTTCCTGGGAGTAAAACCCGCCTGAACAACACCGGTTTTTCCCAGGTTATCCTTAAATTAATTTCAAAACCAAAATTTAGCCATGACAGATAACAATAAAACAGAGTTCTCGCCCACAAGCGAACCGGAAATTCAGCCCCGGACTACCCTCCAAAAAGGCGCTATTGTCCTGCGTGCGCCCCGCCCAACCGACCTGCAAGAACGCTTAAATTACCATAAGTACCCGGAAATTTACCGGATGTATGGCGTCTCTCTCCAACAAGAAGAACCGGTTACACCGGAAGCCGCCCTGGAGTGGTACCGCTGGATAAGCCGGGAATCCCTGCGCTGGATTATCGAGGCGGACGGCAAGCTGGCCGGGGTTGCCGGGCTGCACTCGCTTAACAAAGAAGATCGCCGGGCCCGGTTTGCTATCGGCCTTAACCATCCCGACCTGCTTGGACGCGGCATCGGTACGACCGCGACCCGGTTGGTCTTACGGCACGCCTTTGAAGAAATGGGTCTGCACCGGGTCGATTTACGGGTGCTGGCCTATAACAAACGGGCCATTGCCTCTTATCGCAAGTGCGGTTTCGTCCAGGAAGGAGTCGAGCGAGATAGCGCCCTGGTAAACGGAAAATGGGAAGACGACCTGATGATGAGCATCCTCGAAGACGAATACCGGGGCCTTGCGAAAAGCTGGCAAACTGAGGTTGAATAAAAAGTTTTATATTACTTTTGAATGTAAATCCGACTTAAAAAAGCGCTTTACATTTTCTACCACGCAAATCTTAAAATTTATTTATACCTTTCCAAAGCCATAAATTAAAATAACTCAGAAATTTTTTAACTATTTGGGAGAATGTTAAATTTGCCACTCTTGCATTGGTAAGGTATAATCATGCCTAAAGCTTCTTCACAGTTGAACAAGCTGGACATTTTATTGCTGTAAAGCCGTTCTGCTCTGCTTTATGGTCTTTGGCTAATCTATAATTGGAACCTGCAGAAAACCTGGCGAAACCGGCATCAGGTAGGGATAAGGCGAGGCCGTTAGTGGAAACGGGGCATACTTTATTCTTTTCCTGGCTGGGCTTAGGTCGCGCAAAAAATTAAATTTAGTTACTATGCCATGACAGCACCGAACTGGAATAATAATTTTCATAATGATTTGCACCAATCTCTCTCACAAGATGAAGGGGTAACAGGGGGAAACTACATGCAAAGTAGCGAAGTCCGCGAGTTAGGTTTAGTGTTGCGCGAGGCGCGAGAGCGTAAAGGCGTAACGCTGGCCGATGCTCAGCAAGCTACTAAAATCCGTTTATCCTTCCTTCAAGCACTCGAAAACGAAGAATTCTCGATCCTACCGCCACCTTTCTACATCCGGGGTTTTATCAAAACATATGCGGTCTATCTTAACCTGGACCCACGCACTACCGTCCAACTCTTTGATGAACTCCTCGATAACGCCCATACCTCGCGGGTAGTCGAGCAGCAAACGCCCTCGGCGGATAGCGGAGGCCGGGCCATCATTCCGCTGGATGGGTTGAGCCAGGCCGAAGCCGACCAGGTGGCTAATAGCAACGAGCGTTTGAACTTGCGAGCCCTGCCGCCGCCCACGACCCTGGTAAGCGGCCAGCGGCGCTCGACCGGCTATACTCACGCCTTTGAGGATAACCCGGCGGACGGGTTTGGGGCCGGTTATTCGCCCCGCAAACCAGGTACCATCGGCTACAACGAGAAATATGTCCTCAAACAGGTGATGCTTCCTTCGGCCAAGGGTTCGTTCTATATGCCGAACTTCGTGCCGACCTTACTGGTCATCGTCATAATCCTGGCGGCGGCCCTTCTAATATACCGGGGCATCGCGAATCAGCCCAAGGACACCACCACTTACGAAGAAGCGGCAGCGGCCACCATCACGGCGGGCGGGTACGCCGGTCCTTACGCTATTACACCCGACCCGACCATGACGAGTTCTAGGGCTACTCTATCCGCAAGTGATACCACCAGTAACGTTTTAGTACCACCGAAATATTACACCCCGGACCCTTCAATCCAGGCGCTTGACCGCACCCCGACTACCGGTGGCGCGACTGCCGGTTCAACTGTTCCGGGCACCGGTACGAATACGACTGCCGCAGCAGGTGCCAATCCGACCAATCAAGAACAACCGGCCCCGACTACGGCCCCGGCAGCGCCTCCCGCGCCAACGGCGACCCCGGTCCCGCCCCCTCCGCCGACAGCCACTCCGATTCCTACGCCGATTACGCTGGTAGTAACCGTTTCGGCGACCGACACGACCGGTAGCTGGCTGACGATTACGGTTGACGACAAACAGGTTCTTGCCAGGGTGGGTAATCCGGGTGAATCTTTCACCTACACCGGTAACAAAATCGCGGTGCGGGCCGGTAAACCGGACGTTATCAAGGTCACCCTCAATGGTCAGGATGTGCAGTATACCAAGCCGAACAGCGGTCTTGTCACCCACACCTGGTACGCTGATGGGCACGATACGGTAGAATAAGACGTAGATTTAAAGCGTTGAAAAGATTATAATAGCGGGCCAGGGCGGGCGAGTCCCACTCGGCCCGCTTTTTTAGCAGAAGCGTTTAAGTGAGGTGAAAATGGCTTCGACTTTTTCTTTCGATGTAGTTTCGGACTTTGACCGCCAGGAACTGGTCAACGCGGTGGACCAGGCCAAACGCGAGGTGACGACCCGCTTCGACCTCAAGGATACCAAGACCGAAATTGACCTTGAGGCGGACCAGATTGTCATCAATACCGAGAACGAATTTGTCCTGGGACAGGTTATCGACTTACTCAATACCAAAATCGTCAAACGCAACCTGTCGCTCAAAATTCTGGACGCCCAGAAGGTCGAACCGGCAGCGAGCGGGCGGGTACGCCAGGTTATCAAACTCAAAAAGGGGTTGAACCAGGATTTAGCCAAGCAGATGAGCAAACAAATCCGCGATACCTTTAAAAATGCCCAGTCCCAGATCCAGGGGGACGCCCTGCGCGTGACCAGCAAGAGCAAAGACGAACTGCAACAGATTATCAATATGCTAAAGGGTAAGGATTACCCGGTGGCCTTGCAGTTTACGAACTATCGTTAAACGTAAAACGTTCACCTTAAAGGGTGCGTTGAACGTATTTGCATTACACGCCGTAACAGGTGAAAAACCAAATAATACATTTTACGGTCAGAACGCCATATTTTATACAAATTACGTTCAACGTTGTTTCGTTCAACGTTCAATGTTTTAAGGATTTATGAAAAGCAACATCAAGTTAAACATTCCAGCCCGTCGACCGCACCTGGACAACAAGTCCTTTTACCTGTTGACCCTCGGTTGCGATAAAAACACGGTTGATAGCGAGGCCATCGGCCAGTTGTTGACCGGTTACGGTCTGCGCGAAACCCTCAAACCGGAGCGCGCCCAGTTGTTAATCGTCAACACGTGCGGCTTTATCGACTCGGCCACCCGCCAATCGCTCGACGCCCTGCAAGACCTGGCCGATAGCAAGCAACCGGGGCAGGCCCTGATTGCCGCCGGGTGTTTAGCCAGCCGGGCCGCCGACATGATTCAGACCGAAGTGCCGGGGGTGGATGGCGTGGTCGGTGCGCTCAAGTGGGATAGCTTCGGGCCGATGCTGACCGACCTCGGTATCGAGATTGATAACGGGGCCGCCAACCGGGTCACTTATGGGCTGCTGCGTCGCAAGAAGAAACAGGGTCCGACCTCCTATCTGAAGATTTCGGACGGTTGTGACGCCGGGTGCGCCTTCTGCATCATTCCGCAGATGAAGGGCAAACACGTCAGCCGCCCGACCGAACATATCTTGCGGGAGGTGCGCCAACTGGCCGATAGCGGCGTCAAGGAAATCGTCCTCGTCGGGCAGGATACCACTTTCTACGGTCGCGACCTGGGCGTCCGCGACAATACCGGGACGGCGACTCTGCTCAAACAGATGGCCGAGACCGCGCCCGAAGTGATGTGGTTTCGCTTGATGTATGCTTATCCCCGTTTTGTATCCCCGGCCCTGGTCGAGACGATGGCAAGCCTGCCGCAGATGGCCCACTATATAGATATGCCGTTGCAGCACGCCCACAAAGCGGTCCTGCGCCGGATGCGCCGCCCCAGCGACCAGTCCGAGACCTACGGCACTATCGAAAGGTTGCGGGCGGCTATGCCGGACATCGCTATCCGCACGACCTTTATTGTCGGCTACCCCGGCGAGACCGAGGAAGAATTCCAGTACCTGCTCGATTTCATCGGCGAAATGCAGTTCGACAATGTCGGCGCGTTCAAGTTTTCGCCCCAGGCCAGCAGCCCGGCGGCCCAGCAGGAAAACCCCGTCCCCGAAGAAATCAAGCAAGAACGCTATGACCGCCTGATGGCTTTGCAACAGGAAATCTCCCTGAAAAAGCAGCAAAGCTTGATTGGCAGGGAATTAGATGTTATTGTAGAAGGGAGCGGTACGGTTGATTACAGCCCCCGCGACAGCCGAGAAATCTGGGTCGGGCGGAGTTACCGGAGCGCTCCCGAAGTGGACGGCCTGGTCTTTATCGAACCGCGTTCCCTGCGAGCCGGTTTCCCCGAAGGGACGCGTCCCTACACCGCGCGGGTCAAAATCACCGATGCGACCGAGTACGATTTGTGGGGTAAATTAATAAGTTAGGATTTAAAGTGCTAAAAGCAAATTTGCAAATAGCCAACCTGTTAAGCTGGTCCCGGATTTTATCAACACCGTTAGTGATGGGCCTGCTGATGCTCAACGACTGGGCACCTTCCTATCTTATTGCCGCGATACTCTTTGCGGTCGCCGAAATTACCGACGTGCTGGACGGCTATTTCGCCCGGCGGCAGAAAAAAGTCTCCAACCTCGGTATCTTTCTCGACCTGACCGCCGACAAACTCTTTACGGCGGGCGTACTGGTCGCCATGATTGAGATGCGTATAATCTCAAGCTGGCTGGTCGCCCTCATATTGGGCCGGGAATTTCTCATCACCGGGGTCAGGACTTATGCCGCCTCGGCGGGGGTAGTCATCCCGGCGGGCAAGTGGGGCAAACGCAAGACCGTCATGACCGGGGTATCGCTGACCTGGCTGATTGTCTGGGCCGATGCCGCCATGAGGCCCAACGGCGTTCTCAAAGGTCTTAACGACTGGGTGCTGACCGGCGATTTTCAGCCGTTCAAATGGTTCTTTTTGCTGGCCTGGCCGCTGGTCTACATTATGGTCTTCCTGACCATCTATTCCGGGTTCCTCTATATGAAGGACGCCGCTTATCTATTCAGCGAGCGGCCTCCGGCCCCGCCGTCCTCACCTCAACCGGTCGAGCCGTTGCCGCCGAATGAGGAGAAGCCGGTCAAGGTCGTTCAACCTTCCAGCTAAACCTCCCGACAGAGGGTTACACCCTGGTTAAGTGACAGGCGCTGCCATGAACCTGTTCGACTACCGCCGCAAGAAAGATTTAGAGGGACGGACTACCGATTTCCGGCGGTCCGCCCTTCCGACGCAAGCCACCGAGATTTATTCCAGGTCTTCACAACCCACCCAATCCAATCAAACTCACTCGCATAAGGATAGGCCCGGTCACCGCCGAGTCCGCAGCCGCACGCCCGATAAATGGGTTTACGATACCCCGCTCGACAATTACCGCCGTAAGGTTGAGCAATCCCAGGGCACGAAAGTGCAGGACCGGGGCCAGTTTGACGAGCAGCAAATAAAATGGCGTAAGCTGATGCCCGACTGGTTCAGCGACGAAATTATCCGCGATGTCCGGCGCCGCCACCCGGTGCATATCCTTTTAATCAGCCAACCGGCCTGGCTTCTGCTCCCACTGATCCTGATTCTGATAGGGGTAGCCCTGCTATACGTGCCGTTTCTGTTCTTTGTCGCCACACCGCTCCTGCTGGTTGACCTGGCGCTGTGGGCCTGGTACATCAACGATTGGGCCAACGACTACCTGATTATTACCGACCGCCGTTTTATCCAGATTGAAAACACGACCTTCTTTAATAAAGCCAAAATCGAAATTCCGCTCGATAAAATAACCGAGGTGCGGATAGAAACCGGGCGGGGGCTGATTGAGTTTGTCTTCAAAATCGGGACTGTGACGGTCACCAGTACCGGGCGCAGCCAGATTGAATTCAAACACCTGCACGACCCGGAAGGGGTCCGCATGGAGTGGGACATCCTGCGCAAGAACTACTTTATGTACCGGAGCAATTTCCGCAAAGAAAGAATGCGCAACTATCTAGAAAACCGTATCTGGGGGACCGAACTGATAAACTGGAACGAGGAAGAAGAAGCCCGCGAAATTGACGTTATCGAAGAACCCAACTGGTTCCAGCGCACTTTCCCGTTCGGGCCTATCCGGGACCGCCGCAAGAAACAAATCACCTGGCATACTCACCCCTGGGTGCTTTTTAACAAAATCAGCGGTTGGGTTTTCCTGTTATGCACGCTCATCCTGTTCGGCATTTTCGGGCTGCCTATCCTCTACAGCTTTAATATTTCTTTTGTAAATTTTATCGGCTCGGTGGGATTTGTCGCGGCGTTTATCGCAATCTGTACGACAATCTGGTATAAGTATGAGAACTGGCACAACGACCGGTATATTATCGGCGAGGAAAAAGTTTTCGATATAATAAGATTACCTTTCGGCCTGGATGAAACTGTCGGCGTGATTGATATACGCAATGTCCAGGATGTCCAGTTTGAGAAAAACGGCCTGATTGCCAATATTCTCGATTATGGTACGGTCAGGATAACGACTGTCGGCGGGCCGTCTATCACCTTCGAACGCGTACCCAAGCCGGAACTTATCGAGGACGAGGTGTCGCGGCGGAAGGAAATCCTGAAATTCTTTGACGAGGAACGCCAGGACCGGCTTTACGCCGATTTCTTTGCCTCTTACCGGGACGTTTTAATCAACCCGCCCGAAAATAATGAAGTAAGCCCGGAAGGAGACGGGGACGGCCCCTACTACCCGAACCCCGGACGCCGGATTTAATTTATGGCTATTTTCCTTTTTTTTATACCCTTATCCCGATTTTTTAGGGGCCTTCGCGTAAAACCGGCGGTCCGCTTCTTTCCGGCTGTAACCCTCTTGGCCGCCGAGCTTTTGCTGGCGGGGGGACTCTTTGCTGTCGGGTTAATACTACCGGCGAACCCGGCCAAAGCCGCTCCCGCTAACGAAGTAGTTTCCGCCGCCAAAGGCCCCCAGGTCCAGGCCAAAGCCGGGTTCGATGGCTCCTACCGCCTGAATAGCTGGCTGCCTTTGCAAATTGATCTGAGCCTGGCCGATGGCAACCCGAACTTCGAGGGTTGGGTCGAAGCCTCTTTCTCGAATTTCGATGATGGCTCGACCGTTTACCGGCGGGCGGTCCAGTTGGTGCCCCCTTCCAACCGCCAGGCCTGGCTTTACCTGCCGACCGGCACCCGCAATATCGTGGAAGTGCAGTTGCGCCTGACCGCTAAAGACGGCACGGTCGTCAACGAGCAGGACCTGGCGGTGCGCCCTCTCGACCAGACCGAGCTATTAATCGGCGTGGTCAGTGACGATAACAATGCCCTGGCGGTCCTGAGCGGTCGCCGTATGACCCAGCCCTTTAATAAGGGGAGCATTTTTTACAATCCCGGTTACAACGGCAGCAGCGCCAAGCCACCTACCAGCGTCCCGGCCATCCGGGTGGCTCACCTGACGCCAACCGATTTGCCGCCCGACCCCAGCGGGTGGGACAGCCTGGGCGGTCTGGTGCTTACCGACCTTTCGAACATCACCCTGAACGACCAGAACCTGAACCAGGACAGCCTCAATAATGCGGCGGCGGCCTGGTTAGCCCAGGGCAGGTTTCTTTTGCTGGCCGGGGATAGCAGCCTGCGGCGGGGCGGATTTTTAGACGCTTTCCTGCCGGTCAAGGCCGGGGGTCCACCTCAAAACAAACCTTTTCCGGCGGACCTCCGCAAACTTACGACCGAAACGACGGTCCCGGCTTCACTGCTTGTAGCCGATAGCACGCTCCTGCCGGGCGCGACCGCCGCCCTGACTCTCGATAGCAAACCGTTTCTAGCCAGTAAAGCGTTCGGCCTGGGTGTGAGCTGGTTTTCCGCGACCGAGCTACGGGTGTTGCCGAGTTCAACCCTGGTCGGCTTCATGGCGCTGGCTCTGAAAGACTTCGAGCCGCACGCCGCCTACCTGGCCGGGTTGCGCCAGCCATCCGACCTCTACCGGCCCTGGACCAACCAGCTTAACCCCAACACCAAAATTTCCACCCTGCCCGATGTAGCGGTTATTGCGGCTATTCTCGTTATTTATGTTTTCGTGCTGGGGCCGCTCTGTTATTTCGTCCTCAAGAGAATGGATAAACGGGAATGGGGTTGGGTGGCCGCGCCCGTGATAGCCCTCACCCTGACAGCAGGATTCTATGTTGCCGGGCTCGTCACCAGCGGCGAGCCGCTCGTCTTGAGCCGCCTTTCAATAATTACACTCGGCCAGGACGCCCAGGGCAACCTGGTGGGCGGGACCAGCAGCGTCGGTACGATTTATTCGAGCAAACGGATAGACGATTTGCTGTTGAATGTGAACGCTCAGGCCGAGTCCACCCCGTTAGCCCGTTACCGCACCAACAACCTGACCGCCCGCGGCAACGTCAACCTGGCCCCTGATTTCGCCACTATTCAGCAAGGGCCGGGCGGCGGTTACGGTAACGTGTTGATGGGGCAGGACGACCAGCGCAGTTTCGCTTTCGAAAGCAGTTCCAGCGCAACTCTTAGTGGCGGTATCGTGGCGCAACTGGCGACCGGGGCGGGTAACGACCTGACCGGCACCATCGAAAACCAGACCGGCCAGGACTGGGTGGATATAAGCGTCTGGAAAGCGGAGGGTACGATTTACCAGGTTCCTCTGTTGAAAGCCGGGGAAAAGATTACCCTCGACAAAAACATGGCTATCGTCAAGTTCGATAACCTGGCTTCGGCCCTGGCAGGGATAGACTACACTGTCAGCAATCCTTACAACTCGATTCAGGGTACCGACCCGCAGGTCTACCAGAACCACAAGGCGGTGGCGGTCGCGAGTCTGCTGGGTAATGACGGCGAGGCTTTGCCGAAAGACCCCAACCGGGTTTATATCGTGGCCTGGCAGCGCGCCTCGAACAATTTCCCGCTCCAACTGGGGAACCACCCGGCCAGCGGCAACGATTTGACCCTGCTTTTCGAACCGCTGGTTTTAACATAGGAATACCGGTAGATGGAATTTACAACTATCAACCGACCTGTAGACACTATCCAACAACCGGTTGCGCTCGGAGAAATCATAAAACTTTGCCAGAGAGCTTTTGGGGAAGAATGTCGTATCAAGTCGGTAAAAGAGCTTGGAGGCGGGCTTTACAATAATACCTACCATATCCAGTTTGAGAATTCTCTCCCGGTGATTTTAAGGGTAAGCCCTCCCGATTCGCGTTTAGGAAAGAGCGGCCGGAACCTGATGCGGAATGAGTACGCCACGCTCCCTTTTTTCGCGCCTATCGCGCCATTGTTGCCCAAAATTATTCTGGCCGATTTTACTCACCAGCTAATAGACCGGGATTACCTGTTTCAGAGCTATATTGAGGGTGAACAATGGTCGCAAATAAAAGATGAGCTGAAGCCCGACGAGAAAAGGGCCCTGTGGCGACAACTGGGGACTATCACCAGGCATATCCATAACGTAAAAGGCGAGGTTTTTGGCAATCCCTTTCTCGGTGGTGTGTTTCCTTCGTGGAGTGCGACCGTCAGCAATTGGTTCACAAGTTTGATAGACGACCTTGATAGCACAGGATTGGCTACGGACGACTTAAGAGAGGTTCTGGCTATTGCCCAGAAACGCGCTGCTATTCTCGATGAAATCACCCAATCGGCTTTGCTACACGGGGATTTATGGCTTGTTAATATCCTGGTAGACCGTAATTTGGAAGAACCAAAAATCGTTGGAATAATTGATAACGATAGGGCTTCCTGGGGCGACCCGCTGGCGGACTGGACCATTTTTATCCTGGAACGCAATGCCAATGCGGAAGAAGGGGTTTTCTGGGAGACATATGGCTTACCGGAAAGGACCGCACAGGTTCAATTCAGGACGCTCGTATACCGGGGATTTTATACAGGTGCAATCCGGTTGGAACAATTCCGGCTTAACCACAATAAAGCCGTAAAACAGACCTATGAAGATATTCGCCTGGTTATTGAAACGCTTAAAGCTTAGATTTCTCAGGCAGAAGAGTCGAGGAAACGTGATTCCAAATAAATGACCGTGCTGCTGTCCAACGGACCGAAGATTCCGTGGCAGAGCCACGGAATGACAATATAAAAGACCTTAAGTGAACCTGGAACCAGATAACGCAGTATAAGCCGTAGAAAACAAAAAAATGGAAACTTTAGAGGAAACCAGTCCATCGCAAACCGCCGATTACACAGTCAAGGCCGACCATTTATCCAAGACCTTCGGCTCTTTCGAGGCGGTCCGTGACGTAACGTTGGAAATCGAACCGGGCGCGATTTATGGCTTTATCGGGCCAAACGGCGCAGGTAAGACCACCACCATGCGTATGCTGGCGACCCTGCTCGAACCGAGTGACGGTGAAGCCTGGGTCTGCGGCCTCAGCATAAACGACCACCACCAGGAAAACCTGGCCGCGCTGCGGGCATGCATAGGTTACATGCCAGACTTTATCGGCATCTATGACAAGATGACCTGCCGGGAATACCTGGAATTTTTCGCGGCGGCCTATTTTATCGAGCCAAAACGCCGGGCCGGGCTGATAAACGACCTGCTCGAACTGGTCGACCTCTCGGCCAAAAAGGAGTCATATATAGAAGGTCTTTCGCGAGGCATGACCCAGCGCCTGGCCCTGGCCCGCACCCTGATTCACGACCCCAAACTGCTGTTGCTCGACGAACCGGCCAGCGGTCTCGACCCTCGCGCCAGGGTCGAATTGCGCGAACTGCTCAAAGAGTTGAGCCGCATGGGCAAGACTATCATTATTTCGTCGCATATCCTGACCGAGCTTACCGAGATGTGTTCGCACGTGGGTATCATCGAGCGGGGCACCCTCCTGGCTTCGGGCAAGGTCAGCGACATCCTGGGCAAGCTCAACCAGCATATGCGGATTGTAAAGCTGCGCATCCGGCCCATTAAAGCGGAAAAAGTTGAGGTTTTGAGGGGGATTCTTTTGAACGGGCCCGGCGTGAAGGCGGTGCGGCCTCTCGATAGCCAACCCCTGACCGATTGGGAAGTCCAGGTCGAGGGTAACGAGGCCGAACTCAACCAGTTGTTACGCTACTTCGTTGAGAAAAACGTGCCGCTCTTTGGTTTCGCCGAGCAGCCGACCAACTTGGAAGAAATATTCCTACAGGTCACAAAGGGATATGTATCTTAGGCCGGGTTGGGTGAGGTCAGGCAATTGTTAGAAGAATGTTAAATCTGCCTTTCGCTCTTGTGTAATAATTTAGAGCGGGTTAAAATAAAGCACAAACTTTGCCGGGTAGTAACTATAACGGTATTTCGGAAGGTTTGCTCTATTATCGCCAAAATGTCCCGCAAGCAGGAATAGTATTATGGCCGGGAATGTTTTGCCGCAACCAAAGGCCGGGACTCGCCTGGGAAAACTGCCCCGGTTAATCGGCGGGGCCTGGCAATCGCTGCGCCACAATCCCATTATCATCAAAGAGTTGCGCCACCGCATGCGAAGCTGGCACGGCCTGGTTGACCTTGCCACTTTTAGCATCCTGCTGAGCGGGTTCGGCCTGATAATGTACAATACCTACCAGAACAGCAACCGCATCTACTCCTACCGCAGCTATATCTATAACGTCTATACCAGCAACGCCCAGACCCCCCGCAGCCAGGAACTCGGCAGCAACTATTTCGTGGCGATTGTGGTCGCGCAGCTTTTCCTGGCCTGTATGCTGGCCCCTAGCTTTAGCGCCCCCACTATCGCCGGAGAAAAAGAGCGCCAGACCTACGATATTATGCTGGTTACGCTATTGCGGCCCCGCGATATTGTCGTTGGGAAACTCTTTTCGTCGCTGGCCTACCTGATGCTGGTAACAATCGCGGGCGTGCCGATTGCCAGCGTGGCCTTCCTGATGGGCGGGTTGGGGCCGGACCAGCTTATCGCGGGAGTAGTGGTTATCCTGGTGACAGGTCTTTCGCTCGGCGCTATCGGTATTTACTGGTCGAGCGCCATGAACCGGAGCGTCACGGCCAACCGGAACGCGTTTATAAATATATTGTTGTTGTATTTCGTTGGCCCGCTCTTAATCGTTTACGCCTTGAACGTGGCTTTTCAGCCCACGCCTATCAGCTTTCAATTCTCGACCTACGCGGAAAACAACCTCAAAGATGCCATGATGTGGGTCTCGTCGGTTAACCCAATGTATGCTATCGTGGATACAAATGAAATCCTGAAAAATCGGCCCGGTAGCAATGTCCTTTTCTTTGGCAATACACCCAAAGAGTTTCTTTTTACCCCGGTCACGCGGTTTTTGTTTATTTCAAGCGGGATAATATTTATCTATCTGTGGCAAGCCGTCAGCCATATCCGGCCCTTGAGACCGGAAGCTCAGCGCATGGCTAAAACGAGCAAACCGGCCAAAACTACAACCAGCACCGAAGCCAAAACCACAGAACCGCTCGGCTAAACAAATTCAGTAGCAAGCAAAACAAGGTTAAAAAGCATGGAAGTATTAGATAAACCTGAAACCTTAGAGGCTCCTACCTCACCGGCCCCATCAGCAGCGGCCCCGGCTATCAACCGGGCGGAATACCAGAAGTTGGTCCGCTACTTGAAAAAGGTCGAACGCCGGTTGCGCTTCCAGCAGGCCATGCGGCTATTGCCCTATGGTATCCTGGCGGGCGGGTTAGTGGGTCTGGTCGCGGCCATTGTCAGCCGGGTTACCCCCTCCCTGACGATAGAACAGGTGGCTCTAATCGCTATCCCGGCCCTGGCCGTCAGCGTTTTAGCCGTTTTGCTTTACGCTTTATTCCGGCCTCGCAAACTGCTGGATACCGCCCGGCGCGCCGATATAGCTCTCGGCCTGAAAGAACGCCTCAGCACCGCCGTCGAGGGACATTTAAACCCGGATGCCTTTGGCTATAAAGTCATGGCAGACCAGCAGTTTAACGATGCCCGCCGGGTGGTCGAAAACCCACCCCAGAAGGTTTCCAAGGCCCTGCCGGTCCGCGTACCACGCAAGCAAGGTTTTGCTGCCCTGGCTTTGATTCCTTTACTGGTAGTGGCGCTGGTGCTGCCGAACCCGTTTAGCGACCAGGTCAAAGAAAACCAGGCCATCAAGACCCAGATCGAGCAGGAAGCCCAGAAAATCGAGCAGCTAAAGCAGCAAATTGAAAAGCAAAATCCCGATGCGGCCAAAAACGACCCCAGGACCCAGGAATTGCTAAAACAGTTGGAACAGGCCCAGAAAGATTTGCTGGATAAGAGCAATAATAAGGACGATGCCCTGGCGGCCCTCCAAAAGGCCGAGCAGGAATTGCAAAACCTGGCCGACCCGAACAAAACTACCGCCGAGAAAGCGGCCCTGGAAAACCTGGCCCGTACTTTCAATAGCTCAGATGCCACCAAACCGGTCGGGCAAGCTCTCCAGCAAAATTCGGCGGACAAATACGATAACGCTGCCAATGAACTCGAAAATCTTGCCAACAATAGCAAGGCGCTGGACCAGTTGAAGAACGATAGCAACCAGGCCCAGCAGTTGTCGGATAAACTGGCTAAAGACGCCGAAAACTTTAAAAATACCAACCCTGACATGTCCAACAAACTGCAAAACCTGTCGGACGCGCTCAAACCTGATAATTTACAGCAAAATCCCGGTGCCGCCCAACAGGCCATGAAAGACCTGGCCGGAGGTTTACGGCAGGCCGGACAGGACCAGCAGATTAGCGAGCAGATGCAGCAGGCCCAATCGCAACTTCAAAAGAGCGAGCAAGCCATCAACCAGGCTTCCCAGAAAGGAACAACCCCAAACCAGAGCGGTAACCAGACGACCACTACCACCACCGACGACAGCACCAACGGTGACCCGAGCGGGACCGACCAGAGCCAGGCCGACCAGAATTCACAGCAGAGCCAGCCCGGTAACCAGGGGCAACAGGGACAGCAAGGCCAGATGAGCCAGGACCAGCAATCCGGCCAGGGGCAGCAAGGCCAACAAAGCGGTCAGCAGGGTCAGGCCCAGATGGGACAGCAATCCGGCCAGGGCAACCAGGCGGGACAGCAAGGCCAGAACGGCCAGCAAGTGACCGACCCCAGCCAGAACCAGGGCCAGGGGCAACAGGGCGACCCGACCGGCCAGGGTAACCAGGGGCAGCAAGGCCAGGGACAGCAAGGCGACCAGGGTCAACAAGGACAGCAAGGTGACCAGGGCAGTGACTCCAACGGCCAGCAGGGGAGCAAGGCGGGTAAAGGCAGCAGCGACAATATGTATGCCAACCCGACCATGCGCAACCAGAACGGCACCCAGACCAATGTCCAGGGTAAAGACGGCCAGGGTCCGACCAACAGCCAGAACGTCAACGGGGGCAATCCGAGCGGTGACGCCAGCGTGCCTTATTCGGACGTGATAGATTCGTACCAGCAGCAAGCCGCCCAGCAACTCGATAAAAACTATATCCCGATTACCCTGAAAGACCAGGTCAAACAGTATTTCGAGGACTTGAACAACAAAAACAAGTAACCATATGTGTTAAACGTCGAACGTTGAACGTTGAACGTTGAATGAAACAACGTAAAAGCATTTGCATAATTTGGTTAGTTTTTCCAGGTTAATGTGTTTTCTGGGTTTAACGGGCGCGATTTTCAAAAGATAGAAAGTGAAGCTAAAGAATGACGACCACCGCCGCCACTCCCCTGACCATAACGCCGGACCAGTTCCGCGAATTGACGACCCGCATTGAAGATGAAGTGGGCAAAGTAATTGTCGGCCAGCGCGACGTGATGCGGAATATCCTCATCAGTATAATCGCGGGCGGTCACGTGCTGCTGGAAGGCGTGCCGGGGCTGGGCAAGACGGCGATGGTGCGCACCCTCGGCCAGGTTTTAGACCTGCATTTCAGCCGCATCCAGTTCACACCCGACCTTATGCCCGCCGATATTGTCGGGACCAACATCCTGCTGGACGACCCCCAGGGCGGGCGACAGTTCCGCTTCCAGCCCGGCCCGGTCTTTACGAACCTGCTCCTGGCTGACGAAATCAACCGGGCCACGCCCAAGACTCAATCCGCCTTGCTCGAAGCCATGCAGGAAAAGACCGTCACCGTGGCAAACCGCAGCTACCGGGTGGAGCGACCCTTCTTTGTGCTGGCGACCCAGAACCCGATTGACATGGAAGGTACCTATCCTTTACCGGAAGCCCAGCTCGACCGCTTCTTTTTCAAATTACAGGTCAGTTTCCCCCGCGAGGACGACCTGATGCAAATCCTGACCCGCACCACCACGACCGAGCAGACGGCCCTCAAGAAAATGGCCGATGGCCGGATTGTCACGGCAATGGGCGAACTGGCCCGCGATGTCCCGGCGGCGACCCACGTCACCAATTACATCGCCCGGCTTATCCTGGCAACCCATCCCGATAGCCCCGATGCCCCCGAAATCACGCGCCAGTACGTCCGCTTTGGGGCCAGTCCGCGCGGCGCGCAAGCCCTGATGCTGGCGGCTAAAATTGTGGCGATGATGGAAGGGCGTTTCAATGTCGCCTTTGACGACGTGAAAGCGGTCGCTCTCTCGGCCCTGCGCCACCGCCTTATTCTTAATTTCGAAGGTGAAGCCGAGGGTATCCAGGCGGATAGCGTTATCGAGGAAATTTTAAAAAGTGTTCCCCTGGATAAGAAGTAAGCTATCTTGAACAATAAAAACGGTCAATCTAAAATCTTTCTCCCTGGCGGCGCAAAACGACTGGGTCTGCTCCCGGTTTTGCTGCTGGTCATTTCGCTCTTTTTGAGCGCCTGTGGTAACAACGACTCGAATGTTACCGTGGTCACGCCCAACCCCAGTGTCACGGCTTCGGTCCAGTTGTCGCCAATTACCATCAATAGCAACAGCCCAACTGCCGGAAATACTACCGGCCCGGATGTTACTTCAACGCCGGTAATCGCGCCGACCCCGACTGTCGATAACAAATTCCCGACCGCTACGCGTCCGACCGCTACACCCCTCCCGCCCACCTCGACTCCTGCCGCTACCGAAGCGCCGTTTACGGCTACCCCGGTATTCTCCGGCACCCCGGTAGCAATTGACCAGGATGTCGAGCTAAAGACCATCAAGGCCGCCTATGACGCCATCAATAAACACCTCTTTAAGGAGCCTGACACGGCGGCAATATTGGCGGCGGGATTGAAAGAGGTGGCAAGTGTAACCGGGCAGACCGCCCCGGACGTGACTTTCGGGACGGACGTGGAGTCCAACTGGAATACTTTTTCGACGGCTTTCACCAAACTTTTGAACGCCGATAAGGGGTTCGAATATCCCAAGGACCAGCTTGCCTGGCGCGTCGTGAACGTGATGGCCGACGCGGTCGGAGACGAACATACCTACTTCATGGATACGGCCAGTTACCAGAGCCGTCAAAATCTGCTTTCCGGCAACAATAGCTCGGTCGGGTTCGGGGTGGTCGTCACGACCCAGGACGGCAATGCCTATATCGTGCGGGTGGTAGCCGGCAGTCCCGCCGACAAAGCCGGTATCAAGGCGGGCGACCAGATTGTCTCTTACGATGGCACCCTGATTAACGATAAAACCTGGTCGCTTATCAAAAATGCCCAGGAAAACGAAGCCCATACTTTCGTGCTGGCCCGGTCAGGTTCGGCCCAACCGGTGACGGTCCAGGTTACCAAAGGCAGCTATACCCTGCCGACCGTGGAATACCGGCTTATTAACGGCCATATCGGCTATATCGCTATCCGCGACTTTTTCCTCAATGTTGCGGACGAAACCGATAAAGCCATGATCGACCTGCGCAAGCAGGGGGCCGATAGCTGGATCCTGGATGTACGAGAGAATCCCGGCGGTATCAATGTCGAGCAGGTGACGGGCCGCTTCGTGGCCGGGGGCGAGATAATGGGTTATAACACCAACCGGACCAGCCGCGACCCCATGAAAGTCAGTAACGACTTGCAGGACAGCCCGAACAAGGGCAAACCGTTCTCGCCGCTCCTGCCGCTGGTGTTGTTACAGGACGATGTGAGCGCGAGCAGCAGCGAAATGCTGGCCCTGGCGGTCCGGGATTTCAAACTGGGGCCTCTGATTGGGGTCAAAACTGCCGGGGCGCTCGGTCACACGGCGGCTTACCCGCTAGGTGACGGGTCGGCCATCAGCGTGACCGTGGATGTCTACGAGTCCAAGGGCGGCGAGAAGGTCAACGGTATAGGGGTTACGCCGGATATTACGGTTGAGCGAACCATTGAAGACATCGTGGCAGGGCGCGACCCGCAACTGTCCGCCGGTGTCGATTACCTGGAGAAATTAGTCGCCAAGAAGAATCCGTAGTACGAAATAACGTTGAACGTTAAACGTTGAACGTGAATTCTGAATAAATTTCTAGATTTACCAAAAACTACTATTCCATTATTACCCTAAACAAAACCGACGTTCAACGTATTACGTTGTATCGTTCAACGAATGTTTTAGCCTATGCCAGCCTTATTAAACGAAGAATTTTTGAGAAAAATCGACCGCCTGACCCTGGTAAGTAAACGGGTCCGGGCGGGCAGCATCAAGGGGGAACGGCGTTCGACCAAACGCGGTACTTCGGTCGAGTTTGCCGACTACCGCGACTATACTCCCGGCGACGACTTGCGCCAGGTGGATTGGAATATTTATGCACGCCTGGAACGGGTCTTTCTAAAACTTTTCGAGGAAGAAGAAGAACTGACCATTCACGTCCTGATTGATTGCAGCCGGTCGATGGATTGGAGCGGCCCTTCTTCCGATTTAGTCCTGGCCGAAGGGGTAGCACCCTCGAATCCGAGTTACAACAAGTTGCATTACGCCAAGCAAACGGCTGCCGCCATTTCATATATGGCCCTGGCCGCGATGGACCGGGTCAGCCTGGCGGCTTTATTTGCCGGGAAAAGCGGGCACGAAAGCCGGTTGCCGATGATGCGCGGTAAGACTCAGACCGTCCGCATGATTCGCTTCGTGGAAGAACTGCCTTCCGGGCCGGGCGGCAACCTCAACACCGCTTTACGCAGCTATGCCAGCACTACCCGCCAACCGGGACTGCTCTTTTTGATTTCGGATTTGTTCGCGCCCGGCGGCTGCTACGATGGTATCCGGGCTTTACAGGGGGCCGGGCACGAAGTGGTTTTACTCCACGTCCTCTCGCCGGACGAAGTGAACCCGACCGTGCGGGGCGATTTCAGGCTGGTTGACAGCGAAACGGGCGAGAGCCAGGAAGTTAGCATAGATAACAATTCTTTGGAAGCTTATCGCCGGGAATTTACCAACTGGCAGCGCGATTTAATGGATTTTTGTCGCCGCCGTTCGGTCAATTACATCCAGGTTGAGACCGATACCTCTTTTGAAGACCTGGTGCTGCATTATATGCGGCGGCGTGGCATTGTAAACTAACCTCGAAGGCAGGCCGATTGTGGGACTGTTAATACCTTTTGCGCTTGGGCTGCTGGCCCTGGCAGTACCGATAGTGGTGCTTTACCTGCTCAAGGTTAAGCGCGAAGACCTGACCGTCAGCAGTAACTTTTTGTGGCGGCGCGTCCTCGAAGACAAACAGGCCAACGCACCCTGGCAAAAACTTCAGAAAAACTGGCTGTTGCTCTTGCAACTGCTCCTGCTATTTTTGCTGGTCTTCACCCTGACCCGGCCCTTTTTCGAGGCGGAAGCCCAGGCCAGCGGCAACATCATTATCCTGCTCGATGCCTCGGCAGGAATGCAGGCGACCGATGTCCAGCCGAGCCGTTTTAGCAAAGCCAAGGACGAAATTAACAATATTATTGACGGGATGGGCGGCGGCGACCAGATAACATTGGTCCTGATGCATTCCTTCCCGGAAGTGCTGGCCTCGAACTCGACTAACAAAAACGAGCTTAAAGCCGCCCTCAATAAGGCCAAAGTCACCAGCGAACCCTCGAACCCCAAGCCATCCCTGATTCTGGCGGCGGCAGCGGCGGACCGCTATCCCGGTACGACGGTCGTGGTAGTCAGCAGCGGAGCGTTTGCCCGCGAGGAAGATTTACCTTCCCTGAAAGCCAAAATTAAATATATAAAAGTCGGCAATTCCGACCAGAACCAGGCCATAAGTGGGTTGCAGTTGCGGGAAACCGGTGGCGGTCCCCAGCTTTTCGTCGGTCTCAAAAACTTTTCAGCCCAGGCCGCTAAAGTCAACCTGGTGGTGACGGTAGATAACAAACAGTTCGATACCCGCCAGGTGGAGATTAACGCTGAAGACAAAAACAGCATTACCCTGACCGATTTGCCTATAAATACGCATATCGTCAGCGCCCGCATCAAGCCAGGTGATACCGGTCAACAAGATTACCTTGCCGCCGATAACGAAGCCTGGACCGTCCGCAATGCCGGGCAACCGCAGCGCCTCTTGCTGGTTACGCCGGGAAATACCTTTTTAGAGCTATTCTTTAACCGGTTGCCAAATTACAATGTCACCAAAGTTACGCCCGATAATTATGATACCCTGCCCAACAAGGATAGTTTTGACCTCTATATTTTCGATACTTACGCCCCGGACGTGCTGCCGCCGGGTGGAGTATTCTTTATCGATCCGCCAACTTCGAATATTCTGCCTGTAACCGGCTCGATTAATTCGCCCGCCTTTGCCCGGTTGGACCAGAGCGACCCGCTTTTGCGTTATACCGACCTGAGCGCGGTCTTTATCAAACAGGCCACTCAATATACGCTGCCCAGTTGGATGAAAGTGGTAGCTTCCAGCAGCGAGGGTACCCCGCTTTTAGCGGAAGGCGACCAGCAAGGCCAACGGTTCGTTTTACTGACTTTTGACGTTCACCAGAGCGACCTGGGGCTCAGCACGGCCTGGCCGATCCTCCTGATAAATACCCTTAGCTGGCTCCAACCTGCCGGGGCACTCGACCAGGTGACCGAGATAAATCCGGGCGAGCCGATTAGCTTCAATATTACTGACCCTAGCGAGCAAATCAGCGTAACGCCGCCCAATAATGGGACCCAGGTGCTTAAAGTAAACAGCGGAGTAGCCTCTTTCACCGATACCGGCCAGACCGGGATTTACGGTGTAGTCCATAAAACGACGGTGGCGGGCAAAACCAATTCACTCTCGGATAATTTTGTAGTCAACCTTTATGACGATTTTTCCAGCAATATCCGGCCCCTGGATGACCTCGGTTTGCAGGGAACACTGCCGACCGGGTCGGGTGGCGGCACGCTGAGTAACCACGAATTCTGGCAACCCCTAGTATTAGCCGCACTTATAATCTTGATGATGGAATGGTGGATTTTTTACCAGGCCCGGCGGACTCGGCGTAAAGACTCTGGCCCGGTAAACGGTTTGGACAAAAAAATCAAGGTTTCCAAGACTTAGACTCACTGAGTCTAGGAAGCGTAATTAAAGGTTGGAGCGTGTGGAAAAACCAGGAAATGTGGAAAAGATCTCCAGATTTCCACAGAGTTGTCCACATTGGCACCAACCGTTTTTTTTGAAGATTCTGGGGTAGTATTGCACACGATTCAACATTTTGTGGACAACTGTGGAATCTTTCACAGACTTTTGAGTCACAATGAATCCAAATACAGGATAAGTTATCCCAACACTCCACAAAATGTGGAATAGAGGGTATAACTTTTTTGAGGGAAAGACCACAATATAGAGATTCAAGAAAATATTTTCGACTATATCTGGTGTAGGATTAATTTAAGCAAAAAGTTATTTTATGACAAGCAAAAAAAGTTATCCACACATGAATGTTAATAAGTGGACAATTATACACACATGGCGGTTGAAAAATGGTGGGAAATTATCGCCCAGGTTTTTCCCCAAAAGTGGCTATACAAATAAATCCTTATACTAAGAGTCGCCTTACCTACTTGCTTCTCTGATAATTTGCTGCTATCATTTCTTTAAATCCTAGCGATTAGTGCTAGATAAGACTCAGGTAAAACGGTAAGACGAGCAATTACAGGTTTTGCTTGGTTTTATCCATTTAGGTAGTCGAAGCTTACCTGTTCCTTATTCAGATCAGCCTAAAAAGGGTCTATAACTTTTATTCATGGGGTCACTGTTCGGCTGATTAACTGCGGTTAATCAAGTTTTAGTGCACCTTTAGTTTTTGTTGCGCGGTAACGGGTTTTTGTATATTTCCAGTCTAGACCGTGGAAATCCTGCCCCCGCAAAGTAAAACAAAGGCCGTGTCCCCGATATTTTATTTTACTGGAGTGTATCACTATGCCAGGGAGTAACAATAACGGTCAGAACTATTCTTTCGAGGAAACTTACAACCCTAACCCCGAAAACTCAACTATGCTTGATATTTCCCCTCGGACGGGTGGTACGTTTAATGATACCAGGCAAATCTGGCAGATTGCCCTGCGTGACCTCTACATCCAGCTTGAACGCCACGCCTTTGACTCCTGGATCAAAAACCTAAATTTGCTCGAAATAAATCATGGTACGGCCCTTATTGCCGCTCCTACCACCTACGCCTGCCGCCGTCTGGAGGCTGATTATACCGATGTGGTCGGCCAGGCCATCTCCGGTGTGGTCGGTGAACCGCTCGATGTCCAGTTTACGGTTGAAGGGCCGGTCCAGGCCCAACTTTTCGACCCGGCCCCGGTTTCCGCCGCTCCGCGCAATGGCGCTTACTCCAACGGTCAGAGCCGCCCGGCCCCTTCGCCCGGTATTAAATCACGCGGACCCTATTTGAATAACCTGGAGCAGGCCGGGGTTAATAACAGCCAGCTTGCCGCTCAGCGCAACGGTTCTTCCCAGTACGGCCAGAACAATCGTGGCAAACCGGCCCCGGCCGGTTATGGTATTAAAAGCCGCCCGACCGATTTGCACCTGAATACTCTCAACAATTACAACTATAGCGAAAACGGCCAGGCACCGAACGAAAGAATTATTGAGCCACCGGTCCAATCCGCCCCGGCCATGCCGACCGATTACGAAGAAAAGGCGGCTCAGTTTGGTCTCAACCCTCGCTATGTCTTTGACAAGTACATCGTCGGGAGCAGCAACCGTATGGCTGCCGCCGCCGGTCGCAGTGTCGCCGAAAATCCGGGCAACAGCTACAACCCGTTATTCATTTACGGCGGTGTCGGTCTGGGCAAGACCCACCTTTTGCATGCAATTGGACACGAGGCTTTACGGCTGCGGCCTTATCTCAAAATCATGTACGTTTCCAGCGAGAAGTTCACCAACGACATGGTTAACAGTATCCGCGAAAATCGGATGGAAGAATTTCGCAGTCGTTACCGCAGCATGGACATCCTGATGATTGACGATATTCAATTTATTGCTGGTAAAGACTCGACCCAGGAAGAATTTTTCCATACCTTCAATACCCTGGTAGAATCGTACAAACAGGTCGTAATCAGCTCAGACCGTTCGCCCAAGTCTATGTTGACCCTGGAAGACCGATTGCGGTCGCGCTTTGAAGGCGGTTTGATTGCCGATGTCAGTCTGCCCGATTACGAAATGCGCCTGTTGATTCTACAGGCCAAGGCCCAGTACCAGCAGGTCCATATTCCAATGGAAGTTATGGAATTTATCGCCCACAAGGTACCGAGTAATATCCGCGAACTGGAAGGCGCGCTCATCCGGGTGGTAGCGTTCGGCTTCCTGAACAAGATGGCGATTTCGGTAGACCTGGCGGCCCAGGCCCTCAACGACTCGCTTTTGAATTCGCGCAAGAAACTGGTCACCAAGGAGCGGATTATCGACGCGGTCTCGAACTTCTATAATGTCGAGATGAAAGATTTGCTCGGCAAGAGTCGCAGCGCCGATATTGTTCTTCCGCGCCAGGTGGCGATGTATATCATCCGCGAACAGACCGACCACAGCCTGGTAGAAATCGGGCAGTCCCTGGGCGGGCGCGACCACACCACGATTATGCATGGCCTGGATAAGATTGAGCAAGCTCTCGACAGCAATATCCAGTTACGGCAGCAAATCAACACTATTACTCAAATTGTGTATAACGGTGAAGGAAAATAATTATTCCATTACGGCGCTAAACCGCCCGGATAGGAACTTCAGGAGCAGGCCAGTGGCCTGCTTTTTTTATTGGTTTTTACCTCAAAATTAGCTGGAAATACACACATTTTTGGGCAAAAAATACAATTTGTGGATAAACCATGTAAAATGGTGGATAAGACCTAAAATTTGTAGAAAAGATGGTGCTTATCTTCTATGAATCTATGGATAAAGTTGAGGATAAAGTAAGGAATCTAGGGGTAAGGTTGCGGATAAACCAGGGTTTCTTATGTATAACTTATACGAAAACCCAGGAAGCTTTGTGTAAAGAACCGGTATAGGCGACTCATTTTATCCCCTTTTGTGAATCATGGTTTTGGAAAAGTTGTCCGAATCGTGGAAATAGTCGCCTGGAAAAGCCGGCTGGATAATCGAGCTCAAAAAGCTGTGGAAAGTTTTTCGCCTTTTCCACGCCGTTCTCCACACAACATGTTTATGAAAAAAGAGCGATTCAGCCTCAAAATAGACCCATTTCCACAAATCCACGCGCCCTATTACTAATAACTCTAAAAATATATATAAATATAATATGATTCATGTAGAAAGAAATTTGTGTACAACCAAATGAGGGAAACTTTGTTAAAATAAAAGACCTGGAAAAGAAAAACCAAACTATGCAATGAGTTGCCAGTAAAGTGGTCAGGGCTCCTCACAATATAACAGCACCAGGCCGTCGACCACCGGCCACTGGCTACTAGAAAGAAATACCTATGGCAGTAATGCGTTACACTTTGATAGATAAATCGGGCACCATAAGCTTTATAGCGCCCTGGAACACTCTGAAGGCCCTGGTAGCTGCATGCAGCCGCAAACCGGCCCCAGAAGACCTGTCAACCGTCCTGGAAGCCGCTTCAAGATATAGCAGTGGTTTGAGAGAATATGTTTTTAACGGCCTGGCCGTCTTTGACGAACATTACACCACCCAGGATGAAGCCTCCGCCACCAGAGAATTGAATCCGCAGTTGGAGCGAGAACTGCGTGAAATCCTGGGCCTGGGCGGGACCGGAGGTCTGACGGAAGCGCCTCAACCGGCAGGGGAGTCGGAAGATTTCATCGAAGAAGAAGAGGATATTAGCCGGATATTTAGCAGGGTTTCCGAGGAAGAAAAGTCTGAAATTACTTACGAAGAATTACTGGAGAAGCAGCGCCAGTTGCGAGGGGCCGCTCTTTCCCGCCACCCGGTCTTACGGGTGCTGGACGACGACACCCGGCGCGAGAGTCTTGAACCGGTCAGCATCGGGCTGGTGATTTTCAATCTACCGGCCAAAAGGATCATCCAGGTCCAGAACAGCTACGGGGTTTTGAAACGGAGCGACCGGGGCCGTTATTTCGAGAACGGCCAGCCTACCGAGCGTCTTTATTTCTATCGGTTGCCCACCGATTGGAGTCTGTTGCCTTAATATCAGAGGTTTCTTTTAGTTTGTAACTATGGCGGGTCCGGCACAGGACAAAGGTGACAAACCCGCCTACCAGGCAACAAACTACAAATATTTCTACCAGGCTGACAATGCCTTCCGGCCAGTTGTGATTAAAAATGTTCAGCCCGACCGTTGCTAAAAAACTAATCCCTGCCATAATTTCATAATTCCTGTCCGACTACAGCGTCAAACCATTGTCCCGACTTTGTTGTCACTCCAATTATGAAGTTTGGGTAATGCATAGTCTGTGCCAGGCGCAAAGCCTTGTAATAGGCTAAATTAAAAAGGCGAGCCTCAACTCGCCTTTTAGTTTGTCTGAATTATGCCGTTTGGGCAACGATGCGTTTTTTTATTTCCGGTCGGACGGATTGGAGCCGGGCGGGTTATTGGGGTCGTCCTGGCCCGGTTTTCGCCTGGTGAACAGGCTACCAAAGAGCATCCGGGTATAGTTTGAGCGCAGTTCCTTATTGCTGGGCATTTCGACCCCGGCGGACCGCTCGTCGAGTTGAACCTGCTGGCGGCTGGCCTGCCAGCGTTCCCTGGTTTCGGCGGCTTCTTTCAGGTATTGCTCCAACCCGGCGGGTTCCGAGAGCGACTCCGGTTTGGGACGGCCCCGTTCGTCAAAGAGTCCGGCCTGTTCAATCAGTTCGCGCAGTTCACTCAACTGTTTCTGGTAGCGGTCTATCCAGCCGATAATCGAGTCGGAGTTGGTCCGGCAGATGTCGAGATGCATGGCGACCCCACCACCGGCCAGGCGAGTGGTATCCTGGAAACCGCTGCTGGCTAAACGCGACATTTCCCGCCAGCCCGAACTGGTCCCGACCAGGTTTACCAACCCGGCAGCCGCCAGGAAAGGCATATGGCTGATAGCGGCGGTATAGCTATCGTGTTCGGCGGCATCCATGAAGTAGGGGTTCGCCCCGAAAATCGTGACCAGCCGCCCTATCGTTTCGATGGCTTCCTCTTTGACGCCGACCGGGGCCATCAGACAGTAGGTGCAGCCCTTGAAAAGATTGGCGTCAGCTTCTTCGAGTGAAGCGGTCTTACCGGCCATGGGGTGCCCGCCCACGAAACTGACCGTGGTAGGCAGCAACTCCTTGGCCCAGGCCATCACCTGGCGCTTGGTGCTGCAAGTATCGGTCACAATCGCGCCCGGTTTGAGATGATTTTGAATGTCCTCGAAAGTATCGCGCACGGCCATAACCGGGGTCGCCACGATGATTATATCGGCGTCTTTAACGGCGTCCATCGGTGTATTGGTATAGCGGTGGAAGATACCCATTTTATCGGCCAGGGCTTTTTGTTTACCCTTGGCATCGAAACCGACCAGTTCAAGGTTAGCCGACTGGCCTTCTTCGGTTTTGGCCCAGTTCCGTAGGGCCAGGCCCATCGAACCACCGATCAGTCCCAGGCCAATAATTGAAATCCTCATTCCTGCTCTAACTCCAATCTTCTTCGTCGTCTTTTTGTATCAAAGAATCAAAAATTTATAAATTATGAAAGGCCGGTGCAAAATAGTATACAGAGAAAAGGCCGGAAAGGAAAATTAGGGCCGGATATGAATCTAAAAAAAGTCAAAAATTAATGTATCTTTTAGCTATTGGAAAACGTATTATTGACATGATAGCGCCGATCATACTATCATAGATAGCATGTACGACCAGGACTCGCCCGTGAGCGAGCAGAATACCGGCAAATCGAAGACCATACTGAAAGAGTGACAGGTTGGATACCGAAAATCTAAAGGCGGTAACGAGCGCCCCGAACGAACCGGCCCTACATTATTCCGAACAACAGAAGTTAATCGGCGGCAAAAGCGCCCTCCAGCGTTTGAAGGGAGCCGGTGGTTTAGCGGCTTCGGCTTTGCTGGCAACTTCGTTGTTGTTGGGCGCGTGCGGTGACGAAGACGATTGTATTGTCACGACTCCACCGACCAACGCCCCGGTAAACCTGGTCCTGCCGCCAATCGCTACGCCCAGCGATTCTACCTCGACGCCCTCGACGCCCAGTTCCAGCCAGTTTACCAGCGGGTCCAGCACCGGCACAGCTCAGACTTATTGCAAGAGCCGCCGAACCGGGGCTTTTTACTGGTACTCCGGCACCCGCTATTACAGCAGCAGTGGTTCCTAAATCATTTTAACAAGGTCTGCCTATGCCAAAGACAGATGTCTCCCGGCCCGGCCCCAGGAATCCTCGCCCGTTGTGGTTGATGCGGCGCTGGAAAAGCGCGGCGGGACCACTGGCGAGCTGGTATATCCCGGCTGCGCCTTTTACTGCCCTCCAGCTTTACGGAACACCTCAAATAGCCCTGCGGGAACGCCTGAACCCGGCCCGCCTGGATAATATCGCCGAAACTCTGGCCGGGCGGCTTCTTCAAACCGACGAGGGTCTGGCCGTCCAGGGTGGGGAGGCTGCCATTATAATAGATTTGCCGGGGAGTATTTCGGTTGGATTAGGTTTTTTCTTACAAAAACTTGGCATCACCCCGGTCTTGCTTTTTAATGGCCTCTACCGGCCCGCTTCCCTGGTGGAGGGTAAAAATAGTCTGCCTGCCATCATTCGCTATGGCAGCCAGGTTGAAGCCTGGTCGGGCCAACCGGGCTACGCCTTTTTGCTTGAACGTGAACGGACCGGCCCGGAGCCGACCGGCGAGTTAGCCTTCTGGCGGACTTTTGATAACCGCTATCACGCGGGCGAGCATCTTTTCCCCCCTCTTGAAAAACTCAAAGCGGGCGGTGTATCCGCTCTTATAGATTTGCGCCTGGCCGGTGATGAACTGCCCCACGATGTCAACCGCTTTTACCGGGCGGCGGCGCGGGCCGGTCTGGATGTTTTCCAGGCCGCTTTACCGCCAGAGTGGCTCACCGGCCAAGCAGAAGGCCAGCCGGAACTGCAAGGAGCCAACAGCACCGAGGGGAACGACCTATGAGAAGCCTGGCCGGGCAGTTATACCGGCGCTATTCGCCGCGCCGTTTTTGCGCTATCGTGCGTTTGCTAAACGAGCACGCCTCCCTGCACGATGGTCTTTTCGAAAGCAACGTTTATGGGCGGCCTTATGTCAGCTTTGGCGGGTTAGTGTTATCCCCGGCTGAGCGGCACGAACTGGCCGGACTGACCCGCGTCTTTTACAGCGTTTACGAAAAAGCCATGCGGGAAATTATCCGCGAACCCTCAGCCCGGTTGCGTTCGCTCGGCTGGCCTGAAAATCTCGAGCACGCTTTGCGCCGCGAACCGGCCAACCTTTTCCTGACGCCACTGGGCCGGTTCGATTTTGCCCTGGATACGGCGGGTGTCTGGCGCTTGATGGAATTTAACAGCGATACGCCGAGCGGCGCCCAGGAGGTCACTTTAGTCGAGGAGCGCCAATGGCGTTATTTACAGCGTTTGGATGGCCGCCTGGCCCGTCTGAACCCCGCTATAGAGGACGCTATGCGCCAGGCCCTGACCGATGAAGCCTTTTTCGCACCGGAACCGGAAGGAGTCCCGTCCTCGGAAGGGCCGCGCCTGAATCCTAAAATAGGTCTTCTGGTGCAGGGCCGCCACCTGACCGACCTGGCCCAGGTCAGTTATTACGCCGACATTCTAAAAAAATCCGGGCAGGACGTGGTGGTCGGAGATATTTCCAATTTCAACCTGCTGGCGGGCCAGATTTACCTGCTGGGCCAACCGGTAGACGCCATCTACCGCCTTTTCCCGGTCGAGAATCTTTCGATTGAGCCGGTTTTCGCGGCTTTCTTGCAATCGACTCTCAACGGCTGGCTCAAGTCTTTGAACAATTTGCGCGGTTTTTTCGCCCAGAGCAAGGCTATCATGGCCTGGATCTGGCAGCATCGCCAATCCGAAATCTTTACCCCGGAGGAACAGGCCGTTATCACCCGGCACCTGCCCGAAACCTACCTGGTGGAAGATTTATCCGCCGATTTCGATTACAGCAGCTTTATTGTCAAGGAATTTTATGGCCGGGAAGGTTCCGAGGTCTATAACGGGGCAACCCTGACGCCTGAAGGCTGGCAGCAATGCCGGGAGTGGCGCACCTTCGTGGCTCAGAAGCGTATCGAGATTGCCCCGGTCGAACACCTCATGCCCGACGAGGATTGGCATGGGGTCGAACTGGTCGAGGCGTTCCCCTGTGTGGGCAGTTTTATCTTTGGTGGCGAGTGGGGCGGCTGTTATACCCGTATTGGCGGGAAAATTACCGATAGCTTTGCCCAGTTTATCCCGACCCTGACCGAAAATTCATCCTTATAAAAATATTCCGTTTAGGCATGGATATAAAATTTGAGAACTAAAAAACAAATCCCTGCCGAAAAGGAATATTTTCCGGTTTACCAAAAATAAGGATAATCCAAACAGAACAACGAGGCCGTTTTATGCATGCCCGGCTGGCCGGCCCGGTTGGTCGCCCACCTGGACAGCCTGAAGTAAAAAGGGAGATAGCGGTACAAAAATGAGCGAAACGATTTCGAGCAGTTTTTTAGGGCCTTTGCTGCAAAAAAATTATGCCGTTACGGTCAGCGATGAGCCGGAACTTTTACACGAACGGGACGGCCAGCGGGTCTTCTGGGTCGGCCTGAATGACGGCTCGGCCCTGACGGTCCGCCTTTGCACCGTCCACCGCTCTCAGGAGCGTGTTTTGGCTGATACCGGGGCTTTGTTTTTCCTGAACCAGCGTGGTTTCCCGGCTCCCCATTTGCGGCTTACAGTGGCGGGGGAACGTGTCTTCGAATGGCAGCGTAATTGTTGGGGCTATGTCCAGGATTTTATCGAAGGCGAAAATCCCTTTATGGACCTGGAAACCCTGGCCGAGGTCGCGCATTTGCTGGGCCGCCTGCACCAGATGGCCGACTCCATCGAAAATTACCCGGTCGAGGTTGGCTGGCTGGAAGAATGGATGCCTGCCATTCACCGGGCCGGGGCCGCTTCCGCCAGCGCCGACTGGAAACGCCAGGCGACCGAGGTGGCCGAGAACCTGAGTTCCCTGCCTATGAAAGAGCTTCAAGCCTTGCCCTACGGTCTGATTCATACCGATGTCCACGAGGGCAACCTTTTGCGCGGCACCGATGGTCACCTCTACATGCTCGACTGGGAAGATGCCGGGTTGGGCCAGGCTATTTTTGACCTGGCGCTGGTATTGGGTTGGAATTGTGTCTGGCAGAGCAGCGAGATTATTCTCAAACCGAATCAGCCGCCGGAACTCTACGATTTTGACGAGGAATATTGCAAGACTCTGCTCGGCAACTACCAGCAGGAGCGCAAACTTTCCGACCTGGAACGCCGCATGCTCGGCCCGGCCATTCGTTTCGTGATGGGCTGGTTTTCCGCTCGCGATATGGAGCGCGAACTGGATGAACCGGGTATCAGCGAGGGGTTGGCCTTTACAAACTGGGCCATAATGCGGAGTGTTACACCCGAATGGGCCGCTACCCTGACCCAATGGGCCGCCGAAACCGCCTGAAATTATAAAAACAGAACCAGGACCGAAAATGAATAATTCTGCTCCCTCGCCCCAGGATAAACCTTTAATAACCGCCAGCGATATTTTCAAGGCGGCTCAGCGTCTGCGCCAGGCCGGACTGCTTTTTCCGACGCCGCTCGAACCGCTCAAAACCTTGAGTCAGGATACAGGGGCCGGGATATTGTTGAAGCTGGAAAATTTGCAGCGGACCGGCTCGTTCAAGTTGCGGGGCGCGGCCAATAAACTGCTGGCTTTACAGGAACGGCTCGATTCTAAGCCGCATGTCGTGACCGCTTCCGCCGGGAATCACGGCCTGGGCGTGGCCTACGCCGCGACTCATCTTGGAATTACGGCAACAATTGTGGTGCCGTTGGAAGCTTCCCCGGCCAAGGTCAAAGCCCTGAAAAGCTATCCCGTAGAGTTAATCCAGCACGGCGCGGGTTACGAAGAAGCCGAAAGTTATGCACGCCAGCTCGAACGGGAGCGGGGCCTGACTTTCGTCTCAGCCTATAATGACCTGGAAGTTATCGCCGGGCAGGGCACCCTTGCCCTTGAAGTCCTGAACGAACTGCCGGAGTTGACACACTTGCTGGTACCTGCCGGGGGTGGTGGGCTTCTAAGTGGGGTCGCGTTGTTTGCGAAAGAAGTAAACCCGGCCATCCGGGTTATCGGGGTCCAGAGCGAAGCCTCGACCGCGCTGACCGCCGCCATCGCAGCCGGACACCTCGTCACTACCCCGGAATACCCGACCCTGGCGGACGGCCTGGCCGGGGGCCTGGAAGCGGGCACGGTCACTTTTGACCTCGCCCAGCAATACGTGGATGAAATGGTGCTGGTCAGCGAAGAAAGTATCGCCGGGGCTATTCGCTTTATGGTCGATGAACTACACATCATTGCCGAGGGTTCGGCGGTGGTCGGACTGGCCGCTCTTTTAAGTAAAAGCTGGCAGCCCGAACCGGGCGCGGTGGTATGCAGCCTGATAACGGGCCGTAACATCGCAACCGAAAAGCTTCTAAAAATTATGCATGCCTGATAAGTAAACCGAAAATCTCATAAAATTATGCATGCCCGCTAAAGAAGCCGGTAAATATTTGAAAAGCGGGTAAAACAATAAAACCCGCTTTTTTACTGGCAAGAATCAGGATTAGAAGGGACTTTAGAATCTGGAAAATTTAGGCTGAAAATCTTCTTGGGGTTATCAACACTATACACATTTTGGGTATAGTTTCATGCTTTTCAAGAGCCTAAAAAATGATTAATCGAATCCATCTATGAATCCATAGACTCCTTTAATTTGACAAGCATGAAGTCGTGTTCAGCGATAAGGGGCGGCACTTCTTCTGGAAATTTAACCCAGAAGAAGTCAAAAGGAATCGGGCCGGGACTGCCGTCGGAGGGGTCGGTTTCGTAATGCCGCCAGGTTTCCGGGGGATTGCCGGGACAGACCAGGTGATAAAAACGGCGGTGATGAATCTCGTCTCTGGCACCGTAAGGAGTCCTATCCAGGTTTTGCTCTCCCAGGTAGCCGGCCATTTCAAGCCCGCTTAGTCCGGTTTCCTCGAAAGCTTCTCGCATAACCCCTTCGGCGGGGTCTTCACCCGGTTTTAGCGAACCCGCCGGGACCTGGATACCCGCTTCCGGTGACAGCGGGTGGCTGAACACCAGCAACCGCCCTCCGTTCGTGATATAGGCAAACATTTTTTCCTTGATGATGGTCATTTCCCTAATTTTTCCTTATTTTCAATCGATGTCATCAATATTTTGCTCAATGTCGTTTATGGCATCGAGAATCAATGGTTTAATATCTTTGCCATAACTATCAATAAAATATCTATCGTTGTAGACTCTCCTTAAAGCCTCAAGTGCTTGTGCATCGCCTAAAAACCCAAGTCCTATCGCCGCCGCTCCACGTTTATCTGCATCGGTATTAAATATAACCTCTTTGAGCAGTAAATCTACCAGAGGTATTACGGCCCTTTTATCTCCATATTCTCCTAAGGCAATCGCTGTCTGGCAAACTACTTCAAGTTCCGGGTCATTTAGCATTTCGACAAGATTCTCATAAACGCCAGGGTTTTTTAACTTAGCTAAGGCATTTACAACCGAACATCTGACATGTATTGATTCATCCTTTAACAAAGGTAATAAAGTTTGATAGGATTCTTCCGAACCGATTTCACCCAGGGCAAACCCAGCCCAAGAACGAACATGTTCATTTTTATCTGAAATTAGCTCTGTCAATGAACCCACAGCCCTTTTGTCCCCTAATTTTCCCAATGCACTAACTATATTTCGACGTATAACGAGATTTAGATTGTCCAAACCTTGAATCAACTCATTTACGGTCTCTTTTGTCGCTACTCCGGTTATACCAAAAATCATATCGTAACCTTTAATGCTATCCTCCTTTAAGAGTTTTACGAAATAGGGTTCAGCTTCTTTTATTTTGAGGTTGCTTAAAGCTTTTACGGCAAACCTTCTAATCATTTGGTCGCCATCTTCTAACGCCTTTATTATTAATAAACCTGCTTCAAGAGTGCCGATTTTTTCCAATGCTTCAATAGCCATTCGCTTATTACTGGTGTCGTTGGTACTTAAATCCTGACCTAAATTTTCAATATTGCTCATTTGACTACCCAAACCAATTTTAAGTTTTCAATAAAGGTAAATTTGACTGAAATATTCATTTTAGGCGGAGATAGTGCAAACGAGAAAACCCCGGTCCATTCCTGAACCGGGATTTTTACAACTATTTTGAATAGAAAACGACCTGTAATTAAGCCATCTTCTGGTTGGCGGCGGCTTCCAGGCCAAGCTCTTTGACCGACTGCTGGCGCATCAGGAATTTCTGGATTTTGCCCGTAACGGTCATCGGGAAGTTATCGGTAAACTTGAAGTAACGCGGCACTTTGAAATGGGCAATCTGGCCTTTGCAAAAAGCCTTGAGTTCTTCCTCGGTCGCCGTTTCGCCCGCCTTCAACTTCACCCAGGCCATGATTTCCTCGCCGTACTTCGGGTCGGGGACACCGATGACCTGTACGTCCGAGATTTTGGGGTGCTGGTAGAGGAACTCTTCGACCTCACGCGGGTAGACGTTCTCACCACCCCGGATAATCATATCTTTGATGCGGCCCACGATATTGACATAGCCCTCGTCGTCCATCGTGGCAAGGTCGCCCGTATGCATCCAGTGAGCTGCGTCAATCGCTGACCTGGTGGCGTCCGGGTTGTTCCAGTAGCCCGTCATCACGCTGTAACCGCGCGTGCATAATTCGCCGGTCTGACCGATAGGCACAACCTTGCCGGTCGCCGGATCCACGATTTTTACTTCAACGTGTGGCGATACCTGCCCGACCGTCGAAACCTGTTTTTCGAGCGGCGTCCCGATTTTGGTCTGGGTGCTAACCGGGCTGGTCTCGGTCATGCCGTAGCAGATTTCCACGTCTTTCATGTTCATCAGGCTCTGAACCTTTTTCATGACTTCCACCGGGCAGGGCGACCCCGCCATTACCCCGGTCCGCAGGGAAGACAGGTCAAACTTGCTGAAATCGGGATGGTCCAACTCGGCGATAAACATGGTCGGCACCCCGTAAAGAGAGGTGCATTTTTCCTCCTGGACCGTCTGCAAGACCGCCAGCGGCGCGAAGGCTTCGTCCGGGTAGACCATCGCCGCGCCGTGAGTGATGCAGCCGAGGTTGCCCATGACCATGCCAAAGCAGTGGTAGAGCGGCACCGGGATACAAATCTTGTCTTTATCGGTGATATTTTGCAGTTCGGCCACGAAATAGCCGTTATTCAAAATGTTGTGGTGGGTCAGGGTTGCCCCTTTGGGGAAACCGGTCGTGCCGCTGGTGTACTGGATGTTAATGGGGTCGTCGAACTCCTGGTCCCGCTGGCGGTCGGCTAACTCCTGTTCGCTCACGCCTTCGGCCATCTCCATAATGTCGCCCCAGGCGAACATGCCGGGCGCTCTTTCCTGGCCGAGCCGGATAACCGTCCGCAGGTCGGGGAATTTCGCGGCCTGAAGCTGGCCCGGTTGGGCGTCTTTTAGCTCCGGGCAGAGGTCGTTAACCATCTGGGTATAATTCGAGGTTTTGAACTGCGGCGAGATAATAACGGCGGTACAACCCGACTGGCGCAGAGCGTATTCCAGTTCGTTCAGGCGATAGGCCGGGTTAATATTGACCAGGATAGTGCCGATTTTGCTGGTGGCAAACTGGGTGACAACCCACTCGAAATTATTGGGCGACCAGATACCGATGCGCTCCCCTTTTTCAAGCCCCAGTTTCATCAAACCCCTGGCGAAGCGGTTTACCTCGACCTGTAGCTGGCTATAAGTTAACCGGATATTCTGGTGGCGTGAAATCAGGGCGTCGTTATCGGGATAGTTCGCCACGGTCTGGTCGAACATGTCGCCAATCGTGAGGCCCAGCAAAGGAATGTCGCCGGTCCCGCTCGAATAGCTCATGGTGTGGGTACCGGCAGTGTGACCGGACGGCTGCGTCCCGGTTCTTTCTTCTACTTGCATTGTAGAATCCTCCCGCTCTCAAATTGACAGGGCCGGATTTATTTAATTTCCGAACTCTGAACTTACAAAACCGGATTTTTGGTTAGAATCTCATCAATCAGGCCGTATTGAACCGCTTCTTCCGCCGTAAAATAACGGTCGCGCTCCAGGTCGGCGGCGATTTTTTCGTAAGGCTGGCCGGTGTGGTAGGCCATAATCTTTTTGATGCGGTTTTCGATGTCAAAAAGATGCTTAGCCTGAATCTGGACGTCCGGCGAAGATTTGGCCCCACCCAACCCCTGCCAGAGGGCCGGGTGCTGGTGAATAATCGCGTTAGGGAGGGCGTAGCGTTTGCCTTTAGCCCCGGCGCAGAGCAAGACCGTCGCCATACTGTAAGCGCCACCCGCGCAAATCGTCACAACATCCGGCTGGATAAATTGCATGGTGTCATAGATGCCCATTCCATCGGCGACCGAGCCGCCGGGGCTGTTGATATACATGAAAATGTCTTCCTGGGCGTCATCGTGTTCGAGGAAAAGTAGCTGGGCCATAATATCGTTGGCGACCTCGGCGTCAATTTCGGTGCCAAGCCAGATGATGCGGTCTTTGAGCAACCGGGTATAGACGTCCATCGCCATTTCGCCACGGGGGGTTTTCTCGATGACCTGGGGCCGCCCGGCCATTTGAGGAAATTTCATTGGTAACTCCTTGGTTGAGGGGAATAACTAAAAAGGAAAAATTCGCCTACTAACTCTGAAAGTTTCGTAGGCAAAAAGATAGCATAGGCGGCTTTATAACGTCAACCGGGCGCCGTTTTCGTTTTAGAGACAGTCGTCCCAGACCGGTTGCAGCACGACCCACTGGTCGGGGGTTCGGCGAATCAGCTTTTCGATTTCGCGGAGCATCCGGCTGGCGGTGCGTTCGACCTCGGCGGTCCGGTCGGCGGTCTTGTCAGGGGCGAACATCAATTCGGGGAAGAAATCTATCGTGTAGTGGCTGCCCTTGCGGTAGACGTGGACCGGCACGACGGGTGTGCCCGTGCGAACGGCCAGGTCGGCGGTACCCAGCGGCAATTTGGCTTTCGCGCCGAAAAAATCCTGCTCGACACCGTTGCCGATTACGTCTCGGTCAATCGCGCTACAAACCAGTTGGCCGGGCTGGTTTAGCGCCCGGAAAATCTGGCGGATTTCGGGGCCTTCAACGGCGACAGTATGGCAACCGGGGTCAACCTCGCGCAGTTTGCGGACCAGTTTGAAAAGTTCGGGCGGTTTTATCGGTTCGACCAGCAAGAACATTTCGACCTTATTGTAGGTGCAGACCTGGCCGGAAAGGCTGAAACTGCCGATATGAGCGGCGTAGATAATGATCCCTTTTTTGCCCATCTCGGCGGCTTTTTCGATTACTTTATCCAGGCCATTAAGCGTAATCATCCGGTCAAGTTTTCCCTTTGGAATCTTGTGAGCCCGGAACAGGTCATAGTAATTACGAATATTGTTCTGGAAAATTTTGCGGGCGACCTTTTTGCGTTCTTTTAGCGGTTTATCGGCCAGCACATGCGAGAGGTTGCACAGCACAATGCGCCGTTTGGCAGGCACGAGAAGATAGAAAAGAAGCCCCACCAGGTCGCAGACCAGAAAAGTCAGGCGTTCGGGCAGGTAGGGCGCTATCCGGGAGCCCCACAGGAAAAGACGGTAAGCGGTCATAGGCTGCTCTTGCTCTCCTCGGACTGTCCCGCCTTCAAGGTTTTATCGTCGCCCGGTTTCACCTCGCCATGTTCTTGCGTCGTTCTGGGATTGGCCTTCGCCCGGCGGGCTTTCTTGCCGCTTTGTTGCTGTTTTTCGTACTCGGCGTATTCGGCGTCGCTCAAGAAAATTGAGTGGAACATGTACCACTGGTCGGGATGCCGCCGCACCAGCTTTTCGACCTCGTTGGCGATACCCTGGGTAATCGCTTTGATGTCGTGGTCGCGTTCCCCGGTCAGTTCGTACTCGATAACCGGCTCCCAGCAGCCGTAAAAAGTGCGATTGCCCGGTTGGCGGGCCATATAACCCAGGACTACTTTGGCCCCGGTCATATAGACCAGGGTGCCGGGACCGGCGGCGAACCGGACCGGGCGGCCAAAGAAGTTGACTACGATACCTTCATTTTGTAAAGGCGAGTCAAGCAACAGGACGACCATACCGTTGGCTTTGAGGGTGCTGACCAGGCCGCGCATGGAATCTTTTAGCGAGTAAATTTTGATACCCTTGGACCGGCGCGCTCCCTGGAGCAATTCGTTGAGTTCGGGCGGGTCGAAATCTTTGGCGACCGAACTAAGGTTGTAACCGTGGGCCGTCGCGACTGCCGCCGCGCCATCCCAGTTGCCAAAGTGGGGCGAGATAAGCATCACACCCTTGCCGTGAGTCTGGGCTTCCTCGATATAATTCCAGCCCGAACTGGTTATCAGCGCGGCAATTTCCTGGGTACTCAGGTGGGGTTGGCGCAGAAAATCGACCATGTATTTGACGTAGTTGCGAAAACTGCGCCGGGCAATCTGCCGAACCCGCCGGTTGATGGACGGTTCGCCCAGGACGATTTGCAAATTTACATCGGCGAAATGGCTGTGGTTGCGGTTCAACCAGTAATAAACCTCGCCGCCAATTGCCGCCAGGGGATAGGTGAGCCACTGGGGGGTCTTCCAGAGCAGCCAGCTTATCGTTTTGTAACCGTTTACGACCACTTTGTCTTTATTCATTGTTTTAAATTACACAATCTACTAAAGCATCCTTTAAAGTCAGGCCTGGCGCAACTGGTTGTTACGCGATTGGTAGCCCTGGTTGTTCAACTGGTTGCGAGCAAACATATACAAAAATTCGTTGGCATACCCGGCCTGGTCGCCCCACTTGGCCGCCGCGACCTTATGAATCTCGCGAGGCGGGGTCTTCTGCCCTTTGAAATAAAAAGTCTCCATCGCCCGTGTCACCCACAGGTCGAGCGGGAAGGCCTCGTGCTTGCCGAGCGCAAAAAGCAAGACCCAGTCGGCCACGTTGCGTCCCACCCCTGGAAAAGCGGTTAGTTGACCGTGCGCCCAGTCGTAGGGTAAATCGCGCAACCGCTCGAAATCAAAATTTTGCTCGGCAATTTTACGGGTGGTTTCGACGATGTATTTAGCCCGGTACTCCGCGCCTAACTCCCCGGCCAGTTCGTCCTCGGAGGCGGCCAGCAGTTGTTCGGGCGTGGGGAAGGTATAGCCCCGGTAACGCCCCAGCACCAGGGTCTGGCCATATTTCTTGCTGATAGCCTGGACCGTGCGCGAGACTGCCGGAATATTGTTGTTGGCCGATAGGATAAAGCTGATAAGAATTTCGAAGGCCGGTTGGACTAACAGCCTCAAACCATAGTAGCGGCTGATGGCCCGCGTGATATGGTCGTCCGTCTTCAGGTCGGCGGTAATTTTCTGGTATTCGAAATCCTGGTCGAGACCAAAATATTGGCGAAAACTCGCCACCGCTTCAGCCTCACCGGGAGCAGTATCGTTGGCTAACTCGGCCTGAAAAAGTTGGCCGGTCTGTTTTATCCGCACGAAGTTAGGCCCGGCGACACCGTAATAGAAGCCGTCGTCCAGCCGTTTCCAGCGGAAAGTCTGGCCGCATTCCAGGGTATAACTCAAATTAAGATGGCTGTTTTCAAATTCAAACGAGTAGTTCATGGCGGAGGGAATTATAGCACGCCGAAAATTCAGACGCCAATTTTGCCCAGGTGTTAAGGTAGCTCACCATAATGTTAGGCGACCCTATTGACAAACCCCGAAGGCAGAGTCATAATAAAACCAGATAAGGGCTTGAGGGTTAAAGGAGCTAAACCCAAAAGTCTCCTCCCAGTAGCGTTTTTCAATGCTGCTATAATAATTCCTCCGTATAATAGTTAGCTCCGTTTACACAACAGGAGGTGTAACGACAACATATGTTGAAAATTAAGCCTCAAGACCTGTTTGGTGTACGTCAGGAAGACATTTAAAGCCCCACACCGCTTCTGGAACTTTTAATTATCGGTGGGCCCGACTTTAAAGCCAGTTTTGGCGGCGGCGGTTCATTTGAGACACTCGGTGAGTGTGGGGCGAAAGCGGTACGGTTTCCGTAACTCGGTAGTTGATAGGATTTATGCAGCGATTTTGTGCAAGCATAAGCCTGGTCGAGTTGAGTCCGGTAGGACTTCCACCGTTACCTAAACCGTTGAAACCATTTTGCGAAAATAAAATATAAAAAAATGTTTAAAGCGGCTTCCTGGATAAGGAAGCCGCTTTTGATTTTATTATTTTATCTTAATTTGTCTAAGGAATGTTTAGCTTGTGGCATAACATATGCAAAAAGAAGTAGTAAGACTGGAAAGGACACCAGGCTGGGGCAAAAATAGCTGGCGGCATCGGCGGAAACCGGTCCAGGGAGGCCGGATTCTTTAGACCAAACCCTCAGTTTTCTCCTTTCCTGGTTATAAAGCCGGTAGAAACCACTTTTATGGTCTACCGGCTTCTTATATTCCTGGTTATAAATCCCCTAAAACAATTAACAGCTGTGGACTAATAACGTTTGAGTTCCTGGTCCAGGTTTGGCGGCGGAGCGTATACCTGGCGAACCGTATTAATTGGCACCCCGACTATTTTGATTTTATCGGTGTTCATAACGCCCAGGCCCAGCCAGTCGGCGTACCAGATATGCTTGACGTGGGTGCTATCCGGTTCGATACCCATCAGACGGCAACAGGTCGCGTCCACCGCCACCAGGTCGGTGCCAACCACCAGCACCTGGGAATTGCGGCTGTTGCCAAAGAGCGGGCCGTCTTCTTCCATACCTGTAATGCCATCCACGATAGCCAGTTGGGGGGCCATTGTTTCGTAAAGCTCGACAATGTTCGCCTCGATACCGGTCACGTGCAAATTATTCTTGGGCCAGCCGTATTTCACGCCGGGCACAATCCCATACAGATTCTTCATGCTGAGAGTCGCCCCGGCCCAGTGATGGGTCTTCATCTTGGGCATCGAAACAATCAGGTCAGCGTCGGCAATAGTTTTGGGCATCCAGGTAAATTCGCGCCCGGTGTAGCCGCCCTTGCTCGGTACCTTGACAATGTCATCGTGGTTAAGGTCCACAAAGTTGACGCCGTGGAGTTGGAGCATCGGGGCGATACCGCTGGTATAGAGGAGGTCGGTCAGGTCGCGCTGGTAAGCAGTGCCCTCGGCCACCACGATTTCTTTGGCCCCTTTTTCCTGCAACAACTGGATAGCCGCCTCGATTACCGAGGCGTTGGTGTTAATAGCCCGGTCCGGCAGGTTGTAAATGATGTTAGGCTTAATAACGATTTTTTTGCCCGCAATCACGGGGGCGTCAATCAAGTCCCAGGCCGTTTTGAGTGGTGTCAGGAGGTCTACATCGTAGGAAGGCGCGCTGACAATCGCCACCTTGGAGGCATTACCAAAGCCCCGGCTGATGCGTTTGAAAGTGACGCCAAACCATTTGATGAGGCCGAGCGGGCGGGAAGCCAATTCGGCCACGACGAGGGAACCACCGATAGCCCCGGTCAGTAACAACCGGGTAAACTGGCGGCGGGTCATTTTTCTTTTGCGCGGTTTGGTTCTTAAAGTCATGGATTATTGCTTGCTCTGGAAATTATTCATTTAGGGTCGAGATAGTAACGGTCGTCGCTGAGGGCCAGCAGGGCAATCGCGGTCGTAAAAGGGCTGTCTACCCAGTCTCCGGTCGTTTTATTCTGCCCCGCCAGGGTTCTTTTGGTAACTTGCTGGCCTTTATAAGTGAAAATCTTGTCCCCGGAAGTTAGCCCCCGGACCAAGTGCAGGCGGTAGTTGTCCACGGCGTCGGCTTCCTTAAAGAGGCTGAGCGCCCAGGCGCACAGGGCGACGGTATGGTCGGAATTGCTGGTGTCAAAATAGCTCTCAAGGTAGGCGACACCTTTATCCACCGTATCGATGTTGGGACCGAAGTCCGAAGCGGTCAGGGTCGTGCGCCAGGCCACCAGGGCGAAGGTGGTAGCATCGGGGGTCGGCGGCAGTTTTTTACCTAGCATATAAGGGTTGCCGACATTCCAGCCACCTTCGGGACAGGCCCGGTCGCGCAGGTAATCTTTAGCATTTTTGATTTCGACGGTTTCGCGCATAGTGGCGGGGTCTTCCACCACCAGGCCGACTACCGCCAGCGAAGTCGGGATGACCCAACCGGCCTCACCCGGTCCCCAGCTAAAGCCGCGGAAATTCGAATCAATCTGGAACAATTTCTCGACCTGGTTATAGGTAGTGTCGTCCACGGTTGGTTCGCGCCCTTTGGAAAGAATCCAGGCTTTGGCTTTGTCCCGTTTATCCTGGTCTTCCGGTTCGCCGTAATAACTGAAAAGTTCAGGAATTTTGAGCAGGACATTTAGCAGCCACACCACCGGGTAAGTCATCCAACTTGCCCCGGTATCGGCGGGCATTACACCCCAGCTACCGTCGGCGTGGGCCTGGGTCCGCAGGAAAATCATCCCTTTTTTGACGGCGTCATAGCGTTTTTCCGGCACGTCCTGGCCGCCCGCCCCCAGTTTATTAAACAGGGCCAGCAAAGCAAAAGCGGTTGGCTCTACGTAGCTCATCCCGCCTCTACGATAACCCCAACCGCCGTCATTATTTTGAGAGTTAGCCAGGTAATCGTAGCCTAACTGTAAAACATCGCTAAAATCAGTTGCCATTACTTTGTAACCGGGTAGCAATTTGTTCCACCGTCACTTCGGGCAAGATTTCTCCCTCGACCGGGCTCTGATGGTTCAAGAAATTTCGCTTAATAAAGTCTTCAAGGTTAGCAATTTCAATCGCCGGGGCGCTGGGCCGTTTAACCTGCCGGATATGCCCCTTACCCAGGATAACCATCGGGTGTACGACCACCTGGGGTAGGCGGCGGACCGAAAGCCAGGCTTTGACCTCGCGGGCGACCCGGATACAGGCCCAGGTCGGGCTATCATCGAGGCGGCGGCGCGGTTCGGTGGCCGGTACTGCGGCCTTAAACTGTTGGGATAGTGGTTTGGGGTCGGGTGTCGGGACGTGGCCGCGCAGATAACGATACCAGGTGTCACCTTCGATGGCGAAATCGCCCCGCGCCGGTTCGAGCTGGATAACTATCGCTCCGGGCGGTCCCAGCAGGACTCCGTCAATCTCGCCGACCGATTTGACCCCTGGAAGCAGCAGGTTTCGCAGGTAGATAAATTCGTTGCCCAGGTTAGCTTCCAGGATGGCGCTTATTTTATCCTGTAGCTGGATGTTCTGGCGGTAAGCCACCACCGCCTGGGCGAAGATGATACCGGCCACCAGCAAAAGCGCGGCAATCACAATAACCACCCAGAAGACTATGCTATCGAGCGGGATAAGCCCGATAGATAGTAAAAGCAAAAGGACCAGACCGGCTCCAATCAGCAGGATGGTAAGGATTAAGTCACGCTGGTAAGTTTTGTGTTTGGTTGAAACAGGTTGGGAACGGACGACTCGCACTTTCCTACTCTTTATTCTCGTTTAGCACTTCGTATATTTGCGTTCCATCGACTAAAACCGTTGTGAGTTTTAGTTGGAGGCCCGCGCCACTGGCCGTGTGCGTTTGGTAGAGTTCATCCAGCCCGGCGTAACGCTCCGGCCCCAGCACGAACCAGCGAGGCCGAAAACGCCTGGCGGCTTCCAGATTTGCAAGGAGCCCATCACTGGCCTGGGCTATGGCAGGTCGCCCGGTAGCATACTGAAAACTTAAAGGTTCGCCAATCATTATAACATCTTTTGGCGCGGCATTTTGGTCTAGCCAGCTTCCGAGCCGGAGGGCGGCCTGGTAATCCGTGTCCCATTGAGGGCTGGCATAGTTTAAGGCGTAATAAACGGTCACTCCCAGGGCGACCATTGCCATGATAGAGGCCGCTCGCGGCAGGGCCTTTCCCCGCCATATCCATTCGAGACCGGCCAGGGCTATCCCGGCCTGAAAAGGAAGCAGACCGCCTGCCGAATGAAAAATTGTACCGTGGCTACCAACCTCGGTAAAACCGAGGGCCATAACCAAGTATAGCATAACACTATATATTAAGAATGGCCGAAAAGTCGTCCTTTTCCTGATGGGCCAGAGCCCGATTACAAAAAGCGGCCCCAGCAGGAAAAGCCCCTGGAAGACCAACAAAAAGGCGTTAGCCCCCAACCCGCCCAGTTTGCTCCCCAGGATATTACCCCACCCCCAGCCAAGGTAATAATTCAGGTCGAGCGGAGCGGCGTAACTGAAGAAGTCGCCGTACCCGCGCAAAAACAAACTTTTGGAAGTGTTGGCCGGGAGAAAGGTGCCAAACTCGGCCAGGTTGCGGGCCAGCCAGGGGCTAACTACCAGCAGAGCCAGGGCCAGCCCACCTATTAACATTCGCCAGCGCGGTCTATATTCCTTTTCAATCGTGTCCGGTCGGCGGCGGACAGATAAGACGCGCCACCCAAAACAAACGATAAAGGTAAAGGTCAGCAAAATGCCGTCGCTACGGCTCAGATAAGCCAGGCCGCACAACCCGCCCACCGCCAGTAGCCAGCGGTCGTCCCGGTGCAGCCCCAGGTAGAGGTAAGCCAGGATAAGGAGGCTTATAAGGGCGAAAGGCGCGAAGTTGTCGGGGGCATTCCAGAAGAGAAAGTAGCGGCCCGGAAAAAGCATCACCAGGGCCATCAGCCAGCTATAGCGGCGCTGCTCCGGTCCGAACAGCACTTTCCCCAGCCAGTAGGAGAGCGGAGGCAGGGCGGCGCTGCAAAGGATGAAAGGAAGGGAAGCGGCCCAAAAGGTGGCCCCGAATACCCCGAAGAAGGGAATAACGAGCAGGGTCGCCAGGGGCATCCAGTAGCCGAAGGCCGGGTGAACCAGGTTTGCCGGGGCCGTGGGGTCCAGAAAGCCGCCCGCCTGGAAATTCCAGATGCTCGTTTCGGTCAGGCCGAGCCCGTTGTGCCAGTTTGCGGCGACCTGGTAATAATAGTAAGCGTCAATATAGCCGGGTTGCTGGACCAGGAACAGCACCAGGAGGCGTAAGGCCAGGGCTATCCCGAATAAAACCACGTAAGGCCGGGCCAGGATAGCACCAAGGGCCGGGCGGCTGCCAGTGAGGTTTTTGGTTGGAGTAGGCGACTTTACTTTTAGCATCGAACCATTATCTTAAACGAATGGCCTTCAACGGTTAGCCCCAGCATAACCTGAAAATCGGAAAAAATAAAGCGGTTTAAGAATTAGCGGAATTTATAGGAAATTAATGAAAATTAACGGGTGTAATAAAAAGATTTGAGTCTACGTACCGAAAGCTATAAAGAAACATAAAGAAAGACCCCACCACGTGGGGTCTTTTCTGTGCAAACTCTCTAGATTTTAGCTCAGACCTTTGGTGATGGAGCTAAATACGGAACCGATCTGGGGGCCAAGCAGGATAAGGATGGCGATGACGACGACGGCAACCAAGAACAGGATTAAGGCGTATTCTACGAGGCCCTGGCCCTCTTCTTCGTTGTTACCTTTCTTGAACAGCTTCTTGAAATCCAACATTTATTTAATCCTCCGCACAAATGCGCACTAAAATTATCTCAAATCAAGTTAGTAAACTGGCTAGGACGATGTTGCTGCTGCCGTGGAGGTCAAAATAATTCTTGTAAGAAGCTGAGGTGGATAAATGAATTCCCAAAAAATATAAATCCTCAACCGCGCTACCAGTATTAATTTACCCTCTTCCGACGTTGTTGTGAGCTAATGCGAAACTCGTTTACTGTGGCTATTATAGAAATTTTTTAAGTTCCTCACAATAGCCAATAAGTCACCCTCAATTTTATAAGAGTACCAGTACCCTCGTACTACCCTGTTTAAAACAAAGTAGTACCTATACCAAGGGTATCAAAGCCATTACCCGCGTCCCACGACCCAAGGTGCTATCAATGTTCAGTTGACCACCGAGCATTTCAATCCGTTGGCCCATGCTGGCGATACCCAGCGAACGCTGCTGCATTTCCAGTGAAAGCTTGTTGATGTCGAAACCGACCCCATCATCTTCCACCGTAACGGTCGCGGCGCTGTCACCCATGTCCAGAACGACCTGGACGTGCGCGGCGTTCGCGTGGACCGCCACGTTTATCAGGGCTTCCTGGATAATTCGGAATATAGCAGTTTCGACATGAGTAGGCAAGCGACGCTCACGCCCGGAGGGCAGGAAATTGACTTCTATTTTGTTCTTTTCGACGTAATCTTTGATGTATCGCCGCAAAGTAGGTAACAGCCCCAGGTCATCGAGAATCATGGGGCGCAGGTCGAAGATAAAGCGGCGGGTTTCCTGCAGAATCTCGTTGACCATGGATTTGAGCCCGGCGATTTCGGACTTGGCCCGGTTCACATCGGCATCCATCCAGCGTTCGCATATTTCGGCCCGCAAAACCAGGTTACTCATGGCCTGGGCCGGTCCGTCGTGAAGCTGGCGGGATACCCGCAACCGCTCGTTTTCCTGGGCCTGGATGATTTTACTGACCATTGACTGGGCATCGTTCGCGCCAAGACCTGAGACACGACCCCCGCTATGCCCGGCTTCGTACCGGGGACGCTGGGCCAGGGTCCGGGCCAGTTGCTGGTTTTGCTGCTGGCGGTCTTTTATAAGTTGCTGCTTGGTCTGTAACCCTTCCAGTTGCTGCCGCATCAAGATTAAGCGCATGCGCTGCTCAATCATCAGATTATAGAGATTGCGCATGTCGTTTTTTTCGTAGCCGTCCAGGTTGGACTCCATAGATTTAACCTGGCCGGTCAAACTGGCGTCACGCTGGCTCAGTTTATCCACCTCTACCTGGTTCTGGCGAATAATCATTTCAATTTCGCGCAGTTCGTCGCCCAGCCGTTCCGCCTCTTGTTGCGCTTTAAATTGGATTTCATCCAGTTGAGCGTTATTAGCCTCCTCGTCAGGCGGCATCGCTGTGTAGGTCATAACTACCTCGCGTTTTGATTGGTTTAGGGCCTGTTAGTTAATTTAACGTACGCTGTCTGTTTCACCGCACGCCCGTAAGTACCGGTATAGTAGAAAAAGGTCTTTAAGAAGAAAATTTAATTGGCGTAATTTCCTTCGGTTACTTTAATCCTAATGAATCTATATTGCAACCGGCCATAAGTAATTTACTTAATTATTACAGCCGGTTGCACGATTTTATTTTCGTTCAGCCCAAAGTTTAGTTTAAGGGCCTAAGGAATATAGCCCCTGTTTCGGGCCAGGTCCGTTCCCAGTAATCCCAGCAAAACTTCGTAGGGCGTCCCGTAGTTTTCGGGATGCAACTCGAAGCGGTTACGCTGGAAATACTGGACGTAATAAGGCCCGTCCTGGAAAGCTTCGCTGATAGGGTAGCCGAAGATAGCTAACCCGCCGTTGGCCTTCCAGTACGCCAGGAATTGATTCTTAAGGGTATGCCCTGTCTCCGAAAAGTAGACAGCATTAGCGGTCGGCCCTATCGGGTCTACCGGCGGGAACTCAACTTTGCCGGTAGTAGCTTCACTCCCCAATAGACCCAGCAAGACCTGGTAAGGCGGTTGTTTTTCGGGATGGTACTCGAAACGGTTGCGCTGGAAATATTGGACCGTATAGGTTCTACCGTCCGTGGGCGAGACCTCGCTAAATTCTTCCGAGAGCGGGTAACCAAAGATAGCCAGGCCACCGTTCTTGGTCCAGTAGTCCTTAAAACCGTTCGAAATATTATGCCCGGTTTCAGTAAAGTAGAGCGCACCTGGGATAGGGCTGGCCCGGTTAAAGGCTCCGTTTGGCGCATTGGGGTCGTGCCCATCACCAGGACAGACCGAGCCTGGTCCGCAGGAAATCTGGTTTGCCGCCACGTCAAAGTTGATGCTAAAGACCTCACCGGAAGTCCCTGTAAGCATTATTCTTACCGGACCCATTATTCTGCCGCTACTCTTTACCCGGAGCCGCAAATAGTAGGTCCCCGCCCCCAGGTTATCGAACCGGAAACCGCCACTGCTGTCGGGCGTGGTGGAAAGGTTGACCGGGTCGAGGTTTAAGACCGTGTCCGCCGGGTCGTCAATGCCTGTCACAGTGCCCTGGACAATCGAGATGCCATAGGGAGGGAAGACCCCGGTCCCGCGGGCCTGGATTATCTGGGCGATACGGCTGGCGTTCACCCGGCCATGACCCACCTGGGTAGCGGTATAACCCGGCAAGGGGTCGGCGGTTTCTTCAATTAAAGATTTAACCTGGGCTGGCGAAAAATCGGGTCTTGCCGCGAGAATCAGGCTGGCTAGACCACTAACGATTGCTGCTGAAAAACTCGACCCATTCAACGATAGATAAAAGCTTTTCACGTTAAGATAGGTCGTATCAATATTGGTGGTCGTGGTGACAAAGCTTTGCCCATCCACGATGGCCGTTTCAACAGTCGTTTCTGTAGTGTCTTTTACCAGGTATTGCTGTTGCTTGCCGTAACAACTGGTAATATCGCTGTTATCGCAGGGATAATAAATTCCAGAAACCGGGTAGCGATAATAATATTGAGGGTTCTGACAATTTTCGGTAGCCTGTTTTAGCCGGAAATTAATGTTGGTTATGCTGGTGGAATGAAGGCCCTGGGAAACTGAAGTATTAGTAGTTACCTGGTCCGGCGTTGGATTTGCTGTTATAAAGTCGCAATAGGTTGAAAAAATATCCTTGCCTGGCGCGACTACTGAAACATAGTTGCCATATTCATTGAATACCAGTTTGTCATACTGGTCGGAGGCCCCGACCCCGATTACCCCCGGATAGGCCGCCGGGAAACTGGTCAGGTTTAGCTGGTAAGGCCCGACCGCCGCTACCACCAGTGAACCTCTGCTTTGAGCGTAGTTGACACTATCTTGCAAGACCTGGATCGGTTGCTGAGTTTCCACGCTGAGGCTGAGGTTAATTACACGGGCACCTTTGTCGGCGGCGTAGGTAATACCTCGCGCTACCGATAGACTGTTACCATTGCCGTCCGCCCCTAGCACTTTTACTGGCAAAATATTGGTACTCCAATTAATCCCGGCAATACCCAGGTTGTTATTGGTGGCGGCGGCAATAATCCCGGCCAGAGCGGTGCCATGCCCGTTATCATCGAACGCTTCCAAAGAAGGCGGGTCTGAAAAAAAGTTAAAACCGGGAACACTTTGATACCTGGCACAGGTCGCGTTGTAAGCTACTCCACTTAAACCGTCTACGTTTTCCGGTGTTACAAAGGTGGCCGGGTTACTGATGGTATTTGAGCCGGTAAGGACGGCGGATTTGTTGTAGGTGAATTGGAAATTATTGTCGGTAAGGCACATGTCCTGGTGGATCGGGCTGAGGCCGGTATCCACAATGGCAACCGTTTGGGTGGTGCCGGTGATAAGGTTCCACAAATCCTGGATACCGATTTTGCTCAAGTACCACTGGCGCGAGGAGACGGTGCCATTCGTGTCGGTATAGACCTGGTTATAAAGCGGGTCGTTGGGTGGGGTTTGATTGGCGTGAACGATATAGTTTGGCTCGGCGTATTCGACATCAGGGTCGAGCGCTATCGCGGCGGCCAATTTTTTAATATCGCTATTTTGGGAAGCAAAATACTGGATATAGCCGGGCATATCACTTATTTCGCGATAGCTGGCAATGCCATAAGTTTGATTGATGGAGTCCTGTAAAACCTTATCGAGGTTTAGGCCCATGTTGTTGACGCGTTTACCCCCGTCGGGCTCTTTGAATTTTACGATTACCTGGCCTGGCAAATAAGAACCCGGTATATATCCTCCCGGCTCGGCCTGAGGTTGAGTTTGGGTTTGCGTGGCCTGGCCTACGAAAATATCCGTCGTAGTTACACTAAAAACCAGACTGAAGATTAGTAAAAGAGCGAAAGAAATCCTGATAATTTCAAAAGAAGAAATTCCCCTGGAAGTTGGCCTATAGATAGCGTGTGAGAGTGCCATTACTAAGTTCTCCTGTTTGGTTTTAGTTCCGTAGCGCTGAGGGGATTTTTAATCAAGCATCGTCTTAACATAACGCGCCATTCTAATTTACAACCTTTTTTTCTATAACGCAATAGAATTTTATGGTAAGTAAGGGCTATTTTTTGTGAGGAAAAAACAAAATTGAGGCCATTTAAGGGGTGCTGATAAGGCCCTGTTGGAGAGCGCTCTCCCGGCCAAGCAGTCCAAGCTGGATAACGTAGGGGGTGCCTTCCTGTTCCGGGAAGTAATCCATACGGCACCGTTCGAAATACTGGGTCAGGCGGGCTTTGCCGTCGGCATCGGTCACTTTGAAAGGCTCGCTGATAGGATAGCCGAACAGGGCGAGACCGCCGTTGGACTCCCAGAAAGTTTTGAAGATACCGTCCAGCGAGTGCCCGGTAGTATCGAAATACTCGGCGGTGGCCGGGACCGTGGGGATTTTGCCGGTGTCGGCCAGCCGTTTGAAGGCTGGTTGGTCGGCGAGATTTTTGGCGGCGGCGGTGCCAACCAGGCGGGGTTGGATTTCCTGGCGGGTGCTGGCAAATTCGGTATGGTATTCGAGGATGGCTCGCTCGAAATATTGGACCGTCAGGCCGTTCTCCTGGAATTCCTCGCTGATGGGCATCCCGAAAATGGGCAGACCACCTTTAGCCACCCAGTAGTCTTTAAATGCCCCGGCCAGGGTATGTTTGTTGGGGAAATAGCGTACTTCCGGGTCGTTCGGTTTGGTGACCGGCAGGAAAGCCCCGATGGCTGGTTTGGTTTTATCGTCAAGAATCGAGGCCACTTGCGCGGTGAAATCGAAATTCTGGACGAGAATATTGGCATCGCTACCTTCAATTACCAGGTCGTCGGTGGTTTTGATGTTATATTTTTTAGATTCTACCACCAGCCGGTAGGAGCCGGGCGGGAGGTTGGTGAACTGGTAGCGTCCGGTTTCATCGGGGAAACGCACGTCCCCCGGTTCGAGTGAAACGGTTACATCCAGGGCATCGGGAAAACCTTCGACCATGCCGGTAAGGGTGGTATGGTGGCCCGGATAATAGACATTGTCACGGGCAGCCAGGACCGCGCCAAAGACATCGAGCCTGCCCCAGCCCATTTTGAAATTGTAATTCGAAGAACCGGCGCTACCGGTGGCCCCGGTGGTGCTGTCTGCCTGGAGCCCGGCGACCGGGGTCAGGGGCGTGGGTGTAACGAGCGACCCGCTGGTCGGGGTCGGCGCAATGGTTGGATTAATTTCCGGGATGGGGGTAGGGGTACTGGTCGGGACTGCTACCCCTGGCACCGGCACGGCGGTTCCTTCCAGGATGTTGCGGATTTGGCGGTTGGAAAGGTTCGGGTTAACCGATAGCATAAGGGCAACCGTTCCGCTCACGAAGGGGCAGGCTGAGCTTGTGCCGGAACCGAGGGCATAATCGCGGTCGCTGGCCCAGTTCAGGCTCAAAATATTTTCCCCCGGCGCGACCAGCGAAAGATACTGGCCGTAGGTCGAAAAGGCCGCCGGTTTGCCCTGGCTGTCCAGCGCCCCTACCGCGATGACATTATCGAAGGCAGCGGGGTAGGTAAATTTTAATTTCCCTTCGTTTCCTGAAGCCGCTATCAGCACCAACCCTTTGTTAAAGGCTTTTTCTACCTCGTCTTCCATTATCCGCGAACGTACCGCGCTACCCGTACTCATATTGACTACCTGGACCGGTTGGGTAGTAGTGTAGGCCAACCCCATTGAGAAGGTAGCGATACTGCCCAGGTTGGCGTAGTCGAGGACTTTGACCGATAGGAGGCGCGAACCCCAGCTAACCCCTGCGATACCCAGGCCGTTATTAGTCTGGGCGGCGGCTATCCCGGCGACATAGGTGCCGTGGCCGTTATCGTCCCAGGCGAAATCGTTGGCCGGTTCGGCCACGAAATTGCGGCCCCGGTCGGTCATGATTTTGTCTTTCAGGTCGTTATGGCCGTACGCCAGGCCGGTATCGAGAAAGGCGATAGCAACATTACTGCTGCCGGTGGAAATATCCCAGGCTTCGGGTGCATGAATGGTGCGGAGGGCCGGTTGCTGGTTCTGGGCGAAGTAGGGGTCGTTCGGTTCGAGCGATAAGCCGTAAACCGGGTAGTCCGGCTCGACATAGCGGACGAGGTTCAATTCCTGGAAATCGGCTACGGCCTCGGTAAGGTCACTCTGGGGGTTTAGTTTTAACCGCCAGGTGCCAAGTTCCGGGTCAATCGCGTCGGCAGCCCATAGGCCGTATTTCTGGACCAACGACCCGGCAGCGGGCCAACTCTCCCCGAACTGTTCTCCCGAAAGGCGCTGCCCGATAAGAGCGGACAAAGGGACTTCGTTCTGGCCGAAAGGCAAAGTTTGTAGCGATTTTGCCAGCTCGTTTTGCAAAATAGGGGCGATAGGTTCTTCGACCCGGATTAAAAGCTCACCGGGGATAGGGGCGGGGTTGGGGTCGTAATCGGTTTCGGGAAGGCGGTAAACTTTGCCGGTTTGGTTCGCAGAAGTAAATAAACCGTTCCCGTCAGAGCTAAGAAGGTTCCAGCAGAGGGGAGCGATAAGCAGCAGAGATAGAGAGATTGAAAGGGTTAAGGCACTGGGCCTGAGCGTGCGGGGAGCCGGTCTTTGGCTCACCTTTGACGCCTGGGTGGCACGGCCTTTAGCCATGGGCTTGCCCCCTAATTTACAGCCTTAATGAATCTACTATTCATTATTGCAAATATACAATCTTTAAGTTGCCCATGCAAGCTTCCAGGTTGTAGGACCAAAAGTTTAAGCAATTCCTAATCGAAAATGTTTATGAAAGTCTTAATCCTGGATTTCGGGTTCAGGATGGGTAATAGTTATGTCAACCCAGGAGAGGAAGGTTGCCAGGAATTCACGCTGGTTGTAATAGTCCTGGTTGGGATAATCATCCCGCCCGGCCTTGAAGCCGACCGCGTCTATGCCCAACCCGTTACAAAGAAAGAGGGCACGGGGTAGGTGATAACCCTGCGTTACCAGGATGGCGCTGGTGATGCCGAAATTGTGGTTGGCCCGGTAGCAACTGTCATAGGTACGTAGCCCAGCCTTGTCAGTCAGGATTTTTGAGGCCGGAATTCCGTTCTGGATGGCATAACTGCGCATGGCGCTGATTTCCAAGTTGGTCACTTCGTCGCCGGTCAGGAGCAGTTGTTCCACCTTCCCGGCTTTGTAGAGGTCTATCGCGCCGTCCAACCGGTCCGACAGCATCCGGCTGGGTGTGCCGTCGCGGTTCAGCCCGGCCCCGAAGACAATTGCCACCGGGCGGGCCGGGATTGCCGGAACCTCGGTATAAATTTTGGACTGGTTCGTGAATTTTATCAGTTGGACCACGACAAAGGGGCTCAGGACAAGGGCGACAACTATAAACAAGACCGCTAATAACCATCTGATGGGGCGGCGTTTGCGGCGAGAAGGTCTGGTAGCGACCTGGCCGGGAGCAGGCTTAAGCTGAGAGAGCGGTTCGGGGCGGGTCGTAACAGCCTGGTTGTATCTACTGGATTTTACCGGGGCAGTCCCGTTATGACGATAACTTGAAGTTTGCTGTGACTGCATTCCTCTCCTTATTGGATAGTATCTCCTGTCATCCGTTGTGGACGGGGTGGCTGGCGGTACAGGGCTATATTATAACACGGGTTGGCACACCTTTAAAACCGCTTGTTAAAGTCGGCCCCATTTTATGGTATAATCTGTGACTCGGAACGGTTTTTAAAATGTTATTCAGGAGGAATTAGTTTTTTATGGTTTCGACCAGCGAAATTCGGCGCGGAATGACAATTGATCTCGACGGTCAATTGCTTAAAATTTTGGAATTTGACCACCAGAAGATTGGCCGCGGCAGCGCCCAGGTCAAAATTTCTTTCAGGAATTTGCGGACCGGCGCGAATACGGTCAACACTTTCCAGGCCGGCGCCAAGTTCAACGACGTGCGGTTGGAGCGGGAAACCGACCAGTACCAATACCAGGATGGCGAAGAATTTCACTTCATGAACACCGAAACCTTCGACCAGGTTATGCTGCGTGACGACCAGATCGGTGACGTCAAATATTACATCCGCGAAGGCGATACGGTTGATATTCTCACTTACAATGGCGAGCCTATTGACCTGGAAATCCCGCCTTCCGTTATCCTGGAAATCACCAATACCGAACCCGGAATCAAGGGTGACACCGCGACCGGCGCGACCAAACCGGCCATGACCGAAACCGGTCTGCGGGTATTGGTCCCGTTGTTTGTGAATACCGGCGACAAAGTGAAAGTTGATACCCGTACGGGTAAATACGTGGAGCGTGCTTAAGATGCCAATACCAGGTTCGCGATCTAACCGTCCTGGTGGTAGCGGCGGCCAGGAAAGACGCGGTTACCCCCGTTCAAGAGACGAAGGTTCCCAGGCCGAAAAACGTTCGACTCCGGAAGACCGGCGGCCTGCCGCCAGTCCGGCCCCGGTTGAACCGGCCTCCGCCCCCACTAATTCCGGCGCTTTCTCTACCCAGGAAGTACGCGACCTGGTGAAATTGGTCAATGAAAACGATATTACCGAGTTGACGCTCGAACGTGATAACGGCGCTCAAAAGCTGGTTATCAAACGGGAGCGTCCTGCCCCGGCCCCGGTGATGTTGTCCGGCCTACCGGCCCCGGCCACCACATTGACCCCGGCGCCTTTGCCGGAGGTACCGGCTTCGCTGGCCCTTAACCCGCCCCCGGCTTCGGTTATTCCCGACCCCGGCGCGCCGCCCCAGGATTCCTTCCACAAGGTCGTCGCCCCTATGGTCGGTACCTTCTACCGGTCTCCCGACCCGAACGAAGCGCCGTTTGTCCAGGAAGGCGATATGGTCGAGCGGGACCAGGTTATCGGTATCATCGAAGCGATGAAGATTATGAACGAAATCAAAAGTGAGCATCGGGGCCGGTGTGTCCGGGTTTCGGTTGAAAACGGCCAGCCGGTTGAATACGGGCAGACCTTGATGCTGCTCGAACCGGCAGGATAACCGGAAAGTATTTGCTTACGGCGGAGGCCTTTGCGTAAAATAAAGAAGTAAACCGCTTCTTTAATTCTCATTCAACCGGAGAGTGACAAATGCCCTATGCCAAGGTAAACGACCTGGAAATTTATTACGAGCTGCACGGGCCAGAAGGCGCGGAGCCGCTCGTTTTATTTAACGGCGCTTTTGGGGTAATCGGACCGGACAGCGACTGGAGCAACCAGGTCGACCGCTTTGCCCAGGAATACCGGGTTCTGGTTTTTGAACACCGGGGTCATGGCCGGACCAATAACCCGCCCGGTAGGTTTGAGGATTACGCCCAACTGGCCGGGGACGCCGTGGGTTTGTTGCGCGCCCTCAATATCGCGAAAGCGACCCTGGTCGGGTTTAGCGACGGCGCGATTACGCTTTTGGAATTGGCCCGGCGCTACCCCGAAGTAATTATGGCGATGGTCGTGGTTGGGGCCAACTATTATAACGACGAAACCTGCCTCAAGGCTATGGAAACTCTGACCCCGGAGAATATCGAGCAGAATTACCCGGACTGGGCCGCCGACCTGGAAAAACAGCACGCCAGCCAGGGCCAGGGTTACTGGAAGGATTTAGCCCGGCAGTTACGTGCCATGTGGCTGCAATATCCCAACTTTTCTCAGGAAGATCTGGGCCAGATAACAGCACCGACTCTCGTAATGAGCGGCCAGCACGACCATTTTGGGAGTATCGCGCAAACCCTTGATATTCACCGCTCTATCAAGGGGAGCGAGATTTGTATTGTGCCGGGCGCCAGTCACCCGGTTTTGAGCCAGCGTCCCGAAATTACAGGCTTGATTATCCTGGATTACCTGGCCCGCCAGCGCAAACGCCGCCAACGGGCAAAGGCGCCGGTCTCTTAGCTAGTTTACCCCGCAATCTTATCTCACACTCTTTATCCCAACTAATCCAAAAATCATCCCAAAAATATTGGCATATTTTGGGAAATTTGGGGATAAATGGGGATAAATTGGGGAAAACCAGGGATTAATGGGGATAACTACGGCGATTCATGGGGAAATATCATCTTTATGGAAATTTATTCGGTTACAGAAGCGCTCTATTATTTAAAAATAAAGCTGGATTGCGACGAGCATCTCAGCGATTTGTGGATGCAGGGCGAGGTATCGGGGTGCAGCCCTACTTCGAGCGGCCACTACTTTTTTACCCTCAAAGACGGCACCGGCCAGATGTCCTGCGTACTATTCCGGCAGTCGGCCATGCGCCAGGCCCACCTGCCCCGTAACGGTACGAACTATATTATGCATGGCCGGATGGATGTTTATGAGGCCAACGGCAAATTGCAGTTCTACGTGGACCAGATTCAACCGGCAGGGGTTGGTCGGCTACACCTCGAATTTGAGGCGCTCAAACGACGCCTGGAAGCCGAGGGTCTTTTCGCGCCCGAACGCAAACGACCTCTCCCGGCCCGTCCGAAGACTATCGGGATTGTAACTTCCCCGACCGCCGCCGCCTTCCAGGATATTTTGAACGTGCTGGGACGGCGCTTCCCTCTGGCCCATCTCATCTTATCGCCGACCCAGGTCCAGGGCGATACGGCCCCGCCTCAAATCGTGCGGGCTATCGCGGCCCTCAACGAGGTTGAAAACATTGATGTAATAATCGTTGCCAGGGGTGGTGGTTCGCTCGAAGACCTGTGGGCTTTTAATGACGAGCGGGTGGCGCGAGCCGTCTTTGCCAGCCGTATCCCGGTCGTGACAGGGGTTGGCCACGAAATCGACTATACCATCGTGGATTACGTGGCGGACCTGCGTGCACCTACACCGAGCGCCGCCGCCGAACTGGTCGCGCCCCACCTGGACGAACTGCGCGAAGAAGTGCGGGGTCTGGCCGACCGGGTCTATATCGCTTTGCAAAACAAGCTGGACGAGCACAAAGACGAGCTTGAAAGCGTCAATCGCCGTTTGTTGCTGTCGTCACCGGTAGCAAGGATTGCCGCGATTCGCCGCCGCCTTACCGAGGTGAAGGAACGCAACCGGATGCAACTCGACCACTCGCTCGAACTGCGCCAGGCCAGGGTGAGCGCCCTTTCCAGCCGTCTGAAAGTGTTAAACCCCAACCAGATTCTCGAACGCGGTTATTCTATTGTCAGCCGGGCCCAGGATGGGCAGGTCATTACAGAAGCAGGTCAGGTCCAGAGCGGGGAGAGCTTGCAGGTGCGGGTTAAAAATGGCTCTTTCGAGGCCAGGGTGGTCTAACTTTCGTTGAACGAAACAATGTTTACCCATAAACGGCGTGTTGTATGTTGTCTAGTTCAACGCAACTGGCAGGGTAATATTGAAGCGGAGGCCGCCACCCACAGGCAAATCGGCCCAGATTTGGCCGTAATGGGCCTCGACGATTTGGCGGGTGATATAGAGGCCAAAGCCTGACCCCTTTATCCCGGCCCCCCTGGCTTGCTCCGTCCTGAACTGACGTTTGAACAAGTTCTGAAGGTCGCCTTCTTCCACCCCCATACCATAGTCGCGCACTTGTAAAAAGACAGTATCTTTGGGCAAGTAGCTAAGACGTACCTCGACCTTTTTCTTTGAGCCAGGTGAATACTTTATGGCGTTATCAAGCAGGTTGCGAATGACCTGGCCGAGCCGAGTTTCGTCACCCTCAATACGGAGTTGCGCCGGGATTTCCGTTTCGAATATGACCGCCGGCGCAGACCTTTTATATTCCTCGACCGCCTGTGTAACCAGGTAAGCCAGGTCTGTCTGGTCCATTTCCAGGGCGAAATTGCCCGACTCAATCCGCCCTACATCCAGCAAAATATCGGTCAAATGGGTAGCTTTCAGGACATCTACTACCAGACTATCCAGCATATTTTCGAGCTGGGGGCTGACATTTTCTCGTTTGGCGTGACGGGCGACCAGGTGGGCCCGGAGTTGAAGGGCCGTCAGGGGCTGGCGCAGGTCGTGGGCGGCAATCGAAATAAGGTCGTTGAGGTTATTGATTTCGGCCTGTTTGGAACGTCTATCGGCCTCGCTTTCCATTTCGTAAGCGATTAACTGGGCAAACAACTTAAAAATAGTAAGAGTGTTCTCGTTCAAATTGGCTTCGAACGGTACCACGTCCAGGGCGCAAACAACGCCGAAGTAGCGGCCATCCCGTAGATACAAGGGGACAGCTATATAATTTTCGACGTTATAGAGTTTAATTGCCACATGGTCGCCAAAAACCGGGTGAAGTTTGGCCTGGTTGAGCAGTAGCGGTGCGTTCGAAGTGCGGACCACGTTGCAAAAAGTAGTTTCAACTTCTAGCTGGTCGCCGGGTTTCAAGCCGAAATTAGCTTCGTCAAGCACGGCGCAGCAGGTCCAGGAGTCCTCGGTTACGCGGGCTACCAGGGAAATTCGCAGGCCGGTGGTATAGGAAAGAACCCTTAAAATATGTTGGATGGATTCGGTCTGGCTTAGAAAAGCAATGTCGTCACTTATTAAATCGGTTTCAATCATTAGTTCTTAATCCGCGCAAAATATAGGAACTTAAATCCTAGTACTCAGTCACGTTAGATTTGATAGATAGATGACACAGTGGTAAAGTGTCATTATGAAAAAACAAACTATAACCTTGAATGATGCTGATAAAACTCACCTTCAAAAACTTATCAGCAGCGGTA
>Ga0209935_1000363_pt1 | contig 124827 bp, 114 predicted proteins | sample ThiBio_1000_plan_2_FD_183958 | JGI IMG/M metagenome (GOLD analysis project Ga0209935, IMG submission 183958) | Wastewater bioreactor microbial communities from Cape Town, South Africa - Thiocy_cont_1000_plan (SPAdes) | ecosystem: Engineered > Bioreactor > Thiocyanate-remediating >... | reverse complement strand
GCGGCGCACTTCTTCCTGCGCGGCAGTACCGCGCCCGCCCAGTTCCAGCCCCAGCACGTTGATGGCGCCATCCTGCAGGCTGCGAATCGCTCCGATCAGGGTCAGAAGCGTGGTCTTGCCGGCGCCCGAATGGCCGGTCAGCACCACGAACTCGCCGCGCCGGAGGGTGAGATCGACATTGTCCAGCACGCGCTTGGGCCCGTTCTCATAGCTGTAGCTGACCCCCCGGACCCGGACGGGAACCTCGCGTGCCAGGGCGGATGCGGGCGCCATCTCAGTACAGTTCCGCCGGCTCGAACGAGCCCAGATGGCGGGCGGCGAACAGGCCGCCCAGATGGGTCATCGCCCCGGTCGCCACCGCCACGAACAGCGCGGCGCCGGCGTGCATCTGCATCGCAAGGCCCGTGGCGCCCGCCAGGAAGCGATAGGTGATCAGCGCCGCCAGCAGCCCGATCAGGAAACCGCCCGCAGCCAGAAGATAGGCTTCCTCCAGGATCAGGCGGCGGAAGAACCCCGGGCCGAAGCCCATGGCGCGCAGGGTGGAAAGTTCCTTCTTCAGGTCCACCACTTCATTGAACAGGATCTGGTAGCAGATGATGGCGCCGATAAAGGCGCCGGTCGCAACGCCCGCGCCGAAGATGATGCCGATGGGCACCGAGCGGAAGGTGAAGCCCACTTCGCGCCAGTAAATCTCCCGCGGCGTCATCACCGCCACATCCGGCGGCATCGCCACCTTCAGCCGCGCGCGCACATCTTCCAGCTTCGCTCCCGGCGCCAGCCGCAGCACGCCCATCACCGGCTGGGCATTGGGATCGGCCGAGAGCCAGGCGCCGTCGCTGAGGACAACCGCGCCGTCCATCACGATGTCGGGGCCGATGCGCGCAAAGCCCGCCACGTTGAAGGACCGGCCGTCCAGTTCGATGGTGCGCCCCGGCGAAATGGGGCCATAGATGTCGCGCGAAAGCCGGTCGAACAGCACCGCGCTGGGACGCGACAGCGCCCTGCGCACCGTGTCAGGGTCGCCCACCTTCAGCGGCTGGGTTTGGCCATCCATGGCGAAGGCGATGATGCGGTGAACCCTGCGCTCGGGCGGGTTGCGCAGCAGCATGCCGCTTTCATAGACGCCCATCGCATTGGCGACACCCCGCACCGCTGCGGCCTCTGCCAGGCGAATGCGCGCAATGCGCGTCCATTCATGCAGGTTGGTGCGCGCCGAATTCATGATCACCAGGTCGCCGTCGATCAGCCCGGCCAGCGCCGACTGCGAGCCCAGGATGGCCTGCAGCAGGCCCAGCTCCACGAACATCACCAGCACCGCCATGGCGATGCCGCCGGTGGCGGCCGCCAGCCGGCCGCGATTGTGGGAGACGAAGGCAAGGCCGAGCCCCCGGTCCGGGCGCCCTGCCCCGACCAAGTCTCTGAACCATTCAAGGACCGGCCTAGCGATTGATGGTGACATCGACCTGCATCCCCACCAGGCGCGAAGCGGGATCGGCACGATCGAGCCGGATGCGCACTTCGCCCAGCCGCGACTGGGTCTCGACCATGCGGCCCACATCTGCGATGCGTCCGTGCAAGCGCTGGGCCAGGGGCTGCGCGCGGATGGTGGCGCCCATGCCGGGCTTCAGCCGCAAGAGGTCGCCTTCGTAGATCTGGCAGACCACATACATTGTGCGGACATCGCCCATCTGGATTGGCGGATCGCCGCCCACCTGTTCGCCCACCTGGCGGGCGATCTTCAGGATGGTGCCGTCGATGGGGGCGCGCAGTTCGGTGCCGGCCAACGCCGCCTCGGCCTGGCGTCTGGCGACATCAAGGCTGGTCTGGCTCTGGGCCTTGGCCACCCTCAGCCGGGCCTCTTCGGCGCGCAATGTGGCGCCGGCATCGGCGGCGGCGTGGGAAAGATCGCTCATCTCTTTCTTCGAGGTGATGGAGCTGCCCATGCCCTTGTAGGTATCCAGCGCCGTCTTCGCCTGGTCATAGCGCGAGCGGGCCAGCGCCACGGTTGCGGTCTGCGCCGCCACCTGCTGCACGGCAAGTTCCTCGGCCGCCTTGAGCTGGCGGCGCGCCAGGTCGGGATCGCTGTCCGGCGTGGTGGCTTGGGTACGCATCAGAAGCGTGCCTGCCTTCACCACCTGGCCGGTGTGGACCAGGATGGCGGTCACGCGCGAGGCCGGTGCGGCAAAGACGCCGACCACGCCGCTGGCGGGCGTGATGCGGCCCACCGCGCCGGTGGTCTGATCCGCCGCGGCGGCGGGGCCGCCACAGATCACCAGGGCAAGACCCAGCCCCAAAAGGCCGGCGCCGGGGCGCAGGGCCCTCGCCCGGAAAAATGCAAATCGCTTCAAGATCCTGCCTCCCGCCTGGCGATCTTAGCATGCGCGTCCAGTATGGGAATATCGCCCGCGGCCGGGTCGGTACACCGATACTTCCGGTGGCCCGTCAGAACAGGTTGGCGGGCTGGGCGCGGGCGATGCGGCGGGCGACAGACGCGGCACAGAATCCGCACATCACCAGCACGATGCCCAGCACCTTCAGGATCAATCCGGGCGTGGCGGCCGCCGGCAGGTGCGTGGCCCATTCCAGCAACTGCAGGATCAGCGCGCCCACCAGCATCGCGGGCAGGAATGCGGCCATGCCCAGAAGGAAGGTCTCGCAGAAACCCACACCCAGCACGAAGGGCGCGCCGAAACCCATGGCGCTGAGGGTGGCAAATTCGTTGATCCGGCGCATGATTTCGGCCGACAGCACCTGCCACAAGACCACGATGCCGGCCAAGAAGGCCACCGCCATGCCCACCGTCACCATGATGCCCAGGGGCTTGGTGGAAAGAAAGAAATCCTGTTCGCCATCGATCAGCTCATTGCGCGTCAGCACCTGCACATCGGGCGGAAGAGCCTCGATCAGCGCCGCCTTCGTTCGCACCGGATCGGCGCCCGGATCAAGCGCGATCAGGCCGATGTGGACATCGCGGCTGCTGGCCCCCGAGAGCGGCGGCAGGAAAACGTTGCGCATGATGGCGGCGCCGTCGGCATAAAAGAACATGCCCAGCGAGAAGTGGCCGGCGATGGTGACGGGATGGTCGTCGAGAAAGGCATTGGTGCCCGGTGCCAAGGGGCCGAAATTGGCGCTGGAATAGCGGTCCACCAATACGTCCGCGCCGGTGCCCAGCGCGGAAAGGCCGGCGCGGATTTCCGCATCGCGGATGAAGCGGGGCTTGTCGTCGATGCCGATCACGATCAGGGGCGAGCGCTTCTCCGCCGGCCCGGTCCAGGCGCCGCCATCGACATTGAGGGCGAAGGTGTCGGCGACGCCATCCACAGCCTGGGCCTGGGCCAGGCGCACACTGTCGAAGACGCCGCTGGAGAACATGTATTCATACGTCACTGGCAGCAGCGCGATGTCGAAATCGAAATCATTGTAGAGCCGGGTGACCTCGGTGCGCACGCCCTGGAGCAGCGCCATCTGCAGCAGGACCAGCAGGATCGGCACTGCCGTTCCCGCCACCGCGATGGCAAAGCGCAGCCGGTCCTGGATGAGGTTGGCGACAGCTATGGACAGGCAGTCGGCGATCCGGCGCAGCCGGGCGTCGCGTCCGGCCCTGCCTTCGATCCAATCCGTCCCGATCACCAGCCTGTCCCCGAAAGCGATGGATGCTAGCGGCGCGCCGTCAACTGGACAACAGGACCGAAAAGCCGCAGGAATGATTCATGTCGCAACAAGGGGCCACGCGGCCACTCATCCTGCTGCTGGCCGTCAACGCGGCCTGGTGCGCCGTCTGGGTGTGGTACCGAATCGCCATCGACGTCCAGTTCCTGCCCTACCCGCATTTCCTGGTCGATTACAGCTTTGGATTCATCCGGCGCGGGCTGGTGGGGGCGATTACCGCCGTGTTTTTTCCCAAGGTGCCGATCACGGTGGTTTTCGTCTTCGGTGTGGCGAGCAGCCTTCTGGCCCTGCCGCTGTACCTGGTGCTGTTCCGGCGCGATTTCGGATTTTCGCGCCGCACGCTGCCGCTGCTGGTGCTGGTGGTGGGCTCGCCCTTCTTCATCAAGAATTTCTTCTACAATCTGGGCTATTTCGACGTGCTGGGGGCCATCGTGGCGCTGGCCGCCCTGCTGCTGCCGGTGGGCACGGCCTATCCGCTGGCGCTGGCGGCGGCGTCCGTCGCGCTGATCTTCGTGCACCACATTCATGCGCTGCTTTACATTCCCACAATCACGTTCGTCATGCTGGTACGCTATGTGGCGGCAACGGGACGAATCGATGCCCGGCGGCTGGCCTGGTGCGGCGCACTGTTTTTGTGCGTGGGTGCGGCCTTTCTGTTCGTGATGGCCCATGCCACCCCGCCAATACCGGAAGCCGCCTTCCTGGCTCATATGAAGGCGCGGGCGCTCGATCCTTTCCATGAGCCTTTTGCGGAAGTGTGGTATCGCACGCCCGGCCGGGAATGGCAGGACACGCTTCAAATGCTGCCGCGCAATCTGATTCAGGCGCCGCTTTACATGATCATGCTGGCGGCCCACTGGCCGCTGTTGCGCTTCGCCCGCCAGAGCCTGGCCGGGCTGTCCGCCTTCGACCGGCGCCTGGCCCAACTCGGGCTGGGCGTGATCGGCGCCGCCTATCTGGTGATCTTCGTCATGGTGTTCGACTATTCACGCTGGGTGTCGAACGGGCTTGTCTGTGCGTGGCTGGCGCTGCACGCCATCCGCACCTTGCCTTCGGCAAAGCCTGCACCGCTGCCCGAACCCTCGAAAGGCACGCTGACGTCCGCCATCCTGGTCACGCTGCTGGGACGGGTGGGAACGGTCACGCCTTTCTAGACACGGAACTTGTATTCGCGCCCGGGCTCGCGCTCGACATCCGGCGGGAAACTCAGCCGCTTGTCGTGGAAATATTGGGCGCGATGGTCGCCGTCCGAGAGCCGGTTGTAGGTGAGATAAAGAATGCGCCTCTGGCTATCCGACCGGTTGGGTTCGGACGCATGGGCGACGAAACTGTCAAAGAAGATCACATCACCCGGCTCGGTCGGCACCGACACCAACCCGTGACCGCCAAGATCGGCCGCCGACAGGGGCTTCCACTCCTCGCCCAGAATGGCACGCGGCCGCGGCATGTCGGCAATCTTCAGGCAGCCATTGTCCTCGGTGGCGCGATCGATGGAGATCAGCGCGGTCACGAACAGCGGCGCATAGGTGGACCAGCCGGCCTGCTGGTCCTGATGCAACTCAAAACCGGTGCCGCCCGGCTTCTTGAAATTGATCTTGTCCTTGAATAGCACCGAAGGCGCCTCCATCAGCGCATCGACAGCCGCCATCAGGGGGCCCCGGCGCACCAGCTTGTCCATGCCGTCGTGATAGGGGCAGAAATTCTCGATCCGCTGAATCAGCCTGCAGCCGGGATCGGTCAGGGATTTTTCCCAATAAACCATGTGGCGGCCCGGCTCTTCCGGCATTGCACAGATCTCATCGGTCCAGCGCGACAGGTCCCGCGCCGCGTCCAGCGAAAAGAAGCCACGCGCCGCAACCCAGCCGCGATCGCGGAAATGCGCCAGGTCGGCACCGGAAAGAACATTGCCCACCGGCGCGCTCATGCCACCAGCCTCGGCATGATTTCCTGACGCGCTCGGGCCAGGTCTTCGGGAAAATCAATTTCCGTCCAGGGCAGGTCGCTGATGTCTTGCGCGTGGAAGACGCCGGCATCGGCCAGGATCATGTCGCGGATGGCTTCCTCATATTCGGTCGCCGTTTCTCCCGCCGCGATGCGGCGCGCACAGGCCCTTGCCAGCCCGGCGCTCGCCACCGGAGAGAAACGGAAGAAGCCCACCGACTCTCCATGCCAGTCGTGGGCATGTTCCGGCTTCTTGCGGAAATCCACAATGGTGTCGCCCCGGAAGCATATCTTCACCGGCTCGTCGCCCGGTTCGATCGTCCGGTCCACCAACATTACCGCCTCGCCCGGCGCGGTAAGAAGGCTTTGCATCATGCGCCGGTCATAGAGCACATCTCCGTCCATGAGGATAAGAGTCTTGCCGGATTGCAGCAGATCGCGCTGTGTCCACAGCGAGATCAGGCTGCCGTCGCGGTAGCGCGGATTTTCGACAAAGCGCACCAGATCGGAAAAACCCGCATCGGCCACGGCCTTTCGGATCAGCTCGCCATGATGGCCGATGGTGATGGCGACCTCATCGATGCCTTCACCGGCCAGGATCGCCAGATGCCGCTCCAGAAGCGTCTGGTCTTCGATCCGGGCGAGCACCTTGGGTCCGTCCTGGCCCAGGCGACGGCCGACCCCAGCCGCCAGAAGGATGGCGGTCGTGCACACCGCTTTGGTATTCGACATTTTTGTGGCACCCAAACCCGGGCTGGCGTAGCGTCGGCACGCTATCAAACAAGCAGGCTCGGGAACAAGGATGCTGGGGAAGGGTACGGGTTTGGCTGTGGAGCGCGTCAATCTGTCCGGCGCGCGGGAGCCCTCGCGCTTTGCCGCCCTGCGCGCACTGATCACTTCGCCCGCGCTGAGCTTCCTGATGGAGGCGCATAACGGCCTGTCGGCCAAGATCGTCGAGGAAGCGGGATTTCAGGGCATCTGGGGTTCGGGCCTGACACTGTCGGCGTCGATGGGCCTGCGCGATTCCAACGAGGCATCCTGGACCCAGGTGCTGGAACAGCTGGAACTGATGGCCGATGCCACGCGCCTTCCCATCCTTTTGGACGGAGACACCGGCTATGGCAACTTCAACAATGTGCGCCGGCTTGTGCGCAAGCTCTGCGACCGCAAGGTCGCGGGCGTGTGCATCGAGGACAAGCTGTTCCCCAAGACCAATTCCTTCATCGGCGAAGCCCAGCCGATGGCGGACATGGACGAATTCTGCGGCCGTATCAAGGCCGGCAAGGACAGCCAGACCGACGACGATTTCGTGCTGGTGGCGCGGGTGGAGGCGCTGATCTGCGGCCACGGCATGGCCGAGGCGCTGCGCCGGGCCGAGGCCTATCATGCGGCGGGGGCCGATGCGATCCTGATCCATTCCAAGCAGTCAAGCGCCGCGGAAATCCTGACCTTCGCCGAGCAGTGGCAGAACCGCGCGCCGCTGGTGATCGTGCCGACCAAATATTACGCCACCCCGACCGAGCAGTTCCGCACGGCGAAGATCTCCACCGTGATATGGGCCAACCACATGCTGCGCACGTCCATATCGGCGATGCGCGAGCTGGCCCAGACGGTGAAGAGGCAGGAAAGCCTGATCGAGGTGGAGCACCGCGTCGCGCCGGTGAACGACATCTTCAAGCTGGTGGGCAATGATGAACTGGAGGAAGCGGAGAGCCGCTATATCCCCCGCAAATCCTCTGCCCGCGCCGTCATCCTGGCGGCGTCGCAAGGCGCGCTGGGCGACCTGACGGACGACAGGCCCAAATGCATGGTCGATGTGCGCGGTCAGCCGCTGCTGCAGCGGCTGGTGACCACGCTGGCCTCCAGCGGCGTGCGCAACGTTACCGCTGTGCGCGGCTATGGCAAGCAGACGGTGCGGCTGGACGGACTGCGCACCGTCGACAATGACCGCTTCGCCGAGACGGGCGAACTTTATTCCCTGTCCTGCGCGCTGGATGCGATCGAGGGCGAAACCGTGATCGTCTATGGCGATGTGCTGTTCCGCAAATACATCCTGGACAATCTTCTGGAGTGCGGCGCCGACATTGTTCTGGCGGTGGACCAGAGCCCGCGCGCCGGCGCCAATATCCGCGACCTGGTGGTGGCGGACCGGCCCGCCTCGCGCGACTATCTGGACGAAGGCGAAACCCGGCTGGTGCGGATGGGCGCGGACATCAACCCGGCCCATGGCGAATGGATGGGGCTTGCCGCCTTCAGCGCCACGGGCGCGGGGTGGCTGCGCGAGGAAATCGCCGCGGCCAGGGCCGACGGCACGCTGGAAACCGCCGACCTGCCGGCGCTGTTCACCCGCCTTGCCGCCAGGCACAAGGTGCGGATTCTCTATTTCAACGGCCACTGGATGGACGTGGACACGCTGGTCGACCTGGCGGCGGCGCGCAATTTCAGCTGAACATGATCCGGGCCGACCAGTTCATCGACGAAGCCGCCGGGCGCGGGTTTGATTTTTATACCGGCGTGCCGTGCAGTTTCCTGACGCCGCTGATCAATGGCGTGATTTCCGACGACCGCCTGGCCTATGTCGGTGCCGCCAGCGAGGGCGAGGCCGTTGCCATCGCCGCGGGCGCCTGGCTGGCGGGCAAGAAGCCCATCGTGATGTTCCAGAATTCCGGGCTGGGCAATGCGGTCAATCCCCTGACTTCGCTGAACGCGCCGTTCCACATTCCGTCGCTGCTGATCGCCACCTGGCGGGGCGAGCCGGGCCGGCCCGACGAGCCGCAGCATGAGGTGATGGGCCAGATCACGCACGATCTTCTGTCGCTGATGGGCATTGCCCATGCCCCCCTGCCCAATCGCGCCGACACCTTGCCCGCCGCGTTCGAGAAGGCGGACGCAGTCATCGCGCGGGACGCTTGCTATGCCTTCGTGATGGCGGACGGCAGCATGGAGACGACGGGCCTGAAGGCGGGCCCAGCGCGCGCGCACCGGAGCGTGGAGGCGGTGCGGGCGCTGAAAGGCGGCGTACTGCCGACGCGAGCGGAAATTCTGGAACGCTTTCTGGCGCTGACGGGCGAGGACCGCGCGGTGATCGCCACCACCGGCAAGTCGGGCCGCGAACTCTTCATGCTGAAAGACCGGCCGCAGCAGCTTTACCTGGTGGGATCGATGGGGGGAGCCGCCGGCGTGGGCTTGGGCGTGGCGCTGAACACAGGCCGGCCCGTGGCGGTGCTGGACGGCGACGGCGCGGCGCTGATGAAGCTGGGCACACTGGCCACCATCGGCGCCCAGGCACCCACCAACCTGATCCACATCCTGCTGGACAATGGCGTGCACGACTCCACCGGCGGCCAGCCCACCGTTTCGGCGGCGATCGATTTTGCGGCCATCGCCGCGGCGTGCAGCTACCGCAACGCCGCGACCTGCGACAGCGTCGAAGACTTCGCCGAACTATTTGAGTCCCTGAGCGGCAAGGATGGCCCCAGCCTGCTGCATGTACGCATCGCGCCCGGCTCGCTGCCCAAGCTGATCCGTCCCACGGTGAAGCCGAGGGATGTGGCACGCCGTTTCCGCGCCTTCCTGGCTGGAGCTGCGCCATGATCCTGCTGACCCCCGGCCCACTCACCACCGCGCGCGAGACGCGCGAGGCGATGCTGTCGGACTGGGGCTCGCGCGATGGCGCCTTCATCGCGCTGACAGCGCAGTTGCGCCGCCGCCTGCTGGCGCTGGTGCATGGCGAACAAACCCATGTCTGCGTGCCGATCCAGGGCAGTGGCACCTATGTGATTGAGGCGGCGATCGGATCGCTGATCGGACCGGACGACAAGCTGCTGGTGCTGGAAAATGGCGTCTATGGCGCGCGCGCGGGCGCCATCGCCGAACGGCTGGGGCGGCAGGTGAGCTACATGCACTGGCCGCAATCCGCGCCTGTCGATCCCGAGACGGTGCGCGCCGCACTGAGGGCCGATCCGTCCGTTACCCACGTCCTGCTGGTTCATTGCGAGACCACGACAGGTATCCTCAATCCGCTTCAGGCCGTGGCGGACGCAGTCGCCGCGGAAGGCCGCGCCCTGATCGTCGATGCCATGAGCAGCTTTGGCGCGTTCGATATCGATCTCAGGCGCACGCCTAGCACCGCCATTCTCGCCAGCAGCAACAAGTGCCTGGAAGGCCCGCCCGGCATCGCCTTCGCCATCGTGGCGCGCCAGGCGCTGGAAGCAGCCGGGACCGCCGCATCCGTCAGCCTGGACCTGAAGGCACAATGGCAGGGCTTTGAAAAGAATGGCCAGTGGCGCTTCACCCCGCCGGTTCAGGTGGTGTCGGGAACCGTGAAGGCGCTGGAACTGCTGGAAGCCGAGGGCGGCCCGCCCGCGCGCCTGGCACGTTACCGCGACAATTTCGCCGTCCTGCTGGCGGGCATGAAGCGGCTGGGCTTTTCGCTCTATCTGGACGAAACCGTGCAATCGCCCATCATCGCAACCTTCCACATGCCAAAGGCCTGGGGACTGACTTTCGCGGCCTTCTATGACGCGCTGGCAGCGTGCGGTTTCCTGATCTATCCCGGCAAGCTGACCGGCGAGGAGACATTCCGCATCGGCTGCATCGGGGCCATAGGCCCGCGCGATTTTGAGAGCCTGCTCGCCGCCATAACCTCCATCCTAGATGCCAAGGCGCCCGGCGCGGGACCGGGAAACCCCTGACATTTCAATTGCATGTTGCGCAGCTCTCGGGGGATAGTCGACCTTGCGAGCAGCAAGGGGTGATCGCTGAACCGGCGCGATGGCGGGGCCATTGCCGGGCGGGCATTCGGCGATGCTCGCCAGTCACGATGACGGGATTTTTCATGTCGGGCCGCCGCGGCGCCATACTGGGGCTTGTCTTTGCCTGCCTTTTCGGCACGGGCATGCATTCGGCTTTTGCCTCGCCCTGGGCCGAGGTGGGCGATGAGCGCCTGCGCTCGGACATCGAGATACTGGCCACCGCCCGCATGGTGGACGGGATCACCAGCCAGTGGCCCATTTCTTGGCGCGGACTTTATGCCTCGCTGGACAAGGATGGCGGCGCGCTCGATCTGCAACCGAATTATGTCGCCGCCGCCGCCGGGAGGGTGCGCACGCAGGCCATGCAGCAGACCAGTGCCGGCTTCTCGGCGATCGCCATGTTGGACGCCACCAACCAGCCGTCGGTGGTACGGGATTTCAGTGCCTTGGGGCGCGAGAATGCGCAGGCGCAACTGTCCATGCAGTACAATATGGACACGACATCCATCCGGCTGAATGTCGGCGCGCAGACCACGGACCGGTACGACCATCAGACCCTGATGCTGGATGGCAGCTACATCGCACAACTGGTGGGCAATTCGATCGTCTATGCCGGCTATCTGCCGCACTGGTGGGGGCCAGGCTGGATGACGGCCCTGTCTCTGTCGAACAATGCCCGCCCCTTTCCCCATGTCGGCATCATGCGCGCCGACACGTCGGCCTTCACCTGGCCGGTGCTGCGTTGGCTGGGCCCGTGGCAGGCGGAACTCTTCGTGGGCCTGCTGGATGGTGACCGGATAACCCGCAACACGATCTACAACGGCTTGCGGTTTTCCTTCAACCCGCTGCCGGGACTGGAAATCGGCATAGCCCGAATGGACGAAGTGTGCGGCTCGGGCCGTCCTTGCAGTCCACTTTCAGAGTGGTTTCACTTCAGCAACAACAGCAAGCAGGTGAACCAGACCAACGACGAAGGTCTCATCGACATCCATTACAGCGGCCATATCGGTCATCTCCCGTTTTCGCTCTATGCCCAGGAAATGAACGAGGTCCAGAGCAACCCTCTGCCTCAGTCCGTGAGCCATCTATACGGTGCATCCGCGTGGTCTCCGGTGCATGGCGGCATCATGCGACTAACGCTTGAGTGGGCGAGTTCTATCCCGACTTATCAGCTGTTCTGGGGCTATTCGGATCATGGCTTCGCTTACAATAATGGACAATATCCCGACGGCATGCGCTATCGGGGCCGCAGTTTGGGCTTCAGCCTGGACAGCGACTCCCAACTTCTGTCGTTATCCGGCGACTGGCAGAGCCCCCACGGTTACGAGTACCGACTGACGCTGAATCATGCGGACGTTTCCAATCCCTACATCGATGTGCAACAGCGCGGTTTCTACAATATCGTCACCACGGCACCCGTCCGGATCAACATGGTGGAGGGCAAGATCTCCCTGCCCGTCCGCAACATGATGGTCGATCTGGCGGTCCGGGCCCAGGATGACCAGCCGCGCCCGGACCGCGGCTTCACCGCGGCGGCGGAAGTGCGGGTGCGCGCGGCGCTCTAGCCGCCGGCCTTCAGCGTCCGAACCGTCACCGCCGGCGGGACCGCCTGTTCCTCCACCGCGAAGCGCACCCGCCCTATGCTGCGACCGTCCGACGTCTCGATATTGACGCGCCACTGGCCGGGCCTAGGCCCCGTCTTGTAGGTGTACCAGCGATAGCCGTCCTGACGGCCGCCCACGATGTTCACCACGAGCCGCTGCTGGCTTTCCCAGGCGCCCGTCTTCGGATCGCGCCACTGCCAGTCATGCACGATCAGGGTTTGAAGACCGCGCGGCGCGAACACCGCATTGTAGATATAGACTCGCGCGCCCGGCTGGATATGCAGCAGGGGGAAGGTGCCGAACAGGGCCCGCCATTCGGGCGGCTCCTCTTCCGAGCCGACACGGTACCCGCCGCGCACCCGCTCCACCGAGTGATAGACGCCCGCGTCGGTCAGGACCAGCGGCAGCGGCGGCAGCAATTTGGTGAAATAGGCGGCATTGATGAAGACCGTGATCAGCACCATCCCGGCCAGAACCTGCATGCGTGCGCCGTGATAGCGCTCATGCCCCAGCCGCGCCAGGGCGCGCATGTAGATCGCGAAAAGGACCACCGCTATGACGCCGCTGATCAGGAAGGGCAGCCGCCCGATGCGCTGCACCACCAGCGGCACCAGCAGGATGGCGTAGGAATAGAGCGAGAAGAAGAACAGCAGGGCAACAAAGACCAGGCGGGTGTGGTAGCGGCGCAGATATTCGTTGCCGACGAAGATCGCGACCATCGCCAGCAGGAAGGGCCAGGACGAGGTCAGCGAGGCGCTGCGGATATAGAAGACGCAGAAGCCCGACAGCAGGCAGCCCAGCGCGAACTGGGTGATGAGGATCACGATCGCGCGGGCCCGGTCGGAGGGCCGCCGTTCTTCCGGGCGGGATTCCAGGGTGTGCAGCACCGCGATCGCGATGCCCGCCACCAGCAGGTAGACGATGAAAACCGCCTGGGTCGCGGGCCGGTCGATCTGGCCGAAGGCCCAGGAATCGAAAGCGAAACCACCAGCCAGCGAGACCGCCGAAATGTGGTTCTCATACCGGCGCAGCCAGCCGATGGTGCTGGCGGTAAGATAGGTGGCGTCGAAGTTGCGCATGGCCGGCGGTTATGAGGACCTGCCCCGCCGATAACAAGAGCCCGGGCCGGAATTATGGCGTCCGGCCAGGGTACGCCTGGCGCCTCAGCCGGTATTGAAGCGGCGCTCCCAGTCGATGGCCGAGCGGACGATCTCATCCAGGTCGTCGTGCCGGGGCGTCCAGCCCAGCGCCCGCTTGATCCGTGATGGATCGGAGATCAGCACCGGCGGGTCGCCCGGCCGGCGTGCGCTTTCCAGAACCGCCAGGCGGCCGCCGATGACCCGCTCCACGCCGCTGATGACGTCGCGCACCGACAGGCCGCGGCCATAGCCGCAATTGTAGACCGCCGAGGGCGCGCCGGCCCGCAGCGCATCCAGCGCCAGCAGGTGGGCTGCCGCCAGGTCAGCGACATGTATGTAATCGCGCACGCCGGTTCCGTCGGCGGTGGGGTAATCGGTGCCGAAAATGTCCAGTTGCGGCACCCGGCCCAATGCGACCTGGGCGGCGCGCTTGATCAGGTGGGTGGCCCTTGGGCTCGACTGGCCGGTGCGGCCCTGGGGATCGGCGCCGGCGACGTTGAAATAGCGCAGCACCATGTGACGCATGGGATGGGCACGGGAAACATCTTCCAGCATCCATTCGGTCATCAGCTTGGAACGGGCATAGGGGCTGATCGGCGCCTTGCGCTCGTCCTCGGCCAGGGGCTGGGGGGCCTCGGCATCATAGACGGTGGCGGTGGAAGAGAAGATGAAATGCTCCACCCCCGCGCCAACGCAGGCCTGGATCAGGGCGCGCGAGCGCACGACATTGTTCTCGTAGTAGCCCAACGGGTCGGCGACCGATTCCGGCACCACGATGGACCCGGCGAAATGCAGGACCGAGCGGATCGCGTGGTGGCGCAGGAGCGAGCCGACAAGACTGTCGTCCGCGATGTCGCCCTCAACGAAGACAGCATCTTCACCGACACAGGCCCGGTTGCCGGTCGAAAGGTTGTCGAGCACGACCACCTGTTCGCCCCGATCCAGCAAGGCATGGCCGACATGGCTGCCGATATAGCCCGCGCCGCCGGTGACAAGAACCGCCATGGAATCCTCCAGGGCGGATAGTGCCGTTCGATCCTTAAGAACCGGCTAGGCCGGCGCAACCCCGCAGTTTGAAGCGCAGAACATGCTTAACGCTATCCTAACCGGCGCTAGAGCGCGACGCGCAGGGCCGCTTCGATGCTGGCGGCAAAGCCCTTGTCCGGGCGCGGCTGGTCGTCCTGCAGCCTTGCCGCCAGATCCAGCTTCATGCCCGACAAGGGAAGGCTGACCCGTGCTTCGCCGATGTTCGCGATGACCGGAGCCGTCGTCACGACATTGTAGCCCTGGGATACAAAGCTCTGGATATTCGGATTGGAAATGACGGCGTGATGCAGGCTCAGTTCGTAGAAGCGGCCGGCGCTGTCCGTCCAGCTACCCTGCAGGGACAAGAGCCGGGAGTCGCTATCCAGGCTGAAACCCAGGCTTCTGTCGCGATAGCGCATGCCATCGGGATAGGTGCCGTTGTTGTAGGCAAATCCGTGCATGACGTCGCCGAAACCGAAAATGTCCTTGGTGGCAACGCTGTCGGTATATTCGATGGTCAGCCGAACCGGATTTCTGCGGGTGGGCAGGAAGACCGTAGTACCAAACAGATGGCTGGACCCCGAATGGGAGATGGGATCGGAATCTTCGTTCATCACCTGCAAGTAGCTCTGAACGGGAACACCGCCCACGCGGTAGCTGTATTTGATGTCTATCAGTCCCTGGTCGTTCGTGCGGTTGACGTGTGTGGGATCATTGTTGAAATCAAAATAATCGCGCAGCGGCGAACAGGGATGTCCCTGTCCGCAAAATTCCTCGGTCCGGGCCAGTCCGATTTCCAGTCCGTCCAGCGGATGAAAGGTCAGGCGAAGTCCGTTGTAAAAGGTATCCCGCTGCATGCGCGGGCCATCCAGCATCCCCACCAGGAATTCGGCCTGCCAGGGGCCCAGCCAGTGCAGGATCGGCCAGCTGGAGGCCGAGGTATCCAGCCGCTCGATACCGATCTGGGGCATGGGCCGGGCATTGTTCGACAGCGACAGCGACGAGATCCACCCCGGTCCCCACCAATGATCGAGATAGCCGGCATAGACCAGCGCGCCCTCGCCGATGGTGGAGGCGAAATAGGTGCCTTCCGGCATTACCTTGTTGTCGCGGCTGTTCAGCGAAGGACTGAAGGCGCCCAGCGAAATCCGCGAGGAGAAACCGGTGGTGTTGTAGCCCAGCGAGAACTGCGCCGCCCCCTCGCCCCGGCCCATGCCGTCAAAGCCGTAGACGGTGGCGGCCTGGTTGGTCGCGTCCGCGAACAGGGAGGCTGAAAAGCCGCCGGCGGTGCCCTGCCTGGCATCTGCCATTACGCGCCTGGCAGCGTCCTGGACGGACAAAGGCTCGGAAGAAAGGCTCTCCTCGCCCAGCGTTTCCACCAGGGAATTCCACGGCAGCGGCCAGTGCGTTGAGATGTCATCCACTGCACCCGACGCGGCCAGCAGCTCGATGTCGCCGCGGAGCTGGTTGTCGCCCACCTCGGCCCAGGGCGACGCCGCTGCCCGATCGGCACAAGCCCAAGCCAAGGTCCAGGCCAGCAGGGCCGTGATTGCAATTTTTGGTGCCATGATCCGCATTCGTAGGTGCGGCGCACCATAAGGCGTTTGATCGGCGGCGCAAGTGCCTGAATATGAAGCAATTATTTCGGAACTATCAGGCAGTCCAGCCGTTTTTCGGCCAGCCTGTCGCAAAGCGCCTGGGCCCCTTCCGGGCCGGGCGTGACCCGCAGCCTGTAAAAGCGCCCCTTCCCCGGCAGGTCTGCCGCCTGGATGATGCTGACCATTCCCTCCAGGGCGCCATCCGATTTGCGTATGGCCTGGTTCCAGCCGGCTACCGCATCCGCCCGGCTGCGCCACGCGCCCAGTTGCACCAGGGATACAGCGGGCGCCGCTGCCTCACCCTCGATGGCCGGGCGCAATGGGGGCGCCTTGCGCGGCATGGGGGCGGGGGCCTGGGTAGACGTGGCCGCGACACCCGGCCGTGGGCTCGGCGCCACGGGCGGGTCCACCGGCGGGGGGGTGGCGCCGGACGAGCGCAGATGCACCCCCACAGGATCGGCCGCGGGATCGGGCGATCCGCCCAGCGCTGCCAGGCGCTCCGCAGCCAGGACATAGTGCGCATTGGCGGCGGCAGCCTTGGTGTAAAAGCGGCGCGCCGATTCGATGTCTCCTTCGGCCTCCGCGATCTGGCCAAGGCCGGTATAGGGATACTCAGGGTGGGGGTTGTCGCCGTCCAGCGCGGACAGATAGTCGCGCCTGGCTTCCCTGAAGCGGTTCTGGCGGCGGTAGATGCTGGCCCGGTTGTTGAGCGCCGCCTGGGCGGAGTCCGGTGCCAGCCGGATCGCCGCCGTGTAATCGCCAAGAGCGTCCTTGAGGCGCCCCTGACTGTCCTGCAGGAACCCCCGCTGCAAGAGCGCCTGGGCCTGTTCGGCGATTGGCAGTGCATGGGCGTCGATGGCTGCGGTGAAATCCACCAGCGCTAGTTCGTGCGAACCCATGAGTTCGAAGGCCAGTCCCCGGTCCACGAGCAGACGCGCCCGCTGGACGGTCTCCAACCCGGGCCGCTTCAGTTCGTCGTCCACCAGGCGCCGGGCGTTGACGGCGTCACCCGCATCCAGCGCGGCCCTCGCGTCGGCCAGAACTGTCTCTGCGGAACCGGTCGCGCGCGCGGGCGTTCCCGCCCAGAGGACGCTCAGAAGAACCGTTAGGGCAGCCTTCCGCATGGGGCGATTTCCCGCAAGCCTTGGAAAACTGGACATTAATGGCCTCGCCATGCCATGAAACAGACCCTTTCGTAATCCGTCCCCGGAAATTTCACCCCCTCGGAATCACGAATGTCCCCCACCAGACCTGTTCGCAAAGCCGTTTTCCCCGTCGCCGGCATGGGTACCCGTTTCCTGCCCGCCACCAAGGCCGTCCCGAAAGAAATGCTGCCGGTCGTCGACAAGCCGGTGATCCAGTACGCCGTCGAGGAGGCCCGCGAGGCCGGGATCGAACAGTTCGTGTTCATCACCGGGCGCGGCAAACACATCATCTCCGATCATTTTGACCATGCCTATGAGCTGGAATCCCTGCTGGAGCAGCGGGAGAAAACGGCGGAACTCAACAGCCTGCTGGAGATGTTGCCCAAGTCCGGTTCGGTCGGCTTCATCCGCCAACAGAAGCCCCTGGGCCTTGGCCACGCGGTGTGGTGCGCCCGCCATTTCGTGGGCGACGAACCTTTTGCCGTGCTGCTGCCCGACGACCTGATGGTAGGAAAGCCCGGCGCGCTGGCCCAGATGATCGAAGCCTACAATCGGGTGGGCGGCGGTCTGATCGTTGCGGCCGAGGAAAAACCGAAGGATGAGATCAAGCGCTATGGCGTGGTCGATCCCGGCGCCGCCAAGGGCAATGCCACCGAGGTGAAGGGCCTGGTGGAGAAGCCCGCCACGGGCACCGAGCCTTCGAACCTTTGCATCATCGGACGCTATATCCTGCAGCCCGAGATTTTCACCATCCTGGACCGGCAGGAGCGCGGCGCCGGCAACGAGATTCAGCTGACCGACGCGATGGCCAAGATGATCGGCAGCGCGCCTTTCCACGCGGTCAAGACCGAATGCGCCCGCTATGACTGCGGCGACAAGGTCGGCTTCCTGCATGCCAATATCGCAGTGGGCCTGGCGCGGCCCGACATCGCGCCGTCGCTGAAGAAGATTCTCGCCGACCTGTCCTGACGGAACAGCCCCTTTGCCGGCATGCGGGTCCTGTCGGCCGCATTCCGCCCGCGAGCCGGCTGCCGATCATTCCTGTTGCTTGTCCAGGCTATTGCTTGGACAGGACTGCGATGGACGCAATCGACACCGCGAACTGGCTGAATATCTGCGAGACGTCGATGATGGTCTGGCGCAGGTCCAGCGGCGTGACATCGCGCGGCACCACGACGGAACTGCCCGGCGGCAGGTAGGCGACATCGAAGCTGAGCCAGGACTTGTTCACACGCCGCGCCTCGCCATTCGGCAGCACAAGATAGGTGTGTGATTCATCCGCGGTCGAGGCGTAGCCGCCGGCCTGGTCGATATAGTCTTCGATCGTCGCGCCCTTGCGATAGGCGAAGTTGCCCGGCTGCAGGACCTGGCCCAGAACCGCAACGGTGCTGGGACGCGGCGGGATATAGACCACGTCGCCTGCTTCCAGCAGCGGATCGCGGGCGGGGTTGGCGGCCAGCTTCCGCGGATCGGCTTCGATGGAGATACGCCCCAGCGCCTGGCGGTTGCGCAGTTCAGACACGAATGTTTGCATCGAAGAGAAGGTATTTGGATCAAGCTTGCTGGAGCCCACCCGCGTCATGGCGATCACCAACTGGTTCTGAACCTCGTCGGCGGCGCGGGCATAGCCTTCGCGCTCGGCCTGGGCTGCCGACTGGCGCAGATAGACCGTGCCATCCGGAAAGGCCGTGCTGGTCAGGCCGCCGGCGCGTGCCAGAAGGTCGGACAGATGTTCGCCGCGCAGGATGGGGAAGCTGCCCGGGAAGCGCACTTCACCCTGCACAGTGACTGAGCCAAGACCGACATCGGTGCGAATCTGGCTGAAGCGGAGCTGGTCGTATGGCTGCACGATATAGCTGGCCAGCATGCCCTTGTGCAGCGGCAGAGCCTTGAGTCCAGTGATGGCGCGGCCCGTGGCCCGGTCGGTGACGGTGGAGATGAGTTCGACGCCGCTCTCGTCGGCCCAGTTGACGGTGCCGCCCGCAGCCTGGACCAGATCGTCGAGCGTAGCGCTCGGACCGACGAAATAGCTTCCGGGACCGCGTACTGCACCATCCAGCTGGACCCGGTGATCGATCAGGAAATTGACCAGGATCAGCGGATCGACATCGAGCTGGCGGGCCAGCTGGCCGAAGGTCTGGACTTCGCGGTTGGAGGCATAGCCGCCGGGCGGGACTGCCTGTTCCGTGTAGTTCTGGGTGGATTCCTCGCCGTTGCGGCGGCCTTCGGGGGGTGGGAAATTCGGGTTCGTCCCCGAGGTCCCGAAACCGCCGTAGCCGGCATTACCCTCATAACTGCCTGCGCCGGGCCCCTGGCCATAGCCGGGTCCCTGGCCATAGCCGGGTGCCTGGCCATAGCCGGGCCCCTGGCCATAGCCGGGCACCTGGCCGTAGCCGGGGAACTGCCCGGCGGCCTGTCCACCGGCCAGGACAGCGCCTGGATTAGCGCCGGGAAACTGGGTCGATCCCTGATCGCCCAACGGGGTGCCTCCGCTCTGCGCCGCAAACTGGCGGGCCTGGGTGTCTTCGAAAATCCGCCGCTGGCGATCCGCGCGTTCCCGCGCCAACTCCGAGTCCGGCGCCGGAATATTCAGCAGCGCCGTGATATCCTGACGCTGGATGATGGCCGGCACACTGGACAAATCCGCCAGTTCGGCGGTCTGGCGGTTCTGGTCCTGCAACTGGTTGACGAGGGAATTCCTGACGTCAGAGGAAGCTCCCAAGGGATTGCGGATTCGGTTCTGATCTTGCGCGAGCTGGGTCAGGTAGGACCGCACGACGAAATTCAGGAGCCGAACCTCGCTGACCGACAGCACGCGCACGACATCGTCGCCCTGCAGGGTCTTGTCCTCGTGACCGTTCAGCACGGCAACGGGGGTGAAGGCCTCCAGCTGGCGAATCAGCGTCTTGGGGTCCTTGCGCACGATGATGCCGAAGGGGGTGTAGGGCGATGGCCCAAGCGCGCCGGGCGCATTGAGCAGATCCGAGAGCTTGGTGCCGCCCGCAATAGGATAGCTGCCCGCCAGGCCCGTGCCACCGGACAGGGTTGCCCGGCTGACCGTCTGGTCGGCACCAAGCTGGACGAACAGGATTTCGCTGTCCCTCACCTGCCCGCTTTCGCCGGTGAGCGGCACCAGCTGGCTCTGGCCGCTGGGCAGAATTTGCATCAGGGAGAGCCGGTAGTTGCCCCGCACTTCCTGGCCGCCGGCCAAGTTCATCAAGTCGCGCACCGACAATGCCGATCTGCCCGGAGGCAATTCATAGATGCCCGGGCGCCGCACCATGCCGGCGACGGCGACGGTGGGGCCGAGCGGCGGAACCACAATTCGGTCGCCATCGGCCAGGCGCAAGTTGGACGCGCTGCCCCGATCCGTCAGAATTCCATACAGGTCCACCGGGAACTCCCGGTTGCCGCGCCATATACGGACATTGCGCAGCGACCCTGTCTTTTTTACGCCACCCGAAAGCACCAGCGCGTCGACAACCGAGGAAAGGCCGGTAACGAGCCGGGGGCCGGCATAATTGACCTCGCCAGAAACCTGCACGGAAATCTGGCGGACACGCGCCACTGCGACCGACGCCGTGGTCGCCACATATGCGCGCCGCACAGCCTGCTCGATATCCCGGCGAACGCTGCCAAGCGTTCGACCCATGGCGGCGATCGGGTTGAGGCGCGGAAGGACGACCTGCCCGTTACGGTCCACCGGAACACGGAATTCGTTATTTTCCTGGCCACGCAGCGAAACCGTGATTTCGTCCCCCGGTCCCAGAACATAATCGTCCTGGATTGCGCCCGCCTGCGGGATCGTTACCGGCCGGCCAGTACCCAGTTGGTCGTAGCCGAACTGGGACAGCTTCACATGGGCGCGTGCCGAAAGGATCTGCTCCAGCCGGGAATCCGGCAGCAATTGCGGAATTGGCGGCACTGCCGGCTGAAGCACCACCGGCTGCTGCTGCTGTTCGTTGAAGACGGACCCCGTGCCCTGGCGTTGCTGCATCTGCTGCTGCAACTGCTGAAGGGAATCCAGGGGAATCTGCTGGGCTTGCAACGGTTCGGCCAGCAGGGACAGCAGCGCCAGCACGAACGGAGCAAGAAACGCAGCCATGGAGACATGGCGACGCTGCAGCCGCACCAGTTTCATCAGAAAACCCTTGCCCGTTGAGGTGGTTGGTCGACTGCCATGTAGCATAGCATCGAGGCCTCAGTGAAGGAAAAATATTTCTCTGTCAGTCGCTTACGCCAAACCGCGCGCGCTGGGCTTTCCATCTTACGGAGCCCCGTACGATCCTTGAAATGCCAGAGGAACGGCGTAGTGGACCCGGGTGATCGCCCGCCGCCTTGGGCGCATGGCATACCCTTGGCCCGAACTGCTTTTGCAACGGCATCGAGCTGGCAATCGCCGCGTTTTGCGCGACATCTTACCGCTGGCGGCAACTGCGGCCGCACAACAAAGAGCCTTGGCAGGGCGGGCTTGGCGCGACTGATAAAGACGGGTTAGAAGATTGGGCAAAATACCGTTTGGCCTGGTTGATCCTCGGCACCCTGACATGATCCTCGTGACCGGCGGAGCCGGATTCATTGGCGCCAATTTCGCGCTGGACTGGCTAGCCCGGTCCGACGAACCCGTGGTCAATCTGGACAAGCTGACCTATGCCGGCAACCTGCAGACGCTAGGGCCACTCCAGGGCGATAGGCGGCACATCTTTGTGCGGGGAGATATTGGCGACAGGGCCTTGGTGACGCAGTTGCTGGCGCGGCACAGGCCCCGCGCCATCGTACATTTCGCCGCCGAATCCCACGTCGACCGTTCCATTCACGGGCCAGACGCGTTCATCCAGACCAACATCATGGGCACCTTCAACCTGCTTGAATGCGCGCGCGACCACTGGATGTCGCTGACGGACGAAGACAAGGCGAAGTTTCGGTTCCTGCACGTCTCCACCGATGAAATTTATGGCACGCTGGAGCCGGAAGACCCGCCTTTCACAGAAACCAATCCCTATGCCCCCAACAGCCCTTATGCCGCGAGCAAGGCGGGAAGCGACCATCTGGTGCGAGCATGGCATCATACCTATGGCCTGCCGGTCATCACCACCAACTGCAGCAACAACTACGGCCCCTATCAGTTTCCCGAAAAGCTAATCCCCCTGGTGATCCACAATGCGCTGGCAGGAACGCACCTGCCCATCTATGGCGACGGCAAGCAGGTGCGCGATTGGCTCTATGTCGGCGACCATTGTGCCGCCATCCGTCGGGTGCTGCAGTCCGGAAAACCGGGGGAATCCTACAATGTGGGCGGCTGGAACGAGAAGCCGAACATCTCAGTAGTGAAAACCATATGCGCCACCCTGGACAAGCTGCGCCCGCGCAATGACGGCCACTCCTACACCGATCAGATCCGGTTTGTCGCGGACCGGCCGGGACACGACCGGCGCTATGCAATAAACGCAGGCAAGATCGAGCGCGAGCTTGCGTGGAGGCCGGAAGAGAGTTTTGAAACGGGCATCGAAAAGACTATCAACTGGTATCTCAATCATGGCGACTGGGTGGAAAACGTCACCTCCGGCGCCTACCGCGATTGGGTCACCCGCCAGTATGGGACGGCAGAGTGAGAATTCTCGTTACCGGCAGCACCGGCCAGGTCGGGCGTTCCCTGGTTCCGGCACTTTCCCGACTGGGTGAAGTCATCGCGCTCGATCGCGCCACCTGCGACCTGTCCGATCTCGCTGCGATCAATCGTGCTCTCCATGCGGTGCAGCCTGACGTCATCGTCAATCCGGCAGCCTATACTGCCGTGGACAAGGCCGAGACCGAACGCAATGCGGCGTTCGCGGTCAATTCCCGAGCGCCGGGTATGCTGGCCCAACTGGCGGCGGAACGGGGCGTGCCGCTAATTCACTATTCGACCGACTATGTCTATGATGGTCGAAAACCTACGCCCTATGTCGAGGACGATCCCACAAATCCGCTGTCCGTCTATGGCACCAGCAAGCTTGATGGCGAGGAAGAGATTCGCGCTAACCTGCAGCGACATGTCATCCTGCGGACGAGTTGGGTCTTCAGCGAACATGGTACGAACTTCTTAAAGACCATGCTGCGCCTGGGGATGGAGCGTGATACGCTGAACGTCGTGGCGGACCAGATCGGCGCGCCGACGCCGGCCCATTTCATCGCCCAGGCGACCGCCACCATTATTCAGAGGCTGCAGCAAGGCGATGCGCCCTTCGGGACCTATCATCTGGCCAGCGCGGGACAGACCAGCTGGCACGGTTATGCCGAATTCCTACTGACCAACGCGCGCAGACTTGGAATCCCGCTAAAAGTGAATGTGATCAATCCCATTCCCGCCGCGGCCTATCCCGTGCCAGCCGTCCGGCCCGCGAATTCACGGCTCGATACTTCCAAGCTTGCCCGCGACTTCGCAATCACACCGCCACCGTGGCAGGATGGCGTCGTTCAGGTTCTGGAGCGTCTGTCCGCCTCATGACTCAAGCGCGCAAAGGTATCATTCTGGCCGGTGGTTCCGGGACCCGCCTCTATCCACTGACCAAGGCGGTATCCAAACAGCTGATGCCGATCTACGACAAGCCGATGGTCTACTATCCGCTGTCGGCCCTGATGCTGTCCGGAATCCGTGACGTGCTTATCATCTCCACACCGCACGACCTGCAACACTTCCGGCATCTGCTGGGTGACGGCAGCGATTGGGGCATGCGCTTTGAGTACGCCAAACAGCCCAAACCGGAGGGCTTGGCGCAGGCGTTGATAATTGGCGAGAAATTCCTGGATGACGCGCCCTGCACCCTAGTGCTGGGAGACAATATCTTCTTCGGCCATGACCTGCAGCTTCAACTGGATGCTGCGGCCAGGCGCACCGATGGCGCCAGCGTCTTCGCCTATCATGTCGTCGACCCGCAGGCCTATGGCGTAGTAGAATTCGATGAGAAACGCCGCGCAGTTTCAATCGAGGAAAAGCCAAAGGCGCCCTGCTCGGATTATGCCGTAACCGGTCTCTACTTCTATGACAGTGACGCACCAGCCTTGGCGCGCACCCTGAAGCCATCACCGCGCGGCGAGCTGGAGATCACCGACCTCAACCGCAAATACATGGACGCGGGTAAGCTGCATGTCGAGGTACTCGGTCGCGGCTTTGCCTGGTTCGATACTGGTACCCATGAAAGCCTGATCGAGGCCGCCATGTTCATCGAGACACTCCAGCGCCGCCAGGGTCTGATGATCGGATGTCCCGAGGAAATTGCGTTCCGCAGGGGCTGGATTGGTGCGGCTGATGTCGAAAAGCTGGCCAAGCCGCTACAGAAAAACAATTACGGCCGATATCTGATGAGCCTGCTAAACAACTGACATGCCCTATACCGTCACGCCCACCACCCTGTCAGAAGTTCTGGTTCTCGAACCCAAGGTTTTTGGAGACGCCCGCGGCTTTTTCTATGAGAGCTTTAATGCCGCGGACTTCGCGCGCATCACCGGGCTGGATGTGCCCTTCGTGCAGGACAATCATTCCAGGTCGGAACGGGGCGTCCTGCGCGGCCTGCATTATCAGATCCAACACGCTCAAGGGAAATTGGTGCGTGTCACCCTGGGGGAAGTCCGGGATGTGGCGGTCGACATCCGCAAATCCTCGCCCAACTACGGAAAATGGGTGGCGGTGAATTTGTCGGCGGAGAACAAGAAGCAGGTCTGGGTTCCGCCAGGATTTGCTCACGGCTTCCTGGTTCTGTCGGAGAGCGCGGAGTTTCTCTACAAGACCACCGACTATTGGCATCCGGAATTCGAGCGCTCCATCCTGTGGAGCGATCCGGACCTGACGATTGACTGGCAGCTTGATGGCATTGTGCCGCAATTGGCGGCCAAGGATGCGGCAGGTGCCCTGTTCGCCGTTGCCGAGACCTACGCCTAACTATTCGCGCCGCTCCGCATCAGTCCCCGCTCCTTCAGTTCAGCCAACGAACGGTCGAAGCCGACATCGGCGGCTGTGTGTGTTTCAGCCCAGGCGAGGAACGCCCTGAGGCCGTCAGCAAAAGACCAGCGAGGCTGAAAGCCGGTGAGCGCGGAAATGCGGCTGATATCCGCGAAATTGTGCCGTATGTCGCCCAGACGGAAGGCGCCCGTCACCTCAACCTGCACATTGGCCTTGAAATAGCGAACAATGGCGTCCGCCACCTCCAGAACGTCAGTACGCACACCAGAGCCCACATTCAGGGCCATCACGCCGTGCACATCGTCGCGGGCGCAGACGGCGGTGGCCTCAACCACGTCGTCGATGAAGACGAAGTCGCGGCTTTCACGGCCGTCCTCAAAGATATTGAGGCCTTTGCCCTGGCGTACCAGGTTAGAAAAGATCGCCAGAATGCCAGTATAGGGATTAGTGAGACTCTGCCCGGGACCATAGACATTCTGATAGCGCAAGGCGAAGCCGTCCAGGCCCAGCGTCTGCGCGAACATAAGCACCATCTGTTCCTGAACCTGCTTGGTGAGGCCGTAGAAGGACGACGGACCGAAGGGTGCCGCCTCGGTCGTGGCCAGCGGCGTCACGCTCTTGCTGCATACCGGACAGCGCGGCTCGAAGCGGCCAGCAGCCATGTCGACGGCAGTCCGGGCGTGCGGAAACACCCGTCCATGCGCAGCACATTGATATTCGCCCTCACCATAAACGGCACGTGAAGAGGCGACGATCAGTTTCTTCAGATTGGGAGGCTTGTCGTTGACAATAGCGTCCAGCAAAATCGCCGTGCCTTGCATATTGACCTGGCCGTATTTCTCGACCGCGTACATGGATTGGCCCGTGCCAGTTTCCGCCGCCAGGTGGACCAGCACATGCGCATCCATAAGCAGTTGGGAGACTAATGCCCGATCACACACGTCTCCGCGGATGCAGGTAGCCACCTTTTCAAGTGCACCGGAAAAGGCGGCGCCCACTCCATGGATCTGGGGACTGAGCGTATCCAGAATAGTGACGGTGGCACCCTGTCCGGCCAGTCTGGCCGCCAGGCGCGACCCGATGAAGCCCGCGCCACCAGTAATCAAGACCTTCATGAGGGGCCTCCTGACTGCGGCGCGACAAAACTACGAACCGCACGCTTTTTCAAGCCAAGGATGGCTGGATGCAGAAGAAGACATCAAGGCAGCACGTCGTCCAGCCAGCCGGATAGGCTATAGCGATAGAGAATGTCGGCGGCGACGGGCTGGTAGGGCGCCTCCAGGTAGGAGGCCGCAATCTGCGGGGCAGCGCGGTCAATCACCAGAATATTGTCTGGGTTGTAAAAATCGGCGTTGGCAACCTCGGCATTGGTGGTGATGAGCTTGCGGCCCGATCCCAGCGCCTCCAGCGTCCGCATGGTGTAGCCACACTGCACGGGCCGCTCAATATCCACCACGATACGCGACCGCGCCAGGAGTTCTAGCAGCTCGGCCCGGCTCTTCGGGGTATAGATAAAGTCTCCCCGATCCGCCCTCAGCATGGCAGGGTAGCGGGCGGCATGGATAGCGAACAGCCACTTTGCCGGAAAATAGAGGAATTTCTCGAATCGGACGCTAGGCGGTAGGGCGCGGGCAATTCGCTGCAGCACCGGGAAGCGGTCCCCATGCATGGTGCCGAAGAAAAGCACATCAATGTCCTGCACCACGCCAGGCAATTGGGCGAAGCGGTCCACAAAGAATAGCGGGCGGTATATCAGCGTCTCGTCCTGACCCGCATCTCGCGGGTCAAAGCTCAGTACCCTGTCGAATAGGGCCGCTTTGGCGCGGCTGTCGGCAGGCATATTGCCATAACTGTCCCAGAAATAGAGCGTGAAGCGCGCATGCGGAAAAGCAGTACGCAGCCGCCGCACGGTGTCTGGAGAAAAGCCTTCCGCCTTCACCACCAGCACGTCCCGGATGGGTTTGCCCCGCATCCGCGCAATGATGCCGTCGAAATAGCGTTCAGTCTGCGCGCGCACCAACGACGGCGCCAGGCGGAGAGTAGCCTTGGACAGGCTGTCGGTCGCGGGACGGTCGTCGAAGAGGGCGACACGGCGACCTCGAGCCTCCAGCGCATGCCGGATTTCGCTGGCATAACCAAAAAACCCGCCGCAGAAAAGCAGCAGATCTGGGCTATCGGGCATGGCAGTCATTCCGGATCCGTAAGGCATTTCTGGAATCGGTCGGGGCAAGGCGTGCTTTTAGGCGGGAAGAATACGACCTGACAAGTGACCGTCTACCTCAGCCCCCCCCCCGCTGCGCTGCTTGAGTACCCGAACGGTGAAATCCCAAGCTCCATAGTGGTGCGACAGTTCCACATCGAGAGAAAGTCTGGTGATACAGAAATCCAGCACCTTCCGTGGGTCGGCGTAATATAGTGCCGGGCTCATGCGATCGGCATCGGAATAGGACGTGAGAAAGTTGAAAGCACATGTCTTTTCACAGGCTTCGAACATGACGCGCATCGTGTCCTGCACATGAGCTTCCCAGGTGGCGCGGTCAACGCCCGCCCTGACGTTGAAAATGCCGCTCGCAACGACATGCTCGTAGCCGGGGCGCGGCTGCGATCCCACTTCAAAAACGCAATCGGGAAGGTCCGCATGCAGGGTGCGCGCTTGCGCAATCATCGGCCCCGAAATGTCGAGGCCAAGATAGCGGACGACCTTTCCCTCTCCGACGAGATAATCCCACAGCGCGCCATAACCGCATCCCAGATCGAGTACCGAATTTGGGCCCTCGCCAATATTGCAAGTCAGCTGGCGGAACCGCTCGCGTTGCCGCTCGACTGAACTCCAATCGACGCCGCTGGGATGCGGTCCATGCTCCGCGAGCTTACTGGAATAGTAGTCGCGGACACCCTGCAGCAGCGTCAGACGGGGATCTGTCATGCCAACTCTTGACCGTTTGTAATGGCCGCGTCACGGCTCAGATAGGAAGCTGCGTCATCGCCGCAATTTAGCAGCAAATCCACGATGGACAGGTTCGGGATAAATACGCCCCAGCATTGGGGATAGTTGCGATAGCCGCTGTAATCCATCCATTGCACCGCGATGCCGCGCTGCTGGAAGGGTCGGTAATCTAGATAGGCCTGCGCGGCTGGACCGCTAATATAGCGGCTCGCCTTTACCGCACTCGCCAGCACAGCCAACCTCTCGCTGGCATCAATAGACGTCAAATCCATATCCGGAAGTACCTCGCGATCGAATCGGATAGGCACCTGAATGCCAAGTCGGGGGCACAGCGCCTCCAGCAGAAAGCGATTCACCTGCGACAGCAGGGCGCGCCCCGCGGCCTGGCGCAAGAGATCGAACAACCAGGGCGCGACGGCATCGAAGTTCGCTGCGCGGCGGTAGTTCTGTTCCAGCGCACGCACATGGCTTTCAGCCCAGCTTGGATCGAAAATCGCAGTGGCGTCGATTGTTTGCGCATAGGCGCCCTTGCTGCCAACCGGGATGGTGAGCCATTGCGGCCCGCCCGGCGTCTTGATGCGGTTGCGATTGCGCCAGTCCCGCCGCGTGTATTGCACGCTGTCCAGCAGGATCAGTTCATCCGCCTGCCGGATGAGATCGAAATAGCCGCGCCAGGGAATGTAGTTGGACTGAGTGATAACGACGGTCCTGGCCATATGGTCACGATCCCGCAAAGAAGCCCATCGAGGCAGCGATGACCCGTTCCAAGTCTTCAGCGGGAATGTCCGCGTACAGCGGCAGCCGTACCAGGCATTCGGCGGTCCGGTCGGTCACCGTCATCGCCGTTGCCGTGCGGCCCAACTTCCGACCCGCGGGCGAGGAATGCAGTGGCACATAATGGGTGTGAGTTGGAATTCCTGCTCCAGCCATCCAGGCGCGGTAGCGGCGCATCTCGTCGCCGTCGCGCAGGCGCAGGAAGAAGATGTGACCGTTCGGCGTCGCACCATCTGGCACCACGGGACGACGCACCAGCCCACGCGCCTCAGCCTCCGCGAAAGCGGCATAATAGCATCTCCAGGCGGCGAGGCGGCTCCGAGTAAGCTCTGAGGCCACTTCCAACTGCGCCAGCAGCACCGCCGCGGTCAGATCGCCGGGCAAGTAGGACGACCCAACATCGAGCCATTCGTATTTATTCACCTTGCGCTGGAAATAGGCCGTGCGGTTCGTGCCCTTTTCGCGGAGGATCTGCGCCCGCTCCATCAGCATGCTGTCATTGACGATCAGCGCACCGCCCTCACCCGACACCACGTTCTTGCTGACATGGAAACTGAGACAGCCCAGTTGCCCAAAGGTGCCCAGCGCCCTGCCCTGATAACCCGCCATCAGGCATTGCGCCGCATCCTCGATGATCAAAAGGCCTTTTGCCGCGGCCAGCGCGCATATCTGCGTCATCTCGCAGGCCATGCCGGCATAGTGCACCGGCACAATGGCGCGCGTTCTCGCAGAAAGCGCCTGCTCCAGCAAGGTCTCGTCCAGGTTCAGCGTATCATCGCGGATATCGACGAATACGGGCACCGCCCCGCGCAATGCAACGGCGTTCGCGGTGGAAACAAAAGTATAGGACGGCATGATGACTTCGTCGCCCGGCCCCAGCCTGGCGAGCATCGCCGCCATCTCCAGCGCCGCGGTGCAGGAATGGGTAAGCAGTGCCGGCGCTTTCAGCTGCGCGGCCAGCCAGGCATGGCATCGTTCCGTAAAGGGGCCGTCGCCTTCCCAGATGGTGCTTTCAAGCCCGGTGCGCAGATAGGCAAGCGTCTTTTCCGGTATGTTTGGGCGATTGAAAGCAATGGGCATCGGACACACCAGCGGAGCCATGACAAACTATTTCAGTGGCCGGAGCCTGACAACTGGCTCGGCCCCGCCGCCATTGGGATGACCATCGCGACAAGCCCTCCGATCACGACGGTGGCGATGGTCACGGCCGACATCAGCCCCCCCAGCACCATGCCATGCTCGAAGGACAAACCCACCGAGCGGAAAAGCAGACCAAAACCGATCTCGCGCAAGCCGACACCGGATATGGAAATTGGCGCAAGCGAGGCAAGCCAGACGAGCGGCGTAAAGATGAAATAGACACCCAGTGGCGCCTTGATGTCGCAACTTAAGCCCAGAAGACTGACGCATAAGATATTGATGGTCTGCGACACCAGGGACAGGACGACGGCCGGTGCAAAAACCTCGCGGCTGACGATACCCTGGCGGACCCGCGCTCCCATATCCTTGACGAGGTGCACCAGTCCCGCAAACAAGCCCGTGCGCCGGGAGGGGAGATCGCGCAACCGGCTGCTCAATATCGCCGCCACCGTCAGGATGAGCATCGGCAGTACGAGGACGGCACCGAGTGAAAGCGCCATCCAAGCCGGAGCGAGGTCCATGGCGACAACAATGACTAGGCCCGGCATTCCCGCCAGGCCGATGGCAACGAGGCCATAAAACCGGTCCAGATAGATGCTGGCGCCCACAAGCCCCCAGCCCGCGCCGGATCGGCGCAGCAACGCCGCCCGCGCCACATCGCCGCCCACCGAAGTCGGCAGGATCACTCCCACGAACGCCGACTTGAAGCAGAGATGCACGACCCATGGCAATGGCAGGGTCAGGCCCATCCGGTTCAGGATAAGACGCCACCGCAGGCAGACGAGGGTAGAGGCCATCAGGAATAGCAACATGGCTGCTGCCAACGGCAGCCATCGCACCTGTATGACCGTGCTGAACACGCGATCTATGTTCGCGGCCTTGAGCGCAACGGCAACCAGGACGCCGGAGATAATCAACCGTGCAGCAAACCTAAACCTGGCGTCGGCCGCCAGGCGACCAAGATAATGCCATATCTGGGCAAAGGACATGAGCGGTCGGTTCGCGGCCAGTTGTTACTTTAGGAATAAGGACTTATACTATTTGGGCTTTGAATCAAGGGATTTGGGTAGGCATGGAAGTCAACCGGCAGGACTTGGCAGCAGCCACCTGCAATTGCATCGCTTCCGCCATACCAGTCCCTCCCGCTCCAAGGCACGCAAACGTCGTCGCTAAGCAAACGTTCGTGGTAGATCCGTCCATATCCATCTGCCAGCGCATGAGCAAACACCGGATTGCGCCGTGAACAGACCCCTCGTGATCTTCGGTACCGGCGACATTGCCGAACTTGCGGAATACTATTTTCGCACTGACTCTGATCGGAGCGTAACCGCCTTCACCGTCGACGGTGCCTTTGTAAAAGAAGACAGTTTCAAGGACCGCCCCGTCATTCCGTTTGAAGCTATCGAAAGCGAATTTCCGCCCAGCAAGTTCGATCTCTTTGTCGCCGTCAGCTACGCCGGACTGAACCGTTTGCGGTCGGAAAAAATGGCGGCAGCAGAAGCAAAGGGATATGCGCTTGCCTTCTATCTCAGTTCGCACGCCTTCATCTGGCGGGGCTTTGCGGCGGCCCCCAATCTTTTTGTGCTGGAAAACAATGTGCTCCAACCCTTCTGCCGGATCGGCCGCGGCGTCACACTGTGGAGCGGAAATCATATCGGCCACCATTCCGCCATCGGCGATCACTGCTTCATCGCCTCGCATGTCGTTATCTCCGGCGGGGTCGAGATCGGCGACCACAGCTTTATCGGCGTCAACGCCACCTTGCGCGATCACATCAAAATCGGCCGCAGCTGCGTGGTGGGAGCCGGAGCCGTGGTGCTGTCCGACGCCCCCGATGAAACCGTCTTCCGCGCCACGCCGTCCGAGATTGCCAAAATACCAAGCTCGCGCCTGAAAAGGATCTGAGCGATGGGGTGGCGCAAGCTCGGCCTCGTGTTTTGCCCCGATGGCGCGATCCCGTGGATGCACAGCCACGCCGCCCTGCCCTTTGCGGTCCCGCTGGAACAGGACATCGTGCGCGTCTTCTTCAGTGCCCGCGACCGCGAGCGACGCTCTCATGTCGGCTTTCTCGATATGCAAATCGGAGCGCGGCCCAAGGTGCTGATGGTCTCCCAAGTGCCGGCGCTGGCACCGGGCGCTGCGGGCGCGTTTGACGACAGCGGCATCGGCCTGGGCTGCGTGGCGGATATCTCAGGGCAGGCTCATCTCTACTACATGGGGTGGAACCTGGGCGTCACCGCGCCATGGCGAAACAGTATCGGATTGGCGCTGGGCGACACGCGTATCGGCGTATTCGAGAGAATCTCGCCCGGCCCCATCATGGACCGTTCACCGCAAGACCCCTACACCCTTTCCTATCCCTGGGTGCTGCGTAATCGCCATGGCGGCTGGCGCATGTGGTACGGTTCCAATCTGAGTTGGGGGGCGGACGCGGCTGACATGAACCATGTCATCAAATCCGCGACGTCGGCGGACGGCATTACTTGGCAGCGCGACGGCACGACCGTGATCGGTGCCGCTGCTCTTGGAGAAATCGCCTTTGCCCGTCCCTGCGTATTGGACGACGGCGATCTTTTTCGGATGTGGTATGCGTTTCGTGGTGAGGCATATCGCATCGGCTATGCCGAATCGGTGGATGGGCGAAATTGGGAGCGCCGCGACGCCGACGTCGGCATCGACGTGTCACCGTCAGGGTGGGACAGCGAGATGCTCTGCTACCCTTGCGTCTTCAACCATGGCGGCGCACGCTATATGCTGTACAATGGCAATGGTTATGGCGCCACCGGCTTTGGCTTGGCGATCCAAGACTAGCCCTTACCAAACTTCGGTTCGGTCCTCGACCACGTCCAACACATATAGCGGACGGCGTTTGATCTGTTCGAAGATGTTTCCGATATAGATGCCGATGACGCCCAATCCGGTTAGGATTGCGCCAGTACTGAAGACAATCAGCACGGCAAGGCTCGTCCAGCCGGGCACGGTGCGGATGAATATGTGTCGCCCGATCAGGAACGTCCCTCCGGCAATTCCCAGCAGCGCCAAGAACAGACCAAATCCTACGATCCAGCGCAGCATCGCCGCAGTCTGGAAGAACACCCCGTTTATTGCGTGGCGAAACAGGGCGAGGAACGTATAGGAGCTTTTCCCCGCCGCGCGTCCCTCCTGCGAATATTCCAGAATACCGGCATTGAAGCCCAGCCAGCGCAGAACAAAAATGTAGTGCTGGCCTGTTTCAGAAAAATCCAGATAGGCATCGACAACCTTGCGCCGGAGCATGCTGAAAGAGCCGTAGCTTCCATCGATCTTTACATGCGCCAGCACGCTGATGACGCGGAAATAAACATGGGCCGCCGCCACGCGGAACCATCCATGCGAGCGCTCCGCCCGGCGGGTTAGGACCAGGTCATGTCCGTTCTGCAACTTGGCGTGGATGACGGAAATGAACTCCGGTGGGTCTTGCAGGTCGCAATCCATGACTACAACGAGATCACCCTTGGCCACCGATAGGCCTGCGCGGATCGCCATCTGCTGGCCGAAATTGCGGCTGAGCCGCACAGCTGAAACGAATGGCAGCCGGCCTTGCAGCGACCGGATCAGCGGCCAGGCATTGTCTGGGCTGCGGTCATCCACGAATATGATTTCGAAGCGGTCGCTGATGCGGCGCAGAACGGGCTCCAGCCGTGCCACCAGAGGCTCAATGCAATCGGCACATCGATAGACCGGCAGCACGACGCTGACCGATTGCCTTTCGATGGGGCCGACAGGGATTTCATCAGCAGCCATTTTGTCCTTTTATCAGGGCCCGGAACGAACTCAATCCCTGCAATCCAGTACGGGGCACCAGAAGACGAGATCCCATCCGAACGCGCGGTGGTGGATGTGCCCCACAGCCCTGTAGTCGCCGCTGACGGCAATGCCGCCCCCCCGCAAGGTGGACGGCGTGATGGCATCGCCGCCTTCGCCGGTGATAATCCAGGCATGCGCCAGAGAGTCGCGATTTACGCGGATCGCCTCACGAGAATAGGCCGTGGGCTTCTTGCCTTCCCATCGCAGCCAGGCCAGACCCGGCGAAATGCCGCCTAGGGCGAACGGCAAGCCCGGACCGGTCTCGGTGGCATTGATGATTGTGGTTCGCGGCTTCAACCCGTGGGAGGCGGTAAGCTGCTGGGCTTGCTCGAGAAAATCGGCGGTCGTGGCTGACACCAGCAAATGCGCCTGCGCTGGCCCGATCACGACTTCCTCGGACTGCTCCCAAAGGGGTTCGCCGATACGGCCCGGCGCCGCGGCGACACCCGCCAGCATGCCCGCCGTGACGGTGGTGGAAAGAAGGGCGACCGCCACGATAGCGCGTTCCCGGGCTATGCCCGGCAACAAGGCGCAGAGCAGGATGGCCGAGGCCATCCAGAAGACCGATGACTGCGCTGCCGCCAGATAGATCGGGACATCGGTGCCAAAGGCAAATGCGAATGGCACAAGACCGGCTATGATTGCCCCGCTGAAGATGCCGCCGCGGTGCGCCGATGATGTTCGCCATGCCGGCAAAGTCCACAGGACAACCGCGCCCAATACGGCCGGCACGGCGAAATACCAGGCGTAGGCGACCAAGTTTACCTTCGGATCATGGATGTTCTGGATGCGCCACCAGGCAATAAGACAGACCAGGCCAAGGGCGACAACCACGGCCAAGCACCGCCGCCCCACCAAATGTGAGCCTTCCCGGTCGGCGAGCACGAGCGTCACATAGGCCATGCCCGTCAACAGGAGAGCCGCAGCACCGACCGCCAGCGATTTTAGGATGTAACGCGCCAAGAACGGCTGGACGATGGAATTGCCGATGCCGTGGAAATCGCCGCTGCCGGTTTCACGCAGAGTCTGCACGTGATAGGCGTCCTTCAGGGACTGGATGAAGATGGGTATGCTTCCATCCATGAGAATGGCCGCGATGGCAAGCACCGACAGGCAGCTGATGGCAGCCACGGTCAGGCTGATCATCCCATTGCGGGGGCGCGTCAGCCAAAGCCATGCCAGCGCGAGGACTACCATGACGACGGCGGAGGATGCCTTGGTCAGGCCAAGAATGGCCAAAGACACACCGGCCACCAGCGCCGCGCCGATCCCATGGCGCAAGGCCACAGATGGGCTCTCATCCGGGGCGGGACGCAACAATAACGCTGCCATCAGCAGCATCAGTCCCGAAAGCATCAGGCTGTTGTAGTTTGGGGTCGGCAGCCACTTGTAATACCGCCATAACACGCCCGACAGCAGCGTGGCGAAGATCGCGGCTTTCATAAGCCGGGAGCAACCATCGGGAAATGCAAACTGTACAAGCGCCCAAGCGAAGACTGAGCCGCAAATGCCCAGCACCACAACGTCGGTCAGCCGCAGGAGCGTGATGTCGCCACTGACCAGGACATAGAAAGGATACCACAGCCTGCCATAGCTGCTCAGCAGCGCACGGAAACTTCCGGCATAGGCAATGTCAGCAAGCGCTGCGGCGTCATCCGTAAAGTCGAAACCCCGCGGGCTGGCCCAAACGATGAAGAGCCAGCACAAGGCGGTAATTGCGGCCGCCAACCACACAGATCTATTCGCTGCCGCAGGCGCCACACCACCATCAATCTACTAGCGTCGGCCGCTGCGACCTTAGGACAATTACACGCCCAGCGCACCCTGCAGAAGCAGCCTTATTGCTGGCACCAGATGTGTTGTCAAGTTTGGCAGGGGGCTGCAAAACGCCGTGCAGACCTGAGCCTGATCGTTTCCAAGTTTAGCTCTCCGTTAGGAACATCAGCTTATCACGCTTCTTGGTTCAAGCGTGGCTCATGCCGCCTAAACGTAGCAGCCTTGATCGTCGCACAGACGCGCGCTCCATCCCAATAATAACTCCCGGGTCTACCCCACATGGCCAGAAAAGGCTCCGCAGAAAAATGTGATCTTTCTGTACTTTTATGTCCCGCTTGCTATTTTTGGACAGCGTGGGCCAGAATCAGTACCCCGAAAGGCTTGCCAAAACAGGGCCTTTTCCGCTAGATGCCCTTGCAATTCCCTCCAGGTATCCGCGCCCAATGGGCCCGCTGATCCCAATTGAAACCATTACTTATGGGGGTCACACCTTGGCCCTAATTCTGCGTGCATCATTCCGTGAGCCGGGCGTGCATTTTGTCACCCCGGACGAATCGGCGCAGCAGGTGGGCTACATGCACCACCCCAAGGGAACGGTGATTGAGCCTCATATACACAACGAGGTGGAGCGTCGCATCACCGTGACCCAAGAAGTTCTGCTCATCCGCCGCGGGCGGCTGCGCGTGGACTTTTATGATTTCGAACGCACCTATCTGGAAAGCCGAGTCCTCGAAGAAGATGACGTCATACTCCTGTGGACGGGCGGACATGGCTTTGAAGCGCTGGACGAGCTGGAAATGATCGAGGTAAAGCAGGGGCCTTATGCCGGCGGCCACGACAAAATCCGCTTCGGAGCCAAGCCGGAAAAGATCATTCTTTCCAAAGAAATCTAAACCCCATGATCCCCGTCAACGAACCCGTGATTGGCGCGCGCGAGCGCGAACTTGTGCTGCAATGCCTGGATACGGGCTGGATATCCTCTGACGGCCCCTTCGTTGGTCAATTCGAACAGCGCTTCGCGCAAGAAGTCGGACGAAGGCACGCCATCGCCGTGATGAACGGATCGGCGGCGCTGGATGCGGCGGTTGCGGCACTCGATTTGAAGCGCGGCGACGAAGTGGTGATGCCCACCTTCACCATCATTTCATGTATTACTGCAGTCCTCACAGCCGGAGCAGTGCCCGTCCCGGTGGATTGTGATCCAGTCACCTGGAATGCAACCCCTGAAGCCATTCTCGCTGCAGTAACCCCGAAGACCAAGGCGATCATGGCCGTGCATATCTATGGCCTGCCCATGGACATGGACCCTATCCTGACCTTTGCGAAAGAGCGGGGCATCGCCGTGATCGAGGACGCCGCCGAGGCGCATGGGCTGACCTATAAAGGTCGCCCCTGCGGCTCGCTGGGCGACGTCTCGACCTTCAGCTTCTATCCCAACAAGCACATCACCACCGGCGAAGGCGGCATGATTGTCACCGATAGCGATGCCATCGCCGAGAAGTGCCGGTCACTGCGGAACCTCGGCTTCAACCCCAAGCGTCGTTTCGTGCATGACGAGCTGGGCTGGAATTTCCGCATGACCAACCTGCAGGCGGCGCTCGGCCTGGGCCAGATCGAGCGGCTATCGGACAACATCGCTAAGAAGCGCGCCATGGGCAAACGTTATCGCGAGCTGCTGCAGGGCGAGAACCGCCTGCAGCTGCCCGCCGAGCGCAGCACCGGCGCGGAGAATGTCTATTGGGTGTTCGGCATGGTGCTGGACGACAGCGTACCCTTCGATGCCCAGGAAATGATGCGCCGCCTGACCGAATGCGGCATCGGCACCCGCCCCTTCTTCTGGGGCATGCACGAGCAGCCAGTCTTGCGCAGGCGCGGCATGTTCCAGAATCTTTCCCTGCCAGTGGCCGAGCGCATCGCCCGGCGCGGTTTCTACGTTCCTTCGGGTCTGGCGCTTACAGACGCGCAGATGATCGAAGTCGCCAGAGCGGTTCGCGAGGCATTGGGATGAGCTTCGGTCAATATTATGCGCGTTCATATGACGCGTTCTACAGGACCAAGGATTATGCGGTCGAAGCACAGTTCGTGCACGACCGCATAGGCCGTATCTGCGGAGGCGGCCCCTTACGCATCCTCGACATCGGGTGCGGCACCGGACTGCACGATATTGAGCTGCTCAAGGCCGGGCATGACGTCACGGGGGTGGACATGTCCCCGGCTATGCTAGCGCATGCCGAAGAGAGGTGGATCGCCCTGCCCGCCCCCGACCGAGAGCATCTGCGCTTTGTGCAAGGGGACGCGCGCACCCTGCGCACCAGCCAGACCTATGATGCGGTCATCTCGCTTTTCCATGTCATGAGCTACATGGCAGGCGATGGCGATTTCACTGCTGCTTTGAAGACTGCGCGCGCGCATCTTGCGCCGGGCGGCGCCTTTCTCTTCGATTTCTGGTATGGCCCGGCTGTCATGGCCGATCCGCCCCAGGCCCGGGAACGCGTCGTGGAAGAAGAGGGTCGCCGTATTCGCCGCACCACCACGCCCTATTGGGACCGCGACAAGGACCGGGTCCGCATTCTGTTCCATGTCGAGGAGGACGGAAAAACTACCGCCTCCGAGGAGCATGTCATGCGCTATTTCTTCGCCGACGGTCTGGCGACGGCGTTGCTCGCCGCGGGCCTCGAGATCGTGGAGAGCGGCGAATGGCTCACCGGAGCCACGCCGCATGAGAAGACGTTCGGCGTCTATGTCCTGGCAAGAGCGACATGAGCGTGCCCGCGAGGCGCCCCCGCGCTTCGATTTTCTTCTTCGACGGCTGGATCAGTATATCGGTCAGCGTGGTCGGCGCGGCAACGGAGCTTCTGGCGCGCGGCTATGACGTGGACCTGTTCTTCAACCGGCCCCAGGGCGAATTGCCGTCCGCGGACCTGCCCGCCGGCATTGCCCTGCATGAGTATGTTCCCTGGACCCGGCGGCTGACCGGAAAGCTGCTGAGCCGGCTGCGCCGCCGGAAGCTGGAAGAACTCAGCAAGATCACGGCCGACGACAATGTCCGCAAAAAAAGCGCGCGACTGCGCGCGCTGGCCAAGGCGGTGCTGGGCCTGATCGAGATTCCGCAATTCGCCCTTTATTGCCGCCGGCATGCGAGGAAAACCGATCTGGCCATCGCCTTTGACATGAACAGCCTGGTGGCGATGGACTTTGCGCTGCCGCGCGCGACACCATTCATCTACTGGTCGCTGGAAATATGGCGGCTGACGGACCTGGCCGATCCCTTTTCGCGCGCGGTGAAGCGGCACGAGATCCGGCGGCTGGGGCAGGCGCTTGCCGTGGTCGTGCAATCGCCCGTGCGCCGCGCCATCATCGAGGAAGACCTTCCCGCGCCGCTGCCCAATTATGTGGAAGTGCCCAACGCGCCGTCCGTGCCGATGCCCGCCAGCCTTCAGCGGGATTTCTACAGCCGCCGCTTTCCCATTCCGCCAGGCGCCTGGGTGGTCCTGCATTCCGGCTTCATCAGCACCTCGCTGATGAGCCTGGAAATCGCCAAGAGCGTCCCGTCATGGCCGGAGGAATTCGTGCTGGTCTTTCATGAACGCCAGCCGCGCGATCCGCAGGAGCCTTATCTGCGCGCCGTGCAGCAGGCCGGCGGCGCGCGTACATTCCTGTCGCTCAAGCCGGTGCCTTTCGCGGAGGTGGACAATGTCTACGCCGGCGCCCATATCGGCCTCGTCTGCTACCAGACTGCTGAAGTGAACGAGGCGACGGCCTGGGCGTCGTCGGGCAAGCTCGTCTATTACCTGCGCCACGGCCTGCCGATCATCGTGATCATGCCGGAATGCCCACCCATTCTCAGCGAATGCCGGTGCGGGGAATGGGTTTCGGACTTCGACGGCATCGGCCCCGCCCTGGCCCGCATCGCCGCCGATTACGACTCCTATGCGGCGCGGGCGCGCGCCACCTATGACAAGCTGTTCAATTTCCACGGCGCGTTCGACCGGCTGATGCAGGCGGTGGGGCACGGCTAGGTGAGCCTGCGGGCTTCCCAGACGACGCTGCGCCGCTTGCCTTCCGGCCCCTTCACTAGCGTGAAGACAAGCCCGCTGTCGCCGAACTGCTCCTGCAAGTCCGGGCCGAAATGCCAGAAGGCGAGGATGCCGCGCGGATCCAACGGATCTGCGTGATATTCCGGCTCGGCCAGGTGGCGCAGCGCGCCATCCTCGATGACAGCGCGCCGGATTGTGCGCGGCTCAAACGGCACGGTGAACACATGTGCGCCGCCCGGACGAAGCACACGGAAGCTTTCGCGAAAGGCCGCAGCCGCATCGGGGACATGCTCGAGGACATCGCTGGAGACGATCAGGTCAAGGCTCCGGTCCGGCAGGGTCAGCGCCGTGATATCCTCCATCACCGAGCCATCCGGCCGCATCGTGCCCGGCTTGTGGCCCGGACGGAAATAGGTCCGCCGGTAGCTGCGGCCCTTTTCCAGAATGGGCCGCAGGCAGGAATTGGGATCCAGCTCGAGAATGTCGAGCATTTCGGGGCGGAAATTGTCACGCAGGTATTCCGCCTGCAATTCGTAGCGCAGATTGGCGGTGCAGCGCAGACACTTGCTGTATTCCTCGTCGATGCCGAATTGCAAATGCAGCGATGTGCGCTGGCAGCAGCGGCAACGGCGCACCTGCCAGGTACGCAGCAATATCCCGATATTGGGCAGGACACGCTTGCGCAGCCGCCGGGCCATGCCGGAGCCCACATAGCGCTGAAACAGGTTCAAGAGCCCGCGCCTTCTGTCTGGATCAGATCGCGCACCTGGATCGTCGCGCCGCTCGCAATATCGATGAGCGGCATATCTGCGATGATCTCCAGGCGCGCGCGGCCCGCCACATACGTCAGATTGCCTTTGCGGTCGCGCGATTCCCGGTAGGGCGATTCGACATAGGCTTGTTCGCTGGTGAGAGCGGGCTGACCGTTGAGCCGATCGCGCTTGACGAAAAAGCAATTGTTGCCGGCCTTGTTGCAGCCGACCAAGGCATAACCCTTCCGGGCGCCGAGCAGCTCGAGCGCCTTCAGCGAACAGCCCCAGTAAAGGCCGGAATAATGCTTGTCAAGCCGATAGAAGCTGGGATCGTAGGGCACGGTGACGCCGCGGCTCGGGCCAAAGACGCTGTTGAATTCGGCTACGACGATAACCGGATTTACGACATCGATCTTGTCCCACACCCAGTAATCGACCCCATCGATATCAATGCTCAGCAATCCGATCTTGCCGCGAAATCCGGCATTGCCGATGAGATCGTTGACATTCTCGGCGGTGATGAACGAGGCGACCGTGCTAATGTCGCGTTCCCAGAAATAGGGCTGCTTGCGGATCGTGGCTATGCTCTTTTCGCTGCCATCCATCAGAAGTGCGCGCCAATAATCCTGCATCACAAGAAAGCGGGTGTTGGCCTCGCCATAGAAATCCGAGCCAAATTCGACCAGCACGCGCTCTTCCGGCGTTATCTGCGCCCTGTGCACCAGATACTGGATGATACCATCCTCGCCGAACTGCGAGAAAACCTTGAATTCGGTTTCCTTGATGTCCGCGATCACACCACGCTGCCGCATGGCGTCGACCAGCAGCTTGGCGGTCAGCATCTTGGCTTCATTGATCGTGCGGCCGACCATCAGGAGCGCGCGCAAATAAATCGTCAGTCTACTGAGAATCTTTCTTATCATGGCGCGCTCTGCAGGAAGGAAAGGTGGCTATAGCATGGCCAGGAATCGGCAGCTATGATTTTTGATGCCAGAAAACGTCATCAATATCAATATATTACGCTGAACCGGTGCGGCATTGCGCCGATCTGCCCAGTCCCTTTTCCTGACGGCCCGGTTTCTGTATCAAGACACCGGGCGAAGGCGGATTTCGGTTCTAAACGCCGCCCTTGCTGGAGACCGCCTTGCGCATTCTCATTCTAACGGCCGATTACGAAAGCTTCCTGAAATGGCATTACCTGCGCCATCCGGGGCTTGAACACGCCCCCTATGCCGGCCAACTGCGGGCGCGGTTCGACACGCTTTTTGGCGTTTCCGACTTCTATTCGCGCGGCTTTGCAGCACTCGGCCATGAAGCCGAGGAAATCTACGTCAACAATATCTGGCTGCAAAGCGCCTGGGCCCGGGAAAATGGCGTGAACGTGCCCGACCCGGCGCCGCCCACGGCGCTGGCGCCGACCGACGCCAACGAACTCATCATGCGTCTGAAGCGGAAGCTCAGACCCTTCCGCCGCTTCCTGGAACCGCTGGCCAGGAAGCTTGGCTATATCATGACGCTCACGCCGGTCGAGCGGCAAATCCTGATGGCGCAGATCGCGCGGGCCAACCCGGACGTCATTCTGAACCAGATTCCGGACGTGGTCACCTCAGACATCATGCATAAGGTCAAGCGGCCGGGCCGCACGATCATCGTACAGCATGGCAACCATCCGCCGGAAAATTTCGACGCCTCGCCCTACACGTTCGGCGTCTCATTGATACCAGCGGTCGTGGAATATTTTCGATCTCGCGGTATCCCGGCCGAAAATGTTCATCTTGCCTTTGATTCCAGTGTGCTGGATCGACTTGGTCCTCCCCCGCCCCGCGATATCGACATCTCCTTCGTCGGCGGACTGGCGTCCAACCATGGCAAGCGCATCGAACTTTTGGAGGCGATCGCTCGCGAACTGCCGATCGAGCTTTACCTGTCCAGCTTCAAGGGCATCCCCTCTTCCTCGCCCTTGCATGCACGCATGCGCGGCGAAGTCTGGGGAGTGGATATGTACAATATCCTTCGCCGCTCCAGGATTACCCTCAATTCCCATATCGACGCCGCCAAGGGCATGGCCGGAAACATGCGGCTTTATGAGGCGACGGGAGTGGGAACCTTCCTTCTGACCGACAATCTGCCCAACCTGCCGGCGCTGTTCCTGCCCGGCACGCATGTCGGCGTCTATGACAATCCGCAAGACTGTATCGCCAAGATCAAATATTATCTGGCGAACGAAGCAGAACGCGAAACTATCGCGCGCGCGGGACAGAAGCATGCACTGGACCAGCACTCCTACCGTCATCGGATCGAAGCCTTGCTGGGCCTGATCGAGAAATACCGGAAATAGCGCCGCGTCGCCTTTCGCGATACGGCGCCGAACTGCGAACAGAGGAATTCATGTCAGCCAAATCCAAAATCGCCTTCATCACAGGTATCACCGGCCAGGATGGAGCGTATCTGGCGGAGCTGCTACTCGCCAAGGGCTATATCGTGCACGGCATGAAGCGGCGGTCATCGTCCTTCAATACCGGACGCATCGATCATCTGTTCCGCGACCCGCATGAAAAGGATGTCCGGTTGTTCCTGCATTATGGCGACATGACCGACCCCACCAACATCGTCCGCCTGATCCAGGACATCCAGCCGGACGAAATCTACAATCTGGCAGCGCAAAGCCATGTGTGGGTCAGTTTCGAGACACCGGAATATACCGCCAATGCCGACGGCATCGGCGCGCTGCGCATTCTGGAGGCGATCCGCATCCTGAAGATGGAAACGAAGACTCGCTTCTACCAGGCTTCGACCTCCGAACTATATGGCAAGGTGCAGGCGGTGCCGCAGAACGAGGAAACCCCCTTCTATCCGCGCAGCCCCTATGCCGCCGCCAAACTCTACGCCTATTGGGTCACGGTCAATTACCGCGAAGCCTATGGCATGCACGCCTCAAACGGCATTCTGTTCAATCACGAGGGCCCGACGCGCGGCGAAACCTTCGTGACCCGCAAGATTACCCGTGCCGTCGCAGCCATCCATCACGGCCGCGGCTCCAGGCTCTATCTGGGCAACCTGGATGCCAAGCGCGACTGGGGTCATGCGCGCGACTATGTCGAGGGCATGTGGCGCATCCTGCAACAGAACACGCCGGACGATTACGTACTCGCCACCGGCGAGACGCACAGCGTGCGCGAGTTTGTGGAACTGGCCTTCGCGGAAATCGGCCGCAAGATCGTCTGGAAAGGCACGGGCGTCGAGGAGAAGGGCCTGGATGCCCAGAGAGACGAAATTCTGGTGGAAGTCGATCCGGCCTATTTCCGTCCCACCGAAGTTGACTTGCTGCTCGGCGATCCCGCCAAGGCGCAGCGCGTGCTGGGCTGGAAGCATCAGACGAGTTTCGCGGACCTGGTGCGGGAAATGGTCGCCGCCGACATCAAGCTGGTTCCCACCGAAGACCGCAGCCTCGGCGATTGACGCTCTCGCATCGGAACGGCGAAACTTGACCAGCGGAAGCATTTGCTTCCGGATCGGGGTATGTCTGTGCGTTCCGGTTTTCTAGCTTTTCTGATCCTCACATTTCTGGCCGCCAATCCGGTGTCGGCGGCAGTGCACCTTTATCCCGCGCCCCAGGACGGAGAGGCTATGGCTGCCCGGGACGTGCAGGTCACGGTCAATGGCCAGCGCAGCTTCACATACGGCCTGATCCAGAAGGATATCGTCTGGCGCCGCATCCAGCTGGTGGCAACAAAGTTCTCCAGTTTCGACTTGGATGACGGCGACGCGGATATAGCAATCCGTTACAGCGGCCCGCCGGTGCAGCACGCATCGGTTCGGCGGCTGGCGGCCAATGTTCCCGTGCGCGTCGAAGGCGGCACCGTGCATTTTCGTATCGACCGTCCCGGCGCCTACCAGGTGGATGCCGGCGCGCCCGGCGGTCATGAGCCAGTGGTGATATTCGCCAACGCGCCGCGGGACTGGACCGCGCGGCCCGGCGACATCCGCTTTGCGCCTGGCAAAATCAGCGACATCGGCGTGCTGAGCCTGCGCCGGCCGGGCCAGCGTGTCTATATTCCCGGCGGAGCGGTGGTGCGCGGCATTATCCGGGTTGAGGCCCCAAATGTCGCCCTCGCAGGAAACGGCTTGCTGCTCTACGACGACGCGGTCGCGGCCGATCCGCGCGTCAAGGCACTGGATGACGACAGCCCCATCCTGGCCACAGAAGCGAACGGATTGCAGATCGATGGCCTGACCGTCGTCGTGGCGCCGCGCAAATTTGCCAGAACCGACGGCGACGGCCCGGTAGCGCCCTGGGCCGTGCACCTGCTTCGCAGTTCCGGCGTCACGATTGGCGACCTGAAAATCATCAATTCCCTGCGCGACGGGCTGGATATCGACGGCAGCGATCATGTCGCCATGCACGGAGGATATGTCCAGTCGATGGATGACAGTCTTTGCATCAAGTCGACCAATTACGGCCCGGGCGGCGGCGCACATGACCGCAATGTCACCGACGTGACATTCGACGGGATCATGGCGATGAATGCCGGGGCCGGGCGAGTGCTGATGATCGGAACGGAACTGCATGCCGCCGAAATCTCCCGCATCGCCTACCGCGATATCGACATTCTCCATGCCCTGCCACCGCGCGGCGTTGCCGTCAGCATCGCCAATGGCGACCGCGCGGATGTGCACGACATCCTCTATGAGGACATCCGGGTCCTGGACCGGCCCGACAGGCTGCTGAATTTCACGGTGGAGGTGGACGGTTACAGGCCCGACACCTTACGCGGCCGGATACGCAATATCACGCTGCGCCGCCTGACCGTTCCGGCGCAGACCGCAACCTCTGTGATTCACGGGATGCCCGGCCGGAGCGTGGGCGAGGTGCGCTTCGAGGATCTGCGGATCGCAGGAAAGCCTGCGCCCAACCAACTGCCGGGCCTGATCGTCGGCTACGCCAGCGCGCCACTCTACCAGTGAGCGGACCGAGCCCGCGGGCGCGGGTCAGTACCCGGCTGCCCGCTCTCGCCGAGCCGCGCGCACCGCCAGCCAGCCGCCCAGTAGCGCGCCAAACACCAGTGCCAAAAAAAGCAGCATGGTGCTCTTGGGCGCGGTGGGTTGCGCCGAACGCGCGGGCGCACTGAATATCTGAGCAGCGAAGGATACGCTGTGGGCGCTCGCCATCATGCGGGTCTGCTCCTGCTCAGCAAGATGGGCCGTCAGCGCAGCGCGGTATTCGGCCACGGTAGTCTTTCCGATCTGCGCATTGAGATACTGGATATAGCCGTCGGCACGCGCCAGCGCCCGGGCGCGCAAAGTGCTGTCCACCACGTCTGCGAGCTTGAGCAGGAACAGCCTTGCGGTATTGGGATCTGAGCTTTGGATTCGCAGGGCGACAACCGGCGCCTGCGGATCATCGTCGATCTGCAGGCTGCTGCTCAGCAGTTCATACACCTGCTCACCATTCGGCGGGTGCCAGGGCTCCACCGGAATACCCAGCATGAACTTGACGGTGCGGATTGCGCGGCTGATTAGACCCGGTCCCTTCCAACGCTGCTTCTCGATCGACCATTGGTTGTCGAAAAGGCGATGCATCAGGTTCTGGTCGCGTGCCAACCCATCGGCGGTGTCGCGCGTCGTCAGTGCACTGATGAACAGCCGGAATTGCCCCGCTGAATTATTGAGACCGGCCAAATTGACGCCGCCAAGCCGGGCCAGTGCACCCAGGCTGCCGCCGGCCTGGTTGCTGCTGTCGGTGATCGGACCTACGACCATGGTTACGGTATATTTCGGCGCACTGAAATGCAGCAGCACAGCCGTCAGGACGAAGACACTGCCGGTGACGGTCAGGAAGAGGAACAGCTTCTTCCGGATATCGGAGACGATCGCCCCGATATCAAGCTCCCTCGTGGTCACTGCGCCCTCCAAACTATCCAGACCCGCCTGCAGGGCAGGCTGACGGTCGGGAATACAGCATGAAGCTCTGGCCAAGGCCAGAGCCAAACCAGCGATCCAGCGCTCTTGCCGCGCCGCCGAAGGCATATTATCTTCAACGTCTTCCGACAACATTTCCGTGAGAAATGATTTCTGCGGCTGCTGACATCCGCGCTGAACCGGCTCCCCCGCTCCTGGAGGCAGGCCGCCTGAATCTGGCCGAAGCCGCGCGGTACCTGTGGCTTTACGCCTTTCTGGTGATCTTCAGCTTCGGGCTGAAATACGCCCTGGCCGTCTATCTGTCGGATTGGTATCGGTACTTCCATATGGAGTACGATACGTTACGAGAGCATGTGTATGTCTGGCTCTGCTTTCTGACTCCGCTGGCGCTCCTGCCCGCCGGAACACGGCTGGAAACCGGATCGCAGATCATCTTCACGATGTTCAACACATTCGTTGCGATAGGCTCGCCATTCTTCCTGGTCGGCTACACCTCGCCCGACGTCTTCTGGAATTTCTATGCCTATCTTTTCGTCTGCTACCTGCTATTGGCAGTCGCAACACGCATCCGGTTCCGGCCGATCCCCTCCCCTTTGACCAATAGGGGCTACAAGATATTGTTGGGCGTGACACTGCTGGCCTTTGTCGCAGTACTTGGCATCGGCGTGACGCAGAACTTCCACATCGTCTCCTTCTCCGATCTTTATAACGTCCGTTATTCCGAAGAAATGCAGTCAGCTGCCTATGTCCAACGCTTCGCCAACATGTTCATGTTCGGCTTCGGCGGGCTGGCCGTGGGCCTTTGCGTCGCGTTCCGCCGCTACTGGTTGGCGCTGCTGTTCCTGTCCGGCTACATCATCTGTTATGGACTGGTGCAGTACAAGGCGGCGGCCCTTTCGCCCATGTGGTTCATTTACCTGTTTCTCGCCTTCCGCTATTTTGTTGGTAATTCCACGCTCCGCTTTTACATGGTGTTGACGCTCCCCTTCTGGGTGGCGCTGGCGATCTACTGGTTTTCACCCGTCAATACGGGGCTGAAGTTCAATCTCGTGGTCTTCGGCATTCTCAACCTGATGCTGTTCCGCCAATATGGCGTCACGCCCAATGCGCTAGGCCTCTACTACAACTTCTTCCAATCTCACCCCGTGACCTACTGGTCCCACATCACGGGTCTCAATGCCTTCCTGCACTACCCCTATGGTGATCACACCATCGCCATCGAGATGGATCGCGCATATGCCCTGGGCAATTACAATTCCAGCTTCCTCGCCACGGAGGCGATCGGCTCCTATGGGTACCAGGCCCTGCCCGCAGTGGGCATCGTCGTGGCCACCTTCTTCATCCTGCTTAATACCAGCACGCGCGACATTCCGGTCCGCATCCTGATACTGATGATGATCATGCCCGCTCTGATGCTCGATGAGCGCCCTCTGGGCACGAGCCTGCTAACCGGCGGCATCATTTTCCTGGTATTCTATCTGGCGTGGTTACCCCGATCTTGGCTGAAGAACGGTTGATCGCAATCCGGGTTTTTCCGCGCTCTTAGATGCCGGTCATGTGATGTACGCGCCGCTATCGGCGGCCCCACAATCCGGGGGCACTAATGATGGCGTCGCGACAGCGGACGCGTGTCCACCGTTTCGGTGCGGTGAGGTTGGATGAGTGGCTGCGTCAGGATGGCGCGCGTCTGGCATCGGCGCTTGCGGGCGAAGTAAACCGCCCCCCCGCATAAGGGCCTCAACCTGCCCGAAGCTGACGACGCGCGCGCAGGAAGAGCCAGCCCGCCAACAAGGGCATGCCGCTCGCAACACCGATCGCCATGCCGGTCGCGCCCCATCTGAGGCAAAGAAGCGAGCCGATCAGAAGCGCTAAGAGACCGAGCAGCATGCTGCCGCGACCCGAACCCGCCAAAGCGCCCATGGCAGAGAGCAGGAAGAACTCCAGTTGGATGACCGCCATGCCGAGGAAACAGGCCGCCGCACCCGCAACCAGCGGGCCCGATACATGAATGGATGGGCCCATCCACTGCCGCACCACAAAGGGTCCGATCGTGCCGCCCAGCAGGATGGCAGCTACGCCCACCGTCAACACCAGCGAAAACACCCGCATGTGGTTACGCTCCATCCAGGCGTAGTCGCCATGGCTGTGGGCATTGGCCATGGCCGCGTTCAGGGGATGCAGGATGAGGTTCAGGCCACTGATGCCAAGGACAACCAGCTGCAGCACACTACCGAATGCGGCAGTCTGGTCTGGGGTGCTGAGATGGGCCACGACCAGGGTCGGAAGATAGAGCACCAGGGCGAACTGGATCTGGTAGGCGATGGCATTGCCAGAGGGAGCGGCGATCTTGCGGAACGCGGCCTTCATGTTCGCGTGGCCAAGCGCCAGATAGGGGCGCTGCAGGAACAAAAGACCGATGTCGCCCAGAAAGGCCAGCGTGATAGGCATGTAGAGCACCAGGATGAAGGCAGTGATGGTGTCCTGGTGCGACGATAGGTACAGCAGTCCAAGCGCCATCAGGATCGAGGCAGCGGCAGCGCAGACGTTAGAGTGATGGTTTTCCTGATAGCCGCTGCGCAACGGTTGCTGGATGCTGGAAAAGAGCTGCAATGCGTTGACCGCCACGGCGGTGAAATAGGCTACGACGAGTTCCTCTCTCGGACCCGATGGCCCAGCAGCAACCAGCCGCCCAGGCGGCACCATCAGGCCAACCGCGGACATCAGCAACAGGAGCGCCAGACAGGACAACAGCATGAGCAGCAGCGCGGCACGGACCAAGCTGCGCTCGGCGGCCTCGTCCTGCTCGACATGCGCCGCCGCAATATATTTGGGTAGAGAATATAACAGGCCGAAGCCGAAGATTCCCACCCAGGAGAGAAAGGATTGCAGTGCCAGGAATCCGGCATAGCGCTCCGTGCCCAGAGCATGCAGCGCCAGCGGCAGGGCGAAAAGCTGCACCCCCACAGCCATGACCTTGGCCAGGCCCGATGTCGCGAATCCCAGCAGCAGGCGCCTGCGCCGGAGCGCGCCCGCCTCCATCTGGAATTCAGCGGCTCTGCTAGAAGGGTCTGCCATTTTCCGTTGTCAGAAACATGTCGGCTGGTGAGCCCGGATGGTCTCGAACCATCGACCCTCTGATTAAAAGTCAGATGCTCTACCGCTGAGCTACGGGCTCGCACACAACGCCAATTCCCGTCGGGGAAATCGCGCGGGACCATATGTTCGCAGCACAATCAGGTCAAATATATTCCCGCGCCGATCTCCAAACTTTGATCCGGTCCTCGGCCATCGGCTCATCTTTTTGGGTTTTTTCACCTAATCCGCTGTTATACATAGAAAAATTGGCGAGGCTCGCGCAGGAGGTGCGCGTTTCGACTTGCGGAAACATGCCAGTAAGCGGCGGCCCCGCTTGCGCGGGTTACGCGTCAGCCCGATTGGGTGATCTCCTGCCGGTCCGCAAATTTCTGCGCAAAGGCCGCCAGCGTCCGGTTGGTAATCGCCTCCCGCAACGCTGCCATCAGGTCCTGATAGAATGTCAAATTGTGCCACGTCAGAAGCATGGCGGCGATGATTTCACCACTTTTGACCGTATGGTGCAGATAGGCCCGGCTGAACCGGCGGCAGGCCGGGCACCGGCAGTTGGCGTCGAGCGGCCCGCCATCATCCGCGTGGCGCGCGTTCTTGAGGTTGAGTGTCCCCTGCCAAGTGAAAGCCTGGCCATTGCGCCCAGAGCGGGTGGGCAGTACGCAATCGAACATATCGATGCCGCGCATCACCGCGCCGACGATATCTGCTGGCTTTCCCACCCCCATCAGATAGCGCGGACAATCCTGCGGCAGGTGTGGCACCGTCGCCTCGAGCGTGTCGAACATAGCCGCTTGCCCTTCCCCCACGGCAAGCCCGCCCACCGCATATCCGTCGAAGCCGATCTCAAGCAGCTTCTGCGCCGACCTCTGCCGCAGGTCGGCATAGGTTCCACCCTGGACGATGCCGAAACAGGCGCGGTCCTGCCTTTCCGCGTCGGATTGCTGTTCGAATGCCGCCTTGGAACGCCTGGCCCAGCGCATCGACAACTCCATCGATTTCTCAATCGCGGCATGTGTCGCCGGCAGTGCCGGACATTCGTCGAAGACCATCTGGATGTCCGAACCCAAAAGCCCCTGTATCTCCATCGCACGTTCGGGCGTAAGGAATTCCTCGTGGCCATCGATATGGGACTTGAACCGCACGCCATCTTCCGTGATCTTGCGCAGGGCGGATAGTGACATCACCTGGAAACCGCCGCTGTCGGTCAGAATCGGGCGCTGCCAGGCCATGAATTTGTGCAATCCGCCCAGCCGGGCGATTCGCTCGGCTCCCGGCTTCAGCATCAGGTGATAGGTGTTGCCCAGAAGGATGTCGGCGCCGGTTTCCCGCACGCTTTCAGGCATCATCGCCTTTACCGTGGCGGCCGTCCCAACCGGCATGAAGGCGGGCAGACGGACTTGGCCTCGCGGCAGTTGCAGTACCCCCGACCTCGCTTTGCTGTCCTGCGTTACATTTTGATAAAGTTTCATTTGCCAAGATGGCTCCGGGAAGCCTTATAAGCCATTGTCACAAAAATGATTTTATTTAGGAGCCGCAAAAGGTCCTAAATGAGCTCAAGATGCGGGATTCAAGAGACGATCCACGGCATATTGCATATGCGAAGGAAATTTGCCTATTGTTTTCGAGGTTGGGTCCAGCTCTACACAACCCTCCAGAATAAAGGTACGCCCAATAAGAAACCGTGCCTCACCCCAGAGCAGGATAGAGCACCCGACAATGGTTGGTGACGTTGGACACGATCACTGAATACCCGCTGCTGGAGACGGGCAGAAGCGACCAGTTTTCACGCCGCGTCAGCCGGTTCCGCTTTTCCCAGCACGTCGCTTGCCACCTGCTGGCCGCGATGGAGGTGGTCTGCATCGGTTACGCAGCGTTTCTGCTGCTCCAGACAGGCGCGATGGCGCACGCCAATATCCTTTTCGTTCTCAGTAGTGCGATCGCAACGGCGGCCGTCTATGCCATCCTGGTCTTTGCTGGGCGCGCGGCCACGCATGACCATTATGGCAGCGCCTTGTCCATACTTCCGGGGGCGGCCGCAGGGGCCGCCTATATTGGCTGCGCCGCGCGCATGGCCGGGGCCGGCTGGCAAGACGCTGCGTTGTGCGCAGGCGGCCTGCTGGCCTGCATTGGTGTTGTCAGGCTACTCGCTGCTGGGATCAAGTCGTGGCTCACGCAGCGGGGCACGCTGATTCGGCTTGTCGCCATCGCAAGCGACAATGCGGAACAACGTAGCGCCATGATAAGGCTGCTGCGCCAGCGTGAGGATGTCGAAATCGTCTTCGCCGGATCACCTGCGGAATTTGAAGCCCTGCTTCGTCTGGTGCAGGCCAACCTGCTCGATGAAATTGTCCTGTCCAGTCAGGAGCCGGCCGGAGATGCCGCAGTCGCCCTGACAGATTTGGCGGTCACGGTGGTGCGGGCCGCCCCGGAAGTCGGAGGCTATTATGGGCGCGACGCGCGCCGCAGGCGGCAGCGGCTTTGCAGTCCCTGGAACATGCCGGCGGCGGTCATCTGCGAACCACCCTTGGCCGGTTGGGGTGGCGTGATAAAGCGGCTGATGGACATCGCGGGGTCCGTCACGGCGCTCATAATCCTGTCGCCGCTGATGGTCGCCTGTGCGATCGCAGTGAAGCTTGACAGCCCTGGCCCCATCCTCTTCGTCCAGGAGCGGGCGGGCTATCGCAACAAGACATTCCGAATGCTGAAATTCCGCTCGATGCGGACCAACCTTACCGACCCGACTGGTTCAAAACTGACCGACCGCAACGATCCCCGTGTAACCCGCGTCGGCGCCTTCCTGCGGCGGACCAGCGCCGACGAGTTGCCGCAGTTGTTCAATGTGTTGCGCGGTGAAATGTCACTGGTGGGGCCCAGACCCCATCCGAAAGGCGCCAAGGCCGGCGACGTTCTCTATGACCTTCTGATTCCCAATTTTTATTCGCGCTATCGGGTCAAGCCAGGTATCACAGGCTTGGCCCAGATCAGTGGCTTGCGGGGCAATACCGAGACCGAACGGCACCTGATTGATCGTTTCGGGCGTGATCTGCAATATGTGGCGGAATGGTCGGCCTTCCTCGATATCTCCATCCTGATGCGTACCGTCAGCCATCTGCTGAAGGGTACGAACGCGTTCTGAACCCGCCTTTCTGCTGCTCATGACGCGGGTCGTTCTCCGGGGCTCACACAGCTTTATTGCCGGCGCCGTGGCGGACGCTGCCGCAGCCCGCGGCCTTGCGGTCCTTGCCCTGCCTCACGATGCAGCGCTTGACGGCCTGACCGGGACCGACTGCCTGATCAATTTCGCCCTTCACCCTGCCTATCGCACCGGTCCCTACGGTGAGGACATCGACTGCGACCTCGCCGCCGCCCGGGCGGCAGCCCGGGTGGGCGCGGCATTCATCATGCTCAGTACACGGCGGGTCTATGGCCCTGATGTTCGCTGCAACGCAGCAGAAAATTGCCCGGCGGAGGGGGACGAAACCGCCTATGGCCGCAACAAGGCGCGAAGCGAAAAGGCTGTCCAGGCGGCCATGTCCGGCGGTGCGGGAATATTTCGCCTTTCAAACATCTTCGGATACGAATATGACCCAGACTGTCCGCGAAGGTCCTTTCTGGGCATCCTGCTCACGTCGCTGAAGCGCAAAAACAAGATCTATTTTGACATGAGCCCGGCGACCCGTCGCGATTTCCTGCCCGTCGAAACCTGCGCGGATCTGCTGTTGGACCGGGCCGTCCGCCGGACCACAGGAACCTACAATCTGGGCAGCGGCGTCGCCCTGCCCTGCGGCGATTTGGCGGACTGGATTCGGGAAGGCTATGGCGGCGGCGAACTGGTATGCGATCCCGACATTGTGCATGACGAGTTCTTCCTAAACATGGACAAGTGGCGCAGCCAATTCCCGCTGCCCATGAACAGCGGAATATTGCGGGAATATTGCATCGACCTTGGTAGGAGTTTGAAGTGCGAAAAATCCTGATTACAGGCGGCGCCGGCTTCATCGGGTCGCACTTCGTGGACGCTCTGGTCGATGCCTATCCGGCTCACCGGATCATCGTGCTGGACAAGATGACCTATGCCGCGGACATCAATCATATCAGCGCGCATCTCGAACAACACCGCGTTCAGCTGGTGATGGGCGACATCTGCGACTACGACATCTGCCGCAAGCTGATCCAGGATTGCGACCTGGTCGTCCATGCTGCCGCCGAGAGCCATGTCGACCGCTCCTTCCATAGCTCAATCCTGTTCACGCATACCAATACGCTGGGCACGCACACGATCATGGAAGCGTGTCGCGATGCCCAGGTGCCGCGCATCATTCATGTCAGCACCGACGAGGTATATGGCGAGGTCCTGTCCGGAGAGGTCAACGAAAACGGAGAGATGAATCCGACCAATCCCTATTCCGCCTCGAAGGCGGCGGCCGAGATGATCGTCAATGGCTACCGCCATTCCTTCAACCTGCCGGTGGTCGTGGTTCGCGCCAACAATGTCTATGGCATCCGCCAGTTTCCGGAAAAGCTGATCCCGCGCAGCATCATGTCGCTGATCGACGGCAAGAAGATTCCCCTCCATGGCGACGGTTCCAATGTGCGCCACTATCTGGCGGCGCCGGACTTCGCCTCGGCCCTTGTGCTGCTGGCGCGTGAGGGCAAGATCAACGAGACGTACAACATCGGCTCACGCGAGGAATATTCCAACCGCGACGTGGTCCGCATGCTCTGTGAACAGTTTAATGTCTCCTTCGACAGCAGCGTCGAATTCGTTGCCGACCGGCCCTTCAACGACCGCCGCTACTCCATATCCTGGGAGAAAATCTGCGGACTGGGCTGGAAGCCGCGGCACAACCTGAGAAACGACATTCCCGTGGTCGTCGACTGGTATCGCAAGAATGCCGACTCGATGCGGGAAAAGCTCAAGGAACTCTGCTGAGCGGCATCAGCAAGCAGGCATCGCCATAGGAATAGAAGCGGTAACCGCGCGCAATGGCCTCGGCATAAGCCCGTTTCATCACATCCACGCCCATCAGGGCGCTGACCAGCATGAACAAGGTCGAGCGCGGCAGATGGAAATTGGTCAGCAGCGCGTCGGCCGCGCGGAAGCGATAGCCGGGCGTGATGAAAATGTCAGTCTCGCCAGTCCGGGGGTGCAGGCGCCCCACCTCGTCCGCCGCGCTCTCCAGCGTGCGCAGCGAGGTCGTGCCGACAGCCACGATTCGTCCGCCGGCGTCATGCACGGCATTGAGACGCGCCGCCGCCTGGGCCGACAGGGTCGCGTGCTCGGCATGCATGCGATGCTGCGCCGTGTCGGCCGCCGTCACGGGCAGGAAGGTGCCCAGCCCCACATGCAGCGTGACGGTCTCGCGCAACGCACCGCGCGCCGCCAGCGCAGCCAGCAACTCCGGCGTGAAGTGCAGGCCCGCCGTCGGCGCCGCGACCGAGCCGGCCTCACGGGCGAAGACCGTCTGATAATCCTCGGTATCACGCGCATCGGTCTTGCGTCTGCCCGCGATATAGGGCGGCAGCGGCATCTCACCGCGGGCCGCGATGGCAGCGTCGAGTTCGCTTCCGGAAAGGTCGAAGGCAATCTCGGCTTCGCCGCCTTCGCCGCGCGCGGTGACGCTGCCAGTCAGATCGCCGAATTGCAGCCGGTCGCCCACTGCCAGCTTGCGCGCCGGCCGCGCCAGAGCCTGATAGCGGCTGGGCGAGAGACGGCGGTGAAGCAGCAACTCGATCCTGGCCGGGCCCGTCTCGCGCAACCGCACTCCGTGCAGGCGCGCCGGAATGACCCTGGTATCGTTCACCACCAACGCATCGCCGCGATTCACATAGTCCGCCAGATCACGCACCGTCCGATGTTCGAGCGTGCCGTCATGATGGACCACCAGCAGGCGGGCACGGTCGCGCGGCGTTGCCGGCCGCAATGCGATGCGGTCTTCGGGCAGGTCAAAATCGAACAGGGATATGTCCATGGAGCGGGCGCCTAGCACGATCCCGGACAAATGTCAGGCCGGCGTGGCACTGCGGGGCCGGAAATAGGCCTGGGTGTTGGGATGGACATCCGCGGCCGCAATGATTTCTTCCGGCATCATCCATTTCATCGCCCGATGCTGATCGTCCGCCGCGATCTCGGGCCGCGACGCCAGTGCCAGGCGAAAGGTGTTCACCACATAATGCGTGCCGTAGCCGGGCTCGGTAAATCGATTTGTGTCGTAAAAATGCTCGAAGACGCCGACATGCTCCGCCTCGGACATCGCCCGGGACAGGCCGGTCTCGGCCGTCAGGATTCGGCCGAACGCCGCGGCCAGGCGCTCTCCCTTGAAGATAACGCCCCCTGGCACGAACCAGCTTCCTCGCGCCGGTTCATTGTTGCGCAGTCCCACCAGGACTGCGCCCGCCGGATCGACGAGCAGAAGATCGATGGAAACCAGGGGCGTATGCTGAACGACAAAGCGGAACTGGTCCGCGCTCAGCGGCCGGCTAGAAGACATTACCCCGCGCTCCAATCCATGCCGGGCAAGCAGGCCGTTGGCTCAGGGCACCACGTATAATGTATCTCAAGCAGGCTTCTTCTCCTCCGGCACCCGGCCATAGGTGTCCTCGAAGCGCACGATGTCATCCTCGCCGAGATAGGAGCCGGACTGCACCTCGATCAGGCGCAGCGGAGTCTTGCCGGGATTCTCCAGCCGGTGCCTGGCTCCCAGCGGGATAAAGGTGGACTGGTTTGGCTGCAGCAGAAATTGCCTGTCATCGCAGGTCACCAGCGCTGTGCCCTCCACCACGATCCAGTGCTCGGCGCGATGATGATGCATCTGCAGCGACAGCTTTTGCCCCGGCTTTACCATGATGTGCTTGACCTGGAAATTGGCGCCGGAATCTATGCTCTCATAGGTGCCCCAGGGCCGGTGTACCACCGGATGCAGGATATGGCGGTCGCTGCCGCGGCTGCCCAGCAGGTCAACCACTTTCTTCACGTCCTGGGTGGCGTCGCGATGACTGATCAGGACGGCATCCTTGGTGGCGACGACGACCATGTCCTCGATTCCGACCGTGGCAAGCATGGGTCCTTCGCTGCGCAGATAGCAGTTTCGGGTGCGTTCGGTCAGCACATCACCCTGGATGGCGTTGCCCTCGCCCGTCCGCTGGGCAATGTCCCACAGTGAGCGCCAGGAGCCGACATCGTTCCAGCCCATGGATACGGGCACCACGGCCGCCCGCGCCGCCTTTTCCATCACCGCATAGTCGATGGAATCGGACGGACAGGCGACAAAGGCGGCTTCGCCCAAGCGGATGAAATCCATGTCGCGATGGGCATGTTCCAGTGCGGCGCGGCAGCAGTCCAGCATGTGCGGCTGAAGCCGCGCCATTTCGTCCAGAAAGCTTTGGGCGCGAAACAGAAACATGCCGCTGTTCCAGAAATAGCCGCCCGCCACAAGATAGGCTTCGGCAGTTGCCCGGTCGGGTTTTTCCACGAAGCGCTCGATCTTCAGCGCGCCGGGCGCTTCCGCCATGGCATCGGCGCCCTTGATATAGCCATAGCCCGTCTCGGGCGCCTCCGGCTCGATGCCGAACGTGACCAGCGCGCCCGCCAACGCCGCCTGGCGTGCCACCGCCACGGCCCGGTGAAAGGCCGGCTCGTCCAGAATGACATGGTCGGACGGCATCAAAAGGACCAGGCCGTCCGGATCGCCATCTGCGACAAGCAAGGCGGCGACCGTGGCGGCGGGGGCCGTGTTGCGGCCTACCGGCTCCAGCACGATGCGGGCGTCCTTGATGCCGGCGGCGCGCAACTGCTCGGCGATCAGGAAGCGGTGATCCTGGCCGGAAATCACCAGCGGCGCGGCAAAGCCCTCGCCCCGGGCGCGGGCCGCCGTCTGCTGGATCATGGTGCGCTCGCCGTTCAGGGCCAGCAGCTGCTTGGGCAGGGCCTTGCGAGACAGCGGCCACAGCCGGGTCCCCGAGCCGCCCGACAGGATGACGGGCACGATCCGCCCGGGACTTTTCGGCATGGCAGCCTCCAGCTTGCTGGCCATTAAGCTTCCAGGCCACTATCGCCAGATCAGGCGAGGCCAGGTCAAGTCCCGTTTAGACAATTGCGGGAAAAGGGAAATCCGGTCTCGCGCCTATGCCACCAGCTTGCGGTAAAGGTGCCAGGTGGCGTGGCCCAGGACGGGAACGGCCACCACCAACCCCACAAAGACCACTGCCATGCCTACCAGCAGGATGGCAGCCACCAGAAAGCCCCACAGCGCCATCGGGCCGGGATTGGCCAGCACGGCCCGGAAAGACGTCTTGATCGCCGTATCCAGCCCGGTGTCGCGGTCCAGCAGCAGCGGGAAGCTCACCACGCTCAGCATCATGGCCAGAAGGGCGAACAGGAACCCCACCCCCATGCCCACCACGATCATGGTCTGGCCGTCGGGGGTCAGGAAAACATCGCGCAGGAAGGCATCGGGCGAGGCCGGCACCGTCGGTCCCAGGGTGTTGTCAAAGATGATCCAGGCCGCCGCCAGCCAGAGCAGGAAGACCGCAATCAGGATCATGCCCAGCGCGGCGATGCCGGCGATGGCCGGAGCCTTGAGCACGTCGAAGACATTGGCCCAGCCGACTTCGGCACCTTTCTCGCGCATGCGGCTCATCTCATAGAGGCCGACTGCCGCCAGCGGGCCAATGATGGCAAACCCGGAGGCCAGCGGAAACAGCAGCGGCAGAAGAGCGGTCCCAAAAGCCAACCGCGCCAACACCAGCCCCACCAGCGCATAGGTCGCGCACAGGAAGATCACATCGCTGCGATAGGCTTGGAAGTCGGCGAAACCTTCGCGCAGGGACTGCCACACATCGCTGCCGGAGATGCGGCGCACTGCGGGGGCCGGCGAATGGGCCGTATCCTGCATATGATGAACGGCATTGCCGATCTGGTTGGCGGCATGGGCCGCCGACGCGATCTGGGCTCCGCTCCATTCGATGGGGTTCCTGATGGTCATGGCGTTCCTCCCGCTGAAGCGGGACGCCTTGGCCAGGCGGTCTGCCCCCGGAAAAGGGCGAAAAAGGCCGTCGGTCACGGCATCCCGTGGACCTACGGGTGCGACAATAGCGCACATCCCGGCCCTGATGCCAGCCCTCGGGAAAGTGAAACTTCAGGCCACGCTTGCCAGCGCCGCCGCCACGATGCGGCCCTGGGTGGCCTCGTCCAGATAGGGATGCATGGGCAGGCTCACCACCTGGCCGCTCAGTTCCTCGCTGACCGGGACCGGGGCGGATGGGTACTGGGCGTAAGCCTTCTGGCGTGACAGGGGGATGGGATAATAGACGGCAGTAGGCACGCCCCTCTCCTTCATCCCCGCCTGGAACTTGGCGCGGTCGGCGACTTTCAGCGTGTACTGCGCCCAGGTGGACCGGGCACCCTCGATCACCGTTGGCGTGATGATGCGGTTGTTTCCTGCAAAGGCGTCGTTGTAGCGGCGGGCCACAAGCTCGCGCATCTCGATCTCGTCCGGGAATATCTTCAGCTTTTCGATCAGGATCGCGGCCTGGATGGTGTCCAGGCGGGAATTGTAGCCGACATGGACATGCTCATAGCGGTCGGCGCCCTGGCCATGCATGCGCAGCGACAGCAGAAGATCCTTCAGACCATCGTCATTGGTGAAACAGGCCCCGCCGTCGCCATAGCAGCCCAGCGGCTTGGCCGGGAAAAAGCTGGTGCCGGCCGCATCGCCGATGGCGCCGGCGCGCCTGCCGTGAAGAAGCCCGCCGAACCCCTGGGCGGTATCGCAGAACAGCTTCAGGCCCTCACGCACGGCAATGGGCGCCAGCGCGTCATAATCGGCCGGCTGGCCGAACAGGTCGACCGGCATCACCACCCTGGGCGTCAGCCTGCCGTCCTTCTTCACCAGCGCGATGGCCGCTTCCAGGCTGGCGGGGTCCATGTTGAACGTATCGGGCAGGACATCGACGAAGACCGGGCTGGCCCCGGCCAGGGCCACCACTTCGGCGCTGGCGGCAAAGGTGAAGGCGGGCACAAACACCGCGTCCCCCGGCCCCACGCCCCAGGCCCGCAGGACCAGCAGCAGGGCATCGGTGCCGTTGGCGCAGCCGATGGCGTGCTTGACCCCGGCAAATGCCGCCAGGTCCTTTTCCAGCTGTGTCACCTGGGGCCCCAGGATCCACTGCCCACCCTCCACCGCAGCCGCAATGGCAGCCTCCAGCGGCGCGCCCAGCCGGCGTCGCTGGGCTTGCAGGTCGATAAAGGCAATGGGGGCGGACATGCTACGCAAACTCCGTACGGAACCGTCCGCTTTTAGGATGCGCCCGCCGGACGGCGCCATACACCAAATGTTGCCGAATTCGCGCGCCCTGCTACAAGCGCGAGCCAAACGGGTCAGTCGCTTTCGATCCGCGCCTTGACGATCTTGTCCGGCTCGCCGCTGATGGCGCCGTTGTTATGGTCGCCGCCTTTCTTGATGGCATCGACATGGTCCATGCCGTCCACCACCTGGCCCCACACCGTGTACTGGCGGTCCAGCCAGGGCGCGTTGTCGAAGCAGATGAAGAACTGGCTGTTGGCGCTGTTGGGACTGGCCGAGCGCGCCATCGAGGTCGTGCCGCGCCTGTGCGGCTCTTCCGAAAATTCCGCCTTGAGGTTGGGCAGTTCGCTGCCGCCCATGCCGGTGCCGGTGGGATCGCCGGTCTGGGCCATGAAACCGGGGATGACCCGGTGGAACACCACGCCGTCATAGAACCCCTCTCCTGCCAAGGTCTTGATGCGGCCGACATGCTCGGGGGCGAGGTCGGGGCGGAGCTGGATCTTCACCGACCCGGTCTTGAGATCGAGGATCAGATAATCGGCCATCAGGATTTTTCCTTGCTGCGTTTGACGAGTGCCCGCGCGACGGCGGGCGTGGTGAAGGGCGCGATGTCGCCGCCCAGGATGGCGATTTCCCTGACCAGGCGGGACGATATCGCCTGGTGCATGGGATCGGCCATCAGGAAGACGGTCTCGACCTCGCTGCTGAGGCGCTGGTTCATCGCCACCATCTGGAATTCATACTCGAAGTCCGACACGGCGCGCAGGCCGCGCACGATCACCTGGGCGCCGACCTCGGCGGCAAAATGGACCAGAAGCGTGTCGAAGGGGCGAACCTCGATGGTGGCGGGGCCGGCCACCTTTGCGGCTTCCTCGCGCAGCATGGCGACACGCTCGCCCAGGGTGAACATCGGCGCCTTGGCGGCATTGGTGGTCACCCCGATCACCAGATGATCGACCAGCTTTACCGCGCGGCTGATGATGTCCAGATGGCCCAGGGTGACGGGATCGAAGGTACCGGGGTAAAGGCCGACCAGCCTGCGTCCGTTCATGACGGACTGCCGTCGTCGGCGATGCGCTCGACCGACACCACCCGCTCGCCTTCTTCCACGCGGAAGACCGTCACGCCCTGGGTCGCGCGGCCGGCCACGCGGATGCCGGCCACGGGCACGCGGATGGTCTGGCCGCCCTCGGAAATCAGCATCAGGTCGTCGCTTTCCTCCACGGGGAAGGACGCAACGATCGCCTTGTTGCGGTTCTTCATGTCCATGGCCCATGTCCCCTGGGCGCCGCCGCGGCCCATGACGCGATACTCATAAGAACTCGTGCGCTTGCCGTAGCCGGAACTGGAAATGGTCAGCACGAACTGCTCGCGCGCGCCAAGTTCGGCATAGCGCTGGGGCGACAGCGAAATCTCCTCGCCGACCATCTCCGTCTCGTCGCCCGCATCCTCGGCACCCTGCTCCACTTCCTCGCCGGTGACGGCGCGGCGGGCGGCGTTTGACTGCCGCAGATAGGCCTGGGCCTCTGCCGGGGTGATGTCGGTATGCCGCAACAGGGCCAGGCTCACCACTTCGTCGCCCGCTGCCAGCTTGATGCCGCGCACGCCGGTCGACGCCCGGCTCTGGAATACGCGCAAGTCCGCCATGGCAAAGCGGATGCAGCGGCCGTTGCGTGTGGTCAGCAGCACATCGTCGCGCTCGGTGCAGGTGGCAACGCCGACGATGCCGTCGCCCGCCTCCAGCTTCATGGCGATCTTGCCGTTCTTGTTGACGTTTATGAAATCGGACAGCTGGTTGCGCCGCACGTCGCCCGAGCGGGTGGCGAACACCACGTTCAGTTCTTCCCACTCATTCTCGTTTTCCGGCAACGCCAGGATGGTGGTGATGCGCTCGCCCTGCGCCAGCGGCAAAAGATTGACCATCGCCTTGCCCTTGCCGGCGATGCGCGCTTCGGGCAGGCGCCAGACCTTGAGCTTGTAGGCCATGCCGGTGGAGGAGAAGAACAGCAGCCACGCATGGGTCGAGGCGACGAACAGCGAGGTGACGAAATCCTCGTCACGGGTCGCCATGCCCGAACGGCCCTTGCCGCCGCGGCCCTGCACGCGGTACTCGGCCAGGGGCGTGCGCTTGATATAGCCGGCGTGGGTGACGGTGACAGCGACATCCTCGCGCTCGATCAGCGCCTCGTCCTCGATCTCGATGTCGGCGTCGATCAGCTCGGTCCTGCGCGGGGTGGCGAAACCCTCGCGGACCTCGGTCAATTCGTCCCGGATGATGGTCAGCACGCGCCCGCGGCTGGACAGGATGTCCAGATAGTCGGCGATCGCCAGGCCCAGCTTCTGGGCTTCGTCGTTGATCTCGTCGCGGCCCAGCGCGGTCAGCCGTTGCAGGCGCAACTCCAGGATGGCGCGCGCCTGTTCTTCCGACAGGCGGATGGTGCCGGCCTCTTCCACCTTGTGGCGCGGATCGGCGATCAGCTTGACCAGCGGCGCCACATCATCCGCCGGCCAGTCGCGTGCCATCAGCTGTTCGCGCGCGGCGCCCGCGTCGGGGGCGGCGCGGATCAGGCGGATCACCTCGTCGATATTGGCCACCGCCACCGCCAGGCCGACCAGCACATGGCCGCGGTCACGCGCCTTGCCCAGTTCATACTTGGTGCGGCGGGTGACGACTTCCTCGCGGAAGCCCACGAAGGATGCGATCAGCTCCTTCAGGTTCATCTGAACCGGACGGCCGTCATTGAGCGCCAGCATGTTGACGCCGAAACTCTGCTGCAGGTTGGAGAAGCGGTAGAGCTGGTTCAGCACCACCTCGCTGGAGGCGTCGCGCTTGAGCTCGATCACCATGCGCATGCCGCTGCGGTCGCTTTCGTCGCGGATGTCGGAAATGCCCTCGATCCGCTTGTCGCGCACAAGTTCGGCGATGCGTTCCATCAGCACCGCCTTGTTCACCTGATAGGGCAGTTCGGTGACGATGATGGCGTCGCGGTCCTTGCGAATCTCCTCAACCGCACAGCGCGCGCGCATCAGGATGGAGCCGCGGCCCCTGGCCAGCGCGGCGCGGGCATTCTGCTTGCCGATCAGAAGCGCGCCGGTCGGAAAGTCCGGGCCCGGCACGATCTCGGTCAGCCGCTCCAGGTTGATGGCCGGGTCCTCCATATAGGCCAGGCAGGCGTCGATCACCTCGCCCAGATTGTGGGGCGGGATGTTGGTGGCCATGCCCACCGCTATGCCGGCCGAGCCGTTGACCAGCAGATTGGGAAAGCGCGAGGGCAGCACCGACGGTTCCCGTTCGGTGCCGTCGTAATTGTCGCGGAAATCGACCGTGTCCTTGTCGATATCCTCAGTCAGGAAATGGGCGATGCGGGCGCGCCGGACCTCGGTATAGCGCATGGCGGCGGGCGGATCGCCATCGACAGAGCCGAAATTGCCCTGCCCGTCGATGAGCGGGGCGCGCATGGAAAAACCCTGCGCCATGCGCACCAGTGCGTCATAGATCGACTGGTCGCCATGGGGGTGGTACTTGCCGATGACGTCGCCGACCACGCGTGCGGATTTGCGATAGGCCTTGTTCCAGTCATAGCCGTTCTCGTGCATCGAAAAGAGGATGCGCCGGTGCACGGGCTTCAGGCCGTCGCGCGCGTCGGGCAGCGCGCGCTGCACGATCACGCTCATGGCGTAATCGAGATAGGAGCGCTTCAGCTCGTCTTCGACGGCAATGGACGGCGCGGGCTGGCCGCCTTCGGGGGGCGGTGGCTTGATCTCGGATTCGTCGCTCAAAAACTGGCCTCGAAAGTCCCCTGTCCTGGTCCCAGAAAGCCGGGAGGACGGGGCTCGAACTGGGCCGTTTTTGTAGCATTTTTGACGCCGCCAATGCCAGCGAAATGGCCGGCCCGGACGGTGTCATAAGGCGTTGATTTCAAATCGTATTTTGACCGCGCGCGCGGCCCCGTGGAAAGCCCCGCCGGGCGCATGCGAAAAGCGCTGCCTAGAACGGAATCTCGTCGTCCATTTCGTCGCGCTGGAAGCTGGCCGGCTGCTCGCGCGCGCCTCCGCCATAGCCCACTTCGCCGCCGCCGCCACCACCGCCGCTGCGGCCGTCCAGCATGGTCAGTTCGCCGCGAAAATTCTGCAGCACCACTTCGGTGGAGTATTTCTCCTGGCCGTCCTTGTCTGTCCATTTGCGGGTCTGCAACTGGCCCTCGACATAGACTTTGGAACCCTTCTTCAGATACTTCTCCGCCACCTCGGCCAGGTTCTTGTTGAAGATCACCACCCGGTGCCATTCGGTCTTTTCCTTGCGCTCGCCACTGGCCTTGTCGCGCCAGGTCTCGGAGGTGGCCACCGACAGGTTCACCACCGCATCGCCGCTGGTCATGCGGCGCACTTCCGGGTCCTTGCCCAGATTGCCCACCAAAATCACCTTGTTGACGCTGCCGGCCATGACCCATCTCTCCCGAATTCCGCCTGGACCATAGGACCCGGCGCGACACTATGCATTGGGCATAGCATGTTCGTTCCTATTATGTTCTAGTCAGATTCGAGTCAATCCCCAACTAATGTGCACCGGACGATCGCCGTCTTGCGTATCCCCGGTTCCGACCCCATCTGTGGCCTTCCCATGCTCAAAAACATCTCCATTCGCGGCGCGCGCGAGCACAACCTCAAGAACGTCGATGTCGAAATTCCCCGTGACACCCTGACGGTGCTGACGGGGCTTTCCGGCTCGGGCAAGTCCAGCCTCGCCTTCGACACCATCTATGCCGAGGGCCAGCGGCGCTATGTCGAAAGCCTGTCGGCCTATGCCCGCCAGTTCCTGGAGCTGATGCAGAAGCCGGACGTGGACCATATCGAGGGCCTGTCGCCGGCCATCTCGATCGAGCAAAAGACCACTTCCAGGAACCCACGCTCGACCGTGGGCACGGTGACGGAAATCTACGACTATCTGCGCCTGCTGTTCGCGCGGGTGGGCGTGCCTTACTCGCCGGCCACCGGTCTTCCTATCGAAAGCCAGACCGTCAGCCAGATGGCCGACCGCATCCTGGCGCTGCCCGAAGGCACGCGGCTCTACCTGCTGGCGCCCATCGTGCGCGGCAGGAAGGGCGAATACAGAAAGGAACTGGCTGAGCTGCAGAAAAAAGGCTTCCTGCGCGCCAAGGTAGACGGGAAATTCTACGACATCGGCGCCACCCCGGCGCTGGACAAGAAGCTCAAGCACGACATCGAGATCGTGGTCGACCGCATCGTGGTCAAGGGGGATCTGGGCAACCGCCTGCCTGATTCCATCGAGACCGCGCTGAACCTGGCCGACGGCCTTCTGGTCGTGGAATTCGCCGACGAAAAGGAAAAGGACGGCAGCGCAAGACAGATGCTGCTGTCGTCGAAATTCGCCTGCCCGGTCTCCGGCTTCACGATACCTGAGATCGAGCCGCGGCTGTTTTCCTTCAACAACCCGCACGGCGCCTGCCCGGAATGTGATGGCCTGGGGGTGCAGAACTACTTCGACGAAGCCCTGGTGGTGCCCGACGAGAGCCTGTCGCTGAAAAAGGGCGCCGTCGCGCCCTGGGCCAAGTCATCCTCGCCTTATTACCTGCAGACGCTGGAAGCGCTGGCGCGGCACTACAAGTTCAGCATGAATGATCCCTGGGAGGACCTGCCCAAAAAGGCGAAACAGGTGATCCTGCATGGCTCGGGCGAGGAGGTGATCAAGTTCACCTATGACGACGGCATGCGCCGCTATGACACCAAAAAGGAATTCGAAGGCGTCATTCCCAACATGGAACGGCGCTTCAGCGAAACCGACAGCGCCTGGATGCAGGAGGAACTTGAACGCTATCAGGCCGAGGCACCGTGCGAGGTCTGCCAGGGCTATCGCCTCAAGCCCGAAGCGCTGGCGGTGAAGATCGGCGCCATCCATATCGGCCAGGTCTGCGAAATGGCGATCCGCAATGCCGACGCCTGGTTCCAGGGCATCGACCAGAAGCTGTCGAAGCAGCAGAAGGAGATCGCCGCGCGCATCCTGAAGGAAATCCGCGCCCGCCTGAAATTCCTCAACAATGTCGGGCTGGACTACCTGACCCTGGCACGCGGCTCGGGCACCCTGTCGGGCGGCGAAAGCCAGCGCATCCGCCTGGCCTCGCAGATCGGCTCCGGCCTGACCGGCGTTCTCTATGTGCTGGACGAACCCTCGATCGGCCTGCACCAGCGCGACAATGGCAAGCTGCTGGAATCACTCAAGGGCCTGCGCGACATGGGCAACACCGTGCTGGTGGTCGAGCATGACGAGGATGCCATACGCCAGGCCGACCATGTGATCGACATGGGTCCGGGCGCGGGCGTTCACGGCGGCCACATCATTGCCGAAGGCACGCCGGACGACATCATGGCCAGCAAGAAAAGCCTGACCGGCAAATATCTCAAGGGCGAGGAATTCATCGCCGTACCGGAAAAGCGGCGCAAGGCCGTGCACAATCGCTGGCTGAAGATCGTGGGCGCGCGCGGCAACAACCTCAAGAACGTCACCGCCCAGATCCCGCTGGGCACGCTGACCTGCATCACCGGCGTGTCGGGCGGCGGCAAATCCACCCTCACCATCGAGACGCTCTACAAGGCGGCGGCGCGCAAGCTCACCCAGGCGCGCGAGCACCCCGCCTCCCATGACCGCATCGAGGGGCTGGAATTCCTCGACAAGGTGATCGACATCGACCAGAGCCCGATCGGGCGCACTCCGCGCTCCAATCCGGCCACCTATACCGGCGCCTTCACCCCCATTCGCGACTGGTTTGCCGAACTGCCCGAGTCCAAGGCGCGCGGCTATGCCCCCGGCCGCTTCAGCTTCAACGTCAAGGGCGGGCGCTGCGAAGCCTGCCAGGGCGACGGCGTCATCAAGATCGAGATGCATTTCCTGCCGGACGTTTACGTCCAATGCGATGTCTGCAAGGGCAAGCGCTACAACCGCGAAACGCTGGACGTGAAATTCCGCGACAGGTCGATCAGCGACGTGCTGGACATGACGGTGGAGGCCGGCGCCGAACTGTTCAAGGCGGTACCCTCCATCGCCGAGAAGCTCGAAACCCTCAAGCGCGTGGGGCTGGGCTACATCTCCGTCGGCCAGCAGGCCACCACCCTGTCGGGCGGCGAGGCCCAGCGCGTGAAGCTCAGCAAGGAACTGTCGCGCCGCGCCACCGGCCGCACGCTCTACATCCTGGACGAGCCGACCACGGGCCTGCACTTCCATGACGTAAAGAAGTTGCTGGAGGTGCTGCACGAGCTGGTCGACAACGGCAACACGGTGGTGGTGATCGAGCACAACCTTGAGGTCATCAAGACCGCCGACTGGATCGTCGATCTGGGGCCGGAAGGCGGCGACGGCGGCGGCGAGATCGTCGCCCAGGGCACGCCCGAGGATGTGGTGAAAGTGGCCCGCTCCTATACCGGCCAGTATCTGAAACAGCTGCTGAAGTCCCGCGCGCCGGCCAAAAAGCTCAAGGCGGCGGAATAACCCGCCGCATGTTCACGCCGGCTGTACGGCACTCTCGCCCTTCAGCGCCCGCCAGGCCGAAACACTGGCGCCGCAGAACAGCGCGATCAGCACCGGCGAGAACAGAAAGCCCAGCCCACTCATCAGCGGCAGCACCTGGCGCGCGCGCATCAGACCCGACAGCATCAGCATCTTGTCGCCCGCGGTGCTGACTACGGGCGCCGGGCCCGCCAGCAGCGTCTCCGCCACCGATGCCACCGCCAGCACCGGCACGAACACCGCCATCAGCACCGCCAGCAGGCGCCAGTAATTGCCCGCCGACAGCCCCCAGCTGCGACGCAGCGCCGGCGCCGTCTCGGCCACTGCCACCGCGGGCAACAGCATCAGGAAACGCGGCGCACCCGCCAGCAGCAGCCCATACAGCATCAGCATCAGCAGATAGCCGGCCTGGGCCTCGCCCACATGGCCGCCGATCATCAGCGCCAGCAGCGGATTGCTTACCAGGACCAGGGTCAGCATCAGCAGAATTCCAAGGCCCACCAGCCCGGCCAGGGCGCGGAACATGCGCCATTCCAGCGCGCCGAAGGAGAAGTGCACCACCGCCCCGCCCTGGCGCTGGCCCAGCGCCAGTTGCACCACCGAGACCAGCATCACCGCATAAAGCAGCAGCGCCGCCATCAGATAGCCCAGCATCATCAGGATGGACGGGCCCAGGCTGGCGGCATTGCCGGCGGCCAGCGCGTCGATCAGGTCATTGTAGTAGCGCTGGAAGGTGAAGAACCCCATGACCGTGGTCAGCAGCATCGGCACCCAGATCAGGCCGATCACCGCACCCAGATGGTGCATGGCAAAAAGATATGCATCGCGAATGATCACGATGACGGACAAGCGCGGCATCAGATGCCCTTAAAACTCATCGAACGGGCGCAGATCGTCGAACACCGGTGCCCTGGGGGCAGTAGCCTCGTGCCACAGGCCCAGGGCCCAGGCGGTTACGGCAGCGACCACGGGAGTGCGCGCCAGATCGGTCAACGGCCCCGTGACGACGGCCAGCTTGCGGCGCGGCACGAAGGCGGCCACGCCGATCGCGGCGGCGGCCAGAATGCCGGCGCCCAGCGCCAGCCTTGCGTAATTGGTACCCTTGCCGGTATCGGCCATCTTCTTCATTCCTTTTGATGGACTATAGGCGCCGCGCCTGCTTCCTGTCATCCGCAACTGCTGTTTCCTCAAGGCATTTTTGCCGCGCGTCATCTCCTGGACACGCTTTGACCGCCGTTATCGAGCCGGCGATGAAAAGGATTAAACCGCAACAATATTAAGGTGTTCCAAACTAGGAATTTTGTCCGGATCGCGCCTGCCGCCTCGACCTGCTAGAGCCCTCGCCATGAACAAAAAGCTTCACGTTATCGGCGGCGGGCTGGCGGGCTCGGAAGCGGCCTGGCAGGCGGCCGAAGCCGGCGCCGATGTCGTGCTGCACGAGATGCGGCCCACCCGCGCCACCTTCGCCCACCAGACCGATTCGCTGGCAGAACTGGTCTGCTCCAACTCCTTCCGCTCCGACGACGCGCTGAACAATGCGGTCGGCCTGCTGCACGAGGAAATGCGCCGCGCCGGCTCGCTGGTGATGCGCACGGCCGACGCCCACAAGCTGCCCGCGGGCGGCGCGCTGGCGGTGGACCGGCATGGCTTTTCCGCCGCCGTCACCCAGGCGATCGAGACCCACCCGCGCATTACCGTCGCACGCAAAGCGGTGGAAACATTGCCTCCGCCCGAATGGGGCCGCACCATCATCGCCACCGGCCCGCTGACCTCGCCCGCACTGGCGGCCTCGATCGCCGAGGCTACCGGCGAGGAGCACCTGGCCTTCTTCGACGCCATAGCGCCCATCGTGCACCGGGAATCGATCGACTTTTCCATCGCCTGGTTCCAGTCGCGTTACGACAAGCAGGGGCCAGGGGGCGGCGATGCCGACTATATCAACCTGCCGCTGGACGAAGCGCAGTACCAAGCCTTCGTCGCCGCCCTGCTGGCGGGCGAAAAGACCGATTTCAAGGAGTGGGAAAAATCCACGCCCTACTTCGAGGCGTGCCTTCCCATCGAGGTGATGGCCGCCCGCGGGCTGGACACGCTGCGCTTCGGGCCGATGAAGCCGGTGGGCCTGGCCGATCCGCGCACCGGCACGCGGCCTCATGCGGTGGTGCAATTGCGCCAGGACAATGCGCTGGGCACGCTGTGGAACATGGTGGGCTTCCAGACCAAGCTGCGGCACGGCGAGCAGGTGCGCATCTTCCGCACCATTCCCGGGCTGGCCGATGCACAATTCGCGCGGCTGGGCGGGCTTCACCGCAACACATTCATTAATTCGCCGCGCCTGCTGGACGGGCAACTGCGTCTCAAATCGCATCCCCATCTGTCCTTCGCCGGTCAGGTGACGGGCGTCGAAGGCTATGTCGAAAGCGCGGCCATCGGCCTTCTGGCGGGCCGCTTCGCGGCGTGCGAGCTGGCGGAACAAAGCGCCCTGCCGCCGCCGCCCACCACCGCCTTCGGGGCGCTTCTGGCCCATATCACGGGGGGCGCCGATGTGGCGACCTTCCAGCCCATGAACGTCAATTTCGGCCTGTTCCCCGAGCTGCCGAAATCGGCCCGCATCCGGGGCCGGGACCGCAAGCAGGCGCTGGCGCGGCGCGCGCTGGACGATGTTGACACCTGGCTGGCCAATCGCCCGGCAAACCGCAACGCCGCCGAATAAGGCAAGGCAAACCACACCGGGGGGACTGGCGAAACCCGCCCCCAATCCATACGTTTGGAAGGAAGCAAGCGTATGGACACCAGCATGGACATCCCCCTGGAGCTCTCCTTCCACAACATCGAACCCTCCGACGCGCTGAAAGAGGCGGCGCGGGGCCACGTCGCCCGGTTGGAGCAGTATCACGACCACATAATCGGCTGCCGCGTGGTGATCGAACTGCCGCACAAAAGCCAGAAGGCCAGCGGCAACCAGCCCGATGTGCACATCGTGATCCGCGTGCCGGGCAAGGAGATCGTGGTCAGCCGCGGCCTTAACCACAACGGCCACAAGAAGGCCGACAACGACGCCTATGCCGTACTGGATGAAGCCTTCACCACCGCCCAGCAGCAGCTGAAGGATTGGCGCCGCGTGGCCCATGGGGATGTGAAATACAAGAGCGGCGAACCCCGCGGCGCTGCCGGCGACAGCGGCCTTGAAAGCTAGGTTGTATCGACATTCATTGCACACTTCCTCTCCCCTTGAGGGGTCCGAAGGACGGGCGTGCGGCCAAGCGCGCCCAGTGGAGGAAGAAAAATCATTGGGTTAGCGGAGCGATAGCGACGCTCAACCCATTGATTTTTCAGGTGAGGGGTGCGTTGGGATGTGCCCCCTCAAGGGGAGAGGGAAACCGGATTTCTCGAATGTCGATTGGTCCTAGAGCCGCCGCTTCATCGCGGCGCTGAGCAGAGCCATTTGCCGTCGATGTATCGACACGTCGCGCGGCTTTTCCAGATTGCGCAGATAGACCGGCACCAGCGCCGCCGGCAGGATGGCGGCAAGCGCCGCGCCGGGCCTCGGCCCGCGCCGCGCTGCCAGGAAATGATCGCGCGCGCGCAACGCCACCTGACGCACCACCGCGGTCCGGCGCGCTTCGCCCCGCTCCAGGTGAAAGAATTCCTCCGGCGTCACACTGATCGCCCCCAGAAGATCCAGTGGCAGGTAAAGCTTGTGTCTTCCATTGTGAAAAGCCAGCGAACGCAGGATGCCGGTCAGGCCATAAGCCAGCCCCGCCTCCTTTACCCGCGCCGGATCGCCGCCCAGGATGGTGGCGGCAATGCGCATCAGGGCGCCGCTGGTCGCATCGAGATAATTCTCCAGCGCGCCGAAGTCGGCGAAACGGTCGGCGGATGAATCGAAGGCGCGCGCGGCGATGATCGCTTCAAGGTCGCCCAGCTGCACCGCAGATGCCTTCAGCAGCGCTTCCAGCCCGAAGGCCACGTCATGGTTGCGTGGGCGCCCCCTTGCGGCACCTTCCGCCGTCTCGCGCCACCATTCCAGCCGGATCGCCCCCAGCATCGGCTCGCGCACGCTTTGCGCGACGCGCGCCACCTCGGCGTTGAAGGCATAAAGCGCCGTCAGATGCGGACGCAGGGGCGCCGGCGCGAACAGGGTGGCGAAATAGCGGTCGGGATCGGCCGAACGCAACGCGCCCGCAAGCCTGTTGGCCAAGGCGTTATCGAGGGCCGCGTCCGCCGGCAAGTCAGATGATCAGCCTGCGCGGGCGCGCCGCGTTCAGCCAGCCAATCACGATCAACCGTGTGACCATCACCGCGGTGAAGAAGCTGGTGATGATGCCCACGCCCAGCGCCACGGCGAAGCCCTTGACCGGACCGGTGCCAAGCTCGAACAGGATCAGCGAGGCGATCAGGTGGGTCATGTTGGCGTCGATGATGGTGGCCATGGCGCGGCGGAAACCCTGGTCTATCGAGGCCAGCATGGAGCGGCCATTGCGCTGCTCTTCGCGGATGCGCTCATAGATCAGCACATTGGCGTCCACCGCCATGCCCATGGTCAGGACGATGCCGGCGATGCCGGGCAGCGTCAGGGTGGCGCCGAACAGGGTCAGGACTGCAAGCAGAAGCACCACGTTCAGCGTCAGCGCGACGTTGGCGAACAGGCCGAACAGGCCATAGCGCAGGAACATGAACAGCGCCACCAGCACCAGGCCCGCAATCGCCGAATAGCGTCCGGCCTTGACCGAGTCGGCGCCCAGTTCGGCACCCACGGTGCGCTCTTCCAGGATCTTCAGCGGCGCGGGAAGCGCGCCGGCGCGCAGCAGGATGCCCATGTTGTTGGCGCTCTGCACGGAGAAGTTGCCGGTGATCTGGCCGGTGCCGCCCAGGATCGGGCTGATGATCACCGGCGCGGTGACGACCTGATTGTCCAGCACGATGGCAAAGCGGTGGCCGACATTCTCCTTGGTCACATCGGCGAACTGGCGCGCACCCACGCTGTCGAAGCGGAAGGTCACCACCGGCTGGCCGGTCTGGGAATCGAAGCCCTGGCCGGCATCGGTCAGCCGGTCGCCCGACACCAGCACGCGGCGGCGCACCACCACCTTCTGCACCGGGGTACCCTTGGCCGCATTCTCGTCCATCATCGGCAGGATCTCGTCGCCGATGGGCGCCACGGTGGCGTTGGGATTGGCCTGCTCGTCCACCAGCCGGAAGGTCATCTTGGCGGTCTTGCCCAGGATGGCCTTGAGCTGGGTGGGGTCCTGAAGGCCCGGCACTTCGACCAGGATGCGGTCATCGCCGGAGCGGGTGATGTTGGGCTCGCGCGTGCCCAACTCGTCGATGCGACGGCGCACCACCTCGATCGACTGGTCCAGCACCTGCTGGCGGGTCAGCGTCTTGTAGGCGTCGGTCATGTGCAGGCTGATCACGCCGTTGCCCGGTTCGGCCACGTCGTACTGCTTGCCGCCGACCGCCAGCACCGAACTTCCCACCGTGGGGTTGAGGTCGGTGACCAGCGTGCGGGCCTGGTTCATCTGCGCCGGGTCGGTGATGCGCACCGTCACCGTGTCGCCCCTGGTGTTCAGGTCGGTGAAGCTGATGTGGGCCTTGCGCAGGGCGGCGCGGATGTCGCCCACCATCGCCTCGGTCTTGTCGCGCTGCACCTGTTCCAGATCGACCTGCAGCAGCAGATAGGACCCGCCCTGCAGGTCCAGGCCCAGATTGACGGTCCCCGACGGCAGCCAGTGCGGTATCCTTGCGCGCACATTGTCGGGCAGCGCATTGGGCAGCGCGATCAGGATGCCCGCCAGCACGATCAGCGCGGTCAGGATGCGCGTCCAGTTGGATATCTGCAGCACGGTAGGCTATTCCTTGTCGGCCGGCTGGCCCTTGGCGCGCACATCGGAAATGGTGGTCTTCAGCACCCGGACCTGAACATTTTCGGCGATCTCGACCATGATCTCGGGATCGTCATTGGGCGTGGCCTTGACGATCTTTCCCAGGATACCGCCCGAAGTCACCACCGTGTCGCCGCGGCGCAGATTCTCGATCATGTTGCGCAGCTGCTTCTGCTTCTGGCTTTGCGGGCGCCAGAGAAGAAAGTAGAAGATCGCGATCATCGGCAGCGCCAGAGTCAGCGTCTGGAACAGAGGATCATTCAGATTCATAGTGCGGTTCTTTCGGTGGCGCGGGCGGACTATAGCGAGGCAGCCCTCCTTTGCAACCGTAACACATACAAGGGGTCGGGATGCCAAAGGACAACAAAATCAGCGACTTGGAAGACCCGGCGGCGCTTGAGCGCATCGCCGCGGCGCTGGAGCGGCTGGCCCCCCCGCCGGTGACTCAGAAACTGCCCGCCGGCAGCGCCTTTGTGTGGGAGCCCCTGCAGGGCGGCCTCGTCGCCGTGCCGCATGTCGCCCATGTGGACCTCAGCCTGCTGAAGGGCATCGAGGCCCAGCGCGAGACGCTGCTGGCCAATACGAGCCACTTCGCCGGCGGCCTTCCCGCCAACAACGCGCTTCTGTGGGGCGCGCGCGGCATGGGCAAGTCCAGCCTGGTCAAGGCGGTGCATGAAGAGGTCAATCGCGGCCGCAAGGCTGCGGAGCACCTGGTCCTGATCGAAATCCACCGCGAGGACATCGACACGCTGCCGCTGCTGCTGCGCATCCTGCGCGCCGAAACGCGGCGCGTGCTGCTCTATTGCGACGATCTTTCCTTCGACAAGGACGATACCAGCTACAAGTCGCTCAAGGCGGCGCTGGAAGGCGGCATCGAAGGGCGCCCGGCCAATGTACTGTTCTACGCCACCTCAAACCGCCGCCACCTGATGCCGCGCGATCTCGTCGACAACGAACGCGGCACCGCCATCAATCCCGGCGAGGCGGTGGAGGAGAAAGTCTCGCTCTCGGATCGCTTCGGCCTGTGGCTGGGCTTCCATCACTGCGGCCAGGACGAATATCTGGCGATGATCGACGGCTATGTCGCCTTCCACGGCTTGAAGATCGAGGCGGACGAACTGCGCAAGCGGGCGCTGGCCTGGGCGATGGGCCGCGGCGGGCGGTCAGGCCGGGTGGCCTGGCAGTTTATTCAAGACCTGGCAGGAGAGCTGGGCCAAACGCTGGATTAGGACCGCGCCTGGGTCGTCATCAGGTACGCGCGCGGATTCACGGGCGTCGTGTTGGAGCGGATTTCAAAGTGCAGCTGCGGCCGGGTGACGTCGCCGGTCTGGCCGGCATAGCCGATCACCTGGCCCTTGGCCACGAAGTCACCGCGCTGGACCACAAGCCGGTCGGCGTGGGCGTAAGCGGTGGTATAGCCGCCGGAGTGCTTGATCAGCACCAGATTGCCATAGCCCTTCAGCTCGTCCCCGGCATAGGTGATCGTGCCGCTGGCCGAGGCGCGGATGGGCGCATCCATCGCCGTGGCGATATTGATGCCGTCATTGCGGGCGCCGCTGGCGGTCGAGCCGAAATCCTCGATCACCGGGCCGGTAACGGGCCAGGCAAAGGCCACGGTCGATGGCGGATAGGTGTCGGGCGTGGCGGCGGGCCGGGGGATGGGCTGCAGGCTGGCCTGGCGCACCACCGGATTGGGCCGGGGCGTGGGGATCGGCGTCAGGGCTTCCCGGTAGACATAGGTTCGCGCGCCGGTCCTGGCGGCGCTGGCCGTCCGCGTGGCCTGCTGCACCGGCCGGTGATAGGCCACGCGCGGGGCGCGGTCGTTCACATCCCAGTTGAACACGGTTTCGGGCGAGGACGGCATGCAGCCGGCAACCAGGGGCGATGCCAGGATCGCCAGCAGGGCAAAAGCAGCCTTGCGGAATGAAGCCATCGAACGATGCCTTTTCGGTGTCTCGAAACGGATCATCTTCGCCAAGAGTAAAAAGCGGATTAACCGTTTGCGCCCCGACATGCTGCCCAAAGGTTCCCGCGCTCTGCCCCGGCTCAGCTATCGCCAAGCGCCGCCTTCATTTTTTCCATTACTGCCATTTCGGTCAGGTTCAGGTGCAGGGGCGTCACCGAAATTTTCCCGGCATGGATCGCCCCCAGATCGCTGTCCTCGGCCGGCGCGCCTTTGCGGCGGCGAAGCCCGATCCAGTAATAGGCGCGCTGGCGCACATCGGTGCGCTGGATGATCTCGGTGGATTGCAGGTCATAGGTTCCCTGGGGAACCGCGGCGACACCCCGGACCTCACCGGCCGCGCAGCCCGGGAAATTCACGTTCAGCAGCACGCCCTCGGGCCAGCCGGCCTCGACCAGCCGCCGCACCAGATCGGGACCATGAGTTTCGCCCGCCGACCAGTCGATGTTGCGGCGGTCTTCCTCGTCATAGGCCTGCGACAGGGCAATGGATGGAATGCCCAGCGCGCAACCTTCCATGGCGCCCGCGATCGTGCCGGAATAGGTAACGTCGTCGCCGACATTTGAACCCCAGTTCACGCCTGACAGGATCAGGCCGGGCGTGTGGTCCTTCAGAAGATGCAGACAGCCCATCATCACACAGTCGGTGGGCGTGCCGCTGACGGCATAATGGCGCTCGTCGACCTGGCGCAGCCGCAACGGCGCGGCCAGCGTCAGCGAGTGCGAGGCGCCGGACTGTTCATTCTCGGGCGCCACCACCCACACATCATCTGACAGGCTGCGGGCGATCGTTTCGGCCACCACCAGTCCCGGTGAGTGGATGCCGTCGTCATTGGTGACAAGGATGCGCAAGGGTTTCGACATCAGGCTTTTGCTATCACCTTCTTGCCGCCCATGTACGACACCAGCGCGTCAGGCACGGCGACGCTGCCATCGGGCTGCTGATAATTCTCCAGAATGGCGACCAGGGTGCGGCCCACCGCCAGGCCCGAGCCGTTCAGCGTATGCACCGGGCCTTTCACCTTGCCCTCGGCGTTGCGATAGCGGGTGTTCATGCGCCGCGCCTGGAAGGGCCCGCAATTGGAGCAGGAGGAAATCTCGCGATAGGCCCCCTGCCCCGGCAGCCACACTTCGATGTCATAGGTCTTCTGCGCCGAGAACCCCATGTCGCCGGTGCACAGCGTGACAACACGATGCGCCAGATCGAGCTTCTTCAGGATCGCCTGCGCCGCGTCGGTCATGCGCTCATGTTCGGCGGCCGACTGTTCCGGCGCGGTGATGGAGACGAGCTCGACCTTGCTGAACTGGTGCATGCGGATCATGCCGCGCGTGTCCTTGCCCGCGGCCCCCGCCTCGGCGCGGAAGCAGGGCGTATGGGCGGTGAAGCGCAGCGGCAGATCGGCTTCGTTCAGGATTTCGTCGGCGACATAATTGGTCAGCGGCACTTCGGCGGTGGGGACTAACCAAAACCTTGTCGGGTCATCTTTAATTTTTCCAACCGTGAAATCTTTTATTTCGTCGAGCGGCACCTGCTTTGCGATGCCTTTAATATTTGCTAGCGCGGCTTCCATATCTTTTTTGAAGTTTGCGCGCAGATCGGGTTCTTGGTACGCCGCAAATTGGTCGTTATAAAATTTTGGTAACTGGCCAGTTCCGAACATCGCGCTATCACGCACCAGTACCGGCGGATTGACCTCGGTGTAACCGAAAGTGCCGGTGTGGATGTCGAGCATGAAATTGGCCAGCGCCCGCTCCAGCCGCGCCAGGTCGGCTTTCAGATACACAAACCGCGCGCCCGACACCTTGGCGGCACGTTCGAAATCCATCTGGCCCAGCGCCTCGCCGATCTCGAAATGCTGTCTGGGCGCATTGATGCCCGGCGGCGTGCCGAACGCGCGCTCAGGCACCGGCACATTGGCACCCTCGTCCGCGCCGTCCGGCACATCCTCGGCGGGGATGTTGGGGATCACCGCCAGCTCCCGCTTCAATTCCTCTTCCAGCCGCCGCTGCTCGGCCTCGCCCTGCTGGATGGCGTCCTTCAGCCCCGTCACCTCGGCCATCAGGGCCTGGGCGCCCGCCTCGTCCTTTTTCGCCTTGGCCTGGCCGATCAGCTTGGAAGCCTCGTTGCGGCGGGCCTGCCTGGCCTGAAGCTCCACCAACAGGTCGCGCAGCGCCTGGTCCTTGTCGCGAACGGCCTCCACGGTGGCGGCCGCATCGGCCAGCCCCCGCCGCGCCAGCCCCCGGATAAAGCCTTCTGAATCCTCGCGGATCAGCCGAATATCGTGCATGCCACAAATCTCCCGGGCCGGGTCATGCCATGGCTGCCCATTCCGGTCAAAGCGGGCCGCCCGGCCCCACATCCCTAACCGATCCCTAACAAAGTACCCCGAAATTGCCGGGCTTCGGGAAACCGGGCCGCAACCGTTCCGTGCGTAAGCTGTCCCGGCATGGGGGGAATGCCGGTGTATCGCCGCACGAAACTGCTGCCGACCTGGTTGAGACACGCGCTGGACGTGCTGGACGCCCGGCTGGCGCCCTTGGGCCGGCTGGGCGCGACCGCCGTCCTGACCGCGATGACCGTGGTGATAGGCACCTGCCTGCATTTTCTGGTCCGCACCATCGAAGGCCTGCCGGTGCAATTCGGCTCCATGCTCAACCTGAGCATCGAACTGGTCGTGGTCGCCGGCCCGATCATACTTTACGCCCGCGACGTGATCGCCGAACTCAAGGCCTCGCGCGCCCAGTTGCGCGACATGTCGCGCCGCCTGGCGATCTCGGTCGAGCAGGCCGAGAACGCCAACCGCGCCAAATCCGCCTTCCTGGCCAATATGAGCCATGAGCTTCGCACGCCGCTGAACGCCATCATGGGCTTTTCCGAAGTGATGAAGGACGAGCATCTGGGCCCGGTGCACAATCCGCGCTACCTGTCCTATGCCGCCGACATCCATGCCAGCGGGCGCTACCTTCTGGGCATCATCAACGACATACTGGACCTGTCCAAGATCGAGGCCGGCAAGATGTCGCTGGATTCGGCCGAGGAGTTCACCCTGCGCCACACGCTGTCCGCCTCGCTGGGCATGGTGGCGCCCCTGGGCGAGAAATTCGGCGTCATGGTTATCAGCGACCTGCCGGACGAAGATGTGCGCCTTCTGGCGGTGGAACGCATGGTCCGCCAGATCCTGATCAACCTGGTGGGCAACGCCATCAAGTTCACCAACAGCGGCGGCTGCGTCTATGTCGACGGCGCGCTGACGGCCGCCGGCGGCTATTGCGTCAGCGTGCGCGACACCGGCGTGGGCATGAGCGCGGACGAAATCGCCACGGCGCTGCAGCCTTTCGGCCAGATCGAGAACCATATGACCAACAAGCACAACGGCACGGGGCTGGGGCTGCCACTGGCCAAGGCGATGATGGAACTGCACGGCGGCACGCTGGCGATTTCCTCCGTCCCCAATGCCGGCACCACCGTGGACCTGATCTTCCCGCCCGCGCGCATCTGCGTGGGCCGTGCCGTCGCCGCGGCCTAGTTCTCGGTGGTGGTGACGCCGGTGCCGGGTTCTTCGGCACCGCGCGCGGCATCTGCCCGGGCGCGGTCGCGCTCGATCATCTTCACGCTGAAGATCGAAATCTCGTAGAGCAGCACCAGCGGCACCGCCAGCGACAGCATGGAAATCGCGTCCGGCGGGGTGAAGATGGCCGCCACCGCGAACAGGCCGACAATGGCGAAGCGGCGCATGCTCCGAAGGCCCTGGGACGTAACGATGCCCACCTTGCCCAGCAGCGACAGCAGCACCGGGAGCTGGAAGGTCAGGCCGAAGGCGATGATCAGCGCCATCACCATGTCGAGATAGTCGCTGACCTTGGCTTCCAGCTCGATGCCCATGGTGGTGGCCGTGGCCGCCGTCTGGTAGGCGCCGAAGAAGCCGATCAGATTGGGCAGCATCAAGTAATAGACGAAGGCCGCGCCCATCACGAACAGCACCGGCGTCCACAACAGGAACGGCAGGAAGGCGCGCTTCTCGTGCTTGTAGAGGCCGGGCGCCACGAACATCCAGATCTGCGACGCGATCACCGGAAAGCCCAGGCACAGCCCGCCGAACGCGCCGATCTTGATCTGGGTGTAGAAATATTCCGGCAGCGCCGTATAGATCAGATGGTTGGTGGTGGCGTGCAGCGGCCGCGCCAGGAAGTTGAAGATCGGTGTGGAGAAAGCAAAGCAGATCGCAAAGCAGACCGCAAAACCCGCCAGCGCAAAGATCAGCCGCTTGCGCAGCTCCAGCAGGTGCTCCATCAGCGGCGCCCTGGTCGCCTCCAGGGCGGCTTCGTCTTCGGGGGTTGGTTCGGTCACGGCACGGCTGTCTTCAGGCTGGCATCATGGCGCCGGTGCGCCGGACGCGGTGTGCGCCGCTGCGGCTTCGGGCGCATTGCCTGAAGAACTGTCCGTCACTTCAAATTCCCCCGCGCGCGGTTCGCTTGTGCCTTCCACGGGCGCAGGCTCGGCGGCTGCCATCTGGGCCGGCCGCTCGATCTCGACCTGCACCTCGTTCATCGCCTGGCTGATTCCGGAAACGGGATTGTTCTTCTTGAGCTCGTCGATTTCCTTGCGCAACTCGTCCAGTTCGGCCTGGCGCGCCATCTCGTCGAAGCTCTTGCGGAATTCGTTGGCCATGGCGCGGGCCTTGCCTGCCCAGCGGCCCATCATGTTCATCAGGCGCGGCAGATCCTTCGGACCGACGACAACGAGGGCCACGACAAGCAGGAGAATAATATGCTGCCAGCTGAAAAGGTCGAACATGACATGCGCCTGACGACGACGGCGATCAGACCGCTGTCTTGTCCTTTTCCTTGGCCTCGGCGTTGATCACCTTGGGATCTTCCTTGTCGTGCTCCGACAGCCCCTTCTTGAAGCTGTTGATGCCCTTGCCGAAGTCTCCCATCAGGTCGGAGACCTTGCCGCGGCCGCCGAACAGGACCAGCGCAACGCCGGCCAAAAGCAACCAGTGAATCCAGCTCATACTGCCCATGGGTTACTCCTAAACCTTTGAAAAGCGGAACCTATTGCCGCGTATCCAGCCCCGGCCCCGCGGGTTCTTGGCCCCTTTAAAGCCGTTTGGGGGGTGGGGCGCAAGTGGAGACGGCCAACGTGGTTTTCTGCCGCGCCGCAGCAAACAGGACGGCCGTCACACGCCCAATGCCCGCACTGCCTGGACGGCCCTTTGTACATTGTCATCCAGCGGCATGAATTCCAGTCCGATCGGGTCCTTGAAGCCCGCCCTGCGCACCGCGGCGATCAGGTTGGCATGATTGACCTCGCCGGTGCCGGGTTCATGGCGGCCCGGAACGTCGCCGATCTGCACATGGGCGGCCAGGTCGGCACTGGCGGTGAACTTCTCGATCAGGTCCCCGTCCTCCAGCTGCATGTGATAGAAGTCCCACAGCAGCTTCACGCGCGGCGAATTCACGCTGCGCACCAGCGAGACCGCCGGCACCGAGCCATTGAGGAAATGGCCGATATGATTGACCCGGTTGAACGGCTCGACCAGGGCGGTGATCCCGGCCCCCTCCAGCAGCGGCGCGATGCGCATCAGCCCGGTGACATAGCCGGCCAGCATGGCCTCGCGGCTCATGCCCTCCACATTGTCGTGTCCGGTCAAAGTGAATTTGGCGCAGCCCAGCGTACGGCAGTCGGCGATGACCTGGCGGATCATCGCCACCAGCGCGCCATGCTGGGCGGGATCGCCGAATTTCGGGGCGACCGGCGCATATTGGGTAATGGAAAGTCCGTTGGCATCGGCCAGCTTGCGGATCGCGGCGGCATCCATGCCCTCCCCGCGGTCGGCCTTCCAGAACTCGATCACGGTGAACCCCGCCTGCCGCGCCAATGAAAAGCGCTGCGTAAAGGGCTTGTCGCGGAACCAGGTGTCGAGATTGACGGCATAGCCGGACAGATCGCCGCCTTGCGCCTTCGCGGGCGTGGCCGCCGCCAGCCCCGCGAGCGCTGCCGCGGTCAATGCGCTGCGCCGGTTCACTGCGTCCATCGCGTTCCACCCTTCTGCAATTTCGGTCATCGTAACAAAATCGCAATCCGCCGTCTGCCATGACGGTGCTAGTTTGCGCGCGGGAGGACATCACCATGCTGCGCTTGCATAATCTTGCGATCGTATTCACGACGCTGGCCTTCACCGCGCTGACCTTCGCACCACCGGCCTCGGCGGCCATGCTGTCTGGCGCCAGACTGGCCGATGCACTCAAGGGGGGCGGCTATGTGCTGGTGATGCGCCATGCCAGCTCACCCACCACGCCGCCCGCATCGCCGGATCCCGGAAACATGGCGCATGAGCGCCAGCTTGACGACAGGGGCAAGGCTGCCGCGCGCGCCATGGGCGATGCGCTGCACGCCATGAGGATCACGATTGGCAAAATCTATTCCAGCCCCACCTTCCGCGCCCGCCAGACCGTGGCGCTGCTGGAGGTCGGCAAGCCCGAAGCGGTGCCCGATCTGGGCGATGGCGGCCACAGCATGGCCCGCATCCAGAAAAAGGGGCCCGCCGACTGGCTGCGCGCTCATGCCGCCGAGGCCCCGGCGCCCGGCCATGACACGCTGATCGTCACGCATATGCCCAATATCGTCGCCGCCTTCCCGACCGATGCCCCGGGCATGGGCGACGGCGAGGCGCTGGTATTCCATCCTGACGGCAAGGGTGGCGCTACATTGATGGCACGTGTGCCGATCAGCGAATGGCCGGCGCTGGCCCGCTGAGCCGACCGCTCCTTACCCGATAAGTATCTCGCCCTTCTTGCCCAGCGCATCGGCCAGCACACCCAGGCGCTTTTGCACCGGCTCCCCCGCCACCGCCTCGCGGTGGGCGGGCACTTCCAGGATCACCTTGGACGGGGTCTGGCGCAGGCGGTAATGCGCCAGCTCGCCGGCCGCGCTCGCCGACAGTGAAAAGACGAACCGCCAGGTCAGCCCCAGGATCAGGGCCCGCCTTTCGTCGTCCTCGTCCAGCAGGGTGTCCAGGGCCAGCCCCTGCGGGAAATCCTCGTCGCCTGAATGGCGATAGAAGACCGACGCGGCCACCAGCGCCCGCTCCCGATGGCTGGCCCCGGCGAATGGCGCGGTCAGCACCTGGCCGAAAGCGCCGGTGGCCCGGTCGTCGGGATGGCGGCGCCAGCCGATGTCCGAGAAATAGGCCGAGGCCTGGCGCAGCCGCGCCGCATCCGCGCCCTCGCCGTCGAACAGTGGCCCGGTCCAGGCAAGCATTTCGTCGGCATGGGAAGGCACGCGGGCAAGGCGCGCATTGGCGGCGCGGGCGAATTCCAACAGCGGATCCTTGATGCGCTCGTCCGGCGGCAGGCGCCCGAACAGGATGCCCTCGCGCAGGCCAAAGGCGCTGATAACCACGTCCTTGATGTCGCTCTGCTCCAACAACCGCTCCAGCACCACCGCGCCATAAGGCAGGCTTTCGGCGCGGCGCTTGGAGACCACCTTGATCTTGCGCACGCTGTCCCTGGAAAGGCCCGCCAGCACGCGGCACAGCCTGAGCGCCCGGCTGCGCGGGATCGTGTATTGCTGCAGCACATGGAGGGGATAGTGATGCTCTTCCATGTCCACGCGCGCCAGGCTGCGCCACACCCCGCCCACCGCATAAAGCGCCGGTGCCGACAGCTTGGGCAGGTTCTTCAAACCCTTGTCGACAATGTCGCGCGCCTTGTCGGGATCGCCTTTGGACTGGTCCATCAGCCTGAGCGGCCCGATCGGCAGGGTAAAGGCCACGCCCGTCCGCCCGCCCTTGACCGACACCATGTCCAGGCTGCCGCCGCCCAGGTCGGCGGCGATGCCGTCGGCATCGGGGATGCCTGCCAGCACGCCCTCGGCGGCGATGCGCGCCTCGTCCTCGCCCGCCAGGATGCGGATCGGCCCGCCCCAGGCCGCCTCCGCCCGGCGGATGAACTCCGCCCCATTGACCGCATCGCGCGCCGCCGCCGTGGCCACCGCCTCGCGCAGATCGGCCTTCAGCCCGTCGGCGATCAGGCGGAAGCGGGCCAGCGCCTCAAGCGCCAGTGCGCAGCCATCAGAATGCAGCCGGCCGGTCGTGACCATGTCACGGCCGATGGCACAGATGGACTTTTCGTTCTGCAGGGTCGCGGCGGCGCGGCTGGTGGACTCATAGACCACCAGACGCACGGAGTTGGAGCCGATATCGACGATGGCGACCGGCCCGCGCACCTTGCCGGCGCGGGGCGAAGCGGCGCCGCGAAGCTCAGAGAGGCCGGACATGTCTCAGGACCGCCGCTTGGCCGCGTCCGGGTTCTGCATCTTGAGCGCGCGTCCGCGGCCCGAAAGCGACGGATTGGTCATGAAATACATGTGCGCGGAAAAGGCATCGCCGTCCTCGGCATGGGAATCACGGACATAGCGCCCGTCCCCCTGCATATACCAGCTTTGGGCCTGATCCTTCAGTTGGGCGACCATGATCTGGTCAAGGACCTGTTGATGGACGGTGGGGTTGTCGATGGGAACCAGGGTTTCCACCCGCCGGTCCAGGTTGCGCGGCATCCAGTCGGCCGAGGAAATATAGACCTTGGAATCCTTGTGGGGCAGGCCGTGGCCATTGCCGAAGCAGACGATGCGGCCATGTTCCAGGAACCGGCCGACGATGGATTTGACCCGGATATTCTCCGACAGGCCCGGCACACCCGGACGCAGGCAGCAAATGCCGCGCACGATAAGCTCGACCTTCACCCCCGCCTGGCTGGCGCGGTAAAGCCCGTCGATCATCGCCGGATCGACCAGCGAGTTCAGCTTGGCCCAGATTGCCGCGGGCCGGCCGGCACGGGCATGCATGATCTCCTGCTGGATCGCCTCCACCAACCGTCCGCGCAGGGTGAAAGGCGACATGGCGAGCTTCTCCAGTGCCACGGGTTCGGCATAGCCGGTGATGAAGTTGAAGACCTGGGCGGCATCGCGGCCCATCGCCGGATCGGCCGAGAACAGCGACAGGTCGGTGTAGATCTTGGCGGTGTTGGGATGATAGTTGCCCGTGCCGAAATGGACATAGGTGTGCAACTGGCCCTGCTCGCGGCGCACCACCAGGCTGATCTTGGCGTGGGTCTTGAGCGTGACGAAGCCATAGACCACCTGCACGCCGGCCCGTTCCAAGTCGCGCGCCCATTTGATGTTGGCCGCCTCATCGAAGCGCGCCTTCAGCTCCACCAGCGCGGTAACGGACTTGCCGGATTCCGCTGCCTCGATCAGGGCGGCAACGATGGGGCTGTCGGATGAGGTCCGATAGAGCGTCTGCTTGATCGCCACCACATCGGGATCGGCGGCGGCCTGGCGCAGGAACTGCACCACCGTGTCGAAGCTTTCGAAGGGGTGGTGGACGATCAGGTCCTTTTCGCGGATGGCGGCAAACGCATCACCGCCATGGTCGCGGACGCGCTCGGGAAAGCGCGGCAAATAGGGCTTGAACAGAAGGTCGGGACGTTCGGCCAGGATCAGTTTCGACAGGTCCGACAGGCCCATCAGATTTTCGATGATGACGATTTCCGAATCGTCGAGGTCCAGATGCTCGGCGATGAACTGGCGCAGCGTCCCGGGCATCGACTTGCTGCATTTCATGTGGATCACGCTGCCCCGCCGGCGCCGCTTCAGCAGCGTCTCGAACAGCAGCACCAGGTCTTCGGCCTCCTCCTCCACTTCCACGTCGCTGTCGCGCAGCAGGCGGAACATGCCCCAGCCCAGCACGCTGTGGCTGGGAAACAGGCGGTCGAAATAAAGCGCGATCACATGCTCCAGCGGGATGAAGCGCACGCGCCTGGCGGTATCGGGCAGGCGGATGAAGCGGCGCAGCTGCGGCGGCACCGGAATCAGGGCCGAGAATTCCTTGCCATCGCGGCTGTTCTTCAACTGCACCGCGATGGTGAAGCCCAGATTGGGGATGAAGGGGAAGGGATGGGCCGGATCGATGGCCAGCGGCGTCAGCACCGGAAATATCTGGTCGCGGAACTGGGCGTCCAGCCAGTCGCGGTCGCTGCCTTCCAGCTCCGCGCCGGTGATCACGCTGATGCCTTCTTCGCGCAGCTCGCCGTGAAGCTCCGTCCAGATCTTCTGCTGGTCGCCGATCAGCGCGCGCGCGGCCTCGTCCACCTTCTCGATCTGCTGGGCGGGGGTCATGCCGTCGGCGCTGGGCGTGGCCACGCCCTCGCGCACCATGCCCATCAGGCCGGCCACGCGCACCATGTAGAATTCGTCCAGGTTGGAGGCGGAGATCGACAGGAAGCGCACCCGCTCGAACAGGGGATGGCGGCGGTTCTGTGCCTCCTCGATCACCCGCCTGTTGAAGGCCAGCCAGGAAAGTTCGCGATTGACGAAGCGCTCCGGCGAGGCCGGATCGAAGGACAGATTGCCGCCCCCGGCAGCCAGGCCCACGACATTGTCGGTCCCCGCAATCTGCTCGGCCGGCACCTCGAGCTGCTCGGCCGGTTCTTCGCGAACGACGGCCAGCGGCGGGTTCGGACTGGAACTGTTCATGTCCAACTCTAGCGCCCTGACGGTGATATTGTCATGACGAAAGCGGCTCAGAACAGCGCGGGCGGCGGCGGACCCGCCAACAACTCCTTGATAAGGCTTAAGTTTATCGGCCTTTTTTCGGCCAGGGCGCGGGCGTCGGCCTGGGCGACGAAATCGCGGATCGCCGCCGGGGACCGTTCCAGGCAGCGGATCATGTGACTGATCACCGCTTCGGGCACCGTCACCTGGCGGTCGGCGAACAACTTGACCGCCAGCCCCATCAGCAGCGCTTCGTCCGGTGCCCACAGGGCAAAACCCAAAAGCGCCCGACAGCGCGATACAAGATCCGGCAGCGTGAAGCCGAAGCCTTGCGGCCATTCGGCCGGCGCGATGGCGGAGGTCAGCAGCAGCGGACGGCCCCGTTCCAGCAATGCGAAAAGCGGCGCCTCGGGCGTTCCCGCGGCCACATCCTCCACCACCAGCGGGCCGTCGGGAATGTCCCGCTCCAGAGCCGCGGCGGCGATCACCGGCGCGCCCGCCGCCCTGGCCCAGATGGCTGCCAGGTGCGACTTGCCCGCGGCGGGCGGTCCGTAAAGCGCCGCGGCCGGCTGGGCCCAGTCAGGCCAGGCATCGATGAAGGCAACCGCCCTGGCATTGCCGGGACCAACCAGGAAATCCTCGCGGCCCAGGGCACCGGGCAGTTCCAGCGGCAGGACGAGTTGTCCCGTCATGCCGCCCGCCGTCCGAGGATCAATCCCCGCAGGAAAAGACCCGCATAGGCCCCGCCCGACAGGATGGTCAGAAGGCCCGTGACGAAGGCGGCCGCCGCCGCCACGCGCGGCGCGGTGATGTCGAACGCCAGCAACAGCAGCATCAGGCCGATATAGCAGACCTGCACCAGGGTGGAGGCCTTGCCGATGCGCAGCGGCGCCAGCGGCACCGGCAGCGCGCGTCGCCGCACGATCAACCACCCCGCCGCGATCAGAAGATCGCGCAGGATCACCAGCACCGCCAGCCACGGGGGCGTGACGCCCACCTGAAACAGGGCCAGCACGCACAGCACCATCAGCAGCTTGTCGGCGGCAGGATCCAGCCAGGCGCCGAAGCGCGAGATGTATCCGTAGCGCCGCGCGATGGCGCCATCCAGCGCATCGCTGAGGCCCGCGGCGGCAAACACCGTAAGCGAAGCGGTGTCATGCCCGGCCAGGATCAGCCAGGCCGCAAAGGGCGCCGCCAGCAGCCGGAGCGCCGAAAGAATGTTCGGCACATGTCGCATCATTGTGACCGCACCGTCATGGGCAGGATCGCCCGATACAGATCTAGGGCGCGTCGCTGGCGCTGAGCTGCCATTGCCCGCCCCGGCTGGTGAGGTTGAGACCCGACGCGCCCATCGCATCGCGCAGCTGGTCCAGGTTGCCGATATAGGCGATCGACAGCCGCGCATAGGCCATGTCCATCGCCACCACGGTCACGCCGGTGACATTGCTCACGCCGGCAAGCTGGTTCTGCACATCGGCCCATTGCGGCAGGCTGACGATGCGCAGGTCCGCGCTGATGCGGCCGCGCTGGCCATAGTCGATCACGTTGCGCGCCTTCCACAGATCCTCGATCGCATTTACCGCAGCGTCCGCGGCGGCGGGATAGGTGGTGCCCACGGTCTGCATCAGCGGCACGTCCACCTGGGTCCTGGCGGGCGGCTCGCCGGGGCCAAGCCGGCGGATATTCACCGTGATGCGGCCATTGGCATAGACCGCCTGCACCATCGCGACCTGGGCGGCCTGTTCGCGCACCGCGACCGCGGCAACGTCGTTCCAGGTGGCGGTGTTGAAGTCCAGGCCCTGCAGCCCGGCGTCTTCCTCCGCATTGGCCACCACGAATGGCACCATTCTGTCCTGCAGGGCGGGGTTGGCCAGCGCCTGGGACCAGGGACCGTGGCTGACCCCCGGCGACATGGGAATCACCAGCACGCGCCGTGCCGGAGCCCCGGCATAGGCGATGGAATTTGCGCGCAGCAGCCGGGCCACCGCATCCGGATTGAACATATAGGTGATGTCGGCGACGTAGCGGGTGGTGGAGCGCCGCTCATGGGCGATGGTGAAGCCGCGCGACAGGCGCAGCAACGCCCCCGCGTCCAGCGGCGGCTGGCGAGCCCAGTCCTGCTGGCGGGTCAGGCGGCGGAACAGGACCTGGAACGCCTTGGGCCGGCCCTGGGAGATGGCGGCGTTCATCGCCTCGGTCGAGGAGGCGGCGGTGGCATCGACATGGATGTCGGCGACGGTGAACAGATCTTCGGCCGCCCATGCCGCCCCCGGCGCTGCCAAAAGCGCCGGCACTACCAGAAACACAAGGGCAAGAACGGGCAAAAACCGGCGAAAGCGCGAAATCATCTAAAGACCTGTTTGGAATGCGCGGGATTATAGGGACCAGCCCCGTCCGGTGAAAGCATCACTTTGAGCGACATGGGTCTTTCAGCCCAGCCATTCCGTCCGATTCCGGCCATTTCATGGCCCGCCCGCACCAACTGTGCGCGACCGGACGCCCATGCTTGCGCCCTTGCCGGGGGCTGATAAAACCGGACCTCATTTGTCCGCAGCCGGAACCCATGCCGACCGATTCTCACGGGCCCCAAAAAGGCGAAACCGACCACAAAGGCGGAACCGAAAAGGGCCTGACCTACAAGGACGCCGGCGTCGACATCGATGCGGGCGAAGCCCTGGTCGCGCGCATCGCCCCGGCCGCGCGCAGCACGCGACGCCGCGGCGCCGATGCCGACCTTGGCGGCTTTGGCGGGCTGTTCGACCTGAAGGCCGCGGGCTTCAAGGATCCCATCCTGGTCTCGGGCACCGACGGGGTGGGCACCAAGCTCAAGCTGGCCATCGACACCGGGCGCTTCGAAGGCATCGGCCAGGACCTGGTCGCCATGTGCGTCAACGACATCGTGGTGCAGGGCGCCGAGCCGCTGTTCTTCCTGGACTATTACGCCACCGGCAAGCTGGAGGTCGAAAGCGCCGCCATCGTGGTGGAAGGCATCGCGCGCGCCTGCCGCGAATCGGGCTGTGCGCTGATCGGCGGCGAGACCGCGGAGATGCCGGGACTTTATGCCAAGGGCGATTTCGACCTGGCCGGCTTTGCCGTGGGCGCGGTGGAGCGCAATGCCATCCTGCCGATGACCTCCGCCATGAAGCCGGGCGATGTGCTGGTCGGCGTGGCCTCCAGCGGCGCGCATTCCAATGGCTATTCGCTGATCAGGAAAGTGGTGGAACGCGCCGGGCTTTCGCTGGACAGGGATGCCCCCTTCGCGCCCGGCACGTCGCTGGGCGAAGCGTTGCTCACTCCCACTCGGCTTTACGTGAAGCCGGCTCTGGGGGCGATGCATTGCGGGGTCAAGGGCCTGGCCCATATCACCGGCGGCGGCATCACCGACAACCTGCCGCGCTGCCTGCCCGATGGCCTGGACGCGCAGGTGGACCTGGACGCCGTTCCCGTGCTGCCGGTCTTCTCCTGGCTGGCGAGGACGGCCGGGATCGCGGAGACCGAAATGCTGCGCACTTTCAACTGCGGCATCGGCATGGTGGCGGTGGCGGACGAGAAAGATGCCGGGCATGTGATCGAGGCGTTCCAGGAATGCGGCGACAAGGCCGTCCGGCTGGGCCGGCTCGTTCCGGGAGACGGCGAGGCGAAAGTCGTCTATCGCGGGACACTCAAACTTTGAAAAACGCCGCCGTCCTGATCAGCGGGCGCGGCAGCAACCTTTCCGCGCTGATGGCGGCGCAGGGCTCCGCATATCGCATCGTGCTGGTGGTTTCCAATGTGGAAGGCGCGGGCGGGCTGGAAATAGCCGCCGCCGCCGGCATTCCCGTGAAAGTCATCCCGCATCAGGGCAAGTCCCGCGAGACATTCGATGCTGAGGTCGATGCCGTGCTGCGCGAGGCAGGCGCAGATATCGTCTGCCTGGCGGGCTTCATGCGCATCCTGTCCGACGGCTTCGTGCGCGCCTGGGAAGGAAAGCTCGTCAACATCCATCCGTCCCTGCTGCCCGCCTACAAGGGCATCCGGGTGCATGAACGGGTGATCGAAGCGAAGGAGGCGCTGTCTGGTGCCAGTGTGCATTTCGTGGTGCCCGAACTGGATGCCGGACCCGTGATCGCGCAAGGCTCCGTGCCGGTGCATCCGTCCGACACGCCCCAAACCCTGGCCGCGCGGGTGCTGGAGATCGAGCACAGTCTCTATCCGCAAGCTCTGCAGCTGCTTGCAACGGGCGGCGTGCGGCTGGAAAAAGGGCTGGCGGTCTTCGGCTAGAGATACTTCTTCGCCAGGTCGATGAAGGGCGGGCGGAAATCGCAGGGCATGGCGAAGCTGAGCCGCGCGATGGTGACAATATCGCAATAGGGCGGCCCCTGGGGCGGCGGCGGCAGCCGGTAGAGCGAGAAATTGTAGCTGACATTGCCGCCTTCGCGCATGCGGTCGTGCAGCGGCACGCGCCAGACGAAGGCCCCGCCGAAAATTTCGAAGATCGCGGCCGCCCACAGAATCGCTGCGACGGCGCGCGGGACGATGTTCCTGATGCTCATGCGCCCTGCACCACGATATCCCTCGAAATTTCCCACAGGCGCCGTGCCGTCTCGTCGTTGCGCGCCGCCGCGGTGGGCGTCGCCGGACGGCATTTGACGAAATATTCGCCGCTGACGCCCTCCACCTCCTGCGACGACGCCAGGTGGATGATGGTCTTGCCCCCCTCAAGCGGCGATATGGCGGCCAACGGCTTGGCCAGTTGGAACAGCCAGCGCAGCACGCCGCCCGATTCATCGCCGAAGCGGGTGGCGACGAAGCCCGGATGCAAGACATTGGCGCTCACGCCCGCAGGCGCCCGCCGCGCCAGTTCGCGGTTGAACAGGATGTTGCAGAGCTTGGAGTTGGCGTAGGCGCGAAAGCCTGCATAACTGCCGTGCGACTGCAGATCGTCCAGATCCAGCACCGCACCGCGATGGGCAGCGGAGGCGACGGTGACGATGCGCGCGCCCGGCGAAAGCCGCGCCAGCACCAGATTGGTCACCACGAAATAGGCCATGTGGTTCAGGGCGAAGGTCATCTCCAGCCCGTCGGCGGTTTGCCGGCGGCGGTTGAACAGCGCGCCCGCATTGTTGACCAGCACGTCCAGGCGCGGCAGCGCCGCAAGATCGGCGCCCACGCGCTTCATGTCGGCCAGCAGCGACAGGTCCGCCAGGATCGCGGCGTGATCGGCCCGCGGGTTGGCGGCGCGCAGTTTCGCCATGGTGGCGTTGGCGCGGGCCCTGTCGCGGGCCGTGAAGACGATATGTGCGCCCATTTCTGCGAGAAGGATCGCAGCCACTTCCCCGATACCGGACGTTGCACCGGTAATGGCGACGGTCCTGCCTTCCATTGATCCCGGCATATGAAAAAGGCTCCCGCCTGGCACGGGAGCCTTTTATCAGATCGCGAAGGACTTCGCCCTAGCCGACGATGTCCAGATCCCTGAAGAAGAACCTGATCTCGTTGGCGGCGGTTTCCGGGGCATCCGAGCCATGAACCGAATTGGCCTCGATCGACTCGGCGAATTCCTTGCGGATGGTGCCCTCGGCCGCATTGGCCGGGTTGGTCGCGCCCATCACATCGCGGTTCTTCTGGATGGCGTTCTCGCCTTCCAGCACCTGGACGACCACGGGTCCGCTGATCATGAACTTGACCAGGTCCTTGAAGAAGGGACGTTCCTTGTGCACGGCATAGAAGGCTTCGGCATCCGCCTGGCTGAGGCGGATGCGGCGCGATGCCACCACGCGCAGGCCCGCTTCCTCGAATTTGGCGATGATCTTGCCGGTCAGGTTCCGGCGCGTCGCGTCCGGCTTGATGATCGAAAGGGTGCGCTCGACGGCCATGCGTGTCTCCGTTGGGGGATTTTGGGCCGCCTTATAACCGGGATTGCCGCCGAAGCAAGCCAACCGGGCAAGCCCGGCTTCTTCCGCCAACATTACAACTTGTCCGCCCCCATGCCGACCGGCGCTAGACTGCGCGCCATGAGATGTCGAACCGGCGCTATCCACCCGCTGTCCACGCGCCGCCGCCGGGCCTTGTCCAGCGGTTCTCGTGGACAGGCCGCATCGCAAATCCGGCACCAACCGTGCGCGGACGCTGGAAATTGGCGCGCACCGCGGCGGCGGACAAAGGGGGGAGGGAAACGAAAAGAGGCCCGCACAATTAAATTGCGCAAGCCCGGCTTTATCCGCCGCCTGTCCGCATCGAAGCGCTTCGCTTGCGCTCCCGGTTGCCGCCGCTATAAGGCCGGGCATGCTGTCCTTCGAGAACATCACCGTCCGGATCGCGGGCCGGGAAATCCTGTCCGGCGCCACCGCCAACCTGCCCGCCGGCCGGCGCATCGGCCTGGTGGGCCGCAATGGCGCGGGCAAGTCCACGCTGTTCAAGGTGATCCTGGGCCAGATGCACCCCGATGACGGATCGGTGTCATGGCCCGCGGCCTGGCGCGTGGGCGCGGTGGCCCAGGAGGCGCCGGGCACCGACGAAAGCCTGATCGACACGGTGCTGGCCGCCGACACCGAGCGCACAGCCCTTCTGGCCGAGGCCGAGACCGAAACCGACGGGCACCGCCTGGGCGAGATCTATGCCCGGCTGGACGCCATCGACGCCTATACCGCGCCGGCCCGCGCCGCCGAGATTCTGGCCGGCCTTGGATTCAGTGCCGAAGACCAGGTCCGCCCCTGCCGCGAGTTCAGCGGCGGCTGGCGCATGCGCGTGGCGCTGGCAGCGATCCTGTTTTCCGCGCCCGACCTTCTGCTGCTGGACGAGCCGACCAACTATCTGGACCTGGAAGGCGTCCTCTGGCTGGAAAACTTCCTGCAACGCTATCGCGGGACGGTGGTGATCGTCAGCCACGACCGCGACCTGCTCAACAGCTCCTGCGAGTTCATCCTGTATCTGGAGCGCGGCAAGGTGAAACTCTACACCGGCAATTACGATACCTTCTCCGCAACCCGCGCCGCCCAGCGCGCGCTGGACGCAGCCTTCGCCAAGAAACAGGACGCGGCCCGTGCCCACATGCAGGCCTTCGTCGACCGCTTCAAGGCCAAGGCGTCGAAAGCGCGCCAGGCGCAAAGCCGCATGAAAATGCTGGCCAGGATGGCAGTGGTGGATGTGCCGGTGGACGAGCACGTCGCCCCCATCCACATTCCAGAGGCCACGCCGGCCTCGCCACCCCTGGTGACGATGGACCGCGCTTCGGTGGGCTACGAGCCGGGCCATCCCATCCTCACCGGCCTGTCGCTGCGCATTGATCCCGAAGACCGCGTTGCGCTGCTGGGCAAAAACGGCAACGGCAAGTCCACCTTCGCCAAGCTGCTGGCCGGCAAGCTTGAGGCCATGGGCGGGGAGTTCACGCCCGCACGCAAGCTGGTGGTGGGCTATTTCGCCCAGCACCAGGCCGAAGAGCTGGACCTTTCGCTTACGCCCATTCAGACGCTGCAAGGGCTGCGTCCCAAACTGACGGTGGAACAGGTTCGCGGGCAACTGGGCGGCTTCGGCTTCAACGCCGACAAGCAGATCACCCAGGTCGGCAAACTGTCGGGCGGCGAGCGCGCGCGGCTGATGCTGGCGCTGTCCACGCTGGACAAGCCAAATCTTTTGATCCTGGACGAGCCCACCAACCATCTGGACATCGACGCCCGCAGCGAACTTCTGACCGCGCTGAACGATTTCGACGGCGCGGTGATCCTGGTCAGCCATGACCGGCGCCTGATCGAAGCCACCGCCGACCGACTGCTGCTGGTATCGGGCGGCAAGGTGACACCGTTCGAAGGCGATCTGGATGACTATCGCCGCTATCTGCTGACCGGCGATAACACGCCCACGCGGCGGATCGAGGAACCGCAGGTCAAGGCGTCGAAGGAAGACGCCCGCCGCAGCGCCGCCGAAAGGCGTGTTCAGCTCAAGCCGCTTCGGGACAAGGTGACCGCGGCCGAAAGCCAGATCGCCACCCTGACCGCCGAACTGGCCAAGTTGGACAAGGCATTGGCCGATCCGCTTCTCTTTTCCCGGGATCCGGGCAAGGCGGCTTCCGTCTCCAGGAAGCGGGCGGACGCGGCGCGCAAGCTGGAGGCGGCAGAGAAGACCTGGCTCGCGGCGAGCGAAGCCTATGACGCGGCGAATGCCTGACCGTCTGTTCCGGAAGACCGGGTTTGCGCCGCCGGCCATGGATTAGTACCCTGGGCATGGATTAGTCTGCGCCTCTCATGACAGACGACAGATTTTACGAACGGGCCGGCCCCTTCACCCTGGCCCAGATCGCCGCCCGGATCGGCGCCGAAATGGAAGAGGGTGTGCTTCCCGGCCTGATGCTGCGTGACGTGGCCTCGCTGGAAAGCGCCGCGGCCGGCGATGTCTCCCTGTTCAGCGACGCCAAATTCGCCAATGCCTTCGTGGCCACCAATGCCAGTCTGGTGATCACCAGCGACAAGCTTGCCGCCATGCCGCACGGCGCGCCGCTCCTGGTGGTGCCCAATCCGCGCCTCGCCTTCGCGCAGGCCGGCCACATGTTCTATCCGCCAAAGCCGCTGGCGGCGGGCGTGCGCGCCTCCGTTCCGGTCCACCCCACCGCCGCCATCGGCGCCGGCACCGAGATTTCGCCGGGCGCCGAGGTCGGCCCGGGCGCGAAGATCGGCTCGAATTGCTACATCGGCAACAATGTCGTGATCGGCCGGGGCGTTCAGATCGGAGACGACTGCCGCATCGGCGCCAACTGCGTCATCACCCACACCCTCATCGGCAACCGGGTGATCCTGGGGCCCAACAATTCCATCGGCAACCAGGGCTTCAGTTTCGTGCCCTCGATGACCGGCCTCCTGCGTGTGCCCCAGCTTGGCCGCGTGATCATCGAGGATGACGTGGAGTTCGGTTCCAATTGCACAGTGGACCGCGGCGCCGTGGGCGACACCCATATCGAGCACGGCGTGCGGTTCGACAGCCTGGTCCATGTCGGCCACAATGTGCGCATCGGCCACCACTCGCTGGTGGTGGCGCAGGTGGGCATCGGCGGATCGACCACCGTCGGTCCCATGGTGCTGATCGGCGGCCAGGTGGGCATCAGCGACCACCGCACTATCGGCGCGGGCGCGCGGCTGGCGGCGCGTTCGGGCGTCACGCGCGACATCGGCCCGGGCGAGCATGTGGGCGGCTATCCGGCGAGGCCGCTGAAACGCTGGCATCGCGAGACCGCGCTCCTGGCCAAGATGGCGCGGGCAAAAAATAACAACTACGACCAGGACTGATTCCTGGCGCAACGAAGGCGAAGCGATGCGGGGGCGGGCATGGATCAGGACCGGATAGCCCGCATCATTCCAAAGCTGCACTGGCGGCTGATGCCCACGCTGCTCATGATGTATGTCCTGGCGTTCCTGGACCGGGCCAATGTCGGCTTCGCGCGCGAGGGGTTCCAGGCCAATGCAGGGATCGGCGATGCCGCTTTCGCCTTCGGCGCTTCCATCTTCTTCGTCGGCTATGCGCTGCTGGAAGTTCCATCCAACCTGATCCTCTACAAGGTGGGCGCCAGGCTGTGGATGTGCCGCATCATGGTCACCTGGGGACTGGTGTCGGCCGCCACCGCCTTTGTCGAAGGTCCCACCAGTTACTATGTCTTGCGCTTCCTGCTGGGCATCACCGAGGCCGGCTTTTTTCCCGGCGTAATCTTCTATCTCACCACCTGGTATCCGCGCGGCGCGCGCGCCAGTTCGGTCGGCATCTTCTTCTATGGCGCGCCGATCGCACTCAGCCTGGGCGGGCCGATATCGGGCATGCTGGTGGCGCACGACGCTTTCAGGCTCCATGGCTGGCAAATGATGTTCCTGGTCGAAGGGCTGGCCGCCAGCCTGGCAGGCATCGCCGTGCTGTTCCTGCTGCATGACGGCCCTGCCCGGGCGCCGTGGCTGGACGCGGACGAAAAGCGCGTGTTGCTGGAGACCCTGGCCGAGGAAGAACGCGTGGCCCCGCGAAAGCATGACGTCCGGCAGGCGTTGCGCGATCCACGCCTGCTGTTCCTGGCACTGGTCTATTTCCTGATCCAGATGGGCTTTTACGGCCTGACCTTCTACCTGCCCAGCCAGGTGGCAGCGCTGTTGGGCACCGGCATCGGCGCGAAAGTAGGCTTTGTCTCGGCCCTGCCCTGGATCACCGCGCTGGTCGCGGTCACGCTGATCCCGCGCTGGTGCGACCGGCACGACAACGCCCGCGGCGCAGGCGCGTTCTGCATGGCGATGGCGGGTGTGGCGCTCCTGGTCTCAGCCGTCACCCCCTCGCCGCTGCTGGCACTCGCCGCGCTGTGCGTGGCAGCGGGCGGATTGATCGTGGCACCCGCCCTGTTCTGGAGCATGCCGACCGCCATCCTGGGCGGTGCCGCAGCCGCCGGCGGCATCGGCCTGATCAATTCCATCGGCAATCTGGGCGGCTTTGTGGCGCCCAACCTGCGCGCTTGGCTGGAGATCGGTTTTCACTCGCCGGGCACGGGCCTGATCGGCCTGGCGATCGGCACCGTCATCGGCGCGGCGGCCTATGCGGCGGCGCCACGCCGATAGTTCACTTCAGGTGCTGGCGCGCCATCTGTAGCCACTCGCGCTGGCGCGAGCGATAATGAGACGGCGCGCCGGTCACCGACTTGATAATTTCCTGGAACAGGGCCTGGGCGCGAGGCTGCTGCCCCACGCTCTCCAACAGAAGCGCAAAGCGGGCCCGCGCTTCCTCGCCCGGATAGCGCGCCACCACCTTTTCATATTGCCGAATCGCCGCGTCGTTCCGGCCCTGCAGCGCCAGTGCACGGGCATAATCCAGTTCGGCGTCGGCATCGAAGGCAGACGGATCGACCTCGTTCAGCCTGATGAACAGCGCCTCGGCCCCCGCGCCATCGCCCGACAGCATCTTGGCCCGCGCCAGACCCTTCAGCAACGCCGCATCGTTTCCGCCCAGGGGGCCCTGCATAGCGCTTTCATACAGCTCGATGGCATCTTGGAAGCGGTGCATGCGGATGCACTCCTCCGCCAGCTCGCGCTTGGAATCCACCGATCCCACCATCTCTACATTGCGCAGCTTTTCGCGATAGCCGCGACCCGGGTCGGCGGTATTGATAACATTGTCGGCCAGCCGGCGCGCCGCGCTGGAGCCCAGCATGTCCGGCAGCAGGGCCAGAAGCACATAGGCGGCCCAGCCCAGCGGCCCCAGAAAGCCGACCACCATGATCCAGATCGGTGAACGGCCGGTGCGGATGATGTGGTAGGCAAACGCCAGGTCGATAATCAGGATGAACCCGATGCCAAGACCGAAATTGAAATTGAACAATCCCATCAGTTCTGCTTTTCAAATTTTCCGGAAGGAGACTCCTTCCAGTAGGTGACGTCATGGCCCGCGGATTTGGCCTCTTTCCAGGCGGCACGGGCGCCCGCTAGCGCCTCGCTGTCCCGCCCGTCAAACACAAGGACGACGCGCGCCAGATCCTTCAGTTCCGCCCAGTCATCCGGCTGCGCGCCCCCAACATAAAAGACAATTTCGGCACGATTGAGGTTGGCATCCTCCACCGAAATCAGCACCGGCTGCTGTGTGGCATCGCCGTCGCCGGCCTGGGCATGCGCCAGAAAGCTCTGGTCGTCATAGGTCCACAAAAGGGTGTCGAGCGCATCGGAACGTTCGGCGGTGTCGGTGCGGATCAGCGCCCGCCAGCCCCTGGCCAGCGACTTCTCCACCAGCCCGGGCAGCACGTCTTCCAGCGCCCGGCGTTCGAGATGGTAGAAAAGAGCCTCGGTCATGTCTCGTAATGTTCGCCCACCAGCCGGTCGAGAATGCGCACGCCCCAGCCCGTCGCCCAAGACGGAATGGTAGGCCTGCGCTCGCCGTCCTGCCATGCGACGCCCGCGATATCCAGATGCGCCCAGTGGGTATCTTTCTCGATGAACCGCTTTAGGAACTGCGCCGCGGTGATTGCCCCGCTGTTCGGCCCGCCGATATTCTTCATGTCGGCGATCTTGGACTTCAGCATCTTGTCGTAGAAGGGATCGAGCGGCAGGCGCCACACCCGCTCGCCGGTATGCCTGCCCGCTTCGGCCAGCCGGTCGGCCAGCTTGTCGTCGTTTGAAAACAAGCCGGCATGCTCGAAGCCCAGCGTCTGGATGATCGCGCCGGTCAGGGTTGCCAGGTCAATGACCGCGCGGGGCGAAAAGCGCCGCTGGGTATAGGTCAGCGCGTCGGCCAGCACCAGACGGCCTTCCGCGTCGGTGTTCAGCACCTCGATTGTCTGGCCCGACAACGAGGTCAGCACATCATCGGGGCGGATGGCATCTCCGCCGGGCATGTTCTCCACCAGCCCGATCACGCCCACCGCGTTGACCTTCGCCTTGCGTGCGGCCAGCGCGAGCATGGTGCCGGTGACGGCGGCGGCACCCGCCATGTCGCCCTTCATGCCCTGCATACCCGCGCCGACCTTGATCGACAGGCCGCCGGAATCGAAGCACACGCCCTTGCCGACAAAAGCGACCGGGTTGGCCTTTTTGGCTTTCGGCGCGCCGTTCCACTGCATCACCACAAGCTGGCTTTCGCGCGCACTGCCCTGGCCGACGCCCAAAAGCGCGCCGAAGCCTTGCCGTTTCATCTCGGCCTCGCCAAGCACCTCCACCTTGACGCCCACCTTCGACAGGGCAGTTCTTGCACGGCGCGCGAACTCGGCCGGATGCAGTACATTCGGCGGTTCGTTCACCAGGTCGCGCGCCAAGAAAACGCCGTCCGCCAGCGCGGAGAGGCCCGCAAAGGCCTTCTTCGCCACCGCCGGGTCGGGCGCCGCCACCCGCACCGTCTTCAGACTCTTGCGATAGTCGTCCAGATCGCGGGTGCGATACTTGTCGAAGACATAGCCGGCAAGCCGCGCGCCCAGTGCCAGATGCGTGGCAAGCTGCGCAGGCTTCACCGGGGCGCCATTGGGCACCTCCAGTTCCCATGTCGCGACGCTTTCGCCCGCCGTCTGCAGCCGCGCCACGATCTTGCCGCCCAGCGTCTCCAGCCCCATCTCGTCCAGCCCATCGGCCTTGCCCAGGCCGACCAGGAGAATGCGCGACACCTTCAGGCCCGCTGGCGCCAGCACCTCCAGGAACTCGCCAGCCTTGCCCTTGAAGGACGAAACTTTCAGTGCCCGGGTCAGGGCCCCGCCCGACGCCCTGTCGGCGCGCACCGCGGCGGGCAGCAGGGCGGTGCCTTCGGCAGCCGACACCACCCAGGCACCTTGTGTCACATCGCCCGCCGAACGGGTGGGGGCTGTAAAGGAAATCTGCATTGCTGTATCTCCTGGGCGGACCGTGGTTTTTTGGGGAAAATCGCGGTTCCGGTGCTAACTTCGAGCCGAATCCAACTTAGGCCGAAACCATCGGCAATCCAACGGAAGGGGCCGGTAGCGGCAAGGAGCATTGATGGACGTCGCCCGCCCCCAGCGCCCCCCCGGCCCGGCGCAGCCCCCCCAGCCCCGCCGCAGCATCCGGCCGCCGCGCCTGTCGCTTTATATCCTGCGCCAGCTCCTGGGGCCGGTGGCCCTGCTGACGCTGCTGATGACCGGTGTGATCTGGCTTGTGTCGATTCTTCCGCTGCTGGACCTGGTGATCAACCGGGGCCAGTCCGCGCCCACCTTCCTCTATCTGATCATGCTGCTTCTGCCCCAGCTCCTGATGATCATCCTGCCGATCGCCTTCTTCTTCGGCGCGCTGATGACGCTGCAGCGCCTGTCGGGCGACAGCGAGCTGGTGGTGATGGCCTCGGCCGGCTATTCGCTGCGCCAGCTGGCGGTGCCGGTGCTGGCCGCCGCCGCGATCGTGATGCTGCTTACTTACGCCTGCGCACTGTGGCTGATGCCAGCGGGCCAGCGCATCCTGCGCGACAAGCTGATGGACATCCGTGCCGACGTGGCCGGCGCCCTGCTCAGCGAGGGCGAATTCAATCCCGCCGCGCCGGGACTGACCGTGTTCATCCGCCAGATCAGCTATAACGGGGAGATCCGCGGCATACTGGTGCACAACAGTCGCGACAAGAACCGGCCCGTCACCTACATCGCCGAAAAGGGCATCCTCGCGCAGACGCCGGTGGGCGCGCGCCTGATCATGCAGGACGGCACCGTGGAACAGAGCGCCGAAGGCGGCCGCCACCTTTCGATGCTCAGCTTCACCCGCTACACCATCGACATGGACCAGTTCGCCGGACCCGCGCACATCACCCAGCGCAAAACCAACGAGCGCTACCTGCCAGAACTTTTGTGGCCGGTCGACAGGGGCCTTTCCGCGCGCGTGCGCAACCAGTTCTTTGCCGAGGCGCACGACCGCCTGTCGCAGCCCTTCTATTGCATCGCTTTCGCCCTGATCGCGCTGGCGGGAGTGCTGCGCGCGGGACGCCAGCGCGGCAAGATGGCGATGCGCCTGACCTTGGCCTCTGTGGTAGCGGCGGGCCTTCGCATCGCAGGCTATGGCGTGGCGGGCATAGCCCAGAACAATTCCGCAATGGTGCCGCTGCTCTACATTCTGCCGCTCCTGGGCATTGCGGGCGCGATCCTGGTCATGGCGGGCCTGGGCACGTCCGCTGTCCTGGCGCGAATCCGCGCCCGCTCGGCTACCGGTGCGGGAGCCGGCGCATGAGCTGGTCCTGGACGCTCTATCGCTACCTGGCCGTGCAGTTCCTGACCGGCGTCGTCATTGTCTATGCCGCCTTCCTGGTACTGGCCTTTTCGGTCGATATTGCCAGCCTGTTCGAACGCACCGCCGGACACAATGTCGACAGTTCGGTCATCATCGGCATGGCGGTGCTGCAATTGCCGGACCTGGGCCAGAAGATGCTGCCCTTCGCCATCCTGCTGGGCGGGGTGTTCACCTTCGTGCGCCTGGCGCGTTCGCGCGAGTTGGTAGCCACGCGCGCGGCGGGCGTCTCGGCCTGGGACTTCCTGATGCCGCCCCTGACGGTGGCGATACTCATCGGCATCTTCGCCGTCACCGTCTTCACCCCGATTTCCGCGCGCATGTTCGCCGAATTCGCTCGGCTGGAAGCGCGCTACGTCAAGGGCCAGGAATCCCAGATCTCGGTGCAGATCAACGGCCTGTGGCTGCGCCAGGGCAATGCCAGCCGCCAGTCGGTGATCCATGCGCTGCGCGTGGCCCAGCAGGGCGAGAAGCTGGCCGACGTGATGGTCCTGCTCTATGGCGCCAACGACAAGTTCCTGGGCCGCGTCGATGCGCGCGCCGCCACGCTGCAGGATCACTATTGGGAACTGACCGACGCCTGGGTGTCCGGAACCAAGGGCGATGCGCCCGAGCATCGCAACAGCTATCGCCTGCCCACCACGCTGACCCCGCAGCAGATCCAGGAGAGCTTCGCCGCGCCCGACACCCAGTCCTTTTGGGACCTGCCCGGCTATATCCGCGCCGCCCAGGCCGCAGGCTTCTCCGCCACCCGCTACCAGCTCTATCTCTATTCGCTCTATGCCCTGCCCGCCTTGTTCGCGGCGATGGTGTTCATGGCGGCCAGTTTCTCGCTGCGCCTGGGGCGTGAGGGCGGCATGGCCCGAGTAATCCTGTTCAGCGCTGCGTGCGGCTTTGCCGTCTTTTTCTTCCAGGACCTCACCACCGTGCTGGGCCGCTCGGGCGCGGTGCCCACGCTCCTGGCGGCGACCGCGCCCGCCCTTGCCTCCATCCTGATCGGCATGACCTTGGTGTTCAGCCAGGAGGATGGATGAGGCATCCTCTGCTCCTGGCCGCGGCCGCCTGCGCGCTGATGGCCCCGGCACTGGCGGGACTTGCCCGTGGGGAGCCGGTGCGCCCCCTGCGTGCTGCCGGCCCCGCCAAGCAGCCACCGGCCCCCACCACCAACGGCCAGGTCCTGCTGCAGGCCGACGAAGTGGTTTACGACAACGAGAAGAAGCTCGTCTCCGCCGTTGGCCATGTCGAGATCACTCAGGACGACCACACCCTGATGGCCGACCGGGTCGACTATGACCAGGATGCCGACAAGGTCACCGCGCGCGGCCATGTCGTGCTGATGGACCAGAACGGCAACGTCGCCTTCGCGGACCATGTCGCGCTGACAGACCATATGCGCAATGGCGCGCTGACCGGCTTCGGCGCGCTGATCGGCAAGAACGGCCGGCTGGCCGCCCGCAATGCACAGCGGGTGCGCGGCGACACGGTGATCGCCAACTACACCGTCTATTCGCCGTGCAAGATCTGCAACCAGCCCGGCCAGCGCACACCCCTGTGGCAGGTCAAGGCCGAGCGCGTGGTCTATGACCAGGAAAAGCACCGCGTGCATTTCCGCAATGCCACAGTCGAGGTCATGGGCGTGCCGGTCCTCTACGCGCCCGTCCTCGGGATGCCGGACCCCACCGTGCGCCAGGCCAGCGGCCTTCTGGCGCCGGAGCTGGGCAACTCCACCAAGATCGGCTATTTCGTCCGCACCCCGGTCTATCTGGCACTTTCGCCCACCAACGACCTGACGCTGGCGCCGCTGGCCTCGACCGATGGCGGCGATGTGCTGGAAGCCGAATACCGGCAGCGCTGGGACAATGGCGGCCTGTGGCTGCAGGGCAGCGGCGCCTACAATCCCAACGGCTCGTTGTTCGGCACGGCCGGCGTGCAAACCTATGGCCATCTGTTTGGATCGGGACGGCTGGAGCTGGGGCAGGACTGGCGCACCGGCTTCGACGTGCAGACCACCACCAATGCCGGCTATATGCGCTACTACGACATTTCCTATCTCGACAGGTTGGTCAACGACCTGTTCATAGAGGCCACGCCGGGACGCAGCCGCTTTGCCCTCACCGGCTATTATTTCGAGGGCCTGCGCTCCACCGACGTCGCCTCGACCATTCCCTATATCCTGCCGCAGCTTGACCTGTCGCTGATTCCCATCCGCAAGGTTGGCGGCGGGCGCCTTCGCATGGACGTCAACAGTCGCATCCTGGGCCGCACCACAGGCTATGACGACCAGCGCCTCTCCGCCGAGGTGAGCTGGCGTCGTCCCTTCGTGTTCGGCGACGGCCAGCTCTGGACATTCGTGCTGGACGGGCGCGGCGACAGTTATCACATCCAGACACCGGCCATGGGTGTTACCCCATCCGACAGCCAGTTCGTCGGCCGCGGCACCGGCTATGCCGCGCTGGACTGGCGCTGGCCCTTCATCGCCAACAGCGGCGCCGGCCATTCCTACATCCTGCAGCCGATCGCGCAGTTCATCGCCCAGCCCTATGGCGGCAACCCCGCCGCCCTGCGCAATGAGGATTCCGGCGATTTCGAATTCGACGAAGACAATATCTTCAGCTTCAACCGCTTGCCCGGATACGACCTGATCGAAAGCGGCCCGCGCACCAATGTCGGTTTCATGGCCCAGGCGATCTTTCCCGGCGGCGAGGTTCAAGGCATCGTGGGCCAGACCTATCGCCTCAAGCCCGATCCGATCTTCTCGGCGCTGTCAGGCAATGCCGGCACTGCTTCGGACATCGTGGGGCGTTTCTCGGTCAAGTTCCCGCACCTGGACATCACCGACCGCCTCGATGTGGACCGCGGCGACGGCACGGTGCGGCGGCACGAATTCTATGTCACCGGAACCTATGGCCGATCCTCGGCGCAGATTTCCTATGTGCAGCTTCCGCGCCAGGCACTCAGCCTAGGCCTGCCCAGCCGCGAGGAACTCAACGCCCAGGCTGACGTCAACGTGTGGCAGAACTGGCAGGTCTTCGTGGCGGCCCAGCGCGACCTTGCGGGCGGCCAGTACCTGAACACCGAATACGGCTTTGGCTATGAGGATGAATGCCTGGCGATCTCGCTGGCCTATCGGCGCAAATATACCTCGGACGTCGTCTTGGGCCTGCCGCCATCCACCTCGATCGTGCTGCGTTTTAACCTGAAAACCGGCGATTCGGACGTCCAGCCATTCAGCCTGTTCCCCCGCGACGTCTTTGCCTTGACCCACCCCTAACCTGTTGCAGCCAGCACGGGCCCGCCTCTCCTCGGGCGCCCGCGCAGGGGGTGAAAAAATAAGCCTTCTTGATTGAAGCCCAAATTCCACTATTTTGGCCCCGGGTTTGGGGTAGCTGCCGGTAACGGCGCGGAACTGCTTGATAAATGCCCCAATTGCGGCCTAAGACCAGAACGAAGATGCGAATTGCCACCACCCTGCTTCTGGGCGCTGCCGCGCTGATGGCCGCCGCGCCTCTTAGCGCACAGACTTCCCAAGGCTCCGGCGACCCGCTGGCCGCGCCCACCGCCCAGCCGGTTCGCACCGCTCTTCAGAGCGATGCCGCCGCCCGCAAGGTGGCCCCGGCCGCCGTGCCGGCGGACACCAAGACGCAGGCTCTGGTCCCGCCCGGTGCTTCGGATGCGCCCCCCACTGCCTCCCCGGCCGCCGCCAACCCGGCCCCCGCCGCGAACAACGCCCCACCCGCGGCCCATGCGGCAGAGGTTCCCACCGGCGAGGCTGTGCAGGAAGCAAAGGTGCAGGACGGTGACCCCTTCACCTCTCTGGAGACCACCGCGCCCATCAATCCGGAATTCACCGACGGCATCGCCGCCACGGTAAACGACGAATCCATCTCGGAATACGAGATCCGCCAGCGCATGGCGCTCTATCTAGCAACCTCTGGCCTGCACAACCTGACCGAGGAGCAGAAAAAGCGCGTGCGCGGCCAGATTCTCGAGACGCTCGAGGACGAGAAGCTGCAACTGCAGGAAGCGCAGAAAAAGAAGATCACCGTCAGCCCGGTCGAAGTGGACAAGCGCATCAACCTGATGATGTCGGAGAACCATTTCTCCATCGACCAGCTGCGCAAGACACTGGCCACGGCCGGCGCCAGCGAAGATGCGCTGCGCGCGCAGATCACCGCCTCCATCGCGTGGCAGAAGGCGGTCCAGGACGAATATCAGGAACGGGTGAACGTCACGCCCGAAATGGTCAGCGCCGAGATGAAGCGCAACACCGAGGGCGCCGACAAGCCGCACTTCCATGTCTTTGAGATATTCCTGCCGGTCGACAATCCCGAGCAGGACGACAAGGTCAGGAAGGACGCCACCGAGATCGAGACACAGCTGCACCAGGGTGCGCCCTTCCAGATGGTGGCGCGCCAGTTCAGCCAGCATCCCACTGCCGCCAGCGGCGGTGACATGGGCTGGGTATATATGGGCCAGATGGCGCCGGAGCTGAACCAGGCGCTGGCCAAAATGGAAACCGGCGATATATCGCCGCCCGTCCGCTCCACCGGCGGCTGGTACATCCTGAGGCTCCAGGAGCGCCAGGAGCCGCTGGGCACCAAGATCAGCCAGGTAAGCGACACGCCGGTTGGCCCCGACAGCATGCTTCCCCTGGCGCGCCTTCTGCTGCCAATGCCGCCGCACGCGCCCAAGGAGGAAATGGACAAGGTGATGACCGTCGCGGGCCAGATCAGTGAACGCGTCCTGAAGTGCAGCCAGCTTGAGGAGTTCCACAAGCAGTTGCCCGGCTCGGTCTACAACGACCTGGGTAACATGAAACTGTCCGAAGTGGCACCGCAGATGCGCGATGCCTTGTCCCGGACCAAGTCCGGCGAAGTTGCCTCGCCTTTCACCGACGAAGCCGGCGTGGAAATCATCGCGCGCTGCGACAAGCGCGAGCCGACCCGCACCGCCTACAAGCTGCCCAGCCGCGAGGAAGTCGAGAACCAGCTGTTCCAGCAGCAGATTTCCGCCATGGCGCGCCGCTATATCCGCGATCTTCGGCGCAGCGCCAATATCCAGCTGCGCGACTCCGTCAAGGCCGAGATCACGGTGTCTGATGCCAGCGTCCGCTGACCGCGGCGCGCCCATCCTCATCACCATGGGCGAGCCGGCGGGGATAGGCCCGGAAGTGGCCCTTGCCGCCTTTGAGATGCTGGGCGGCAGCATCGGCCGCCGCCCCCTGAAGCTGGTGGGCGATCCGTCCGTCTTCGGCGCCACCGATGCGCCCATCATTGCTACGAAGGCCCGCGCCCGCCGCACTCCCGGTCGTCCCGACCCCGCCAATGCCGCCGCCGTGACCGAAGCGATCGAGATCGCGGTCGCCGCCTGCCTGAAAGACGAAGCGGCGGCGCTCGTCACCGCGCCCATCCACAAGGCGGTGATGGCCGAAGCGGGCTTTGCCCATCCCGGCCATACCGAATTCCTGGGAGAACTGACCGGCGCGCGCCGCCCAGTGATGATGCTGGCCAGCGAGAAGCTGCGCGTGGTGCCGCTGACCATCCACATCCCAATCGCCCAAGTGCCCGCCGCCATCACCAAACAGGCGGTGTTCGATACCGGCGAGATCATCCTGACGGCACTGCGGCGCGAGTTCGGCATCTTGAACCCGCGCCTGGCGGTGGCGGGGCTGAACCCCCATGCCGGCGAAGCGGGCATGCTGGGCGATGAGGAAGAACGCGTGATCGCGCCCGCCGTGGCGGCGCTGAAGGCGCGCGGCTTTTCGGTGATGGGCCCGCTGTCCGCCGACACGCTGTTCCATGCGGAAGCGCGTGCGAGGTATGATGCGGCGCTGTGCATGTATCATGACCAGGCGCTGATCCCCATCAAGACGCTGAGCTTCTGGGACGGGGTGAATGTCACGCTGGGCCTTCCGATCGTGCGCACCTCGCCCGACCATGGTACGGCGCTGGACATTGCCGGGACCGGTACGGCGGACGCCCGCAGCATGATCGCGGCGATAAGGATGGCGGCCAACATGGCCGACATGCGGGCCCGTGCCTGACGATCTTCCACCGCTGCGCGATGTCATCGCCGCCCACGGCCTGGCGGCGAAGAAATCGCTGGGCCAGAATTTCCTCTTCGACCTGAACCTGACGCGGCGCATCGCCCGCGCGGCGGGTGCCAACGAGGGCGGCACCTTCTATGAGGTCGGTCCCGGCCCCGGTGGGCTCACCCGCGCCCTGCTGGCAGAGGGCGCCGAAAGGGTGATCGCGGTGGAGCGCGACCAGCGCTGCCTTCCCGCACTGGCCGAGATCGCCGCGGCATACCCCGGCAGGCTGGAGGTAATCAGCGCCGATGCCATGACACTGGACGAGGCCGCCATACTTCCGCCGGGCACGCGAATCGCCGCCAATCTGCCCTACAATGTCGGGACGGCGCTGCTGATCAAATGGCTGACCGCGCCGCAATGGCCCCCTTTCTGGCAAAGCGCCACGCTGATGTTCCAGAAGGAGGTAGCCCAGCGCATCACCGCGTCGCCCGGAAGCGAACATTATGGCCGCCTGTCGGTGCTGGCGGGCTGGCGGGCTACGGCGAAGATCTTGTTCGACGTCAACAAGGGCGCTTTCGTGCCGCCGCCGTCGGTGACGTCTTCCATTGTGCGGCTGGAACCGCGTGCCCAGCCGCTGGCGCCCTGCGACCTGGACAAGCTTGAAAAGGTCACCGCCGCCGCCTTCGGCCAGCGCCGCAAGATGCTGCGCCAGAGCCTGAAGCCGCTGGGTGGAGAAGCGCTTATCGCGCAGGCGGGGATCGACCCGACCCGGCGGCCCGAAGACCTGGCGATCGAGGAATTCGCCGCACTGGCGCGCGCGCTGGGGCGTGGATAACGCGTGGATAGTGAAGGCCGCCAAAAGGCGCCTTTCGAGCACGGAAGACGCATAAAGCGCCACCGCTACAGGCACATGGCGGATATTCGTTTTCTCACTTTTGCCCCATCCCCCTCCCCCCGAACTGTTGGACAAGGCAGAAGCTTTCCGCGCCCGGGCGGGGAAGCAACAGCGGTCAACCGGCGATCCGACACATCTCATTGCGCCAGTATCGCATGGCGGTGGAGGGAGGTGGACAAGCCGGGCCGCGCGCCATTGAAACAGGCATCGCGCGATTCAGATTGCGCTCAGAAATCCATCCCCGTCGCTTTACCGATTGTCGTTGCGGTCGCGCGAATCCCGGTCATCCCGCTGATCGCGCGAATCCCGATTATTGTCGCGATCGCGCGCGCGATCATCGGCCCGGATTGGGTTGCTGCCTTGAAAGCGGTCGCGGCGGAAATGCCGACCATCGTCGCGCCGGTAGTGACCGCTCCGGTCCATGTAATAGAACTGGCCGTCACTCGCCCAATAGCCACCGCTGTAGGGCCCGTAATAGCCGTCATAGTAACCACTCAAATAGGCACCACCGTAGTAGTTGCCGCGATAGCCATCGCGGTGGTAGCCGGCGCAGCCGGACAGCAGCATGACCGCCGCGCCGCCGCAAAGTATCGCTGAGAACACTTTCATGTCGTCCTCCATTGGAAAAAGCTGCCGCGACGGCCGCGCCAGCCCAAATCCGCAGGCCAACGCTACCATTGGAAAAATATCCCGAATGGCACCGGATCGTATTGATTCAAGTCAACGCCGCGAGGCATGTACGCCGGGATGCGGCGGCCAGTTGCGCCGCCCAGTCATCTTCGCAGGTGTTGAATTCAGTATTGTGTCCCCGGAATTACCCGTGTCCCTGGGTGCTTCAGTTCAGCAGGCCGCACGACAAAACCCAGACAAAAGTAATTGCTTTCGTTAGAATTGGCTGCGGACAGAAGTGACCGTCATGAACAAGAGCTGGAAAAATCAGAGGTATGTGGTCGGGATAATTGCAACCGTTATTCTCATTGGGCTCGCTGTACATGCATTTCGGAGCGGTGATGGATTGCCGCTTTCAGCAGCGGCTCTATTTTTGGCACTAATATTTCTTCTCAGAAAAAGAAGGCCCAAAAGTATGGGGATCTCGCCATCCGAAGAAGAGTCTTCGTATTCTCGATGGACAAAAACGGATACTGATTTTGTTGGATACCTTCTGTTGGTTGGGGCCATAGCTATTCCTTATCTCTTGTCAGAAATTCTGAATATGCAGCGGAATAGTTCATTATTTTTGGTAATTGGGGTAGGAGCAATATTTCTGATCGCAGGAATGGCCTGCCTATCGCTAAAGAAAGAAGATTATTGGCGGTGAAATGGCCTGTGACGTTGCCCCGTAATGCCCCTGTGCTCTGCTCCCGAACATTACCTCATCCGAAGCTGGTGCTCCGCTCCCAAACGCTCCCTCACCTGAAGCTGGAGTTTTCGGCTTCATTGCTCTGCTCCCCAACGTTGGATCATCCGAAGCCAGAGTTTTCGGCCTCGTGCTCCGCTCCCCAACATTGGATCATCCGAAGCCAGAGTTTTCGGCCACAAATGCCGGTGACGGGCCGGATGCGCCACACAAACCCACATCATGACCATGCTGACAGGACGGCTGGATGGCCCGGCCACCCAGATCGCTGCGCGACCGTGTGGTGGCCGGGCCATGACAAGGGTGGCTTGGTGTGACGAGCGGTCGTTGACTGTTTGCCGGCCGCGGCGGGAACGGCGCGTGAGACGGACCATCCCGCCGCCGGGCAGCGTCACACCAGACGGCTGACGAATTCGGAAATGCCGGTCTGGCGCGTGCGGCGCAGGCGCTCGGCGTTCAGGATCGCCTGGATGTCGGCCAGTGCCTTGTCCAGGCTGGTATTGACGATCACATAGTCATATTCGGGCCAGTGACTGATCTCGTCCGCCGCCTTGGCCATGCGGCCCGCCACCACATCGTCACTGTCCTGCGCGCGGGCGCGCAGCCGCCGTTCCAGCTCTTCATGGCTGGGCGGCAGGATGAAGATGGAGACCAGATCGTCGCGCGCCTTTTCCTTCAGTTGCTGGGTGCCCTGCCAGTCGATGTCGAACAGCACGTCCCGGCCGTCATTGAGCGACGCCTCGACCAGCGCGCGCGGCGTGCCGTAGCGGTTGCCGAACACGCTGGCATGTTCCAGGAACCTGCCGTCCGCGATCCAGGCGGCAAATTCCTCCTGGCCGATGAAATGATAATCCCTGCCATGCACCTCACCCGGACGCATCGGCCGGGTGGTCGCCGAGACAGACAGGCTGATCTTGCCGTCACTGTCCAGCAGGCGGCGCGACAGCGTGGTCTTGCCCGCGCCCGAGGGCGAGGACAGGACCAGCATCAGCCCCCGGCGCGCGATATTCTCGTTCGACATTGCTATTCCACATTCTGTGATTGTTCGCGCAGCTGGTCGATCACCGCCTTCAGCGCAAGGCCGACGCGGGTCAGCGCGATGTCGGCGGATTTCGAGCACAGGGTGTTGGCCTCGCGGTTGAATTCCTGGGCCAGGAAATCCATCTTGCGGCCCACCGCGCCGGCCTGGCGCGCGCCGGCGATCAGCGCGCGCGCGTCCTGCACATGGGCGGTGAGACGGTCCAGCTCCTCGCGCACATCGGCCTTCACCGCCAGCAGCGCCACTTCCTGGGCCAGCCGCTCCTCGCTGACCGGCGTTCCGTCGAGAAGCTCGGCCAGTTGGCTCTTCATTCTTTCGCGCAAGGCCGCAGGCTGGGCGGCGGCAAGCCCGGCGGCTTCCCCCACCAGGCGCTCGATCTCGTCGATCTGCGCGCCCAGCAGTTGCGCCAGCCGCGCACCTTCCGCCAGGCGCCCCTGTGCCAGCCGATCGAGGGCCGTGGCCAGGCTCTCCAGGATCGCGGCGTCGCGGTGGCCGCGCGCCACCGGATCGGCGGGCGCACCCTCCTCGCTGACGATCACGCCCTTCAGCGCCAGAAGCCCGTCGATCCGCGCCGGCGGCAGGCCGGTTTCCGCCGCCAGTTCGCGCGCGATCCTGACCGCGCTGGCCAGCGCGGTGGCATCGACCGTCAGGCCGCGCGCGCTTTCCTGCTGCTCGACGCTCAGCGAGACCTGAAACGAACCACGCTGGAAACGTTCCGCCGCCAGCTTGCGCGCCGGCAGCTCCAGTCCATCGAACCCGGGCGGCGTGCGCAGGCGCAGGTCCAGACTGCGGCCATTGACGCTTTTCGCCTCCCAGCGCCAGTGCAGCCCTTCATGGCTGCCGCTGCTTTCGGCAAATCCCGTCATGCTGGCAAAACTCATGCGCGGCTCCGTGGGGGTCCAGGGCGCGCAATCTACGCGCCCGGTTCCGGGCTGTCACCTTCCCGCGGGAGCCTTGGCGCGCGTCGCCGCCTTCTGGCGCCGCTCCAGCGCGCGCAGCGCCGCGACGTTCTTCTGGTGCGTGGCGATATTGTCGGAAAAGACGTGGCCGCCGCTGCCGCTGGCGACAAAATAGATGTCGCCGGTGCTTTCCGGATGCAGCACCGCGGCGATGGAATCCTTGCCGGGGTTGCAGATCGGTCCCCGCGGCAGCCCGGGGACGCGATAGGTGTTGTAGGGCGTGTCGCTTTCCAGCTCGCTCTGGCGGATGCCGTGGCCCAGGGGATAGCCCTTGGTCAGGCCATAGATGATGGTGGGATCGGATTGCAGCGGCATGCCCGCCTTCAGCCGGTTGATGAAGACCGAAGCGATGTGGCGGCGTTCTTCCGGCAGGGCGGTTTCCTTTTCCACCACCGAGGCCAGGGTCAGGGCCTGGCGCATGTCGTTAAAGGGCAATCCCGGTGCGCGATGCGCCCACTGCGCCGCCAGATATTTGCGCTGCGCCCGTTCCATCTCGTCCAGGATCTTGCGCCGCGCGGTGCCACGGGTGAACAGATAGGTCTCCGGCAGCAGCGTGCCTTCCGCCGGCGCCGGTCCCGCGTCGCCCGACAGCGCCGGTTCGTGCACCACCAGCGCATAGACCATCTGTGAGGTCAGCCCTTCGGCCGCGGTCAGCTTGTGCTGGATCGACTTGCCCGCCACCAGGATTGCGGCGATCGCCTTCATCGACGCCCTGGAGGGGATGGCATACTCGCCCGCCTTCACCAGGGATGCCTGCCCGCTCGCGCGCAATCCCAGCTCGAACAGCAGGGGATAGTTCATCACCCTCCTGGCGCCCAGTTCCTCTGCGATCTGGTGCAGGCTGGTGCCGGGTTCGATCAGCACCACCGTCTCGTTGCCCTTGGCCGCGGCGGGACCGGGCGCATCCCAGGCGGAAATGGCCCACTCCGCCGCCCCCGCGCCAATCAGCGCCAGCGCGGCCAGGATCAGCAGAAAGCGCTTCATCAGACCTTCGAGAGGATCAGCGCGGCGTTGGTGCCGCCGAAACCGAAGCTGTTGGACATGGCGATGTTCACCTGGCGCTTCTGTGCGGTGTGGGGCACCAGGTCGAGCCGGGTGATGACGTCGGGATTGTCCAGGTTGATGGTGGGCGGCACGATGCCGTCGCGCATCGCCAGGATGCAGAAGATCGCCTCCACCGCGCCGGCCGCGCCCAGAAGATGGCCGATCGACGACTTGGTCGACGACATCGCCGTCTTGGCGGCGGCATTGCCCAGAAGGCGCTCCACCGCGCCCAGCTCGATACTGTCGGCCATGGTCGAGGTGCCGTGCGCATTCACATAATCAATGTCCGACGGGCTGATCCCGGCGCGCTTCAGGGCCATCTGCATGGCGCGATAGCCGCCATCGCCGTCCTCTGCCGGGGCGGTGATGTGATGGGCATCGCCTGACAGGCCATAGCCGGTGACTTCGGCATAGATTTTGGCGCCGCGGGCCCTGGCGTGTTCCAGTTCTTCCAGCACCACGATGCCGGCGCCCTCGCCCATCACGAAGCCGTCGCGGTCCTTGTCATAGGGCCGCGAGGCCTTGGCGGGATCGTCGTTGTAGGCGGTCGACAGCGCCCGGCAGGCGTTGAAGCCGGCGATGCCGATCCGGCACACCGCCGCCTCCGCGCCGCCCGCCAACATCACATCGGCATCGTCCAGCATGATCATCCGCGCCGCGTCGCCGATGGCGTGCGCACCGGTGGCGCAGGCCGTGACCACGGCATGGTTGGGCCCCTTGAAGCCGTGCTCGATCGAGGCATAGCCGGATACCAGATTGATCAGGCGGCCGGTGATGAAGAAGGGCGACAGGCGCCGCGGCCCCTTTTCGTGGACCAGGAGCGAGGCCTGCTCGATGCCGTCCAGACCGCCGATGCCCGAACCGATCATGATGCCGGTGCGGCAGCGCTCCTCCTCGGTCTGGGGCACCCAGCCGGAATCGACCACCGCCTGCTTTGCGGCGGCAAGGCCAAAGACGATGAAATCGTCCATGCGCCGCTGTTCCTTGGGATCAACCCACTGGTCGGGATTGAACGTGCCGTCCGTACCGTCACCGCGCGGCACCTGGCAGGCGATCCGCGTGGGCAGATCGTCGACCCTGAACTTGGTGATGGGGCTGGCCCCGGACCGGCCGGCCAGAAGGCGCGACCAGCTTTCTTCCACCCCGCAGGCCAGCGGCGTGACAAGCCCCAGGCCGGTAACGACGACCCTGCGCATGCTCAACGGTCCGTGCGCGTGATCAGGAGGCGTTGGCCTTGTCGATATATTTTACCGCGTCACCGACGGTGACGATGGACTCGGCGGCGTCATCGGGAATTTCGATGCCGAATTCCTCTTCGAACGCCATGACCAGCTCGACGGTGTCGAGGCTGTCGGCGCCCAGGTCCTCGATGAAGGACGCATTGTCCGTGACCTTGTCGGCGTCGACATTCAGATGCTCGACGACGATCTTCTTCACGCGCTCGGCGGTATCGCTCATAGACTGTAAGCCTCTCCTAAGATTTCAAACCCGGCTCGCGAATAAACGCCGGAACTCGATTGCGATCACCAATGGGTGCTTCGCGGATGGCCGGTTGGTAACACAATCGCCAACGGCCCGCTATACACCCCTTAACCTGTTGAAATTTCTGTCATAACATCGCCATTCCGCCGTTGACGTGCAACGTCTGCCCGGTCACATAGGCAGCTTCCGGCGAGGCAAGATAGACCACCGCCGCAGCGATTTCCTCTGTCGTCCCCATCCGCCCCAGCGGGATGCGGGCCGAGATCAAGTCCTTCTGCTGATCGTTAAGCACATCCGTCATCGCGGTCTGGATGAAGCCCGGCGCCACGGCGTTGACGGTGATGTTCCGGCTGGCGACTTCGGCGGCGAGCGATTTGGACATCCCCACCAGGCCCGCTTTGGCGGCGGCATAATTGCCCTGGCCGGGATTGCCGGTGGCTCCCACCACCGAAGTGATCTGGATGATTCGCCCCCAGCGCTTCTTCATCATGCCGCGCAGGACGGCGCGCGACAGGCGGAAGGCGGCCGACAGGTTCACGGCGATCACCTGGTCCCATTCCTCGTCCTTCATGCGCATGAAGAGATTGTCCCTGGTGATGCCGGCATTGTTGACCAGGATATCGATGGAACCGCCCGCGGCCTCCTCCGCCGCCTTGGGCAGGGCCTCGACGCTGGCCGGATCGGAGAGGTTGCAGGTCGCGGTGAAGGCACGCGCACCGAGTTCGGTCTTCAGGGCCTCCAGCGCCTCGGCGCGGGTGCCCGACAGCACGACCGTGGCGCCCTGGGCATGCAGCGCGCGGGCGATGGCCCCGCCGATGCCGCCGGAGGCGCCGGTCACCAGTGCGATTTTTCCGGTCAGGTCGAACATCACAGCACCTTTGCGAAAGCTTCGATGTCTTCAGGCGTCTCGACCGTGACGGTGGCCAGTTCCTTGTCGGTGCGCTTGACCATGCCGGTCAGCACATTGCCGGTGCCCGCTTCCACCGTCATGTTTACCCCCAGGCCCTTCAGCGCCAGCATGCTTTCGCGCCAGCGCACCCGGCCCGTCACCTGTTCGACCAGAAGGCGGCGGATGGCATCGGGCTCGCTGACTTCGGCGGCGGTGACATTGGCCAGCACCGGCACGGCCGGCGGGCGGATGGTGATGGCGGCCAGTGCTTCGGCCATGGCGTCGGCGGCGGGCTGCATCAGCGCGCAATGGAAGGGCGCGGAGACGGCCAGCGGGATCACCCGCTTGGCGCCCTTGGCTTTCGCGATCTCGCCAGCACGGGTCACGGCTTCGGCGGTGCCGGAAATCACCACCTGGCCCGGCGCATTGTCATTGGCGACCACGCAGATGCCGCCCGCGGCGCAGGCCTCCTTCGCGGCGGCCTCGGCGGTCTCGATATCGGCGCCGATCAGCGCCGCCATGGCGCCCGCGCCCGGCGCGACCGCCGACTGCATGGCGCGGCCGCGAATCTTCAGAAGACGGGCGGTATCGGACAATGTGAAGGCCCCTGCGGCGCAGAGCGCGGAATATTCGCCCAGGCTGTGGCCGGCAACCAGCCGGGCATGTTTGGCCAGGTCGAGCCCGGCTTCCTTCTGGAGCACCCGGATCACGGCGATGGACGACGCCATGATCGCGGGCTGGGCGTTCTCGGTCAGGGTCAGGTCTTCCAGCGGGCCTTCCCACATCAGGCGGGAAAGTTTCTGGGAGAGCGTTTCGTCGACTTCCTGGAACACGTCGCGGGCGGCGGCGAAGGCTTCGGCCAGGCTAAAGCCCATGCCGACCACCTGGCTGCCCTGTCCGGGGAAAAGAAATGCGCGAGTCATTGTGAGCGGCAGACAAATCAAGGGCGGCGGATGAAGTCAAGCCAGACGGCAGGTTACAAGGATTTCCCCGCGCCGGCGGTTGAGAAGAATCTCTTGCCAATTACCATCACCGATACCGCGCCCAGCGTCATCGTGGCCGCCAGCAGTGAAAGGCCGGTGCCATAGCCGCCGGTCTGCTGTTTCAGCCAGCCCATGATCGACGGCCCGAAGAAGCCGCCCAGGTTGGAGAAGCTGTTGAGCAGCGCCAGCCCCGCCGCCGCCGCGGTTCCGCGCAGCAGCGCGGCGGGCAGCGTCCAGAATACCGCCAGCGAGGCATAGATGCCCGCCGCCGCCAGGCAGAATCCCGCGATCACCAGCACAGGATCATGCGCCCAGGCCGCCACCAGCGTACCGGCCGCACCCAGCACGGCGGCAAAGGCGACATGGCCTTCGCGCTCTCGGCGCCGGTCGCTGGAAATGCCCAGCGCCACCATTGCAGCCATCGCCAATATGTAAGGCAGCGCCACAACGAAGCCGGTCTGAAGATTGGAATAGCCCATCGCCTTGACGATCTGCGGCAGCCACAGATTCATCCCGTACAGCGCAAAGACGATGCAGAAGTCCGGGATCATCAGGATCCAGATGCGCCTGTCGGCCAGCATTTCCCACAGGCCATGCAGGTGTCCGCCAGGCACATGGCTTGCCGCCTGCTCCGTCTCCAGCCGCGCCAGCACAAGCTGTTTTTCCTCGTCCGTCAGCCACTTCGCCGTCGCCGGCCGGTCGGGCAGGAGCCACAGCGCGGCAATGCCGAACGCCAGCGAGGGAATGCCTTCCAGCAGCAGCATCCATTGCCAGCCCGACAGCCCATACCCTGAAACGCCCAGCAGCCAGCCCGACACCGGCGCGCCGATTACCACCGACAGCGGCACCCCTGCCAAGAACATGGCGATAAACCGCGCCCGGCTGGAGGCGGGAAACCAGTAGGTCATGTAGAGCACCATGCCCGGATAGAGCCCGGCTTCCGCGCAGCCCAGAAGGAAGCGCAGGATGTAGAAGCTGACCTCGCCCTGCACAAAGGCGGTCGCCATCGACAGCAGGCCCCAGGTCACGCAGATGCGGCACATCCAAAGGCGCGCCCCCACCTTTTCCAGCATCAGGTTGGACGGCACCTCGAACAGGAAATAGCCCCAGAAGAACATTCCCGCCGCCAGGCCGTAGACCTGCGGCGAGAAGCCCAGTTCGCGGTTCATCTCCAGCGCGGCGAAGCCGATATTCACCCGGTCCAGGAAGCTGGCCACATACATAAGGCACATGAAGGGGATCAGCCGAAGCGCGGCGAGCCGCAGGATGGCGTCGGTTCGCATGATCAGCGCGGCATCCATCAGCGGACCTTCAAACTGCGGGTCAAAAGCGCCATGGATGCGGCGGCGACCAGCGGCACCGCTACACAGGCCCATAGCCCTGCCTGATAGCTGCCGGTGATTTGCCGCAGCCAGCCCATCATCGCGGGGCCGAAGAAGCCGGAGAGATTGCCGAAACTGTTGATCAGCGCAAAGGCGCCCGCCGCCGCGGTGCCGCCCAGAAACAGCGGCGGCACGGTCCAGAAGGTGGCAAGCCCCGCATAGACCCCGCCCGTGGCCAGGCAGAAGCCGGTGACAACGATCACCGTGCTGCCTTCACCCAGCGCGGCGACGGCAAAGCCCAGCGCCGCCAGCAGCGCCGACAGGCAGAAATGCAGCACGCGCCTTCCGCTGCGATCGCTGGACACGCCGAACAGCCACAAGATGCCCAGCGACACGATATAGGGGACCATCACGATCCACCCGGTCTGGACATTGGTATAGCCCATGGCCTTGACCATGGTGGGCATCCAGAAACCCAGCGCATAGATGCCGAAGACGATCGCGAAGTCGGGAATGATCAGGTACCAGACCCGCCAGTCCTTCAGCATGGGCAACAGGCCGTGCACGGCGGGCTTCTCGTCGGCGGCCAGCCGCGCCAGCACGATCTGTTTTTCCTCGTCGCTGAGAAAACGCGCCCTGGCCGGATTGTCCGGCAGCCCCCACAGCGCCACCAGGCCCAGCGCGAAGGTGGGAATGGCTTCCAGTATGTAAAGCCACTGCCAGCCATGGATGCCGAACGCCTCCACCCCCAAGAGCCATGCCGACAGCGGCGCGCCCACCACATTGGAGACGGGAATGCCCATGCAGAACAGCGCGATCACCCGCGCCCGGAAGGCTGCCGGAAACCAGTAGGTGAAATAAAGCAGGATGCCCGGATAGAAGCCGGCCTCTGCGACGCCCAGAAGAAAGCGCACGCCATAGAAGCTGAAGGCGCCGGTGACGAAGGCGTTGGCCATCGAGACCAGCGCCCAGGTCAGCATGATGCGGGCGATCCACAGCCTGGCCCCCACCTTTTCCATGATCAGGTTGGAAGGCACCTCGAACAGGAAATAGCCCCAGAAGAACATGCCGGCGCCGATGCCGTACATTTCCTGGGTCAGCCCCAGGTCCTGGTTCATGGTGAGCGCGGCGAAGCCCACATTCACCCGGTTGAGGAAGGCGGCGACGTACATCGCCAGGATCAGCGGCACCAGCCGCCATGCCGCACGGCGCAAGATTGCGTCTGCCCGATCCATTTCCCCGCCCCGCTCTGCCGGGGGCAAGGTCCGCGATGCGGGCGCCGATTGCAAGCCTCAGATGGAATTGCGGCCGTTCAGCATGCGGTAGACCGCGATCTTCACCAGGCTGGCCAGGGCGAAGAAGACCAGCGCATAGCCCCACACCAGCGCGGCCAGCGACCAGCCGACCGGCGCCATGAACCAGCCATAGACCGCCGCCAGCGTGCCCAGCATCTGCGTCGCCTCGCAGGGCAGTATCAGTTTCCAGCCCGGCAACGGGCGCTCCCACAGCGGCCCCTTGTTGCGGGTCAGGTAGATGGTCATGTGGCCGGCCACCAGCAGCTTCAGGAACACCAGCGACTGCACCACCGGCGCGGGCAAGCCCAGCGCGTCGCGCACCAGCCAGAACAGGCCGAAGCTGGAAAAGACTCCGAACAGGCCCAATACCGATGCCACCGTCAGCACCCGCGCCATGTCCCAGCGCACGGGCCTGGGCGCGAAGGGCGCATTGTCATAGGCGATCATCATGATGGGTATGTCGTTGAGCAGCGCCAGCAGCACCACCATGATCGCCGTCACCGGATAGAAATTGAACACCAGGATTGAGGTGGTCATGAACAGAAGGACGCGGATGGTCTCGGTAATGCGGTAGATCCCGTAACCCGTCATGCGCTCGAAAATGCGCCGCGCTTCCTCGATGGCGCGGGTGACCACCGACAGGCCGGGTTCGGTCAGTACCAGATCGGCGGCGGCGCGGGCCGCGTCGGTGGCGCCGCTGACGGCAATACCGATATCGGCCTGTTTCAGCGCGGGCGCGTCGTTCACGCCATCGCCGGTCATGCCGACGATATGGCCCGCCCCCTGCAGGAGCTTGACGATCTCGAATTTGTGCTCGGGAAAGACGCGGGCAAACCCGTCGGCGTCCAGGATGGCCTGCAGCCGGGCACGATCGCCGTCCGCCGCCAGCAGCCTGTCGGCCACTTCGATATGGGTGCCCATGTGCAGCCGGGCGGCGATCTGGCGGGCAATGGCTTCGTGATCGCCGGTGACCATCTTGACGTCCAGGCCCATGGCGCGCGCCTGGGCGATGGTGGCAGCGCTGTCATCGCGCGGCGGATCAAACAGCGGCAACAGGCCAAGGAAATGCCAGACGCCGTCCTTCCGTTCGGCCACACCCAGCGTGCGAAATCCTTCGGCTGCCAGTGCGTCGACATCGGCGGCGATGGCATGCGCCTGATCGGCCGGCGGATTGCACAGGGCGACAATCGCCTGCGGCGCGCCCTTTGCGACGCAGAACGTCACGCCATCCTTTTCGATATCCGCCTCGGCGCGCTTGGAGACGGGATCGAAGGGCCGGAAGACCGTCACGCGACAGCCGGGCGGCTGGGTTCGACCGTCCAGGATCGCCGCGTCGATGGCGTCGGGCGCCTCGCGCCGGCTGGCCAGGGCCGCCGCCAACAGGAGGTCGTCGGGGCTCACGCCGGGCGCCGGTTTCATCGTCCCCAGAGTCAGTTGGTTCTTTGTCAGCGTCCCGGTCTTGTCGGTGCACAGAATATCCATGCCTGCCATCTCTTCGATGGAGACCAGTCGCGCAACAATGGCTTTCAGCCGCGCCAGCCGCTCGGCGCCCACCGCCATGGTCACCGACAGCACGGCCGGCAGCGCCACGGGAATGGAGGCGACCGTCAGGATCAGCGCAAACTGCAGCGTCTCAACCAGCGGATCGTGGCGGAACAGCGCAGCCAGACCGATCACCGTCACCAGTGCCGCCGTGACCAGGATCAGGAAATTGCCGATCCGCATCACGGCCTTCTGGAAATGCGAGACAGTCCGCGCCTGGCCCACAAGCCGGGCGGTGCGGCCGAAATAGGTGTTCATGCCGGTCGCGGTGACTTCGCCGGTCATCTCGCCCTGCCGGCAGATGGAGCCCGACCAGGCCGCATCGCCCCGCTTCTTGTCGGCCGGCAGAGATTCGCCGGTCAGCGCGGACTGGTCGACGCTGATATAGGCGCCATCCTTCAGCGTCACGTCGGCAGGCACGATGGCGCCCAGCCTGATCGCCACCAGGTCGCCGGGCACCAGATAGCGTGCCTCGATGTCCTGCCAAACTCCGTCGCGGCACACCCGCGCGCGCGGCGCCAGCCGCCGGCGCAAAAGAGTGATGGCGTCGTCGGCCTTGAATTCCTGCCAGAAGCCCACACCGGCATTGACGAACAGCATGACCAGGATCACGCAGAGGTCGGCCCAGTGCTCCACCGCCGCCGACAGAGCCGCCGCCAGCTCGATCATCCAGGGGATGGGCCCCCAGAAGAAGCGCGCCAGCCGCAGCACCCATGAGGTACGGACCTCCGCGATCGCGTTCTCGCCAAACCGCGCAAGGCGGGCGGCGGCTTCCTGGCTGGTCAGGCCGTTTGGTGGAATGGGAGCACGATCCATGCCCCAGCCTAGCCCCCAAGCCCGGTCCGGCCTTGCGCCGGCGCAAGCGGCGCCGCGAAAAGCTTCATTGTTTCATTATGTTAACAAAGGCCGCGACATGGCCGGATGGCGAATTTCCCCGGCGTGGCTTGTGTTTTCACCGTCGTTTGCCTATAGACCCGCCCCTTGACGGCTGCGGTCGGCCGGGGACCTCGATCAGAGGTTTTGCGCATGGTGCGCGTCCCGGGCGAGCCGAAGCGGCGGCGCCTCCCAGCGACGCTGTTCCGCAGGTCCGAGAAGAAAGGGAACGAGATGGCTCTTTACGAGCATCTCCTGATCGCGCGCCAGGATATCAGCGCGCAGCAGGTGGACGCACTGGCCACCCACCTCAAGACCATCGTCGAAGGCGAAGGCGGCAGGATCGAGAAGCAGGAATATTGGGGCCTGCGCGGGCTTGCCTATCGCATCAAGAAGAACCGCAAGGGACACTATGTCCTGCTCAACATCAACGCGCCCTCCTCGGCGGTGATCGAGCTGGAGCGCCAGCTCAAGATCAACGAGGACGTGCTGCGCTACCTGACGGTGAAGGTTGATGCCTTCGACGTCTCGTCGAACAAGAACCGCCGCGAAGACAAGCCGGAAGGCAAGCCCGAGGCAGAGACCGAGGAGACCGCGCAATGAGCTTTGGTGGAAATCGTGAAGGCGGCGGCCGCGGCGGCGACCGCGAAGGCGGACGCGGCGGCGATCGCGACGGCGCCCGCCGTCCCTTCTTCCGCCGCAAGAAGACCTGCCCCTTCTCCGGCGATAACGCGCCCAAGATCGACTACAAGGACGTCAAGCTCCTGCAGCGCTACATTTCCGAGCGCGGCAAGATCGTGCCCAGCCGCATCACCGCGGTCAGCAACAAGAAGCAGCGCGTGCTGGCCAACGCCATCAAGCGCGCCCGCTTCATGGCGCTGCTGCCCTATGTCGTGAAATAAGGGAGCCAGACCCATGCAAGTCATCCTGCTCGAACGGGTCGAGAAGCTCGGCCAGATGGGCGACGAGGTGAAGGTGAAGGACGGCTTCGCCCGCAACTTCCTGCTGCCCAAGAAAAAGGCGCTGCGCGCCACCAAGGCGAACCGCGAATATTTCCAGACCCAGAAGGCCCAGCTTGAGGCGCATAACCTCAAGCTGCGCAGCGAGGCCGAAAGGATCGCGGACAAGCTGAACGGCAAGACCTTCACCCTGATCCGCCAGGCCGGCGATCGCGGCCAGCTCTATGGTTCGGTCTCGCCGCGCGATGTTTCGACGGCGATCACCGAGGGCGGCTTCACTGTCGACCGCCACCAGGTTCACATCTCCACGGCGATCAAGGCCATCGGCCTGTTCACCATCCCGGTCGTTCTGCATCCGGAAGTGAAGGTGAACATCACCGTCAACGTCGCCCGCAGCGAGGACGAGGCCGAGCGCCAGGCTCGCGGCGAGAACGTGCTGGCCGAGCGCACCGAGGCCGAGGAGGCCGAGGCCGCCGCCGAGGCCGTCTTCGAGGAAGGCGCCGGCCCGGCCGGGGAAACCGAAGAAGGTTCTGCCGAAACGTAAGACGTCCTTCCATCACGATGCAAAAGAATTGGCCCCCGAATTGAAAAGTTCGGGGGCTTTTTGTTGACTCTTCACGAACGCAGATGTCCGCCAATTGACCTCCGTCAATTCGCGACGACTGTCCATACCGTATCAATTCTCAAACAAGCCAAGTACCCCGGAGACCCTGCCATGCTCTTTTCAAAATTGATGTTGATGGTAGGCGTTACCGGGGTTGCACTTGCCGGCGTGACTGGTGCCTTTGCGGCGCCAGCGGTCGCGGCTCCCAAGTGCCTGAAGCTCAGGGACATACAAGGCGCGAAGTCGGATGATGGGAAAATCCTGAAGTTCACCCTGAGGGACGGACGGGTTCTCTACAATTATTTGCAGGGGACATGCCCCACCCTGAAATTCAACGGCTTCGAATGGGTTATTCGCGGAGCTGACGAAGTCTGCGAAGGCCAGCAGTCGCTGCGCGTCCTGCAAACCAATGAAATCTGTGTGCTGGGAAAATTCGGGGCACCGCCAAAGCCGAAGGCCGATCGCTGACGGGCGCTGAAGCCGCCGATTTGAAAGCCTGCGAACCAGAACGGTTCGCAGGCTTTTTGCATATCCGCCGGACCGAAGAAGGCCGGCGCGCTCTTGATTCGTCTCAATGCCCCCGATCAGGCGCCGCGATAAGCAATTCGGTGCAACGGAACAGAACAAGGATCACATCATGCGATTTACAAGAACGGTTTTGCTGGTTTCGTGCGTCGTGGTGGGCGCATCTTCACTGACTGGCCTGGGGGCGCTTGCCCAGGATCAGGACCGCGATCGCATCCAGGATCGCGTGCAGGACCAGGTGCCCGACCAGGATCGTACCCGGGATCAGCTCAGGGATCGCGATCAAGTCCCCGACCAGGATCGCACACGCGACCGGTTGCGCGACCAGACAAGCGTTCCCAGCAGCAGCGCGACGGCCACCGGCGGCGCCGGTCAGGTTCAGTATGGACCGCGCAATGTTTACGGCTGGCAGCTGATGACTGCCCAGGAACGCGCCACCTATCAGAACCAGATGCACAATGCCACGACCGCACAGGAGCGCGACCGCATCCAGGCGCAGCATCGCAGCGAAATGCAGCAGCGCGCGCGCCAGCGCAACGTCGTGCTGCCTGGCATGTCGGGCGCCCGCGGGGGCATGGGCATGGGCGGCATGGGTGGCATGGGACCAGGGATGGGCGGCATGGGATCGCCGCCTGACGCCGGACGACGCGGTCGTTAACCGATGATGCATTGACCCAAGGGGACGCTCCCGCGCGTTTCCTTGGGTTCGTTGCATCCGTTCACAGGGATTGCCTGCCCTCGCCGTTGGGGACCCGGAAGGTCATGAACCGGCCCGGCTCTCGCCCAGACGCGTGGCCAGCACCTTGTCCACGCGTCGTCCGTCCAGGTCCACCACCTCAAGGCGCCAGCCTTGCGTCTCGAAGCTCTCGCCCACGCCGGGAAGCCGTCCCAATCCCTGAATCACAAAACCCGCCGTCGTGTGCACTCCACTGGCCGACGACGGCTTGATGCCGGTGATCTCGGTCAACTCGTCCAGCGGCAGCCAGCCTGCCAGCAGAAGCGAGCCGTCCTCGCGGCGCACCACCGGCTGCTCCCGCGGACCTTCCTCGGTGGAGAATTCGCCGACGATGGAGCTGAGGATGTCGGTCATCCCGACAAGACCTCGAAAATGACCATATTCGTCATGCACCAGCCCCATATGGATGGGCGACTCCTTCAGCGAGAAGATCACGTCACGGACATCGGCGCTGTCGGGGATCACGGGCGCATGGCGCACCAATCTGCGAATGTCCGGCGTTTCATCCGCCAGGTAGGCGGAGAGTATCTCTTTGGCCTGCACGACGCCTATTACGTCGCCTTGCGCATCATAGACCGGCAGACGCGAATGCTGGCTATCCCGCAGCGTGGCGCGAATGGCCGCATCGTCATCGGCAAGATTGATGGCGTCCACCTCGTGGCGCGGCGTCATCACCACACTGACATTGCGATCGCCCAGCCTGAGGACGCCTGCAATCATCTCCTTCTCGCCGGGTTCCAGCACACCGGAACTCTCGGCCTCGGCGACCAGGGTCTTGATCTCCTCCTCCGTAACGCGCTCATCGCGCGCGCCGCGCTGCCCCATAAGAGCCAGGACCAGATGTCCGGAAACGTCCAGCAACCGGACCAGCGGGGAGGCGATCCTCGCCACCAGCAGCATGGCGGGCGCCACGCGGACCGCCACCATTTCGGGATCGCGCAGCGCCAACTGCTTGGGCACCAGTTCGCCGATGATCAGCGAAGCATATGTGATGGCGATCACCACCGCGCCCACGCCCAGGGTTTCGGCCAGTTCCAGCGACAATCCGCGCGCGGCCAGCCACAAGGCAAAGCGCTGGCCCAGCGTGGCACCGGAAAACGCGCCGGACAGCACGCCGACCAGCGTGATCCCGATCTGTACCGAGGACAGGAACCTGCCGGGATCGGAGGCGAGCGCCAGCGCACCGCGCGCGCCGGCCGTCCCTTGCTCCGCCAACGCCTTCAGGCGGCTGACGCGCGAGGAAACGATGGCCATCTCGGACATGGCCAGAAGTCCGTTCACGATGATCAGGAACAGAACCGCCGCAATGTCGAGGGAAAGCATGGCACCGGCTGCTGGACTGCCGGTGTACTATCGCACAAAAGGCGCCCATGTGCGGCGAAATCTGAGCGCCGTCATTGCGCGCCGGACTGCACGGCGAAGTCGTGGCGGGAGAGCCCGCTGGGCGGATCGCCGAAGAATACCTCCACGCTTTTCAGCTTTCCGTCCTCGAAGGTCATCATCTCGGCATTGCGGAAGCGCATTTCGGGATGGACGGCATTGGGCCGGCGCAATTCGGCCTGGTAGACCACCGTCACCCGCCGGCCGTCCTGCGCCAAGGCCATGAAGTCGAATCTGCTGTGCAACGGTTCCTCATCCGGCCGCGGCCAGCAGCGGCGGAAAAAGGCATCCCTGTCGATATGGTCGTCGAACGGACTGGTGAAGGTGAAGCCGTCCGCCAGCCGCGCCGCGACCCAGTCCGGGTCGCGGCGCTCGAAAGCGTGGTAATACTGGCGCGCCAGTTCGGTCAGGTCCATCGCTCAGCCTCCGATCGAAGCGGCCAGCTGGTCCATCAGCGCATTGGTGCCGTGCTCGCGGCTGCCCTTGTCTTCATAGCCATCCAGATAGTCGCCATATTCGGTGAGGATGAATTTGGTGCCTGTGCCTTCCGGCACAAGCTCGATGCAGGCCTGGCTGACGGAAATTTTCCGACCGTCCAGATACATCGCATAGCTATAGATTATGCGCGCGTCGGGCACGATGTCGTGATAGTGGCAGTCGAACAGGGTGATCACGCCGCTGTCCCAGCGCCCCTCGGAGATCTCGCGCCCGCCTTCGCGAAAATCGAATTCGCGCCGCGTGCGCGTCAGGTTGGGCGCGCGGGCGAACCAGGCGTCCTTGGCCGCCTGGTCGGCAAAGGCCTGGAACACGCGCGCGGGCGCTGCCTTCCAGTGGCGGGTGATGGTGAAGCTGGCGTGGACGACGGAACGCGGCGTTGCGCTGCTCATGTCAATGGCCTTTCACATAGTTG
>Ga0209935_1000359_pt1 | contig 127165 bp, 89 predicted proteins | sample ThiBio_1000_plan_2_FD_183958 | JGI IMG/M metagenome (GOLD analysis project Ga0209935, IMG submission 183958) | Wastewater bioreactor microbial communities from Cape Town, South Africa - Thiocy_cont_1000_plan (SPAdes) | ecosystem: Engineered > Bioreactor > Thiocyanate-remediating >... | reverse complement strand
CCATGACCAATAATTTAGCCGAGCGTCAATTACGTAAGTATGTAATATATAGAAAGAAGCTGTTATTTACCTGGTCGGAGTGGGGTAATCAGTTTGTAGAGCGCATATTGAGTTTATATTTAAGCTGTCGCTTAAAGAAGACTAGTGCTTTTGCCCAGTTATATCAAGCTATCTCTACTCATCCCTAGCCTCTTAACTATATAGGCGTGAACGCTTACGCGGGATCAACCATATTCATTTTATAACCTATACGAGCTAGGCTCAACCCAACAAGCTTATTAATATAAAATTCTAGGTTTTATGTAATTTTTTTAATGCTTCTTGAGCAGCCATTTGCTCTGCTTGCTTCTTTGTCTTACCAAATCCTTCCCCACTCACTTCACCTTCCAATAATACCTGCACTACAAACTCTCTGAAACCTTTATTACTTTTTTCACTGACAAGTTCAAATAGAATATTTTTTCGATTCTTTTGTGCCCAGGCTATAATTTTACTTTTATAATTATGATCCGTAAGCACCAAAGTTTCCAAGTCAACATGTATTTGTAGTAACCTATCAATAATAAACCTAACACAAGCTTGATATCCCTGATCTAAATAAACCGCCCCAATAAATGCTTCTAATGCATTCCCATAAACAAACTTAAGGTTTTGTTGATTAACAGAACGGGTATCATAAGTTAACAATTCATCTACGCCTATTTTTTTAGCGAGCTCGCTAAGAGATTCCCTATTTACTATTCTAGACCTCATTTCTGTTAAGAATCCTTCTTCTTGCAACGGATACTTCTTAAAAAGATGTTCTGCGATCACAAGGGATAATACAGCATCTCCTAGAAATTCTAATCTTTCATTAGAATGAGCTTGATTCTTTGCTACGATAGAACTATGCTGTAAAGCCAACCTATATAAGGCTAGGTTATTGGGCTTAAACGTAGTAATGGCATAAATAGCACTTTGAAATTGTTTAAGCTTTGCATCTTTGGGAGGAAAGCAACACAGACGTAAGAAATCGATTAATTTACCCATTTCTTGAATATAATGGAGGTATTATGGCCTCCAAATCCAAAAGTATTGCTCAACGCTATGGAGAATTCTCTAGATTGTGCTTGATTAAAGGTAAAATTCAATTTATTATCTAACGTACTGTCTAATTCATAATGATTGATGGTAGGTGGAATAATACTATGCTTAATCGCCAATATGGAAGCTATTGCTTCTATAGCACCAGCCGCTCCCAATAAATGACCTGTCATAGATTTGGTAGAACTAATGTTAAGATCATAAGCATGTTCTCGGAATAGGTTCTGGATCGCTTTTATCTCACTTACATCACCTAAAGGCGTAGAAGTACCATGTACATTAATATATTCAACTTCTTGTGGAGTTATTCCTGCGCTTTTTAAGGCTTGTTTCATCGAAGAAAATGCACCTTCTCCTTCTGGAAGCGGAGCCGTAATGTGATAAGCATCTGCAGACATACCACCACCTAATACTTCAGCGTAAATCTTAGCTCCTCTAGCTCGAGCATGTTCTTCAGTTTCAAGAACCAAAGCCCCTGCCCCTTCTCCCAAAACAAATCCATCTCTATGCTGATCAAACGGCCTAGAAGCTGTCTTAGGATCATCATTTCGTTCAGAGAGGCCTTTTATAACATTGAAGCCACCTATAGCTACAGGAGTAATGGCTGCTTCTGAACCTCCGGTTATCATTACATCAGCCAGCCCTAATTTGATTAAATGTACAGCGTCTATAATAGCGTGCGAAGAAGACGCACAGGCAGAAACCGTAACGTAGTTCGGTCCTTTAAAACCATATTTAATTGAAATCTGCCCAGATGGCATATTGGCAATCATCTTAGGTATAAAAAAAGGACTAAATCTAGGAACCATATCGGCCTGGACAAAATTGACTATCTCATCTTGTATACTTTGTATACCTCCAATCCCGGTACCCCACAGCACTCCCACCCGCTCTAAATCCAATTTACTCAAATTAAGAGATGCATCTTCTATAGCTTCCTTAGCAGATACCATAGCATACTGAGAACAGGGATCTAATCTTTTAGCTTCTTTGCGATCAAAATGATCTTCTTCTCGATAATTTTTTAGTTCACATGCAAACTTAGTTTTGTGCTTGGAAGCATCAAAACGAGTTATAGAACCTGCTCCACTTACTCCATTAGCTAGATTTTGCCAATAGGTCTGTGTATTTTCTCCTATAGGAGTTAAAGAACCAAGTCCTGTAACGACAACTCTATTGATTTTTTGCATGAAAAATTTTTAGCGGACTATATCTCTATTTTACGCTATCTTTTTATTTAGCTTTAGATTCAGCGACACGCTTCTCCAAATACTCGACGACTTGGCCAACCGTTTTGATATGCTCTGCTTGATCTTCAGGGATAGTTATTTGAAACTCTCGCTCAAATTCTAAAATAAGTTCTACAATGTCTAGCGAGTCTGCTCCCAAATCATTAGCTAAATTTGCTTCTAGCGTAACCTCTGCAGGAGCTACAGACAATTTATCTACAACAATATTTACTACCTTTTGATTAATTTCTGTCATTTTTTGTAAGTTTTAACTGATGCGCAAATAAATATATTATATGTGACTTTGCAAAATTTTCACTCTATCACTTTTTTTATTCCTCAAAAATAGCACACCAATTTTTTTTAACAAAATTTGGTACGATATATACAAGTCTTAACTTTCACCCAACCACTAAATCAATATATCTATCCGCACTAATTTATTGCATCAAGCAAATAAAAAGATAACTGATTTCAATTACTTAGCGAAAATAAAAATATTATTTCGATTATCAAGTAAATATGGATGACAATACTTATAGGGTTCTTGTATAACCAAGAACCCTAATGAATAATTATCATCCTTAAAAACAAATTACTATTATGGCACAATATATAGTTTAAATTCAAAGACAAACCTTAATTTGGTAAAAAATTAAAAATATATTTCATTCAGAAAATATAATATTCTTAGAAATACAAAAAATATGATAACTAATCTCAGCTTTTCGGAAGACTTTAATAAAACTAAAATCATTGCAACAGTAGGACCTTCTACTAGAAGCAAAGAAATGTTGAAAAAATTGATTGAAGCAGGCACCCGTATTATGCGATTAAACTTTTCGCATGGTCACTATGAAAGTCATCGAGAAGTTATAGATCATGTACGCGCTCTTAATAAAGAGATGGGAATACATGTTTGTTTGCTACAAGATTTGCAAGGTCCTAAAATACGAATTGGTAAGCTAAAGGATGATTTAGTTTATCTGGCAAATGGAGAAATGGTAGTACTCACTCCTGAACTAATACTGGGAAATGAAAAACGTATAACAACTACCTACCAACCGCTAGCCTATGAGGTAAGAATTGGTGATCCTATTCTGTTGGATGATGGTAAAATCACATTAAAAGCCATCCATAAAGAAGGGAACGAATTAGTTACCGAAGTAGTTCATGGCGGATATGTACGTTCCAATAAAGGGCTTAACCTACCTGCTACCACACTTGCTACTCCTTCCCTTACAGAAAAAGATAAAAACGACTTAGCTTTTGGCCTCCAACATGATATAGAGTGGATAGCCCTTTCTTTTGTAAGAAATGCAAAAGACATTATAGAACTCAAAGAGCTTATTAAAAAAGCTGGAAAAACAGCCAAGGTAATTGCAAAAATAGAAAAACCAGAAGCATTGGAGCATATAGAAGATATCATCGTAGCAGCAGATGCTTTAATGGTAGCTCGGGGTGATTTAGGTGTAGAAATTGCCATGGAAAAGGTCCCCATGGCACAAAAAAATATTGTAAGTCAGTGTAATCGATTTGGAAAACCTGTCATCATAGCTACTCAGATGATGGAAAGCATGATAGAGAACCCAGTTCCTACTAGAGCTGAGACCAATGACATAGCAAATGCTGTCATAGATGGGGCAGATGCATTGATGCTTTCTGCAGAAACTGCATTGGGTAAATATCCCATACAAGTAGTTACAGAGATGAAGAAGACTATCTTGGTAGTTGAACAAACTGCAAATATCTATAATAGATATCAAACTATCCTACCTAATTCGCCAACATTTTACAATGATAGTCTAGTAAAAACAGCTTGCAGGTTAAGCCATGAGATTCAAGCTAAAGCAATTGTTTGTCTAACACAAACAGGATGGACAGCTCTGGAGTTAGCTAAACACCGACCACAAGCCAACATATTAGTTTTCACAGACAACAAAGCATTACTTGCTAGCATTAATTTAATCTGGAATGTGAGAGGTTACTATTACGATAGCATGGTGTCCACTGATCAGACATTTGCAGACATCGAACACTTTTTGATAGAAAATAATTATTTACACTCAGGAGATGTCCTTATTAGCATGGCAAGTATGCCTATACACAGTAAACAAAGAACCAATATGCTTAAAGTTAACATAATACCTTAACATATCTGATTTCGATATAAATTTCACATAATCGGCTTCTTTCAAAACCAAGAATTTTGTTTTCTAGGCAGGAAGGAATTTGTGAGAAACCGATGTTTGGAGTGTCAGGAAAGGTTCCTGACAGCACATGAGGATGGTGGTGTCAGGGCCTTAGCCCTGACACACACTTACTGACGAATCCAGAGGACTCAAGGCGACGGTTTCGAAAGGACTCTATTGAAAAGAGTTAGTAATAAACACTTAGTAGGATCCCAATACCAAAAAGCAAAACAAAACATAAATAAGCCAATACCAACCGTTGAAGCACTTCATTTAGCTGGTCTCCGCTAAGTCGCATGGTCATCCTAACATTTTGTATAAGTCTAGGTATTCCAATAACAAACAGCCACTGCCATAAATTACGGTAGTAAAGCAAGGTAAAAATGACTATCGCTATGATAGCAGTTAAAATCAACCCCCACTGATAACAAATCGCAAATCTTTTACCTAGTCTTACCACTAGTGTTTTTTTCTCAACCTCTGCATCTATAACGATATCTCTTATATTATTTAGATTAAGAACAGCTACAGATAAACAACCACAACTAATAGCTGGTAAAAGATATACATTATTCCATGTTCGTGTATGCAAATAAACAGTCCCTCCAACAGCTATTAGACCAAAAAATAAAAATACCGAAACATCTCCTAGTCCCAGGTAGGCATAAGGCTTCGGTCCCATGGTGTATGTAATAGCTGCCAAAATTGATATACCTCCTAACAAAGTAAATTTAAAAAAAATGGGAGATGACAATCCTGCAACATGTAAAAGGATCAGTCCAGCTACTAAAGCACATAAAATAACTCCCCATAACAATCGCTTAAGTTGTGATAAACTTAAACCATTTCCCCCTTGTGCTACTACCCTATCTCCTACTCCTGCACCATGTAAAAAATCTCCATAATCATTAGCTAAATTAGCCACTATTTGTAGCAGTGAAGCTGTAACAACAGTCCATAAACTAATCCATAGGTTATAACTACCTTCCCAAAAAGCTAATACACTACCCATCATAACGCCAGCAACAGCTAGCAAGATAGTAGGCAACCGCATGGCCCTAAACCAGACTTTAATATTATCCATAATAAACTTTATATTCCAATCAATTAAATCAATTCATGTAAGCTAAATCATACTTCATTAGAATTCTTGATTTTGCAAGAACTCTATTCTTTATGCTACACACACTTATTCATACAACTTAATTTATATTTGCATCCATTAGTTGCATTATAAGGGAAACATACAAAAGCACAATATACGAGCAACAACTACCATATAGCTTTAAAAGCCTGGCTAATGGGAGATAAATTTAATACTTACTTACTAAAATAAGTCCTATGGCACAAATTATTTTACCAGCTATATGGTTAATTATACTTATTGCTGGGTTACCTCAATTTGCTGAAACTGTCTATACCCCTACGCTACCTGAAATCGCTAATGCGCTAAAAACAAGCGTACCCATGGTAGAATATACGCTTACTATTTACCTTTTGGGCTTTGCGATTGGTACGCTTTTTTGGGGAAAACTCTCTGATAGCCTGGGAAGAAAACCATGTGTTATCGCCGGATTACTTATTTTCATATTAGGCTGCATTAGTTGCTATTTTTCAAATTCTATTACGATGTTACTCATCAGTCGGTTTGTACAAGCTTTTGGAGGCAGTATTGGAAGCGTATTAGCACAAACAATCTGTCGAGATGCTTTTCAAGGACCACGCTTAGGAAAAGTATACGCCTCTGTGGGAAGTTCCCTCGCTGTATTCCCAGCCATTGGCCCTGTTATAGGAGGCACGATTGCAGCAAATTTCGCATGGTTTAATATATTTTTAGTTGTTTTAGCTTTTGCCATTATTGTAACCACGTTCGTAATTATATATTTGCCAGAAACCCATCGCACAGATCTTAGGAAGTCAGTCTCCATAAAAGAAGTACTATTCAAATTAGTTAAAGATAAAAGGGCTATGGGATTCGGGCTTATTGTAGGGGCTTGTAATGGGATTATGTTCAGTTACTTTGCCGAAGGCTCTTTTTATTTAATTAAATTACTTGGTTTACATCCCAGCGTATATGGGCTTAGTTTTATTCCGATTGCTATAAGCACCATGCTAGGCGGTATGGTATCTAAACGACTACATAATTCGCATAATACCTACGAAATCCTAAGATATGGATTGCTTATCATTTTTATAGCAAGCAGTCTATTTAGTATGATAATTGGTTTACATACCTATTTTATCTCTTTATCTCCTACATGGATAATTAATATTACCATATTGGCACAAATGTGTATCATGTTTGGGGTATGTATGGCCACCAGTAATGCATTAGCACTTGCCTTAGTATTCTACAAAGATTCTATAGGTACAGCATCCAGCCTATTTGGCTTTTTTTATTATGCTTGCATATCCTTATTTACATTTGTTATGGGCTATTTGCATAATGCCACCTTACTAATAATGCCTTTATACTTCTTAGCTATTAGCACACTCATGCTAGGAATCCAGAAGTTGATGATAGCAAAGTGACGACGTATATCTTTACGAATGCTCTTATTGGCTATTTGTGGTTTCATGCTATCACCTCCAATTAAATAACTCATCTCACGCAACTAGGAGATTGGATGACTAACTTGGCTTTTTTGGCAAATAAATAGCTTTAGCCTTCATTAACTAACGCTGTAAGCATCTTTTCTATTTCCATTCTCGCTTCATTAGGAGTTCCATGATAGTTATTTACAACTAGTGAGAACGCTATTTCTTCTGCCCGTATGTTGGTACAATAACCCGTATAACTAAGCACTTTTCGCATAATGCCCGTCTTGGCTTTAAGGTTTCCTTTTAAAGGAGCCTTTGTAAATAGGTTTTTCAACGTTCCGGTCTCCCCTGCTATAGGAAGCGAGTGATAAAAAGCATCAAAGTTGTTGCTAACTCGCATATAGCACAAAACCTCCACCAAATGTTTCGTAGTAATCGCATTGTATCTAGACAAACCGCTTCCATCTTGAAGAAACATGCCCAGTGTATCAATACCTGCCAGATGCCAAAAATCTGTTAAAGCCTTAATTCCACTCACCGTATCCCATTTACCTGAAATTTTTAATCCAATATGATTGAGGATATGCTCTGCATACAGGTTATTGCTTTCTCGATTTGTAACAGCCACTATAGATTTTAAAGCTGGAGAATAGCTAACATGTATACTGGTTAGTAGATTTTCTACTTTTTCTTCGTTTTCTATTTGATTACTAGGTTTTGATTCATTTTTAATTTGTTCTTTTTGCAAAAAATTATGCTTTTCTCGTCTTATTGTCGTAGGCTTGAGGCCAGCTTTAATTCCATGCTTTTCTAATTCCCTGCTTAAACTATAAGCTGCCCAATAAGCAGGGTCAGGAATAGAACCTTTAACGAAAAAACTTCCCTCTTTAGGAGTTACTGTACCTTGAATTATTCTTGTATTTTGATAAGGTAATCCATAAACACAAATATTACGTGTATCCCCGCCCTGACTCACTTTATTAATAATTTGTACTTCTTCAGGAAGATGCGGGCTAATGCGAAATATAACTGGCTGCCCTTTATTGTTTTGGTCACTAATAAAAAGTACTTCATAAATATTGTCAAATATCGACAATCCGCCACAACCCGCACCATAGTCATTACCTAAATCTTCTACGGCCCATGTAGCAGGCACTTGATAATCATCATATAAATGTGGATCTCCAACAACAGCCCCTTTGATCCTTTTAATTCCTTTATCCCTAATGGCATGAACCCAAACTTTTATAAAATTTGGTTCATAATAATGCTTTTTAAACATCTTTGAGCCAAGGGTAGGATCTGCCCCACCTTGGATATAAATATTTCCTTGAAGCGTTCCTTCTGCATCTATTTCTCCATCATATCGTAGTGTTGTTTGAAACTTAAAATCTTCTCCTAAAATTTCTAATCCCGTAGCTGTTGTAAGAAGTTTCAAGGAAGAGGCTGGTATTAAGCTGGCATGAGGATTAATAGAGCGGATAACTTGATTGGTATTTAAGTTAATAGCATAGAAACTTATTGAAGCATTTTTAAATATCTTTTTATCTACTATTTCTTGATTTTCAGTAATCAATCCAAGACTATTAGCATCAGAATTGCCTGTTTGAGCATAATAATCAATGCTCGGATACAAAAGGATAAATAAAAGGACTAGTTTCTTTATTGGTAAATTCATATATATAAAAATAACTCAGCTAAGCACCTTAGAGTTCTTGCATAACCGTCGCCTTGAGTCCTCTGGGTTCGTCAGTAATTTGCTCAAAATCCTCATTTACTGCAATAAACTCCGGTTTCTCGCAAATTCTTTCCTGCCCAGCAAACTCAATTCTTGGTTATGCAAGAACTCTCTTGGTTAGCAATAATTTCTTAACGCACTTACATGCAGCCTTACTGATTAAAAAGCTGACAACTTAAACTTACTACCTGGCAAGAACTGAACAACATTTTTTAATTCCAATTGTAAAAGAATAGGAGAAAGACGTGCTGGCGATAATCGAGTTTGTTCACTCAGCTCATCAATGTGTACTTCTTTCTGAAAAAGCTTTAAAGCTTGTACTGCTCCCCGCTCTTCTTGACTAAGATCAGGAAATCTTGCCATATTTAATTGAACAGCTTGCCTACCCTGAGTTGCTTTAGGCCAATTCATGATATATGCGATATCATCCATACTTGTTAAAAGATGAGCTTGCTGTGTTTTAATTAAGTAATTACATCCACTAGAAAAAGGCTCATAAATATTTCCGGGCACAGCAAAAACTTCTCTATTGTAGGCATTAGCAAAATTAGCTGTGATAACAGCGCCACTTTTACGGTCAGCTTCGATCACAATCGTAACATCTGCCAGACCTGCAATAAGCCGATTTCTATGTGGAAACTGAAAACTTTCTAATAAACTTCCCACAGGCGCTTCACTTACCAACCCACCATTATCTAACATTTCTAACGCTGTATCTGTATGAGCTGCGGGATAAATGATATCCAAGCCACTTGCTAAAACTCCTACTGTAGGTAAATGATGCTTGAGAGCTAGCTTATGTGCATGTATATCAATACCATATGCCAATCCACTTACAATTATTATCTGATATTCACTTAGTGCTGCTATCAGATTTTCTACGGCCTGCTTTCCATATATCGTAGCATTTCTAGTTCCTACTATACTAATAACTTTGGGGGTATCAAATTGTATATTACCTTGACAATATAAAAAACTAGGGGGCTTGCCGATATGCCTAAGTCTTTCGGGATAAGAACTATCAAAAAAAGAGAGCGATTGTATATTCCTCTTTTGATGGTCGTTTATTATTTGTTCCGCGATGCTGAATGTACTTCTTTGGGAAATGGCTTGAATAACTGGATCAGGAATTCCTTTCAAAACACGCTTCAGTTCAGATGCCGTGCTATGGAAAAGAGGCTGTGCAGAACCAAAACGGTCTATCAATTTCTTCCAGGTACTGAACCCTACACCTTTTATAAGGCTTAGAGCTAGTTGGTAAATTTTTTCTTGGTCATTTAGGAAAAGCTGGCTCATTTTTTAAATTTATCTAATATGCACAAATATAATACAATTTTATCTATTTTTCATTAAACTTCTTCTGAAACCGGCACCTTCGCCAGTAAGTGTATGTCGGGGCCACAGTCCTGACACATTTGAGTACCTGGAGTGGCTCCCGACACTACAACTCCGGTTTCTCACAAATTACTTCCTGCCCAGAGAACCCGATCCTTGATTTCAGAAGAAGTCTATTACTTTAAATGTATTCTACTAACCTTTCAAGACGATGGCTATGAGAGCCCTTAATTAAGATAGCTGTATGGGTAAATTTCCGATTTTTAATATAATCTTTTAGTTCTTCTATCTGTTTAAAATATAATGCTTGTGGATTGTAGGAGCAAACTTCTTTCATATAAGGTCCATAGAGTAGAATTTCTTTATAATTCTGCTGAGTAGTTAATTGTACGATTCTTTTGTGAAAAGATATACTTGCTTCTCCTAATTCATTCATATCTCCTAAAATAACTACTTTTTGACTAGCTGTAAGGAAGTGAAAAGCTTCCAATGCAGCTTGCATCGAAGTTGGATTTGCATTGTATGCGTCTAACAAAATAATATTACTGCCTTTTTTAACAAGCTGAGACCTATTATTAGAAGGAATATATGCTTGAATAGCTACGTTAGCACTGTGGGATTCCACACCAAAATACTTGGCGATACACAGGGCAGCCGATATATTATAAAAATAATGTTTCCCTATCAAGTGCGTGGTTACTACTTCGCCTTGGTCACTTTCATATATTACATACGGTTTAGCTTCTATCAGTTTAGCAGGATAAAAATCTTGATCTTGTGGATAATAAATAGGAGTTGAAAATTCCTTGCTCATTTGCATAAGCGTGGGATCCGTAGAATTGATAAATACTACCCCTTTATGTTTTTTCAAGTAGGCATATAACTCACCTTTACCCCTTTTAACTCCCTCAATATCTCCAAAACCTGCTAGATGCGCATTACCAATATTTGTTATCAGTCCATGGGTAGGCTTGGCAAGCTCACAAAGCTGTGCTATCTCACCTACATGGTTAGCTCCCATTTCCAAAACAGCAATTTCAGTTGATGGTTGGATAGACAATATATTAATTGGCACACCAATATGGTTGTTTAAATTGCCCTGAGTAGCATAGCAATTATACCGCTGAGACAACACAGCATGGATCAATTCTTTTGTAGTAGTTTTACCATTCGATCCTGTAACACCTATAATAGGAATATGTAGATTGGCTCGATGTATCTTAGCCAACTCCTGTAAAACTTGAAGCGTATCCGCTACTAAAAGATAACGCCCCCCTTCTTGGTAATACTGCGCATCATCAATTACTGCATAAGCTGCTCCTTTAGCTAGTGCATCACGGGCAAAAGCATTACCATCATGATGGTCCCCCTTTAATGCAAAAAAAATAGTACCTGATACATTTTGCCTGGAATCAAGAGAGACGGAAGGATGTTGTAGATAAAGCTCATAAATATATTGGACCCTAGAAATATTATTTTTCATGATTGATTAGTATTATTTTCATTAAAATAGTACATTGGACATGTATTCAATATATAGCACATGACGGAATATATAGAAACCTCACAAAAACAGGAAACGGCCGTATTAGTGTCTTTAGCCACACCCAAGCAACCGATAGAGAAAGCCAAAGAGTACCTAGCTGAGCTAAGTTTGCTATGTTATACATTAAATATTAACCCAATAGCTAATTTTCTACAACACCTTCAAAAACCTCAGCCGAAAACTTTTATAGGCAAAGGTAAATTAGAAGAAATAAAAGCATTTATACAAGCCAACAACGTAGATAAAGTAATTTTTGACGATGAGTTAACTCCTTCCCAATCACGTAATATAGAAATCCTATTAGATCGCCCTATTCTCGATCGAAACGCTGTTATACTAGCCATTTTTGCAATGCGAGCTAAAACTACCCAAGCAAAAGTGCAAGTAGAATTAGCACAGTATCAATACTTGCTATCACGTTTAACAAGAATGTGGACGCACTTGTCTAGACAGAAAGGAGGTATTTCAGCCATGCGCGGGCCAGGTGAGAAAGAGCTAGAAACAGATCGTAGGATTATTCAAGATAAGATTAGCCTGCTTCGTAAAAAATTACAAACCATCGATAAACAAAATATAACCCAACGCAAAACAAGACAAGATTTAGTTCGCGTGGCACTAGTAGGATATACGAATGTAGGAAAATCTACCCTCATGCACCTTCTATCTAAAACAGATGCATATGTAGAAGATAAGCTTTTTGCAACCATAACATCCACCGTGAGAAGGGTAGTTCTTAATAACATACCCTTTCTCCTAACCGATACAGTAGGATTTATACGTAAACTGCCACATAGCTTGATCGAATCTTTCAAATCCACACTAGACGAAATACGTGAAGCTGATATATTGCTCCATGTAATTGATGTATCGCATCCAGCTTGCGAAGAACACCTAGAAGTTGTACATAAAACTTTACAAGAAATTGGTGCAGAACATATCACGACTATTTTAGTTTTCAATAAAATAGATCAATTAGAACAACAAGATGCTAATGAAGTTAATCCTTTCATCAACCTAGAAGTATTACGCAGCAAACATGCCAACCAGTATGGTCATGATGTTGTATTTATTTCTGCCAAAGACCAAGAAAACATAACAGAACTCAAAGAGATTCTTTATCAACGTGTGCTTGAGAAATACGTACTTATCTATCCCAATTATTTGAAAAGTGATAGCCAATGAGCTAAATTCGCAACTATTAAACTTCTTCTGAAATCAAGGATCGGATTCTCTGGGCAGGAAGGAATTTGTGAGAAACCGAGTCATTGCGAGGGCATGAAATGCCCTCGCAATCCAGTGACACACAATTACTGACGAACCCAGGGGACTCAAGACAACGGTTTCAGAAGAAGTCTATTGGCCTCGTAGTTCAATGGATAGAATAGAAGTTTCCTAAACTTTTGATGCAGGTTCGATTCCTGCCGAGGCCACAACAAGGTTATTTATAATGATTTTAGATAGGGTTTGCTGAAATTTTTATCTATTCACGCAAACCAGTGGTCCTAGAGGGCTTGTCATTCCTGCCTCAATCAGCTTGATTAAGATAGGGTAACCTTAGGCAGGAATCCAGTAACAAGAAGCATTCTTTGGAAGTTTTAATGCAAACACCATAGCTACTCAGCATATTTTAAAATATATTCCAAATAGGTAGAAAATAGTTGTCCTAGTCATCCTTTTGCTCTCTCAATCTGGATCCCTGCTAGACATGCCTACGAGTTTGAACAAAAGTACGGTGCAGGGGTGACAACTTACAATGTTTTTTTATAAATAGAGTTCTTGCATAACCAAGAATCGCGTTCACTGGGCAGGAAGAAATTTGAGAGAAATCGGAGTTGTAGTGTCGGAAGCCACTCCCGACACTCAAATGTGTCAGGGACTAGCCCTAACACACACACTTAGAAGACTCAAGGCAACGGTTCGCCAGAAGTCTATTAGTTTCATTTTTCACGATCCAACCTTACAATATCTTTGATAGCTTGTAACAATTGTGCAATGTTAGTTATCTGTTTCAAAATAAAGGCAATTCCTAACAAATAGCATATTAACGATTGTACAAAAGGATTAAAATAGAAGGTAAAATTTAGCACACCCTTAAAATGCTGTATATATAGGTACAACAAATAGGCTTCACTCCCTATACATAAAATAGATAAAATAGTTCTAGAATTATAATATAGTTTTAAAATCCAATGTTGATCGTAAGAAATAGCTTTATGCGATTTCTTTCCATACAATAGAGAACTATAAATATGCGTAAAGTGAGATATCACATCTAAAAGCATAATAACGATAATCCATCGTGTGTAAGCAGGATAAAATCTTGATAAAAGAACTAGAAGCGCCGTGGTAGAAATTCTATCTAATACCATATCAAGCATGGCACCATACAGGCTTACTTGTTTCATACGACGAGCAATATATCCATCCAAACCATCTAATAGCTGGCTCGTCCCATACAATATAACGAACCAATACGGATGCGTAAAACAGATACAAAATGCTACAATCAATAATAACCCTCGAAAATATCCAACTAAATTAGGAATGAGTAGATAAATATCTAGAGAATTACGTTTTTGTAGAGTGTTATTACTTATCATGGCTATGTTTAATTAAAATATTGAATAAAAGTATGTTATTTCTTTTAATTTTACTCATTCCCTACTACTTTTGCATAACGAATCAAACATCTGTTCAGATTCCGTAGCTCAGCCGGTAGAGCATCTCCCTTTTAAGGAGAGGGTCCTGGGTTCGAATCCCAGCGGGATCACTCATGTTTTTTTCTACGATTATCGTATTACTTCTTCGCTTTTTACAAAATAAATAGTTCCCTATAACGTAACCCAAGCATAGTTGGAGATAAAGATAGCAAAGTTATCTAAAGACAAATGGATAAACTGTTATACTTAAGTTCATATGCCCTCTTTAGACTGGAAATCTTCTGAACCCTCAACATCTATATATAGATGTTGGCCAAATAAATGAAGGCTGCCCCCAAAAGGTGTGAGTCCTTCTGTCATTCTAGTTTTACAAGGCGTGCTATCACCGCAGTTTCTTATATCGAAATAGTGTCATTAATAACAATGTGTAACAAAGATCGTAAATTATCTCCTAATTAACTTTTTCTCCTGTTGATTACTTTCTGTCATAAAGCACTTGTAAATATGCTAGCTACTAACTATTATTATAGTCAATATTCTCTAGTTGACTATGAAGAGAAACTATAACCTAAGCCACAGGCTGATAACTTGTATTTTACTAACAAGTCTATTTTTGCAAAGCTGCAATAACTTTCCTAAAACAAGAGAACAAGTAAATAATACTCAACTAGGTAGTATTGATTATCTGGAAAACGAAAGCTCAAAGAATATAGCTATACGATGCACAGAGAAAAAAATAGAAAATAAAAATTCAACAAAACGGGTTTTACATCAACTTGCCCAAGTCACTTATATTCCAGGTCAGTTTCAGTATGATATAGAGGAGAAAGCGGATAAAAATAAAATAGAACTTTATGCCCCACCTTATCGTCCTGCAAAAATGCCTGAACAAAATACACAAACTTGCAATGAAACTCTTCAAATACCCCATTATGAGCAACGACAACAAGAAACAGTACTCCGGCGAGTTAAAAAAGGGCAAGATGGAAGAAGCCGTATTCAAAAAACCACAGACTGGCCGTATCGCTTGATAGGCCAATTAAAACTTTGTTTTTCAGATGGAGAATATGGGGGATCTGGAGTTATGGTTGGCCCACAACATATTCTAACATGTGCACATAATATTTACAGAAAAGAATGGGCCCACAAAGTAGTAGTTCGTTTAGGCCTTAATGATGACTTAGCACCTTATGGGGAATCTTTAGCTACTCGAATATATACCTTTAAGCGTTGGATTAAGCAAAAAGATAAGTCATATGATTTAGCACTCCTGGTATTAGCAAAGCCGATTGGAATGCAAACGGGCTGGTTTGGTTTATTAGCAGCACTGGATAAAGATTTGCAAAAGCATAAGGTCAATATTACTGGATATCCTGGAGATAAAGGGTTTAAGCAAATGTGGACAATGTGTCATGGGTTACAAAATCTTTTTGAAGAACAGATTACCTATGAAATTGATACATATGGAGGACAAAGCGGAAGTGCTATTTGGCTTAATAAATGGGGGAGCCCTTACGTAGTAGGGATACATACGCGAGGAGGCAATTTTATGTCCAGCAACTCTGGAGTGCGAATTTCGTATGCAAAAGCAAGGAAATTAGTTCGCTGGATTGGGGAAACACTAACTTTAAAGGAGCGCGTTAATTATCTTCCAACTAATGTGCTATCCTATGAAACAGTTGGTAGATTATTTAAGAAAACACGCGAAGGAAACTCGAAAGCATTAATGAAACTTTTAAATGCAAGCCATAGCAATCATGCTCATGCACAATATCTTTTAGCAATGCTATATGAATATGGATGGGGAGGACTTACTAAAAATATTAAGAAAGCAGGCAATTTTTATAATAAAGCAGCTAAACAAGGCCATTTAGAAGCTCAATCTCACTTAGGCTGGGTAAGCAGCAATTATCTGTTCGGCAGAGGAAATGAAATGGTAAAGGATAAGATCCAAGCGTTAAAATGGTTAAAAATAGCTGCTAGCCAAGGGGATTTAAGTTTACAATTTAATCTGGGTTCCATATACTACAATGGCTTTGGTGTAGCTCGAGATTATATTGAAGCAGCATACTGGATTCAAAAAGCTGCAGTTCAAGGAAACGTACATATGCAGAACTATTTAGGCTGGATGTATCAACATGGATTAGGAGTAAAGCAAGATTACACCCAGGCAAGAGAGTGGTATCAAAGAGCTGTAGACCAGCGAGATCAATTGTGCAAAATTCAATTATGGTGGATAAAAATTATGTTATGGTGGATTTTTATTTTACAAGCAATATTTAGCATATAAGAAATAATTTATATTGGACCAGCGGGACATTTGTACAGAAACTTACGGTTGTGTTTTCAGCAAAGGCTACTAAATTTAGTAGCTTACTACATAAAGATTAAGGATGTTTAAGCTTGCCAGATAGCTGGTCGAAGGGTAATATTTTACAGTCTTTTCATATAACGAAACAACTGTATATAAATAAAATTAGTTGAAAATAGCAATTTAATCAATGGGTTTTATGTAATGGATAATAAGAAATTAAATATGCGGGTTATGCTATAGCTTACTCTGCTTATTACTTTGCTTCAATTGTTTGCTATTGCCTGTTTTTTTAGAGTAAATTCGTTATATGAATTCTACAAGTATTTAACAATCGATAGAAAAATTCTAGATGGTTAAAAAAATAGAAACAGTGCTAGTACAGATCAATAATAATAAGGCTTATAAATTGCTGTAAGATTTAGAAGAATTACACATTAGATGTTTAGTCCAAAAAAGAAAGCCTACTGCGGAACGACAAATAGTTACCTTCTATCTATATTCTCTCCATTTAAAATAAGCTTTCACAGTAGATTTAGTTAAATGGCTATATTGCGTATAAATTTTAGAAAGACACGGTTTAATTATTAGACCTACATAAGAGATTTTTTTGGATAAAATAAGCTATTTTATATGAAACTTACATCTATTGCCCCTATCAACAAAAGTATCTTACTAATTTACTTAACTTTTAGTAGCTGTATATTATTGCTATTTCCAAGCTCTATACTAGCATTTTCTAGGCATTCAAACACTACAGGTATACCAAACCTGTACAAGCCTATGCCCCATACACATTCCACTACCCAACTAGCTCATGTAATAGCTACGGCCACTTCGCCCTCTTCTTCTATTACAACTGACATGATAGAAATAGCAAAAATCATGAGTATGACTACAATTAATGCAGTTGCATATGGTATCGTACATGATTTAATTACCACCCAAATTAATTTTGATTACTTTGCTTCTGATCGTACGCATCATGGCCCTTATACAAAAGCCCATTTTCCTTTTATTTATCGGACTAATAACAAGATACTGTACGCACTATTATGGGGAACTATAGCTACCTGGTGGGTAGGATTGCCTCTAGGAATAATATGTGGTATAGCTGCTAGATGTAATAGTAAAAAACTTACCTGGCATAATTTGATGAAGCCCATGTCACTTTTTTCAGTCGGAATGCTTACTACTTCTATTATAGTAGGTCTACTCAACTATGTAAACTATAAAGATTCGTTCGAAATGGTAGCGGTTATGCATCAAACTTCTTACATCACAGGTATAGTAGGCGGAATATTGATGGCCTATTACCTATACAACTACACACCAGAAAAATCTAGTGAAGAAAAGATAATACAATTTGAACCCAATAGTATCACTATAAACCTTGTACGCTTATTTGGAAATAAATAGAAACTAAGCAGACATCCCTTCTATAATTCATATCTTGACTATCATAGCTCTAATGAAATACTGTTACCATATAATTTATAGGTATTCTTCCAATCAACTACGTGGATGAAATTCCTGAATGGTTTGTTGTAAAAAACTACGATCTAAGTGCGTATATATTTCCGTAGTAGTAATAGACTCATGCCCCAATATCGCTTGTACAGCCCTTAAATCAGCTCCCCCTTCTACTAAGTGAGTGGCGAAAGAATGCCTAAAAGTATGTGGGCTTATTTCTTGCACCAAGCCTATTTTAGCAGCTAATTCCCTGATAATTATAAAAACCATTACACGACTCAATTTACCTCCTCGTTGATTCAAAAACACAAAGTTGCTTGCTTCTTTTTTGGTGGGAAAATGCTTGCGTACCTCTTCTAAATAAATCGACAAGTATTTTAATGCGATCTTGCCTATAGGTACCAATCTTTGCTTATTGCCTTTACCTAACACCTGTACAAACATTTCTTTAAAATAAATATCACTAATCCTTAAGTTAATAAGCTCAGAAACTCGAAGTCCTGAACTATACAAGGTCTCTAGCATGGCCCTATTACGCATTCCTATAGGCGTACTGTGATCAATCGCATTGAACAAAGCCTCTATCTCATGCACTGCTAAAGTATGGAGTTCTGGTGTCGGGAGTAACTCCCAACACTCAAATGGACTGTCAGGAGAAACTCCTGACAGCACATGATTGCCTGTTTTTTTAGAGTAAATTCGTTATATGAATTCTACAAATATTTAACAATCGATAGAAAAATTCTAAATGCTTAAAAAATGGAAACAGTGCTAGTACAGATCAATAACAATAAGGCTTATAAGTTGCTGCAAGATTTAGAAGAATTGCACATTATCAAAGTACTAAAAAAGGGTATACAACTACAATTAAAACTTTCTGAAAAATACAAAAATGTATTTTCTGCAGAGGATGCTAAAAATTTTAATGAACATATCCAAGCAACACGTAAGGAATGGAACGTTATTTAATAGACAATAGCGTTATCTCTAGCTATTTTGAGGACTTTTTTCAGAAAAGTCTGCGGTATTTATTGCTAATGTAATTGACCAGATACCCAATCTATCTGTAATCACCAAAATTGAAGCTCTATCGTGGATAGATATAGATAAAAGCAAGAAACAATACTGCAATCTTTTATAAAGGCATCTAATATTTTATACATTACTCCTGATATTGTTAATGAATGTGTTAACATAAAGCGCAGTAAGAAAATAAAAATACCTGGCGCTTATTAGCGCCTTTTCTGTAACGCTCACGACAAGGGCTCTTTACATTCGCCGCTTACAGTAGTTTGCAGCCTATTCCTGTAAATCGACTGCGAGAGACCTACTCTCATCTTTCAAGCCGCTTTGCACGGCACACGACCAGCGGGCGCATTCGTACAGAAGTTTACGGTTTCACTAACTTGAGAAACTTTTCCTGCCTGGTAAATATGCGATATTAGGGATCGCACTGGAAAAAAGAAATTATCCTTCGATAAAACCTAATTTATACAGGTGCAAAATACTCTTCTCTACCTATTACTTTAATAATTTACTTGCTTATATGCTAATTGTGAATTAATATGTTTCCTTGCTAAATTAAAAGTAAAATAATATGAAGAGTACTTATCCGATACATCAGCAATGGGGGACCTACATCTTATTCATAGGCTTATTCTTGCAAAATTGCTCTACTTATACTAGTTATACTAGCTCACCTATCTCTAGTCTGGAAGAATCTACAAATGTCATTCAAAAACTAACAGATGCAAGTAGTATTGAACAGCTAGTAGATAGAGAATTTACTGTAGAAGAAGGTCAAATGATTCCTTTTTATGAGCAAAATAGAAGATTGCAAACAGATGTAGAAGAGCAGAGTCCTCTTAATTCTAATTTTGCCAGTGGCCATGCAAGTTTATCTATAGGCGTAGGAGATGGAATTAGCATACAAGAAGTCGCTAAGCTAAATAAAGGAGAACAAAATAGATTGGATCAGGAAAATTTACCGAGAGTTAGTCAGCTAGGTTATGACTACGGAAATAGTAATAGTAAAGGTAGGAAAAGAAAAGTAATAGAAAGAGAAAAGGAAGAAAAAGAGAAAAAAACAGGAGAACAAATTGATACGGACAGAATAAGTAAATACCAACGTTTGCTAACAGATGAAAATATTTCTAAAAAAGAGGCCATAGTTGTAAAAGATTTTTCAATTCTTCCTATAGAGATACTCCAGATGATTCTTTACTATGTACCTTTCCCATATATACTAGATTGTAGAAGGGTAAATCAAGTTTTTTGTGAAAATATTACGGGTTATGACCCATTTTATTCGCCTAGCTGGATAAAAAATAAAGTTATAAGTTTTTATAACTTTATCATGGGATACTCTCAAGCTGAATTGATTGGTGTAATAAACAAGCCTAATTTCTCTTTTTATTCGCCCAGATGGATAAAAGATAAGGCTATAGATTTTAGAGAAGATAAACTTGAACGCCTAACCCCTGAGACCATTTCTGGTTTTTTCTTTTATCGATTGATGGGGGAAGTAACTAACTTACCTTCATCCTTTTGGCCTCATATACAGGGTACCCAAGTGCATACGCTTAATTTAAAAGATGACTTGGTGGGAGATGATGAATTCTTACTAAGAAGAAAAAGGGCTAAAGAATTAGCTAAAGCTTTACCAGGTACAAAAGTTCATACTCTCCATTTAAGCAATCATCACCTAGGAGTTGAAGGAACCATAGAAATAGTTAAATCCTTACCATACACACAGATCCATACTCTTAACTTAAGTAGAAATGAGCTAGGATGTGCAGGTGCTATAGAATTAGCTAAAATCCTACCCAGTACACAGATCCATACCCTTATTTTAAGCAATGAAAACTTAGGAATAGCAGGAATTAGTGAATTAGCTAAAGTATTACCTAGCACCCAAGTGCATACACTTAATTTGTTTAACAGCATAAGAGGTGCAGGAATTAGCGAAGTAGCTAAAGTCCTATCTAGTACACAGATTCATACCCTTGGGCTAAATAATAATAGACTAGGCAGTGAAAGGATTAGTGAATTAGCTAAAGTTTTACCTCATACTCAGGTGCACACTCTTGATTTAGGAGCTAATCATCTACTAGGAGGAGCAGGTATTATAGAATTAGCTAAAGTTTTACCTCATACTCAGATTCACACTCTTGATTTAAAATCTAATTACCTAGGCGCAACAAACATTATAGAATTAGCCAAAGCTTTACCAAATACCCAGCTTCGTATCCTTGACCTAAGCGATAATCATTATCTAGAAGCGGCAGGGTTTGCATTGTTAGCTAAAACTTTACCAAGTACACAAATTCACACGCTTAAACTAAGAAATAATCGACTAGTAGTTAAAAAGATCACAGAAATAGCTAAAGCTTTACCTAATACAAAGATTCATAGCCTCGATTTAAGTTATAATAAACTAGGAGCAGCAGGAATTAAGGAATTAGCTAGAATTTTACCTAGGACCCAGATTCATACTCTTGATTTAAGTATTAATCAACTGGGAGTTGAAGGAGCTCGTGAATTGGCTAAAGTCTTAGCTAGTACCCAGGTGCACACTCTTAGCTTAAGTTGGAATGAGCTAGGAGACATAGGAGTTATAGAAATAGCTAAAGTTTTACCTCATACTCAGGTGCATACCCTTTATTTATGTGATAACGAATTAGGAGCTGAAGGAATTAGTGAATTAACTAAAGCACTATCTAATAGCCAGATACATACCCTTGATTTAAGTAATAGTCTAAGCGATGAAATTGAGCAACTACTTAAAAAGGACTATCCTTACATTAAGTGGATATTTCTCAAAGATTAGTGCTCAGAGTAGCATACAAATTTAAAATCGTCTAACCATAAATTTCTTATTCTCTGTCCATTAGATGTTGGGTCTCAAATGGGCCAGGGTCGCCTATTATAGGAAGTTACAATTTAATTAATAGATCTTCATTAGATTTGTAGGCACGCTTCCAATCAACTACGTGGATGAAACTCTTGAATGGTTTGTTGTAAAAAACTACGATCTAAATGCGTATATATTTCCGTAGTAGTAATAGACTCATGCCCCAACATCGCTTGTACAGCCCTTAAATCAGCTCCCCCCTCCACTAAGTGGGTGGCGAAAGAATGTCTAAAAGTATGCGGACTGATTTCTTGCACCAAGCCTATTTTAGCAGCTAATTCTTTAATAATCAGAAAAACCATTACACGACTCAATTTATCTCCTCTTTGATTCAAAAATACAAAGTTGTTTGCTTCTTTTTTGGTGGGGAAATGCTTGCGTACCTCTTCTAAATAAATCGACAAGTATTTTAATGCAATCTTGCCTATAGGTACCAATCTTTGCTTATTGCCTTTACCTAACACCTGTACAAACATTTCTTTAAAATAAATATCACTAATCCTTAAGTTAATAAGCTCAGAAACTCGAAGTCCTGAACTATACAAGGTCTCTAGCATGGCCCTATTACGCATTCCTATAGGCGTACTGTGATCAATCGCATTGAACAAAGCCTCTATCTCATGCACTGCCAATGTGTGTGGAAGTTTACGTCCTAACACAGGACGCTCTATAAGTTTGGTAGGATCCCGATTTACGTGACCTTCCAATATCAGAAATTGGTAAAAACATCTAATGGCAGATAAGATACGTGCTTGGCTAGTTGCTCCTAGGCCCAACTCATGTAGGTAAATTAAGAAATTTCGCAAATGGTTAGCTTCTACAGCTAGTGGGGATAAATCAAGTTTTTTTAACGCTATAAATTGCCAAAGTTTCCGTACATCTCCTCCATAAGCCCATATCGAATTTTCAGCAAGAGAGCGTTCTAACTGTAAGTGCGCTTCAAATTGCTGGATGGATAGTTCCCAGGTCATAGTAGCTTAAAATAAACCAAATTTCTTGATCTCTTTGGACTCATATCGCTTTCTGCTTATCCATGTCTATCATTGATTTGTACGGCTCCCATTTAAAATTAAGACATCACCAGGAGAAAAAATTACCACTTGTATCAGATAACTACTACAGTCAGCAGCGCTTTAAATACCTTTCATCAACTTAGTCCTTTCTCGTAATATGTTTATTGGTATCGGAAGTCAATTCCCCTTCGGTACTAGCAACTACCACTGCTACAACTGCATCGCCGGTTATATTAGTAACCGTTCTACACATATCTAAAATACGATCAGGTGCTAGAATTAAAGCTAATCCTATTCCAGGTATCCCTATGGCATGTAATATCATGGTGGTAGTAACCATAGCCCCTCCCGGCACACCAGCTACACCTATAGAAGAGATAGCCACATTCGCAATAATCATCAATTGGGTTTCTATCGATAATTTTATTCCTAGTGCTTGGGCAATGAAAACAATGGCAACTCCTTGATAAACAGCAGTTCCATCCATATTGACCGTCGCACCAAGTGGTAAAACAAAACTGCTAATTTCCTCCGAAACACCCAAATGCTTTTCTACGCACTCCATGGTAACAGGCAACGCTGCTGAACTAGAACTTGTTGTAAAAGCGATCAGTTGAGCAGGACGCATTTCTTTAAGAAAAGTGAAATAGCTCGTATTACTAAAGAATCTCATAATAATAGGATAAATCACCAAAGTCATCACTGCTAAACCGATAATAACAGTTGCCACATACCATAAAAGGGCATAAAGTATTTCGAAAACTTCATGGGTATTACTACCACCCGCTATTTCTATTAGTAAAGAAGAAACTAATGCAAAAACTCCAACCGGAGCTAATTTCATAATAAATCTAACGAGCTCTATAATTGCCTCATTAAGGCCTTCAAAAAATAATATAACCGGTTTACTTTTTCTCACTGGAATCTTAAGCAGAGCTATGCCCAGCATGGTTGCTACCACTACTACTTGTAACAAGTTTAAATTACTTCCTAGTGCTTGAAAAAGATTTTCAGGCACTAAGTCGACCAAAAATTGTAAGGGGCCTGATGTAGTTATTTGTTTAAGTGAACCTGCATGTTGCTCAACTTGAACTCCATACAGGCGTAAAAGAGCATCTCTAGTTTGGGTAGATATAACTTCGCCTGGCCTCACCAGATTAGCAATTCCCAAGCCAAGTAACACGGCTATGATCGTAGTAACTGTGTAAATAAAAAAAGTTTTTCCACCAATTCTTGAAAGCTTAGTAGTATCCTCAATACTAGTTATACCTATGATTAAAGAAGCAAAAACCAATGGTATAGCTACCATTTTTAAACTATTTAAAAATAAGGTACCTACAGGTTTAATATAATTGATCGTAAAAGAGACAGGCCAACCTAGCTTAATACTCACGATTGCAAAGCTTAGACCTAACACTAGCCCGATGAGTATTTGGATATGAAGTTCTATTTTTTTCATGTGAAGCTTATTTTATTGGCCTTACTTGATGGTAATTTCCCAGAATGATACGCAAGTGAATTAATTGGTAAATAAAAGCATATACAGCTCGCTAAAATTAGAAGATATAAATTAAAATATGACATATAGGTACTAGCTAGCTGATAAGTATATCAAATAATCTAAAAGTTAATCTCATGATTAAAAGTAAAATATTCACAACTAACAACTCTGTATTCTAGCCATTTATCTTAATAACTATTTTGGAAGTATATCCCTATTTGTATGCCAATTTAAATTCGTAGAAAAGTTTTACGCTCAGTCCAATATGTTTTATGGTCAAATCAGACATTTTTAGCCATATAAATCTACAAATTTACAGGCAATTCGCATCTAAGGATACCTTTTGCCAAAAGCCAATTCATTATATTCAGATAAACCAATCCGTAGCTAATAACTTATGCCTTAGTATCTTCTGAATCAGCATAACGATACATCAACTTACCTTCTAAAAATTCCTCCGTAGCGATCGTAGTTGGTTTAGGTAGTTTTTCGTAAAGTCTGGTTATTTCCGCCTGCTCTTGTTTAGCAGCCTTTTCCTCATCTTGTAAATCTTCTATATCATCCGATATAAAATCAGCCAACTTATTATCCAAATCTTCTTTCATATGTAGTGCAACTTGACGAGCGCGCTTAGAAATAATAGCTACTGCCTCATATAGATTTCCCGTTGCAGCAGTTAATCCAGAAAAGTCCCTAGTAATCAAGGTATTAATTTTATATTTCATAGTATTTAGAGCTTATTAATTATCTTACAAATTTATTAATTTTTTCAAGGACAATATTATATACTTTTTCTAACTCTTTGGCATATTTATTAGTTGGATACTTATCTAAAAATTCATGATAGAAAGTTATTACAACAAGTAACTTATCTAATTGTTCTTTAGGATCACTTTCCTCTGCCAATCGGTATTGAGCATTTATTTTTAAATAAAGAGCTTGTTCATTATAACTAGAATCTCCATATTCTTCTTGGAATCTCTCCAACTCTAATACAGCAGCTTGGTAATGACCTAACTGATAGTATAGTTCAGCACTCTTAAAAGCTTTTAGGGCAAGCTTAGCTCGCAAGATACGACTATATTCATCTACTTGCTTTTGATAAGTACCCCCAGGATATTTATCTTTATACGACTTTACTACCTTGTACGCTTTTTCTGTTTGAGTTTGATCCAGGCGCACATCTGGCGTACTTAAATAAAGCGCATACCCTTGCATATATAGCGCTTCTTCTGCCTGAGCTACACGGGGGTAGGTTTTATAAAACTCTTCAAAGCAACGAGCACTGACCTTATAAGATTTTTGATAAAAGAACGCATAAGCTTGGTAAAATTGAGCTAGAATTATTTCTTTTTTACCTTTGAGCATCGGCATAACCTCTTTGAACAACCGCAAGGCCTCGTAATAGTCTTTCGCTTCGTAGCGAGAGACGGCTTCTTGATACTTGCCCAGGTAATTACCCGAGGTAGTTCGTGCAGCACAAGAAGCGACTGCCAGTACTAAGCATATTATTTTAAAAAATCTAATATATAACATGGGCGCAAATTAACTTATAATTATAGTTTTTCAAAGTACAACTTAATTAACTAGAGTTCTTGTAAAACCGTTGCCTTGAGTCCCCTGAGTTCGTCAGTAAGTGCATGTCAGGGATCCAGCCCTGACACCTCAATCCTCATGTGCTGTCAGGAATTTCCTCCTGACAGTCTAATTTGAGTGGCAGGAGTAACTCCCGCCACCACAAAATTCCGGTTTTTCACAAATTCCTTCCTGCTCAGATAAATTCAATTTTTGCTTTTGCAAGAACGCTACTATCCTAAATGACCTTATTTTCGTATCCTTTTTGCACGTTTGGGTTGCTTTTTTTTAGAAGCTTTTGAGATAACATTTTTTCTTGACAGAAACTCTTCTATAGTAGGTTTTTCAGCAATCCGCCATATAAAGCCTGGTAGTTGCTTTTCATCTTCCACCATCTTATGAGGAGGATAAAAAACTCCTGTAGGTTGTACAAAAAAGCTAATTTTAGATAACGCTTCGTTTTTCATATCTATACGCATGTGGCTACATCGGATATAATTCATACCTACTAAATCTAAACTATCACCAAGCGCAAAATACAGGCTTTCTCCATTACCTAATATATCAATATAGCTCATTTTATTTTCTTGGAAGTAAGCGATCATCTCTCTTCCCTTTACCTGGTTATAATTACCCAATGTATCTTCAGAAATGATAAAAGCATCCGTATTAATACACATCTTTTCTAAAGATTCTTTATTGAGTACTATATTAATAGAATCGGCCGTAATTTGGCTATCATAATTCCAAAAAACAGGTTTATTATAAAAATAAATCGTGGAGTCTAACGTATGATAGGCCATGGAGTCTGCCTTACCTTGTAAATTTGACTTATATATTTTTACATTATTATAAGCTAAAATCACATTATCTTGTAATTCGGTCTCTTGTTGCCGCTTATCTTCTATGGATTGAAGGGTATCGGCTATCATGTATAGTGTATCCCCCTCTATAATTCGCTGTAATAAAGGATTCCCATATATTTCTGCTATTCCCTTATCTTGTGCATAATAACTGTAGTCACCTGTAATAGTTGATTTATGTTCTTTAGAAACCAACTCTACTTGCCCTGACGCACTATAATAATTTTTATCTCGATTACCTTTCATTAAGTTAGCATATATACTGTATTTATTGGTCTCTACCCTAGCTTTCCTAAAAAGGCCTTCTTTTGACTCGGTATTATACTCCCCGCCTTCCTGGGTGGTAATCGTTTCTCCCTCTTTGCCAACTATCTTTGTATTGCCTTTAAAAACAGCTAATTTAGTCTTCGTATAGTATCGAAGGGTATCTGTTTTTAGATCATACTCTTGATTATTAAGTTCTACTTGCCGATAGAAAACAGCTAGCTTATTTTTTTCATCATAGTAGCCAGATTCACTGCTTATCTCATCATTTCCTTGAATTAAAGTACCACCATTTCTGAAATACCCTTTCTTATTTTTTACTTCATAATCAAGTTCATCGGTATAAAAGCTGAGTGTATCTTGTTGGTAGCTTATTGAATCCCGCAGTTGAGCTATTTTTTTATTGATATCATAGGTAACTCGTTTTGCCACCATAATACCACCCTCTCTATCAACCATCTGAAGATTTCCAGCAGCTTTAACGATCCCTTTTTGATCATAGTACTGGGCAGAGTCGGCATAGATCGTAAAATCTTCATGCACAAAAACTACATGGCCAGTAAGTTTCTTATAGGGCTCTTGTCCATTTTCTTTTTCACCACCCTCCAATTTCTCTGCCTTGTAGGTTACTTTATTTTTATGCTTTGCCCAGGTAACTACATAAAACCCCAAGGTAGCTATCAAGCAGGATATCAAAATTTTATTTATTCGTATACATGCAAGGCGCATCATAGTACCTGGCTAATAGCTAATAATTATAATAAGTATTTAACTTTACGTGAACGAGCACGAGGATTTACCACCTTTAATAGGTAAAAGTAGCATAATTCTATGACTCTGTGACTTACAAATATAAACATATTAATTTAAGAGAACGGTTTTTATCCTTCATCAAGGAGCACCAACTCATACAATCTAACGAAATAGTGCTCCTAGCGGTGAGTGGTGGGGTAGATTCGGTGGTTATGAGTTATCTTTTTCATCAGTTGCAATTAAATTTTGCGATCGCACACTGTAATTTTAGCCTACGCGGGGCTGATTCAGATGCAGACCAAGCTTTTGTGCAACGTCTAGCACAAGATTATCGCGTAAATTTCTATACAAAACGCTTTGATACACAAGCTTATGCGCAAGAACACCAGCTATCTATCCAGATGGCTGCAAGAGCACTACGTTATCAATGGTTTAAAGAGCTTTGTCAGACTCACCACCTAGATAAACTCGCAACCGCTCATCATGCCAATGATTCTATAGAAACGCTCTTCTTCAATTTAATAAAAGGAACTGGCATTGCTGGGCTACATGGTATATTACCTAAACAAGAAAGTTTAATTAGGCCTTTACTTTTTGCTAATAAAGAAGACATCATTCAATATGCCCAAGCATATCAGCTCAAGTGGCGAGAAGACCTATCAAATATGAAAGATGATTATGCGAGAAATTTAATTAGAAATAGAGTAATCCCTCCTTTAAAACGGATCAATCCTAATTTAGAAACTACCATAACTACTACGATAGAAAGGACAACGCAGATAGAATCCTTTTTCAATGAGCAGTTGGCCCAGCTAAAACAAGAAATATTCCATCAAGAAGGCACTGTATATTATCTGGCCATCGAAAAAATTAAAGATAAGCCATGGGCTCCTGTAGTAGTATGGGAATGGCTTAAATCATTTGGTTTTAATTTTTCACAAATTAAAAATCTTCTACAGGCTTCCATACAAAGTGGCAAAATCATTTCTTCAAATACGCATCAGATTTATGTAGATCGAGCTCGATGGATATTAACAGATCACAAACAAGCTGTAACTTCCAATATCTCTATGATAACTAGAGACACTACCAATATTATCCTTCCAGCACATCAGATGCAGATTAAAATTATGACTAAAAATAAATACCAGATTATACATGATAAGCAGATAGCAGCCATAGATTTAGATAAGCTAAAATTCCCTTTACTCATTCGACCCTGGCAAGCTGGTGACTTTTTTTATCCACTAGGCATGCAAAAGAAAAAAAAACTAAGTGATTTCTTGATAGACCTTAAAGTACCGGTATTATTAAAACAAGGAATCTATGTACTGGTATCTGGAGGTAATATTGTATGGGTAATAGGCTATCGGCTTGATGATCGTTTCAAGATCAGTGAATGTACCGAACAGGTTTATGAAATTACTTTACTACCGTCTAATGTGTTATCGAGCTATGACTTTAAATGAGCACGCGTTTTATAATATCCAATAAGTAGCGTAGAAGGAATAATAAGCGCAGCCCCCAAATAATTATATTGATTGGGTAGTTCCTGAAAGAAAACATAACCCGCCATCATAGAAATAAATAGCTCTAAATATCTAAAGGGCGCCAAAGAAGATGCACTAGCCAAGCTAAAAGCCCTAAGTAAAAAATATAAAATAAGATTACTTCCTATGCCTAATGCAACTAACAACATCAACTCGTAGGTCGTAGGAGTACGCCACACCCGTATAGTTGGAATAGCCACCAATACCATTGCTACTACGGTTGAATAAAACAACATACATAATATCGGTTCTCGGGTTACATATTTATTATTTAGAATATCTAACATAGCAAACAGTGCAGCAGCTACAATAAGAAACAGTGATCCCTTATTGAAACTACTACGATCGGGGTGTAGGATAAATAAGATACCTATAAAACCTCCCAATGTAGCCAACCACAAGGGCCAAGTAATATGCTCACGAAGGAATATAGGTGCTAATAAAAGCACGAAAATAGGGATAGTAAAACTCATAATAGTAGCCGTAGTAATCGGAGATAATCTTACTCCTTGGCCCCATAGGCTTATCGCCAAGAAAATAAATACGCCTCTCAATAAATACATGATCCACCTATGGGTTGCGAAAGCACCTTTTCCTTGATAAATCATAATCGGTAGTAGCGTAAGAACACCAAAAGCAAACCTAAAAAAGGTTATTTCCCATGCATCTAAAGTATATCCTAGATACTTGGTAATAGCATCATTACTACAACTTACTATAAGGCTAAGAATAAACCAGAAAATCGCTTTGAAGTAACTCACACGTATAAACTATTAATAGGCAATAAACTTTTTGGCAGCGTTCTGTTGGAAAGAAGCTTTAATCCATCCCCCTCCTATTACATCATCGTCTTCATAAAATACGGCAGCTTGGCCCGGTGCAATCGCACGTACACCTTTCCCAAAATATACCTTCATGATATCACCAGCTTGCTCAAGTACAGCGGGCGTACCAGAATCGTTATATCGTACCTTGGTAACACTATCTAGCATGCGACCTCCTAAATCGACGTACTTACTCATATTTAGCTTATGTACGTACATACCATCCCTAGCTAGCTCATCAAATGTACCCAACACTACCCTATTTTTCTCTGGTTGTATTTCAGTGACATAAACGGGATATCCAAGCGCTATTCCTAACCCCTTACGCTGACCTATCGTATAAAACGGATATCCTTCATGCTGGCCTGCCACAGTACCATCTTCTAGGACGAATTCACCCCCTTGAACCTCTTTTTCTAAATTTTCCACCCTTCGTTTTAAAAATCCCCGGTAGTCATTATCAGGTATAAAGCAAATTTCATACGATTCTGACTTGGTAACAAGCTCTTTGAATCCCCGCTGATTAGCTATTTCCCTTATTTCTGGTTTTGTGAATTGGCCGAGTGGCAGCAACGTACGGCTCAAACTAGTCTGAGAAACACCCCACAACGCATAGGACTGGTCTTTTTGTAGGTCTTTGCCTTTAGAGATGATATAACGCCCATTTTCATAACGTATATTCGCATAGTGGCCTGTAGCAATATATTCGCAATCGAGCTTATCAGCCCTTCTAAGCAGTGCATCCCATTTAATATGGGTATTACATAAAACACATGGATTAGGCGTCCTACCTGCAAGATACTCACTGGTAAAATTACTAATTACATAATCTCCAAACTCTTCCCTAATATCCAAGATGGTATGCGGAAATCCAAGGGTTACTGCTAGATTGCGCGCATCATTGATAGAATCAAGACTACAGCATCCTGTTTCTTTCTTTTTCCCACCACTGCTTACGTAATCCCAGGTCTTCATAGTCAGTCCTACCACCTCATAGCCCTGTTCATGCAATAGCAGCGCCGTAATAGAACTGTCTATTCCTCCACTCATGGCTACTAGTACACGACCTTTTTTCATAGGAAAATTGCGGATTAGATTAAAATTGAATATCCAGCAAAGATAGTAGTTATCAGCCTGTAATTCAAAATCCTTCAGCAAAATACTCTTGCTCTTGCTCTTGCTCTTGCTTTGTACAACTGAGTGAGCGTTTTAAGTTTTTTTACTAGAGTTATGCAAGAAGTCCAACAAATTTAAAGTTTTGTAGAAAGGGGACGTTGGTAGTTATTATTAATTTAGTATTTTTATATATTGTTGGATATTTTTATAAAATTATGGCATGAAATTCTATCTTGATACGTCTATTTTTGGAGGATTTTTTGACAAAGAATTTCGATATGCTACACAAGCTTTATTTGATTTTATTGAAAATAAGCGTATAACAATTATTTATTCAGATATATTAGAAAGTGAATTAGAATCTGCTCCGGAAGAAATTAGGTTATTGGCTACTGATAGCTTCATTCAAGCAGAGTATATAGATACAACTGAGGAGATGTTGGAATTAGCAGCACTTTATATTAAAGAGGGAGCCTTAACAGAGAAAAGCTTAAATGATACACAGCATATTGCCATTGCGACCATATCAGGAGTTAGCGCTATTATTAGTTGGAATTTTAAACATATGGCTAATTTCATGAAGATTCGGCAATATAATTCTATAAATTTACGTGAGGGATATAGAATGATTAATATACATACACCTAGAGAAATAATTGGAATATGAAAGCACTAGAAATTATTAAAAATTTAAAACCTATAGAAGGATTTAAAGTTATGGAATGGGTTAGGGCAGTACGTGAAAAAGAATATGAACTTTACAAGAGAGATCCAGAAGAATATTTCAGGCAATTAAGAAAAGCAGGAAAAAAGATGAGGGAACGTGCCAGCAAAGCCGAGAAGAATTTGGGTTAATGCAACATTTAAAAATTTTCTTTTAAATGTTATAAATAGCTGAAGCTAAGATTTATAGATGATCTTAATTTTATTCTACTCTATAGATCTAATGGAGCGACTGCTTCTGCGAGGCTACACCAGCAAACCTTCTAAAATTTCCTATGCTACATCAACAAGAACCCATTATTGCCCTTGCTACTCCTCCTGGGAAAAGTGCCATCGCAGTAATTAGGCTTTCTGGTCAAAACGTAATCAGCCTAGTTAATCAAGTCTTTGAAGGCAAAGACCTGATCCAGCAACCTTCCCACACCCTCCATTTTGGGACAATAAACTATCAAGGTCAACTGATCGATGAAGTCTTAATAGCACTCTTTAGAGCCCCTAACTCTTTCACCAAAGAAGAAAGTGTAGAAATATCTTGCCATGGTTCTACCTACATTATCCAAAAAATCATACAAATATTGATGGATTTAGGAGTACGGCTAGCTAAACCCGGCGAATTTACCCAGCGGGCTTTTTTAAATGGACGATTTGACCTAGTGCAAGCAGAAGCAGTAGCCGATTTGATTGCTGCAGATACTACCCTAGCACATCATACAGCCTTGCAACAAATGAGAGGTGGATTCTCTACCCAACTTCAATCATTAAGAGAAAAACTGATTCATGTAGGTGCGCTGCTAGAACTAGAACTAGATTTTGCTGAAGAAGATGTAGCATTTGCTGATAAAACGATGTTGGAAAAATTAGTTCAAGAACTACTTGCGATGATCAATAATTTGATAGAAAGCTTTCAACTAGGAAATGTTATCAAAAATGGATTGCCTATTATCATTGTAGGGAAACCCAATGCAGGCAAATCTACCTTACTGAATGCTTTACTACAAGAAGAACGAGCCATCGTATCTCCCCTACCTGGAACCACACGCGATCTAATTGAAGCAGAGATAAATATAGGTGGGATTCACTGTAGATTTATAGACACAGCAGGGCTTAGAGAACATACGACCGATACCATCGAGGCGATAGGTATAGCTCGAACCAAACAACGCATACAGCAGGCATCGTTGATCCTCTACATCTTTGACTTAGCCGAGGAATCCTTATCAAACATTCAAAATACCTTAGAAGAGCTAGACACCGTAGCTATTCCTTGTATTAAAGTAGGTAATAAACTAGATTGTGCCCAGACAAATTTATTAGAAGCCCTTTCTAATAAAGATTTCGTATTTATTTCAGCCGCTAAAAGGCACAACTTAAACGAATTAGAAAATCGCATACTAGAACTATTCCATTTAGATCGTATTGTTGGCGCAGATACCATTGTTGTAAATGCTCGCCATCACGAAAGTCTTGTTAAGAGCCATGATGCACTATCAGCAGTATTAGAAGGAATATCACAGGGCCTAAGTAATGAATTGTTAATGATCGATATAAAAAAAGCGTTATACCATTTAGGAGAAATTACAGGAGAGATCACCACAGAAGATTTGCTAGATGATCTGTTTTCTAAATTTTGTATTGGGAAGTGAGTGCTTGTCAGTTGAGTAGTAAAAGTACTTGGCAAATAAGACTTATCCATCCCATCCATAGATCTTTACCCTGTTTAATTTTTTATTTCTCCCCTATTTGTTGGATTGCCTTTTCTATAGTTGCTAATTCTTTTTCAAGTTGAGCATCATAATCTGGTGTATTCATTTTTTGCAGAATTTTATCTCTTCTATCTTCTAATATTTTCAATTGTTCTTGGTTTTCTATTCCATCTTCTGACTTATGATCAGTCTGCTTTTCAGATTCTGCTTCTACATTAGTTGAAGTTGTCATATTTTTTAATTCATTAAGGATAGATTCAGCAAATTTTTTATCAACAACCATAGTATCCTCTTCTTTTCCTAGACTCTCGTCTGCACTTAAATCTTGCATAATCATTTTGAGTATATCTACGTAGCTTGTATTGCCTCCGGATATATCTTTGAATTCCCAATCCTTTCCAGTTGTGTTAAATAGATCTAAAATAGATCTAAAATTATCCGAGTGGGCTTTTATAAAATCTTTAATAGATATCATTACCGCTGCGTCATCTTCTTCATGAGGCAACAAGCTAATTCTACGTATTAATTCTTTTTTGTCTTTTATTCCTAGTGACTGGATACATTTTAAAACTTCTCCTTTTAATATTTCGTAATCTGGAGGTATATTAATAAATGGTTCCTTAGGATCAGGCCTAAACTGAGCTGCATAAAAATCGTCTCTATCTACTTCTTGTAAATGTTTACGTCTTAAATCTTTTGCTCCTGGGGGGTATATTTTATCTGAAATTTTTTCTACTTCTTCATTAGAATTTGCTAAAAAAGCCTTGCCATTCTCTGCACTAATTGCTCCGCAGGATGTTCCATCAGTTTGCTGTTTTTCGCGTTGAGTTAGTTTAATTTTTAATGCGAATGTGGAAGTTGGAAAGTACTTGTTCAGTAATTCTTGAATGGCTTGTTTAATGTTGTTATCAGGAAGCCCCTGATTATTTCCCGTAGGATTAATAATTTCTACTTCTGCATTGGTTAATTTATCTTCCTCATTGATTTTAAGTTCTAATATACCCAATCCCCAGTGTCTTACATTGATATGGTAAGGAAATAAAATAAGATGGTTTCTTATTTTATTTCCTTCTGCATGTTGTAGTTGATTCCATCGGCGAATTTGTACAATGGCTTTTTCTAAGTCAACAACTGCTTTTTGAAATTGATGGTTCTTATAATCTACAGGACCAGAGATACTGATGCTATGACCAGAATGATTTAGATATAATTTGTCCTTATCTATTAATAAACCTGCAGGTTTTTGAGGAGCCAGGTTATCTTTTAATGTAAATAGAGTTGATAAATTCTGTTCTGTATCGTCTATAAAATATGCAATTCCTTGTTTTTTAATATAAGTATCCCACACTATAAGAATCGAATTTTCATCATATTCAAAGCCGATTCTTACATTTTTCCATTTATCGTTTAGCTGTTCTTCCGTGCCTTCCTCGTAGATCTTATCTTCATCTTTATTTCTAGGATCCGTTACTCCTAATTTTTTAGTAGTAGCTCCAGCTCTTCTACCTTCGTCCTTACTAGAATGCCCCTCTGACTTTTCTTCCGAATCAGTTGAATTTATGCCCCCTAAAGTCGTAATATTTTTAATCTCACTAAGTATAGCTTCAGTAACTTTTTTATCAACAACTGTACTACTTTTTAATAGTTCTTCTATGTTGCTAAGTTCACTTGATTCTATTTCTTTAACATGTAATTGTTCTAATAATTCTTTTAGGGCTTGAACTTCATTAGATTCATTAGAGCTATACTCTTGTTCTCCAACATCAGCAAACTGACTTTCCACTGAAGAAGTAAACAGATTAGTTTGTTCTAAAATTTTGCTAACCTGTTCCTCAGTGAGGTAAATAAAGTTTTTCTGCTTATTAAAATCAATTACAGGTTTCACATAATCTTTAAGAATCTGTAAAGCTCTATTTTTAAATCCACCATTTATAAACCTACTAACTTCTTCAAGTGTCAAATTTGGTACGTCTTTTAATAACAAAATATCATGTAATTTTTTCTCTGCAGTATCTCCGCCATATCCTATTTTAAAACCACATGTTTTGTTATCCTCCATATACACAGCATCAACTTCAAATATTGTCTCTAATAATTCTTCTACTGGTCCTTTATAAAATCTGTTACCAATTTTAATATTATAATCTTCACTTTTATATAATTTTTTTGCTTTAACTATAAATACATTTTTCAAATCCTCAATAACATTTTGATATGATTTTCTATACTTATCTATAAACTGCTCTCTTTTGAAGTGCTTTAACCCTAAGCTTAGTAAAAACTCATATTGACCTTGCAAATATAGAATTGCAAATTCTTTGCGAACTTTGTAAATATTATCACTATATTCTTCATTAAATTGTTCACTAGGTTTATAAAAAGAAGTATAATCCTCATATTTTTCTAAATCAAAATCTTTCATTCCTGCCATAATAGATGCATTTTGTAAAGCAAATATACCACAATGTACTAACTCAGGTTTCTCTATCTGCTCTTTTCCTTTATGAGTTTTAAACATCATTCCTTCTAGGCCTAGCAATTTCTTTAAATATTCTTGGAAATCTAAACACGTCCCACCTAGAGAGTCTTTAATATATATTTTAGGATTGTTTTTTGGACCACATATTAAAAAAGTAATCCAATGCCCATACTCCGTAGGATTAGCGCTAGGATTAAAAATACCTATTACTCTTTTTTGATTATCTAAAGCATTTTCAATTCGCTCTTTAATACCTATATTCCGTTGCTGGCATGCACCTATAAATTCTACTTTACTAGCTTCTTTTTTTAAAAATTGCTCTCCGATGAAGCCTATGTCTCCTTCTTTATACTGATATTGCTGGCTGTAACATTGGTTAAAAGCATTTTTATTGTCTTCTTTTTTTTCTTCTTCCGCTATCCGTTCTTTTTCTTTAACCTTTAAGGCTTTTTTACTTTTACTATGGGCTATTGCTTTATCTTTTGGTTTCTTTTTACCTTCTTCTAGGACTTTTCTTCTAGCTCTTTCTTTCTCATTTTCCTCCTTCCTTTTTTCTTTTAACTTTTCTATTGTTTGAGTTTCTAGTACTTCATTTATTGCTTCTTGGAAGGCTTTAAATTGATATTGATCAAGGGACAAAGTATATGTATTCTCTTTTCTACAAAATTGCTTCTTTTCTTCTTTTTCTTTTCTTTTTTCTTTTTTTTCATCCTTAATCTTCATTTTTAATTTATGTGTACAGAAGTGTATAACATGTTCTTCCCTAATATCACTCAAAACAAACTCAATCTTTTCTTCACTATTTTCAGAATTTATAATATCTTTCAGCGTTTTTCCATTAATTTCTTTAATTTCTTTATTTTTAGAATTTTTAGAACGTAAATAATCTAAATGATCTAAATAAAGTATTATTGCTTCTAAAGTTTTACTATCATCTGCCTTCTTATTCGTAGTGATCGTATCCTCTTCCTTACGAACTACCTCCGAATGTTGCAAACGTTTCATTGGAATCAATAATCTACTTGGCAAAAATTTTACAGGTATTCTCTGAAGGGCTCCTAATAATAACTCCCTCATTTTGTTTTGATCTTCTTTACCAAGAAAAATTGTGCTAATTCCCTGAAGTAGATCATGTCCCCTTTCAATAAGAAAACCTTTTGGATATTCTATTTTATACTTACCAATTAACTTTAATGGGCTTTTTTCCCAATAACTAGACGCTGAAAAAATGTCAATCTTATTCTGTCTTTTCTCATTTAACTCTCGTAGATATTGGATAACATTGTCAGAAATCTCTTGTAACTTTTCTTCTGTAGCATCATTTCCTTCGTCGAAATTAAGTATACCGTCTATACTAGGAAGATATAGCAACTTAGGTTTGTAATATGGATTATTATACTGATGCCTAATATAATAGAATAAGTTTAACGGCATACACAAGTAATTTTCAAAACTATATACTTCCTCAATTGCTTGTACATGGTGCTCTGCATTAGATTTTCCTTCCTTAACTGCCTTATCGTTATCAACTATTCCCCATATAACATGTGAATGATGCTTGGTTTCTAATTTTCTTAAGTACCCATCCTTTGTTACCTTACCTTGTTTGTCATATTTTCCTTCATGCAATGAAATTTTATTTACTTTTTTCTTTACTTCGCCACAACCACCCCCGTGATCTACTCCTCCTTTGATATCGTTGATAAGTTTTTGGCAACTGTTTAATAATCCTTGAAGTTTAACGTCCCCTTGAATAGGAGTAGAATTTCTAATATCATTAAAACATAATTCAAGTTCGTCGGCTTTCTTTGCAACCTTTTTTAAGCTAATTCCTACTGGTTCAAAAATCAATTTAGTTCTACCCGATTTTAAACTTCTAGATTTCAAAAACTTCTGATAAATAATATTATAAAATTTTGCATCCGGTTTATTTTCTACTAGCACGTAATTTACATCTTCTATAACTGCCAATTGGCCATCCGATAAAATAGATGCTGCACTCCTTGAGTTGCATGCCCGCTCTATAACATTACTTGTCATTCTAGAAACAGCAGAACTTGCGTCATGCTTTAAACTTTCCTTATTCATTACATAAACACTATTCTCTGGAGCCAACATAACCGCATCAAGGCGATGTGTTGTCATTATCACTTGTATATGACGCCTACGAGCAAATTCTTTATATATAATTTTGTATAATAACCTACATAATTCAGGATCCAAATGCCTATCAGGCTCATCAAGGAGCATAATATCAAGATGTTTTATTTGGGCTGGATTTTCACCCTTAGCACTTATTCCTCGAAAATAGAACAGCCACGACATTAAATCTAACATGAGCCTTTCACCAGAAGAAAGCCCCTTTATATTAACCTGAATGTCACCTTGCCCTGTATTTTTTACAAGAATAAAATTTTTATCTCTATTCTCGCCCGTATGCCTAAGATTACCTATAAATTTAATTCTGTAGGTAAACTTATATTTATCTAAAATCTTATTAATTTCTTCCCATGGTGGTAAAAGACCATGTTGCTTTTTAATAAATGATTCTATAAGATCATCTACATACTCTTTACTTCGGATATCATTGAGAAATGATTTGTATGAATCAACACTGTCACTAATCTTGTTTTTTTTTTCACAATAAAATGGGAATAGCTTATTCAAATGTTCAAGTTCTCGATATTGACATGCAAGTAAGCCAATATGATTGTTGTGAGACAGAAATATATGATTTAATGTTGAGATGGATTCATTTAGATCATGCAGCTCACTATCATAGTCTCTATGGCCCAGTATAAATTGTTCTACTTGCTCATGCCAATCTACATTATCGGCAGGTTTTGGAAGTGAGCCTTTATCTATTTCATCTATTATAACTGAATATAACTCTGACTGACTATGTTGATTAGGTACTGATTCTTTTTTAAGATAATATCTCTCAATCTCTTTTATTAATCTCTTACGGTCATCTGGATCACGTATATAATGGCTAGCGTCTCTAGTTCTATTAAGGGAATGGACATTGTCATTGTTATATCTAGCATCCCGAAGTATTATATTAATTCCATGCTCGTTATTTTTTAAATTATGATTGATATATCTCAATAGCTGCGACTTACCTGCCCCATTTTTTCCAGTAATAACCACAAAATTTGGTATATTTACCCAAGGCTGAAAACCAACTAAATGTGGAGCTACTTCTTTAGGAGTATGATCTTCAGGGAATTCTATTTTCGTTATATGTTTCCTTCCATTGTATTCACCAATTGTGATTGATTCTGCTTTGTTTGATGCATTCACATTAAGTGAAATTTTTCTAGGTTTCCGTTGTTCTATAGTTTTTTGTCTTCGTTTATTATCTTTAATCTCTTCAGTTTCTGGATAGTCATCCTCTAATGGTGGAAGATCCAGCAAGCTATTATTATATTGCTCTGCCTCTTCCCCATCTATACCTATTGCAATTTCCTCATCCAAACGAGTATCAGCATGAGCTAAATCTTGTTTTTCTTCTTGCTCTTTGGATAAACCCAATTTATCTGATTCGTCTTGTTTTGAAGCTGCTTCTATATTTGGGGAAATACTCTGTTGATATAGTGGATGCCTTTCTAATAGACCTCGAGATGTTTCTTGTATCTTTTTTAATCTCTCATTATCTGGATCTTTTTTAAGTTTTTCATTTGCTGTGTCTAAGATGCTTTTTAATTTTTCATAATCTTGCCTACGACTTGCCATAGTTGCTTCGGCTCTTATATGTTTTGGCTTACTGGCTTGATTATCTTGTTTACCTTTATCTTTGTTTTTTTCACTTTCATCTTCGCTTTTTTCCTCTTCTTTATCTTCCGTAGTTCCCCCCATTCCCCCCATACGACCTATATATACATATCCTTTTTGAGCTATATCAGACTTAGGTAAAATAACATGAATATATTTCTTTTGGATTGATGGTGGTAAGCTAGCTAGCTTTTCTAAGCTTATTCCAGTTTCGAAATAAACAGATAAGGTATGTCTTCTACTGAAGTAACCTATCTTTTCTTTCACATCTGCTTGCCAATTTTTTCCTTCTCGTTCTTGATAAATTTTTACGCTATAATCACTCAATTTAAACTTAAAAATATGTGCTAATTGTTTATCTTGTTGTTGATTACATTGTTGCTTCTTAATAGGGTCAGGCCGGTTAAATTCTAGACTTGGAGTTATTCTAGTTCTTTTTTCTTGAGATGCTTTCTTCACAGTTCGGCTACCAGATCTATTATTTACAGGGTTTTTCTTACTGTTATTAAAAAGCTGTCGCTGTGTGCTAGAATTTATTGCAACTTCTGTAGCCTTGTCTAGTCGTATTTTGTCTTCAGCTACTACTATAGCCTTAGTATGTGCAGCCGTATAGGTAGACTCATCAAGAGATGCTATATGGTGATGTGAATTTGCTTGTGCCGACTTTTTCTTATCAGAGACTTGCTTATTAGATATCTGATGATTTCCCTCCATACTTATAGGAGGTATAGGGGAATTTAAACAGCTTTGTAAAAATAAACCAAGTAATAAAATATAAGCTATTAGCCCATGGCTCAAATTATTATTTCGGTACATACTTGATACGAGTTATAAGTCTATAAGCGATGACTAAATAATAGTTGACTGCTAGTAGATATACAAGAAAACAAGTATAAAATTACAGACAAGCCTACTGTTGGCAGGTCATTGATTGGTTTTTTTATTTGCTGATCGTCAGACTAAATCCTTACTTTATTTTTGTATTTGTCATATTATACTCTTACATTTATACTTACTTAGTCAAAATATAACTTTACTAACATGAGCAAAAAATCATTACAGATACAGCAACTCAACAATAAAATGCTGGATTACGCCAGTTTACAAAAAGTAATTCCTCCGCCTACAGGCTGGATAAAAGCCATACGGATGGCTCTTGGTATGAGTTTGCAGCAGTTGGGAAATCGCCTTTCCATTACCAAGCAAAGCGTACAGGATATTGAACGCCGGGAAAAAGATGGTTCTATTACCATGAAGGCATTAAGGGAAACTGCTAAGGCTTTGGATATGCAACTAGTATATGGATTTGTTCCTAACGATGGTTCATTGGAGGCATTAATCGAACGGAAAGCAAAAGAATTGGCTAGGCAAATTGTATTACGTACCTCCAACACCATGAAACTAGAAGATCAAGAAAATACAAAGCATCGTATTGCAAAAGCCATTAAAGAAAGGACGGAGGCCATCAAAAAAGAAATGCCTAAAACTTTATGGAATTAAACTTAGAATACATAACCGGACAAACATCACTGGATGAAGAAGAAAAAGAAGGCTTGCTCATTCCCACTATTACCACCCGTGGCGAATTAGATGAATTTGAGCAGCAGAATATCGAGCAGGCAATTTCATGGTCTATGAAACGTTCTTTTAAGTCCAATACCATATTTACGGCAGAGTTCATTCAAATAGTACATAAACGTATGTATGGCGATGTGTGGGCATGGGCAGGCAAGTTTCGCAAAACCAATAAAAATATTGGTGTCGATAAATGGCAAATTCCTACTGAGTTAAGATACTTGATAGACGATACCAAGTTTTGGTATACAAATAACAATTATCATCCCGATGAATTAGCTATCCGTTTTAAGCATCGGCTGGTGGCCATTCATTGTTTCCCTAATGGTAATGGGAGGCATAGCCGCCTCATGGCTGATATTATCATTGAAAAGGTATTTAAACTCCCTGCATTTACATGGGGTATGGCCGATCTGGTAAAACAGGGCGATACTCGTACAGTATATTTGGCAGCTATTAAAGCGGCTGACAACGGAAATATTGAACCCTTGTTAAAATTCGCAAGATCATAAAGGGCCTTCAGTTAACCATAGCCAAAATCGATAGCAAGGATTCGCTATTTTTTATATTGAGAAGCCTTTAGTTAAATTTACTTCATCACAGTAATTCTATTAAAAAATATATGCTGCTAGTGTATGAATAGAGTTGATAGACTTATGGCAATACTAACCACATTACAATCTAAAAGATTCGTACCCGCAGATTATATTGCTGATAAATACGAAATTAGTATTCGTACGGTTTACCGTGACCTTAAAGCACTCAATGAAATTGGTGTGCCCATATATTTTGAACCCAATAAAGGATATTCTATTCTCCAAGGCTTTTTCTTACCACCTGTTAGCCTTTCAAGCGAAGAAGCAAATGCCCTTATTCTTATTACCACACTTTCGGAAAAATTTGCCGATAAATCAATCAAACAACACATTGATAATGCTCTTGATAAGATAAAAGCTATTCTTAGGTCTACAGATAAAGAAAAAGCTGATTTGCTACAGACACAAATCAGGATATATAAATATCATAATGAAACTCCAGAACAAGACTACTTGATTCAGATCCAAAATGCTATGATAAATCAACAAATACTTAGTATTGAATATATTAACAATAAGGAGGAACTGAGCAACCGCGAAGTAGAACCAATAGGCTTAACATTTTATTCAAATCAATGGCATTTAATCGCTTGGTGTTGGAAACGCAAGGGATATCGTGATTTTAAGGTACTGCAAATTCAAAAATGTGCGAGTACCGCTATCCCATTTAGAATCACAGAACATTTGACACTTGATACCTATATGAAAACATTAGATACAACAATATAAAATTCCACTGACATAGGGTTGACAGTAGACACAAGTAAGTTTACGAGGAATCTGTTTTTATAGACTGTAAACTATACTACATATATGAAAAAAGCATATAAAAATTGCCAAAAATGTGGAATATCTCTACAAAAATCTTCTAATAATCGTAGCTCTAGTACTAATGACATAATCAGCAAGATGTATTGTAATTACTGTTACGAAAAAGGCAAATCTCTTCGGGCATATTGCACAGTCGCTGAAATGCAAGCTTTTGTTAGAGATAAAAGAAACAAATTAGATTTTCCAAGTTTCTTAGCTTGGTTTTTTGTAGAAAGAACTTCCAAGTTAAAACACCACAAATAAACATATCTATTAAGCCCATAGATAAATTTTCAACTTACGTTATGCGGACATTAGTTAAAAGTTTATTAATAGAAAAATATCAAATTTGCAGAACAGCAATAGTAGACTTCTTACAAGCCTTATTGCTAACAGTATCTTACGCTACAATTTTTATATTTTAAGATTTATACTTGCAGAAAGTAAAGATAAAACTTAGATAACTATAAACTAAATCACTTATGGAACAACCATATAAAAATTGCCAAAGTTGCGGTATGCCGCTAAAAAAATCTCCGAGTGGTGGAGGCACTAACGCTGACGGAACTATCAGCAAAATGTATTGTGCTTATTGTTATGAAAAAGGGAAGTTTCTTCAGCCAAACTGCACCGTCATCGAAATGCAAACTTTTGTTCAGAATAAAATGAAAGAAATGGGATTCCCAAGCTTCTTGGCTTGGCTCTTTACAAGACGAATTTCCAAATTAGAGCGCTGGAAAAAACATAATTAGAAATCATACAATATGTCCATCGACCAATTATTAAAAGATAAGGGCATTAAGGCAAAAGAGAAAACAGTACAAATTAATACCTGGCTTTTGGATAATACCCTGAGTATTGCAAGCCTTATCTCGCATGCTCAGAATGGAAAAGACCCTGTAAAAGCGCTATGTATCGAGGCTATAGAATTCGCAACCAAGCAAAATCCTAGTATTGCCACAGAAGCAGTGTTATACTTTGTCACACAAACACTTACTGAAAAGAGTCCTCGAATAAAATGGGAATCTGCAAGGGTAATCAGTAACATCGCTCATCTATTTCCTTCAAAGCTAGATCGCACGACTTCCAATTTACTTGACAATGCTGAACATCCTGGCACAGTAGTCCGTTGGAGCACTGCATATGCCTTGGGAGAAATACTAAAATTGAAAACGTCTATTAATGCAGAACTTTTACCGACGGTTGAAGCTATTTGTAATCGAGAAGAGAAAAATAGTATCAAAAAGGTATACCTCGCTGCTATTAAGACTGTGTCTTAATGATTTTAAACTGAATTAGATTAGCTATATACCTGTAAAAAAGATAACTGCATAGCCAAAGTATTCATAAATATACAGGTTATGATAAGATCTACCTTTTGTGACGTGGCTCATCAGATACGGTAAGTCTCTTTCTGCCTTTAGCTCTTCGGCGCGCTAATACGGCTCTCCCATCGGCTGTAGCCATACGCTTTCTAAATCCATGCTTGTTGCTTCGTTTTCTTTGCGAAGGTTGATAAGTTCTTTTCACGGTTAGTTATAGTTTAAATCTCAGATTGCAAGTTTACATATTTTTTAGAAAACGTGCAAAAAACTGGATGATTTGTATGCATATTTTGTAGAACCTTAAAACATGCTTAACAAACTTCACACTGCTCTTAGTAGTTAAAAAGTTATGATTCTGTAGCAATAAACTGTCTTTGGAGCTATTTCTTTAATTTTTTAAAAAGTAAAAATAAAATTTGAGGCCATGAAAATAAGTCCTTCAATAGCCAGAAAACCAATACTTCAAAAAAACAGCATGATAGCTCTTCATTTATATCCCATTTTACAAAAAAAATGACTAAATTGCCCCTTGATTGCTAATACGATAACTATTTAAAATGGCTACAGAATCACACCAAAATATTATACCTATAAATATTGTAGATGAGATGCGTACAGCGTACATAGACTATTCTATGTCCGTAATCGTTGCCCGAGCCTTACCAGATGTAAGAGATGGGTTAAAGCCTGTGCATCGTAGAGTACTTTATGGGATACATGAATTAGGCTTAGCATCCAACAAGCCTTTTAAAAAATCTGCTAGAATTGTAGGAGAAGTATTAGGTAAATATCATCCCCATGGAGATGCTTCTGTATATGATGCGATGGTGCGAATGGCCCAAGATTGGAGTCTACGCTATCCATTAGTACAGGGCCAAGGTAACTTCGGTTCTATAGATGGTGATGAGCCTGCAGCTATGCGTTATACAGAGGCCCGGCTTGCTCGTACAGCCGAAGAAATGTTAGCCGACCTGAATAAAGACACGGTAGACTTCCAATCGAATTTTGATGACTCCCTACAAGAACCCACCGTTTTACCAGCTAAACTTCCCAATCTGCTTATCAATGGCAGCTCTGGAATCGCAGTAGGAATGGCTACAAACATGCCTCCCCACAATCTTACTGAAGTGATCAATGGAATCATCGCCTATATAGACAACAACGATATAACTATAGACGAATTAATTCAATACATTCCAGGTCCTGATTTTCCTACTAGTGGAATTATTTATGGAATACAAGGCATTCGAGAAACTTATCAAACTGGTAGAGGCAGAGTATTGATGCGAGCCAAAGCTATCATTGAAACGACACCCACAGGTAAAGAACAGATTATTGTCACAGAGATTCCCTACATGGTAAACAAAGCGTTGTTAATAGAAAAAACAGCCCAACTTGTCAATGAAAAGAAAATAGAAGGCATATCAGATATTAGAGATGAATCGGATAAAGATGGATTAAGGATCGTGTATGACCTCAAAAAAGATGCAATTGGTCAAGTAGTATTAAACAACTTATATAAAAACACATCTTTACAATCCTCTTTTGGTGTAAATAATGTGGCCCTAGTAGCAGGTAAGCCTAAAACACTGAACCTGAAAGAGCTGATACAGCACTTTGTAGCTCACAGACACGAAGTGCTACTAAGAAAAACGCAATACGAACTAACCCAAGCACAAAAAAAGTTACATATTCTTGAAGGTTACTTAATTGCGCTAGACAATTTAGATGCGATCATAGCACTCATACGTGCTTCTAGAGATGCGGATACGGCCAAACAAGGCTTAATAGAAACCTATCAGCTAAGCGAAATACAGGCTAAAGCTATCTTAGAACTACGCTTACAGCGTCTGACAGGAATGGAGCGGGAAAAAATCTTACAAGAACACCAAGAAGTAACCCAACTCATTGAACGTCTACAGGCCATACTTGCAGATAAAAATATGCAAATGCAGCTCATCAAAGAGGAGCTGCAAGAACTGAAGGAAAACTATGGAGACAACAGAAGAACCGTCATAGAACATAGCACAGATGACATCACATTAGAAGATATGATTGCTGAAGAAGATATGGTAATCACGATTTCACAGCAAGGATATATCAAAAGAACGTCCCTATCTGAATATAGGATCCAACATAGAGGGGGAGTAGGCGCACGTAGTACAGGAACGAAAGAAGACGACACCATTACTCACTTATTTGTAGCTTCTACCCATCACTACCTACTCATTTTTACAACATTTGGCAAAGTATTTTGGAAAAAAGTTTACACCTTACCCGAAGGAACTAAAACATCCAAAGGCAGAGCCATACAAAACCTGATACCCATAGCACCAGGCGATCAAGTACAAAGCGTTATCAAAGTAAGAGATTTGCAGGACGCAACCTACGTAGATAGTCGCTATCTGCTTATGTGTACCGTACGAGGCATTATCAAAAAGACGCCTTTAGCTGCTTATACCAATCCTAGAACAAATGGAATCCAGGCTATTAAGATTAACGATGGCGATCAATTGCTAGCTGTAAAATTAACCAAAGGAGACAACCATGTGGTTATAGCTGTACGATCAGGAAGGGCTATCCATTTCCATGAAAGAGATGTACGTGCGATGGGCAGGGTAGCTGCAGGAGTACGAGGCATTACCTTAGGAAATAAAGAAGATCGTGTAGTAGGCATGGTAACCGTATATAAACCAGAAATTGATCTATTAGTAGTAGCAGAAAAAGGAGTTGGCAAACGTTCTGCTGTAGCTGATTACCGCATTACAAAACGGGGAGGTAAAGGAGTAAAAACCCTTAATATAACCAATAAGACAGGTGCACTAGCAGCCATCGAAGCTGTAACCGATGGAGATGAATTATTAATCATCAATACATCTGGAATAGCTATTAGAATAAGCGTTGATTCTTTGCGAGTAATGGGTAGAAATACACAGGGCGTACGACTGATACGTCTCAATGAAGGAGATGCCATTACTTCTATCGCTAAGATCACAGAAAATCTCTAAGAACTAATTAATTTAAGAGAACTTCGTGTATGCTTCTTTATAAAAATTATTCCTCATACCTGATAATAGCTTTGTTAGGGACTTGCATAACCTCTTCGGTACTAGGACTACCTACAGGACTTAAACAAGCACTACAAGCTTTTGATCAACAAGACTTTGAAAAAGCCCAAATAACGATTGATCAATTACTGGAAGAACCCCAATATCAACAACAACCTAGCAGTTGGTATTACAAAGGAGTCATCTACGATCAACTGATGCGCAAGCACATCACATCAGACTCAGCAGGAATCTATCTAGATAGAAATTTAGAAGCATATAGAAAAACTTTGGTGATTAGCCATAAGCATACACAGTATCACAGCTTTGCTAACATTAATATAGAACGTTTATGGGCTTATTACTTAAACAGAGGCGTACAATATTACAAAGTAGAAGCTTTTGATGAGGCTTTAGAACAATTCGCAATATGTCAAAAAATCTATAACGATCATCCTTACATGCTTCTGTACACAGCTATTGCTGCTCATCAAGCTGAAAAATATGAAACCGCTTTAGGCTATTATGAAAAATATATAAAAATCGGTTCGGCGGCACCTGCTGTATACCGAGCTTTCGCTAATCTAACAGCCAATTATTTAAAAAATACAACCGGAGCGTATGAGATGTTGCAAAATGCGATGAACCAATATCCATGGGATATCAACTTATTAGAAGAATATTATCAACTGTTACTGGAGACCAATCAATTAGCCAACACACAACAAAAGTTACAAACTGAGCTAGCAGGCATGCCCCATAACCCTAGCATATACTATCAACTGGCCTATTTATATACGCAAGAAAACAACCATGAAGAAGCAGTTGCACATTATAAAAAAGTCTTAGAATTATTACCTCGCCATATAGAAACTATTTTGCAATTAGGCAAGTCATATTATAATCAAGCAGCACAACTCACTCAGCAGATGACTGATATGCCTGAAGAAGATTTTCAGCAGCATGGTAAAGAAATCCTTGAAAAGATGAACGAAAATCTAGAAGTGTCCTTAAATTACCTTCAACAAGCCAATAAGTTATTGCCGAATAACCTAGAAATTATGAAACTAATGCATACGTTATATACTAGACTCAATAAAGGCGATCAAGCTGACCAACTAGTCCGCAAAATAAAACGAATAAAAGGCGGTATACAACTTTTAGAATCAATATAAATATATATTGATCCCCCTATCTTATCTGAATATAACCCATTTAAAATGCCTTAACTTTTGTATATTTTGCTTAAAGAAATACCTTATTCAACATAATTCTAAATTTAATAAATACCTATTCGATATGCATAAAAGAGTAACCAAATTACCAAAGCTAGCAAGCAATATATATTGCTTAAACAACAAGATTTATTAAATTTGCGACAACATTTGACCTTTTTCACCTAGGTCATTAATTCAATGTTATGTCTCGCTTATTGTACATATCCTTCTTAAGTATCTGGTTACTTATATCTACCATAAGCTGTGATTGTAAAAATCAACCTCACCCCATCTATGAAACTCAGGAAAAAGTAGAAGAACTTGAAAAAAAACTCCAAGAACTTGAAAAAAAATTAAAAAACATCCAAGGAATAAATCAAGAAAGGATAGAGGATCTAGAAAATCGTTTTTCTGCTTTTGTAAAGCGATTAGTTGATGAAGCAATCAAGCAAAACTCTCCGCTATCTCCTAATCCATCAGGTTCTGGTTCCACATCATTTCAAAATGAAATAGATACTATCAAAAGGGAACTAGATGACATAAAAAGTCAATCTTCCTCAACACAAGATGATCTGACAAGTACAAAATTAAAAGCTCAGCTAGATCAGCTAGAAAAGAAAATCTCTGAACTGGAAAATAAGTTTACGGAAGGACTGGATAAGGCTGAAAAAGCTGATAAAAAAGCGGTAGAAGCTCTAGATAAAGCCAATCAAGTTAGAGAAGATGCTGTAAAAGCTAATGAAAAAGCTGTAAAAGCCCAAGAAGATGCTGAAAATGCCAAACTAGCTGCCGCAGAAGCTGATAAAAAAGCAGTAAAAGCTAAAGAAGTGGCTGATGAGGCGAATGGCAAAGCCGATACAGCCCAGCAAGAGGCCGAAAAAGCTAAGCTAGCGGCTGATGAGGCTGTTAAAAAAGCGATAAATGCTAAAAAAGTAGCTGATGAGATCAATGGCAAGGCCGATACAGCCCAGCAAGAGGCCGAAAAAGCTAAGCTAGCGGCTGATGAGGCTGTTAAAAAAGCGGTAAAAGCTCAAAAAGGCGCTAAAGAAGCTAAGACAGCGGCTGAGGAAGTTGATAAAAAAGCGGTAAATGCTAAAAAAGTAGCTGATGAAGCTAAAGAAGAAATTAAACAGGTCAAAAAGCAGATTCTAGAAGCTCTTGAAGAAGTTAAAAAAGAGGCTATCCAAAAAGCAGAAGAAATAGCTAAAAACGCTAAAAATGAAGCTCTAGAAGAAGTGAAAAAGGCACTAAAAGCTATCGAAAAAACTAAGAAAAAGGCTATCAAGCAAGCAGAAAAACTTACTAAAAAAGCCAAAGAAGAAGCAATTGAAAAGGCCAAAATACTCGCAACCCAAGCTAAAGAAGATGCTTTACAAAAAGTACAAGAAGCTCTAAAAGCTGTTGAACAAGCTAAGCAAGAAGCAATTAAACAAGTTGACGCAGCTAGATCGGATGCGGTAGACATTGTTGAACAAGCTAAAGAGGAAGCTATCGCACAAGCCAACATACAAGCTGAAGAAGCTATCAACAGAGCAATTAAAAATCTGCAAGACCAATCCTTCACAAATAAATTAAAAAAGACCCTGGGCTTTTAGCAGGCCTAAATCATTCCGAACTTCAAGCAACCTGAGGAATTTATTTTTTCGCTGGCTCGATTATATCAAGTAAACATTATTAGACTAGAATATCTACCACCAACCTTTTTTTAAATAAAAATTGGAGTTAAATTTATAAATAACCTAAATACTCCATCAGAATTAATATGTCAGAAGAACTGATTCCCAATAACGCTGTCCCTCACACAAACATCCATGAGCTCACGCCCATCGGAAACATGTATCAAAATTGGTTTCTGGATTATGCCTCCTATGTAATCCTAGAAAGAGCCGTACCAGCCATCGAAGACGGACTAAAACCTGTTCAAAGAAGAATCCTACATGCCATGAAAGAAATGGATGATGGACGCTATAATAAAGTAGCCAACATCATTGGACAGACCATGCAATATCATCCCCATGGAGATGCCTCCATTGCTGAAGCAATCATCAACCTAGGCCAAAAAGAACTGCTAATAGACACCCAAGGTAACTGGGGAGATATCCGAACAGGGGATAGCGCTGCAGCAGCCCGATACATAGAAGCAAGACCTTCAGCCTTAGCCCATGCTATTTTATACAGCCCTCAAATTACAAATTGGCAACTCAGCTATGACGGTCGAAAAAAAGAACCCCTCACCTTCCCTGTTAAATTTCCGTTGCTTTTAGCACAAGGTGTAGAAGGGATCGCCGTTGGTCTAGCTACCAAAATACTACCTCACAACTTTTGTGAGCTCTTAGAAGGATCCATTGCTATTCTACAAGGTAAAACTTCTACCTTATTCCCTGACTTTCCTACAAGCGGTCTCATAGATTGCTCTGCTTATAATGAAGGTAAACGAGGTGGAAGAATACGCCTACGGGCTCGCATTGAAACTGTAGACAAGAAGACCCTGGCCATTCGTGAGATTCCTTATGGTACTACCACTAGCTCCATTATTGATTCCATTATTCGGGCCTATGAGAGAGGCAAAATCAAGATCAAGCAAGTAATAGATAATACAGCACAAGATGTAGAAATATTAGTTCACCTAGCCCCTGGCCAATCTCCTGATGTCGTTATAGATGCGCTGTATGTATTTACAGAATGCGAAGTAAGTATCTCTCCCAACACCTGTGTAATCATGGATGGTAAGCCTATCTTTATAGGTGTCAATGAATTGCTAGCCTATAATACACAACGTACCAAAGATATTTTAGGGCAAGAGCTAACGCTTCAACATCAAGCATTACAAGAAAAAATTCTATTTGCCTCTTTAGAAAAAATTTTCATTGAAAAGCGAATTTATAGAAACATAGAGGAAAGCGAAACATGGGAAGCTGTCTTAAAAACTATTGACCAAGGATTAACCCCTTATAAAAAACAATTTTATAGAGACATTACAGAAGAAGATCTAATCCGGCTTACGGAAATCAAAATAAAACGTATATCCAAATATGATAGTCAGAAAGCTGACGACATGCTTCAGCTACTAGAAAAAGAACTAGTCGAAATAAAACATCATTTAAAAAATTTAACAACCTACACCATCCAATATTTCAAAGATTTACTTAAAAAATATGGACGTGGTAGAGAACGTAAAACTGAGATTAGAACCTTCGATACCATCGAAGCACATGCTGTAGTAGCCAGCAACCAGAAACTGTATATCAATCGCAAACAAGGATTCATCGGTTATGGGCTAAAAAAAGATGAGTTTATTAGCGATTGCTCAGATTTAGACGATATCATTGTCTTTAGAAAGGATGGCAAGTGCTTAGTTGTTAAGATAGCCGAAAAGGTATTTGTAGGAAAAGACATTATCCATGTAGCTATTTACAAAAAAAATGACGAACGCCGCGTCTATAATATGATTTATGTAGATGGAAAAACAGGCATCGCCAGGGCAAAAAGATTTCAGATGATTGGCATCATTCGTGATAAGGAATATGAATTAACCACAGGCAAAGAAGGATCTCGCATCGTTTATCTAACCGACAATCCAAATGGAAATGCAGAAATAGTCACCCTTATTCTATCCCCCAACAGCAAGGCTCGTAATAAAATATTTGATTTTGACTTTGCCAGCTTACAGATAAAAGGTAGAAATAGCCAAGGTAATATCGTCACCAAATACACCATCAAAAAAATTCAACTTAAAGTAGCCGGACAGTCTACGTTAGGTGCGCTAGAGATTTGGTATGATGAACATATAGGCAAACTAAACACAGAAGCTAGAGGTAAATCGCTAGGTACTTTCCAAGAAGAGGACCGCGTTTTAGTAATCTATCAAGGTGGCTACTATATGCTTACTAACTACGCACTTAGCAACCATTATGAGCCTGATCAAGTGTTAGTTTTAGAAAAATTTGATCCTAACTGCACGGTATCGGTAGTTTACTATGATGGAAAAACTAAGCAATATTATGTGAAGCGCTTTCATATAGAAACAACCTTAGCCGATAAAAAATTTAATTTTATTTCAGAAGCTAAAAACTCAAAACTTATATTGGCTACTACGATACTCACCCCACAAATAAATATAGGCTATAAAGTTTCTGCTAATCAGTCGGCTCAAAGTATAGTTTATGATTTAGGAGATATACCTGTTAAAGGTTGGAAAACTGTAGGCAGTAAGCTTTCTAAATATACGATCACATCGGTAACATTGTCCTCCACTGAAAAATAATGCAATAATATTTCTACCATTAACTTTGTGTATAATCATATTTATAATGATCTTAGGGCCTATTAATAGCTTCCTATTTTCTAGCAATTTGTACTTATTGATTGGGTGATTAGCTCAGTTGGTTTAGAGCGTCCCGTTGACATCGGGGAGGTCGCTGGTTCGAGCCCAGTATTGCCCACTTCACTCCTCTTACTTCGTAACCGTGCACGTATAGACTAAATTAACTCCCTTCGAGTTTGTCATTCCTGCTTCATTCAGTTCGATTAGAACAAAGATATATTCAGGCAGGAATCCAGTAAAACGAAACGTTATTTGGAAATTTTGATATAGAAAACCTAATTATTCAGCATATTTTTAAATGTTCCTAATAGAAGTAGTTGCTCCTAGTCATTCTATTTTGCCCACTCAATCTGGATTCCTGCTGAACATGCTTATAAGTTTGAACAAAAGTACGTTGCAGGGATGACAATGCAACAATTCTTAGTCCATAGTCTGTGACTCACAGACCATATGATGGAGGTGTCCTGTGTGCCATAGGCCACGGAAAGGTGGCTACAAGTAAGCTTACCTAAACAGATTATTAAAAAACCTCAATAGGGTTTTAAGCTAAATCTTAGGTTGTAGCTATTAAAAACTCGTCCAAAAGATCATTAAACTTAGCGGGATGCTCCATCATGGGTGCATGGCAGCATTTATCTATAAAACGTAAGCAGCTATTGGGCATTAAGCTATTAAATTCATGGGCCACCAAAGGAGGCGTAATTGTATCATTTAATCCCCATATTAGCAAAGTGCTCACCTCAATTTCAGGAAGCCTATCAGCTAGATTCTGACGCTGTGCAGATTTGGCTATGGCCGCAATACGAATAGCTTTATCCCTATCTTGTACCACATCAAATACCTCATCGATATATTCCTTGGTAGCTACAGCAGGATCGTAAAAAGTATACCTTACACGTTCTGCTATATAATCATAATTGCTTCTTTTGATAAACGAGCCCCCCATGGCATTTTCATATAACCCTGAACTTGCCGTTAAGACTAATCTAGAAATTTGATTAGGATTTTCCAGCGTATAAATAAGCGCAATATGTCCACCTAAAGAGTTACCAACCAGCGTATATCTATCAAGGGCTTTGTACTGTATAAATTCTTTGATGAACTCTACTAGGCCAGCTACATTTGCTTGTTTTAAAGGAACCTCATAGATGGGAATCAATGGTATGATAACTCGATAACGAGAAGAAAAATGCCTTACAACATGTTCCCAATTGCTTAATGCACCAAAAAGGCCATGTAAAAGTACAAGAATTTCTCCTTGTCCTTCTTCAATATAGTTAAAGCCACCTTGCTGTCTAACTGTTAAATTCATGATAAAATAGTTAATAGTTTCATCTAAGACTGAATTTAGCAAAATTAGCCCTAAAAATATTAATTCAATAACTTATGAGAAAAGAGTTCTTGGTTATACAAGAACTCTTTTATAATCTATTAGTTGAATCCCTTCGATCCATCCTTGTAATACAGGGATCCAATCTGCTAGCCAACCTAGAAAACGCGGAGCAAGGGATTTAATAAGAGGAAAAAAGAACGTATCTACGAGGTAGCTATGAACTAAGTTTACATGTAATAAATTAGCCAACCATAGAAATGTACTTACAAAAAACGCCCATTTAAAAATACCTAATATAGCTCCCATTAACTTATCTAACCCTCCCAAAATAGTCATATTAACTAAATTCCTAAATAGCTTACCAATAAGCGTTACTAGGATGACGATTGTAATAAAAATAAGGACAAAGACTATATAAGGAGTAAAGTCACCTAGGCTACCATACCACTTTTTAAAAAGACTAGTTAGCTGATTTAATAACTTAACACTTCCTATCGTAGCTAATAAAAAAGCTCCTAATGAGAACACCTCTGCAATAAATCCTTTCTTGAAGCCACTGTAAGCTCCCCAAATCAGTATAACCAACAACAATATATCTAGCGCTTTCAAAATTTAGTTTAATTTAAAGAGAATTGATAAGAACAACCAAAGACTTTTTTAAGTTTAATAGTATATACTTTTATTATGGAAAGTAAATTAATAATCTTTTTTGCTTTATACAACTCAACAAGACTTGATATCAAAATATACCAATTTCAATATTATAAGCACAACGCAATTTTTAATCTATTTTAGAGCTTATTAAGCAGCCATTAATTTATCTACTAATTCAGCCAGTATCGCTTCTATAGCTACAACACTGCTTGCTTCTACTAGCATTTGTCTATAGGGTTTTACATCAGGCAGTCCTTTCAAATAATTGGTATAATGCCTTCTCATTTCTATAATACCGGTCCGTTCTCCTTTCCACTGTATCGCATGGTATAAATGTTTTTGTAGGGTCACAATTCTTTCTTGCAAATCTGGAGGAGGAAGCTGCTCACCAGTTTTGAAAAAATGCTTAATTTCCTGAAATATCCATGGATAACCGATGCTGGCCCTACCAATCATGATCCCATCTACCCCGTACTTATTTTTGTACTCCCAAGCCTTTTGAGGAATATCTATATCGCCATTTCCAAAAATGGGTATATGTATATCAGGATGATTTTTCACCGCAGCAATATAAGACCAATCCGCCTCTCCCTTATACATCTGTTGACGCGTTCTGCCATGAATAGTAAGCGCTTGTATCCCTGCTTCCTGTAAGCGCAAAGCCACTTCCACAATCTTAATAGAATTAATATCCCAACCCAACCTAGTCTTAACCGTAACAGGTAAAGAAACACGCTTAACAATCTCAGCAGTCATCGCTTGCATTTTGGGCAAATCTAATAGAATGCCTGCGCCAGCTCCCCTACAAGCCACATTATTTACAGGACAGCCATAGTTAATATCAATAAGGGCTGGATTTGCTGCCTCAGCTATGCCCGCAGCCTCACGCATGGACTCTATTTTCTCACCAAATATTTGGATGCCAATAGGACGTTCATAATCGTAAATATCTAATTTTTTGACGCTTTTATCAGCTTCACGAATAAGCCCTTCTGCAGATATAAATTCCGTATACATCAGATCTGCACCTTTTTCTTTGCAGACAGCTCTAAAAGGGGGATCGCTTACATCTTCCATCGGTGCTAATAATAGCGGAAATTCACCTAATAATATATTGCCTATCTGGACCATATCATCTTAAAAAGAAATTAACTAGCAGCTCATTTATATTTTTGTAAATTTACAAAATAACAATTAAACAAGAAGCTAGTAATTAGCATATCCAACATATACCATAAACTTCTTGCTCATATGAAACCTATTTCATCTTCAAAAAACAAAAAATTTTATACTTGGTCTTATCTAGTAGCACTTATAACGATGATGTGTATAGGGGCAATCATCGGACAACTGACCATAAAAGCATTGTTTAAACCTACAGAAAGCCTTGTACTACATGGAGACGAACTTAAATTAGCCTATAGAAATTTTTTGCTTGTCGCACAAACCATTATGGCAACAGCCATCTTTATACTGGGTCCAACGCTCTATTGGTTTGTAATTGAAAAAAAGTCTATCGGTTATTTTTTTAATGGAGAAAAAAGATACCAACGCTTTATTTTACTTACTTTGGCACTCATATTGGCTACGATGATCGTTAATACATGGTTTACGTATTGGAATATGCACTTAAAACTTCCAAGCTTTTTAGAAAATTTTGAAAAGTGGGCGCAAGCAAAAGAAGCAGATTTAAAAAAACTTACCGAACTACTCACTACTTTTTATTCCCCCAAAGATCTGCTCATAGCTATCTTTGTAATTGGCATTATTCCAGCTATTGGAGAGGAACTTGTTTTCAGAGGCATCCTGCAAAATTTATTTTCTAGAAGCTTTCAAAATATACATGTAGCTATTCTATTAAGTTCTTTTATTTTTAGCGCTATCCATCTACAGCTCTATGGATTTTTACCAAGATTTCTCTTAGGAGTTTTATTCGGCTATCTTTATTGGTGGACCCAGAATTTGATATTCCCCATTGTAGCACATTTTTTAAATAACACGATCTCGCTCATTATCGTATTTCTATATCAGATAAACGCTACTGGTTATGAGTTAGAGAATGATCAAGTTTTACCTGCCCCTATTCTAATATTATTTGCCATCATTGGTACGGCCGTAGCCATACACATAAAAAAAAGCACCCTATATCTTCATAAAAAATAATTACTGTATTTTTAGTTGAACTTATGAGAAAAATAGCAATTTTAGGAGCAGGTGAAAGTGGCACAGGCGCTGCCCTATTAGCCCATGCACAAGGTTATCAGGTATTTGTCTCCGATAAAAATTCCATCCCTCCTTCCTATCAACAACAGCTACTAGAAAATGGCATCTCCTTTGAAGAAGGAGGACATAGCTGGGATAAAATCAAAGAAGCTGATGAAATTATTAAAAGCCCGGGAGTTCCTAACGAAGTGCCCATCATACAGGCAATTAAAGCAGCATCCATACCTATCATCGATGAAATAGAATTTGCCAGTCGTTATACCAATGCTTTTCTAATTGGCATAACTGGTTCTAATGGTAAATCTACAACTACACAATTGACTTATCATTTATTAAAATCTGCTGGACTCGATGTAGGACTAGCAGGTAACATCGGTCAAAGTTTTGCCAAAAAGGTATGGTTAGAAAACCACACTTACTATGTTTTGGAGCTCAGTAGCTTTCAGCTAGAATATGTACATAAATTTAAATTAAACATAGGTTGTATCCTCAATATTACACCCGATCACTTAGATCGATACCATCAGCAAATGGAATCTTATATAGCAGCTAAATGTAGGATCATCCAAAACATGGATATGCATGATCATTTTATATACAATCAAGATGATCCGCGGTTAACTCAGTATCTAAACAAACATCCTACTCATACTATGCTGCATCCTATTTCTTTGATACAACCAACTAGGCAAGGTGCTTTTCTAAACCAAAATAAATTATGCTTTGTAGATGAGCATTATAATTTCCAAATACCTATCCAAGAATTGCCGCTTCTTGGAAAACATAATTGGTACAATAGCATGGCAGCTATTTCTATAGCTAGTTTAGTAGGCATATCTCCTACTTCTATTTTGGCTGGTTTAAAAAGTTTTAAAGGATTGGCTCATAGAATGGAGTGGGTGGCTAAAATTAACGAAGTTGATTTCTATAATGATTCCAAGGCCACGAATGTAGAATCAGCCGCAGTAGCTTTAGAAAGTTTCACACAACCCATTATCTGGATAGCCGGTGGTTATGATAAAGGAAATGATTATGAATTACTAAAGCCGATTGTAAAAGAACATGTAAAGGCACTCATCTGCTTAGGAAAAGATAATAGGCCTATTCGTCAAGCTTTTCAGGTACTTGACATACCTATCTATGAAACACAAGTTATACAAGAAGCAGTGGAACTAGCTATCACTTTAGCCAAGCCTCAAGAAATAGTGTTATTGTCACCGGCTTGTGCTAGTTTTGATTTATTCAAAAATTTTGAAGACCGAGGTAAGCAATTTAAAGAAGCAGTACTTCAGTTGTCTAGGAAGTTACAAACTACTTAAATAATGGTTATCAATAGATGGATCAAAAATAATCTTAAAGGAGACCCCATCATCTGGGGTGTCACTTTCCTATTAGCTATTGTAAGCATTCTAGTAGTATATAGTTCCGCTAGTTCACTTGCTTACAGAAAGATGCAAGGTAATACAGAATACTATTTGCTCAAGCACGCCTCGCTAATGCTAGCCAGTTTAATAGCCATGTGGATCACTCATCGAATTGACTACCGATATTATGCAGGAATTTCCAAAATAGGACTTTGGATATCTGTACCCTTATTACTTATAACCTGGCGATATGGAGTTAAAATCAATGAAGCTTCCCGTTGGCTCACCATTCCTATTATCAATAGAGCCTTCCAACCTTCAGATATAGCCCAACTTTCACTAATTATACGCATAGCTAGCCTATTAGCGAAAAACCAGAATCACATAGCAGATATCCATAAAGTATTGGTACCTATTTTAGCTTGGTGTGGAACCATATGTGGATTAATTGCACTTACTAACTTATCAGGTGCACTTTTATTATTATTTACTTGCATGCTACTCATGTATTTTGGCAGAATTCCTATTAAATACTTGGCTATTTTAGGATTAGCAGCGGTTATGGTAACAGGATTAGCACTGGTTGTAGGCCAAAGGGGAAAAACTGCTTTGAGCCGTATACATGCATTTAAACAACAAGAATTACCTTTCCAGACAGAGCAGGCTTATATTGCAATTGCCACAGGTGGATTGTATGGAAAAGGTCCTGGAAAAAGTACACAACGAAATTTTCTGCCTTATTCGTATGCAGATTTTATCTATGCGATTCTAGTAGAAGAGTATGGCCTGGTAGGCGGCATAGTGGTTATGTTACTGTATTTGATTTTACTATATAGAGGCATGAAAATTATAGCTAACAAGGCAAAACTATATCCAAGCTTATTGTCAGCAGGGTTAAGTTTCTTGATCGCATTGCAGGCTTTAGTAAATATGGGCATAGCTGTAGGCCTAGGCCCTGTAACGGGGTTACAATTACCTTTTATTAGTATGGGAGGTACCTCACTACTATTTACAGGTATTTCATTAGGAATTATATTGAGTGCAGGTAGAGGTGAAATAGACACTAGCATCGATGCATTAGGACCTGCTAGCGGACAAATAAAACCTATCAATACGTATAAATCTAAATTTAGTAAGGTTGAAAGTTAATATATAACTACTTTACTTAGTTCTATAGCTGAGCTAGCATCAAGCATGCAAATCATTGCATTTCATACCGATATAAATTTTTCTATACATAAGCTTATCATTTCTTGTAAAAAAGATATCTAGTATCTATATTTGCCCAGTATGTTTTTGTTTTTGGGTAAACCCAAGGCCCGTTCGTCTAGGGGTTAGGACATCAGGTTTTCATCCTGGCAACAGGGGTTCGATTCCCCTACGGGCTACATAATAAAATATTAGTTTAGTCCTTGCTGAACCAACTATTCTTAATTTTATCTACTCCTCCGTTTTAATTCGTATATAAAAAGGTATATTAGACTTCTTCTGAAACCAAGAATTGGGTTATCTGGGCAGGAAGGAATTTGCGAGAAACCGGAGTTTACTGCGATAAATGAGGATTTTGAGCAAATTACTGACGAACTCAGAGGACTCAAGATGACGGTTTCGGAAGCAGTCTATTATTTTACTGATAATCAAAGGACATATCTATCTTAAACTTGGGATTTAAACTTCTAGATAAAATATTCCACAAAGGGCATCCCCTATCTTAAGTGAACAAAGTACTTAAATAGTTCATTAAACTAAAAAATACCAGAATTTATAGTGATATTATAGTTCATGGATAAGGCATATGAAATATAATTCTAGCATCGTATGTTAAAACAACCTATAATTTTAATTTTTTATCAAAACCTACGTTTCCATGATCAGCCCTTATTGGCAAATGCCATACAACAGGAAGCCCCTATTATACCGATTTTTATTAATGACCCGAAATTGATAACACAACTAGGGGTTGCTAGTCAATGGTGGCTCTATGAATCTCTAATAGAATTTCAGAAACAATGGGAATCATCTTTTGGTATCGAGCTTATTTTACGAACAGGCGACAGTATAGAAGTGTTGCAGGAGCTTGTACAGGAGACGAATGCAAACAAAATTTACTTAGGTAAACGTTACACAGCTACAGAAATAGCTATTGACCAAAGTATACAAAAAACATTTACTCAGCAGGGAATAGAAGTAAAATTTTTTAATACGCATCTATTACTTGATCCTCCGACTATACATAATCAACAAGGTAAATCTTTTCAGATGTTTACACCTTTTTGGAAATCTTGTTTGCATAAAATTGGCAAAGTAAAAACTGTGGATGATTCTTTTACCCCCCTAAAATATAATAGAGCTATTTCCTCAGAATCTCTTACTAACTGGACGTGGGGACATACTCAAGAAGCATGGACCCAAAAGTTGGCTAGATATTGGCAACCCTCCGAAACTAGAGGATTAAAACAGCTAGATAGATTTTTAAAAAACAACTTAAAAGGATATGCCACACAACGGAACCTTCTCATAGATCCTCCCTTGACATCTCAGCTATCACCTTATTTAAGATGGGGGCAAGTAAGTGTTCGAAAAGTATTCAAGAAAGTTATAGAGGCTGTCCAAGTAAATCCCTCTATTCAACAAGATGGTAATGCTTTCCTAAATGAGCTGGGATGGCGAGAATTTTCTTACCATCTATTGTTTAACTATCCCTTTATGCAGAAAGTTCCATTTAACATCTGGTTTAAAAATTTTCCTTGGCAAAAGGATATCATGGCTCTTAAAAAATGGCAAAAGGGTACAACTGGTTATCCCATTATTGATGCAGGTATGCGTCAGTTGTGGGAAGAAGGTTGGATGCCTAATCGGCTCAGGATGATTGTAGCCTCTTTCTTAGTAAAAGATTTATTAATCGACTGGCAATATGGTATAGCTTGGTTTAGAGATACCTTAATCGATGCTGACCCGGCTAATAATGCTAACAACTGGCAATGGGTAGCAGGCTGTGGCGTGGATGCTGCTCCTTATTTTCGTATATTTAACCCAATAATACAGGGTAAAAAATTTGACCCCGAAGGAAAATATATTAAAAAGTATATCCCTGAGCTGAAAGAGGTTCCAATACCTTACATCCACCAGCCTTGGAAAATGTCGGTTGACTTACAAGAAGAATTAGATGTAATAATTGGCATCAATTACCCTAAACCTATCGTAGATCACAGCATACAACGAATCAAGGCTTTAAGGCTCTGGAAGCAGCTTAAAAAAATTAGTTAGTAAGTTATTAGAATTCTTCTAAAACCAAGAATTTGTTTGTCTGGACAGGAAAGAATTTGTGAGAAACCGAAGTTGTGGCGACAGGAATTACTCCAGCCACTCAAAAAGTCTGTCAGGAGTTTCCCCTGACAGCATATAAGATATATAGAAAATAACGGAACAAGAGGTGATCTATTCATGTAGCGGTGCCAGGAATTAGCTCCTGGCACTTGGTAGGTTTATTGTCATAACTAAGCAGCCACTCCCCCTATTCCAGCACAATGAATTCATTTTTGTAGCTCTGTCACCACTTGTAAAGATTATTAGTCCATTTCTCCCATACTAGTCATGGCATATCTAAAGCCAATAGTTGCTCTAGAAGAATCTTGATCTAAGAATCTCCTAGTACCTATCTGTGCCCAATATGCACAATCTTTCCAAGAAGCACCTTTATATACCCTAGCTCTATTATTGATTAATGAGTTATTTTGGTCATAATCTTTTTCTGGATCTAACGTATCATCTCGTCTAATAGGATTAAAGTCATCAAAGTCTTGGAAAGAAAGAGGCCTGTAAATATCACTTACCCATTCACTTACATTACCACCCATATCATATAATCCTAAATCATTAGCAGGGTATTGATATACATTAGTAGTAGGAGCACTACTATTGCTTTCTCCAGGAACCCCTTTATAAGTACCTTTAGAACGTTTGAAGTTAGCCAAATATTTACCTTTCCATTCGCCCTCTTTACCTCTTAAAGAAAGTCCATCTCCCCAAGGATAAACGCGTTGTGTAGATTGCACAAAATCCAAACTTTGAGTACCAACCATAGCTCGAGCAGCATATTCCCATTCTGCTTCCGTTGGCAATCTGTAACCTAGAACTGATGACTCATTTTGCTCATTTCCTTCGTCTGTATTTCCTTCTTCTGTACTTACTTCGTCTGTATCGTCCTGATCATCTGTATTTTCATCTTCGTTTTGTTGCGAATTCATTCTTTTTGTAAGCCAAATGCAATAATTATTAGCTTGTGTCCAAGTTACTCCTACTACTGGATAAAAATAAAATCCTGGCTCTTTACTATAACTATTTACATATGGATCGTTATATCCCAAATCACTTATCCACACATTTTGATTTGGTAAAGCGGCTTTATATTCTTCATCAGAAGAATTTCTTTGTAGATCTCCTAAATATTCTATATAATAATCTAGATTTACTACTTCGCGCTCCTTCATATAAAAAGAAGTTACTGTAACTTCTTTTTTAGGGCTATTAGTTACATTTCCTTCACCAAAAACACCCATAATGGTTGAGCCACCTTCAACATATACCATATCTGGAGCAATCTTCTGTTTTTTGCTACTTTTTATTCGGAGAAGATCTTCCTGACTAAAAGGAATGCCTGTCGCTGTACTCCTTTTACCAGGTTTAGAACCCGTAGGTTTTGTATCGCCACAACCAGCTAAATAACTAATTAATAATATTAATAAAAATGTTGTAGAAATGAGATATGAAAGCTTTTTCATGGTTATTAAGTGTATATAGTTAATTGTGTATTCTAATAGCCCTATCAAACAAATATACTAACTACCTATTATAAAAGATAAGATAAATCATACAAAAATGATATACCTGTTTATCATTTCTATTTTTCTACGTCGTCTATGTTCTGATAGGGAGGTTGTTTGACATCATTTTCAGGCAACAACGTTGCATCGCCTTCTATATCTTGCGTAATATCAACAACCTGCACAGGGTGCAAAGGATTAAAAATGTCTGCTTTATTCGGAAACTGAGTAGGTCTGATGATAGCTTGCGGAAACATCTTTTTAATATCAACATAAAACTCATAGGCTTCTAATCGATCTAAAAATCTTCCTATTCTTACTGTAAAATTAGGCTGTCTATATTGTATCTCAACATCAAAAGCAGGGTGATATTCAGATAGTTTATCTTTAGTTTGAAAAGCTAATTGTCTGTTAGACCCTGTATAGGCCTGAATCGTATAGCCAGATATAGATTCGGTCATTTCATAATATGACTTTAAATCTAGTAGCAATTCATGAAGTTGCTGGGTAATATCATGCTCTATAGGGAAAATAAGCTTTTTCTTGATTTTTAGCTTTTGAAATTGAGGCGGTACGTTCTCCACCATCATATTGGGGAATTTAGTTCGGTGGATAGATAAATTCTCAATATATGTTTCTGTATCACTTGGTCTGGCAACAACATCCAGCTTGAATGTTAAAAATAAGGTTAGAGTTACTAAGGAAGCTTTATACATGTTATACATCAGCATAGTAATTAGACTTCTTCCAAAACCGTCGCCTTGAGTCCTCTGAGTTCGTCAGCAATTGGTTCTTCATATTTATCTCATGTGCTGTCAGGAGCTTCCTCCTGACAGTCCATTGGAGTGTCAGGAATAATTCTCGACACCACAGCTCCAGTTTCTCACAAATTCTTTCCTGCCCAGATAACCCAATTCTTGGTTTCACAAGAAGTCTATTCTTTCAATTATTTGTCAAAATGTAGCCTTTAGAAATGCTTATAATCTTCTACATGTATATCCTAGCTCTCATCTGATTCTAATAGGATACATTTTCCGCTAGCGATATCTTCTTCCACCATTTTAAATTTAACATCTTTTTTGATAGTTCCATCTTGATACTGAACGATTACACGTTCATTTCTATTGGCTATCTTCTGTGACCTGACTGGATTTATCTTGGGTTTTTCTTGAGGCAACCCACCATCCATTTCGCTCAACTGGGTTAAAATATCTTGTTTAACTTCTTCTATACCTAGCATTTTTGCTTTCTCTGTAATTTTAACCCGCTCATCTCGAGTCTTATAAAGCAATAAATTCGATTTTAGTAAATAAGAAATAATAGCTTCGTTCGCACGAGCAATCATGGAAGAGAAGAGCTCATAGGATTCAAACTTATAAACAAGCAACGGATCTTTCTGTTCATAAGATGCGTTTTGGACAGCTTGTCTAAGCTCATCCATATTGCGCAAATGCTCTTGCCAGAACTGGTCCAGGCAATAGATGATGACCACTCGCTCTAATGATTTTGAAATAGCTTCACCCGCATTCTCTATAAAGTCCGAAGTTTTGACAGGTACTTCTAAACGTCTCTCGCCATCTGTAAAGCTAAAAGACAAATACTCAACCTTCATATCTGCTAAATGGTTGAGTAATTCCATATGAATATTGGTAGCCTGTTCTTGCAAAAGAGAAAGTTTAGCGTTGTAACTAGATAAAAGTGAATCATACACTAATTCAACTAGCTTAGCTACATCAATGCTACGAAATTCCTCCTCTGTCAGGGGTAGTAAAATTCCACCTATTCGAGACAGTTTCTGTTTTAAATCCTCATAATTATTTTTTAAGCCTTGCTGAGTAACCAAATTCTTTGCAACCGCATATAACATGCTAAATGTTTCTGCACGAAGTCTATGACCCAAAAGCGCATCTCTCCTACGTCGATATACAATTTCACGTTGCTTATTAAGCTCATTGTCATATTCTAAGAGTCGCTTACGATATCCGTAGTTATTTTGTTCTACTTTCTTTTGCGCTCTTTCTATAGACCTGGTTATCATACCATGCTGAATCATCTCCCCTTCTTTAAGACCCAAACTATCCATAATCTTGGCAATCCTATCCGAAATAAATAAACGCATCAGACTATCTTCTAAAGAAACAAAGAATTGAGAAGAGCCAACATCTCCCTGCCTTCCAGAACGCCCACGCAACTGTCTATCTACCCTTCTGGATTCATGCCTTTCTGTGCCAATAATAGCTAGGCCACCTGCTGCTTTAGCTTCTGGACTTAGCTTGATATCAGTTCCCCTACCAGCCATGTTGGTAGCGATCGTTACAGTACTTGCTTTTCCTGCTTCAGCTATGATTTCAGCTTCTTTTTGGTGTTGCTTTGCATTCAGAACTTGGTGCTTAATTTTTCGTAAGTTTAGCATTTTGCTTACCAGCTCAGATATTTCTACAGATGTGGTACCTACTAAGACGGGCCTGCCTTGAGCAGCAAGGGTAGTTATTTCTTCTATAATCGCATTAAACTTTTCCCGCACCGTTTTGTATACTTTGTCATCTTTATCTTCTCTAATAACAGCCTTATGCGTGGGTGTTACAACTACATCTAAGTGATAAATATCATAAAATTCACCTGCCTCTGTTTCAGCAGTTCCTGTCATACCTGCTAGTTTATGATACAAGCGGAAATAATTCTGCAAAGTGATGGTAGCATAAGTTTGAGAAGCTTTTTCAATTTTTATTTCCTCTTTTGCTTCAATAGCCTGGTGTAATCCGTCTGAATAACGACGTCCTTCTAGCACCCTTCCAGTCTGTTCGTCTACTATTTTTGCTTTGCCATCTATAATGATATAATCGACGTCTTTTTCGAAAAGTGCATAAGCTTTTAAAAGTTGCTGTACAGCATGGATACGCTGTGATTTTACAGCATACTCTAAAGCCAATGCTTGTTTCTTCTTTTCTTTTTCAAAGGTATCTAATGCAGTATCATGTTCTATTTCGCCCACGGCTGTGGCCGTATCTGGTAAAACAAAGAAATTGGGGTCTTCTCCCTGCTGGGTCATATATTCCAACCCTTTTTCAGTTAGCTCTACGGTATTATGTTTTTCATCTATTGTAAACAAGAGCGGTTCATCTGCCTCTGGCATCAGCCTCGAGTTATCTTGTAAGTAATAGTTTTCTGTCTTGTGCAGCAATTGCTTGATACCTGGCTCACTTAAATATTTAATAAGGGGTTTATATTTAGGAAGACCTCGATATACTCTAAATAATTTTAATCCTGTCTCCTCATCTTTATCATCTGCTATTTTCGACTTAACTTCTTGAAGGAACCCATTTACAAGTTGTTTTTGGGCTTCGTAGAGGCGCTTTACTCTCGGATTAAAGGTTACGTATTCTTTTTCTGTATCTCTTTCAACGGGACCTGAGATAATTAAAGGTGTTCTTGCATCGTCGATAAGTACGGAGTCTACCTCGTCTACAATTGCATAATGGTGACCTCGTTGTACTACTTCCTCTTGTTGGGTAGCCATATTATCACGTAAGTAGTCAAACCCAAATTCATTATTAGTACCATAGATAATATCTGCCTGATAAGCTTTTCGCCTAGCTGGTGAGTAAGGAGGGGTATCTTCGATGCAGGCTACGGTAAGACCATGAAATTGGTAAATAGGCTTCTTCCATGCTGCATCTCGCTTGGCTAGATATTCATTGACCGTAACGATATGTACTCCCTTTCCCACTAATGCATTTAGAAAAGCAGGTAGTGTTGCTACTAAAGTTTTTCCTTCACCAGTTGCCATTTCTGCGATTCTTCCTTTATGTAAGATAATACCTCCTATCAACTGTTCGTCATAATGCACCATGTCCCATGTAATCATGTGGCCTGTTACTTCCCATTGGTTTTTCCAAATAGCTTGATCCCCTTCAATGATGATATTTTTTTGAGTATTTGCTAATGCCTTGTCATACGCTGTCGCTGTTACAACAAGCTGTTCATGCTCTTTGAATCTGCGGGCTGTTTCCTTAACTACTGCGAAAGCTTGTGGTAAAATATCTAACAATACTTCCTGTAAGCGTGCATCATATTGTTCTTTGATGCGGTTTATTTGTAGGTATAAGTTATCTACATCTGCTGGAGACAACTGTGCGTCAAACTCTAATCTTTTTTCACATTCCTGAAGTTTTTCTACCAACTCCTGCATTTCAGCCTGGATGTGTTGTTTCAGGGATGCTGTTTTAGCACGTAGTTCATCATCGCTAATAGCGTATAATTTCTTATATTCTAGATTAATCTTTTCCACATAAGGGCGTAATGTCTTTAAATCCCTTTCGGACTTAGTACCGAATATTTTGGTAAAAAGTTTGAGCATAGGTTCTTATTTTTTTGTATGTAGCAATTTGTTTAAAATACTTTTTAACTAGCTTATTGAAATTTGCCCTTGAAAGACCTGAATAGCTGGGCCAATCAACCAAATATCAGTAAAAACGGCATTCTGTTTATGGAAACTCACTTTAAGTTCGCCTCCCATTGTTCTTATATGGATGGGACTTATATATCCTTTTTCCGAAGCTACAAGCGCAGCAGCCACTGCTCCTGTCCCGCAAGAAAGTGTTTCATTATTTACCCCCCTCTCGTAAGTTCGCATCGAAATTTGGTTATTTTTTTCTAATTTAACAAAGTTAACATTTGTTGCAGTGTTTTGAAACGACTCTCTATGATTAATCATTTTTCCCATGTTAATCACATCTATTTCCTCTAAGTTATCAACAAAATGCACATAATGTGGCGATCCATTGTCCAGAAAGTGGTCATTTTCTATAGCCTGTACGGTAGACACATCATGCATCGCTAAATAAATCAAACTATCTTGAATACGAACCTGATGAGGTCCATCAATAGCCAAGAAATTAGCTTGGTCATCAATAATTCCTAGCTTATTAGCCAACTGTACAGCACATCGGCTTCCATTACCACATAAGCTTTGACTACCATCCGGATTGTAATATACCATTTCAAAGTCATATTGGGGATGTTTTTGAAGAAATATCAACCCATCAGCTCCTATACCAAACTTACGATGGCATAATTTTTTAATTAGGTTGATATCGGACGGCAAGCTGATAGTAGGATGATTTATTTTATCTATTAAAATAAAATCGTTGCCGGTTCCTTGATATTTATAAAAAGGGATGATCACTTTATCATTAAACGAGTTTTCAAATATATCCATATTAAACAGTCGATCGCCTTTTCCAATCGACTATTTTTGCATATTATCATTAAACGGATTTAGTCAACAAGACCTTGTAGCTTAGCCAAAGTACTTTTAAAGATAGGAATATAATCTTTAATTCTATCAAAAATAACATCTGCTAGCTGTTTGTCATACGTATTCGAAGTAAGGTTTCTATCTTTCAGCATACCCAGCCATTGATCCTCCTGGTCAATTAGGTAGCCTTTGTAGGCTTCTTTTAAAATGTCTCTAGGATATTGCACATCAACACCTTTAAATTCTAACATATGCTTTAACAGTTTCCAAAAAAGGTCGATGGTAAGTTCAAATCTTTGTATCGTTGCATCTATATTTCCTCGATCCTCTTGCATAGGCTTAGAAGCCATCAATTCAAGCGCAGTTAAAGCCTGCTGTAATTTCAAAAAGTCCAGCTTAATTTTATCTTCTATCATATATTTTTATTCCTTCATGCTTAATCACCTTTTTAAGAGGTGAAGTTTCTGTTAGTTCATCCAGCCTAATACAATCTATTTGAAGAAGTGTGTCAGACTGTTCAATCATATCTAATACAGTCAGCCAATCTTTATAACTTGCCTGTGGACACTCAACAGCCAGATCAATATCAGCTCTTGCTTGATTATCACCACGTGCTCTTGAACCAAATAACCAAATCTCTTTTATAAAAGGTAAATATATCAAATCTTTATAAAATTGGTATTTTTGGACCTGCATTATGAATTGCGCTATAAAATTTTATTTTTTGAAGCTTATTGCAAATAGCCGTTCTATATACAAATATCTCAAGAATTTAAGTAATTTCTTATTGCTACACTAATACATTATAGAATACCCTACCTAATCTAACTAACCTTCGCTGTTTATAACAGTATTCACAAGCCTGCCGATACGATTATTAAGCAATCACTTGCATATGTGCTAGCGAGCAACTAATATATGTTCATCACTAAACTTTTAATTTCCATACGTATGAAATTAAACTATAAGTTGCTAAATAAGCTAGTAAGCTGTGTTTTTATATTGAGTTTATTTTTCCAGAACTGTTCTAATGTAGACGTGCCTAACGTTCAAGAAGAACAAACGAACAATACTCAAGCAGTAGGAAGTAAGCTATCAATTAGACAACAAACGGAACCCACAAGCTCAAATGTACTGGCACAATTGACCCTACAAAATGACACTCAACCAACCCCTATACTACGGCAAAAACCTATAACTGCAGAAGCACAGTATAATCAAAGATGTACATATCAAGATAATCTCGGAGACAGACAAGATTATTCTACAGCGCCAGCCGGCTTTAATTGGGTAGACGTTACGGATAGGCTGACTGGGGGTAAGCCTGCCAATATCATAAAAATTCGTCCAATGGACTCGGTTGGAATTGGACAATATAATAAAAAAATACAGGTTTTAGATACTTATTTGGGGGTAAGCGAAACACAAGATGGAATTAATTGGGGTTTGCTCCCTGCTGTTTCCAATATTTCACGCCTAACTTATTATGACTTTACTTATTTTCCTCCAGATCCGTCAAATCCTCTCCTCCGTCCTATCGGCCAACGTTTTGTTGCAACATCCGCTGGGATATTTCAATTAGCAGAGAATCAGCTTGCTTGGAAACAAATTAACCAAAACTTACCTTTAGATAAATTTGAAACAATTGGCATTAGCTGCTTTGATAATATGTTAGTCTGTGGTGTTCGTTCAAAATCAGCTTCTACTTCATATGCTAGTTCGATCTACGCTGCAAATATTTCCTATAATTCAACAAATCATGAGTATTCATTTGAATGGAAACTTTACCAATCTTTTACACTACCTTCATATGTATCAAGGATGTATTTTTATTCTAACTTGGTTAAATTACAAAACAACCAAGTAGTTGACTTACGAACAGGGAAATCTTTAATTGACAGTGCAGTTACAATAGGAAACTACAGTAACCATTTTTACATCTCAACCCTTAGTGACCTATATCTATACTATAACTCTCAATTGATAAAATTAACAAGCCCTAGTATTCCTAACCCGACTGATATTAGTTCCATCGGTCAATCAGACTCTGCTTTGTATATAGGTACTGTCCGACAAGGAATATTTGCAAGTGGTTTGCCTACACCTGGTTACATGGATAACAGTCTGTCTACTCAATTTCCTAATTTTCCTCACGATGGGAGCAATTATTGTTCTGTCTACGGTATAGCAGGTGTTTCATATAAGTCCTTCATCTCAGCCTTAGTTGATGTAAAAGGTCAATTTAAAGTATATTCATGTATACCAGCAACTACAACCTACGACAGGATGCCTTGCAAGTTGTAGTTTGAGTATAAATGAAATTTATTTAGCTATAAAAGGGGTGTAGTGAGTAATTCTCTACACCTTTATTTATTTTTAACCATATGACCCCCAACTAAAAAGACCGGCGTAGCCCTCTATACACAACCACCCCAAATAAAACTGTAAAGCTTACATTACTGGCAAACGCATATATCCAACTTGTATAGTGAATGTTTCTTACCAAAACTATTAATCCAAGTGTAGAAGCTATATACAGCAGTCCACGGCTAGTTTGATACGGAATAGGATAATACTTTTGCCCCTGGTAATAACAGACTACAGCCATAACCAAGTAGCTAAATACACTGGCCCACACACTACCCCAATATCCCCATTGAGGTACTAACCATATATTTAAAAGTATGGTTATGCCAGCACCTATGAGCGTTATCAGACTACCATAATAAGTTTTATCAACCACTTTAAACCAGATAGAAAGGTTATAATAGATCCCCAGCCACAAATACGCTAAAGAAAGATAAGGTACAATCCCAATAGCCATCCGATATTCAGGTTTTCTAAGAAAAAGATATCCCAACACATCTAAATTAGCACTTACAGCAAACCATATAAAGCAAGCTACCAAAATATATCCATCCATCATTTTACTAAATAATTGGGGGGCATGCTTATCCCGAGCATGTGTAAAAAAGAAAGGATCGGATGCATAACGAAACGCCTGAATACTTAGTAACATAAAGATAGATAGCTTGTAACAAGCCCCGAAAATGCCCAGTATAGTTTCACTGGTTTGACCAGCATAAAAACCTGCTGGCAATAGATATTTAAGCAGCGCCCTAGAAATCATTTCATTCGTAGTTCCAGCTAAACCTACCACTAACAAAGGAAGTGCATATAAAACCATAGGCCATAGTTGTTGCCAGTTTATTTGAAACCTGAAATGTGCTAATGTTTTACCAAGCAATGATAGTACACAAAAATTGGCTATTAGATTAGCTAAAAAAACATAGGTTAAAAAAACAGGTGTTATGTGTGTAGGATCGTATATATAAGTGATGAAAGGCTTCAAAAAAGATAGAAATCTAGCCTCATATATTCCCGGCAGCACATATAAGAACAACAAGTTAAGGGCTATATTTAAGCCTATTTGAAAGCATTTAAGTCCAGCAAACCGTAGGGCTTGGTTGGTGAAGCGCAATTGCGCAAATGGAATAATAAGTAGGGTATCAATGGCTAAAATACCTACAAAATAGTAGATATACGATTCTTGACCTGGATAACCTAGCAAGTTGATAATCGGAGTAGCCAATGATACTAGCAGGGTTGAAAAAAACAAAGTTGTTAAAATTAATAAGCTGGTAATTAGCCTAAAAACTTCTATAGGACGTCCTTGCGCAACGAACCTGAAATAAGCGGTCTCCATCCCATATCCATAAATAACATTTAGAAAAGCTGCATAGGCATAAAACTCCGTAATAACTCCATATTCGGCTGGCAAAAGTATCGTAGTATAAAAAGGTACCAACAGGTAGTTAAGTACCCTGCCTATGATGCTACTAAGGCCATAAATGGCGGTATCATTCGCTAATTTTTTAAGGGCATTCATCAAAAATAATAATATAAGCTAGGCTTTGGTTGGCTGCCTTACCAATTGTCAAGGTATAAATAAAGATTGACAATTTCAGTATTTTAAAATAGACTTCTTCCAAAACCAAGAATTGAGTTATCTGGGAACGAAGGAATTTCTAAGAAACCGAAATTGGACTGCCAGGAAAGCCCCCTGACAGCACATGAAGATCATGGCATCAGGGATGAAGCCCTGACACACACTTAAAGCACGATATAGAAGATTAAAGAAAGAGCTTATGCAGTATAAGTCTGCTAGCTTCCTTAATTTGCTAAATATTTATTTTATTTGTGATCTATTCCAATGTCATATTCATTTGAATTGTATTTTTGCTATAATAATATGATTGCTATTTGAAGATAGCTTAAAATACTCCTAAAACTATTTTATTCTAAAAACTATGCACATATATCCCTGGCTACAACATTATCCAGCATCCGTACCTTTTCAAATTAATCCCGATCGTTATGAGTCATTAACTATCTTTTTAGAAGAAGCTCTGGAGAAATATAAAAACTTACCTATGTTCGAAAATATGGGAAAAGTATTGACTTATGGAGAAATAAACCGCCTCACCCAAGCTTTTGCAGCTTATCTACAAAACCATACTAATTTGCAACCAGGAGACCATGTAGCTATTCAATTACCCAATTTACTACAATACCCAGTAGCCATGCTGGGCATACTGCGTGCTGGTATGGTAGTAGTCAATATCAATCCTTTGTATACTTCTTATGAGTTAGAACAACAACTTAAAGATGTCACTGCCAAAGGCATAATCACATTATCCAATTTTGCACATAACTTAGCATCCATTATTCAGAATACGTCTATCAAAACGGTAATCATTACTGAAGTAGGAGATCTACTTGGAAAATTCAAGGGATGTCTTACAAATTTCACTGTTAGGCACATCAAGAAGTTGGTACCTTATTACAAATTCCCTAAGTCTTTTCAAATAAATAGCTTTAATAAGGCACTTCGATTAGGAATAAAAGCCCAATTCAATCGTGTGACTCCACAAGCAACCCAACCTGCTTTTCTTCAATATACAGGTGGCACAACTGGAATCTCCAAAGGAGTAGTTTTGACGCATAAGCACATAATAGCTAACATGGAACAGATGTTTACCTTCATGCAGCTAAAGCTAACTGAAGGCAAAGAAATTTACATCACTCCGCTCCCATTTTACCATATTTTTGCATTAACCGTCAGTTTATTAGCCCCTATAAAGCTAGGTGCTAAAAATGTACTCATTACTAATCCAAGAGATATTGGCAGCTTTATCAAAGAACTACGTAAGCACCGATTTACTTTCCTTTCAGGTGTTAACACACTTTTCAATAGCCTATTAGCACATCCTGCATTTGCATCTATCGATTTTTCTACGCTTAAAATAAGTATAACAGGTGGCGTAGCCTTACAAGACGAAGTAGCTGACAAATGGGAAAAAGTAACGGGCAACCCCCTCGTGCAAGGTTATGGACTTACAGAGGCTTCGCCTTGTATCTCTTGTAATTTACCTAATGGCACGCATCGAAGAGGTACAATAGGTGTTCCCCTACCCGGCACGCTTATTAAGATAGTAGATGACCAATACCAAGAAGTACTACCTGAGCAACCAGGCCAGTTACTTGTAAAAGGACCACAGGTTATGGAAATGTATTGGAACAATCCAGAAGAAACAAAGCAAGTATTTTGGGAAGGCTGGCTACAAACAGGAGATATTGTTACAATGAGCAAAGATGGATATCTTAAGGTGTTGGATCGAAAAAAGGAGATGATCAATGTATCTGGTTTTAATGTATATCCGAATGAAATAGAAAATATTGTACAGACGCATCCTAAAGTATTAGAAGCGGCCGCTGTTGCAACCTGGGAAGAAGATGGCAAAGAGGTAGTTAAGTTATTTGTGGTAAAAAGGGATCCTTCTCTAACGGTAGAAGAGCTAATTACCTATTGTAGAAAGCTGATGACCAACTACAAAGTGCCTCGTTATATTGAATTTAGGAATACGCTACCTAAATCTAATGTAGGAAAAATTTTAAGGAGGGCTCTTCAAGAAGAAGAAAAGCAAAAGCAATTGCTAGCTTCTTCCTAAAGGTACTACTCCCTGTGGACAATGAATGATCAGTACGTTTAGAAGCCTAATACAAAATATTTTAGACGATCTATGATAATTATATAACCCAAGTTGCTAATCAATTTGTAAATTAGGAACTGAAATTACCTAGTTGTTACTAAAAAAAATTTAGCGCCCTCAGAGTCACTTGAAAAGGACTCTGAGGGTAAGAAAAGCTCGTTCGGAACAACAACGTTTCCTCAGAGTCCCCTAACGGGTGACTCTGAGGGCGAAGACAATAGTAATTGTATGACCTTATACGCTAGTTTTGAATAATTCAAACAATGAATAACAAATAGATTTATAATTTTTTATATACATTTTAGCGCCCTCAGAGTCACTTGAAAAGGACTCTGAGGGTAAGAAAAGCTCGTTCGGAACAACAACGTTTCCTCAGAATCCCCTAACGGGTGACTCTGAGGGCAAAGCTTACATTATAACGTATATAGATAATTTTACAAGTATCCAGTAAATTTTATGAGATTTCTAAAGATTAACTATACACATTATTATTTATTTACAGCTATTAGCTTAGTACTCTTGCTCAATTTCAACGGTTGTAGAGACTTACAAGATTGTAGAAGTATTTATACAAATGAAGTTTGGATTGAATTCAAAGGTGAAACCAAATTAGAAATAAATAAATTAAAATATCATAAACCTGCTAATAAACATAGTGCATATAAAAAAGATAAACCGGGAAATGAGATACTAAATAATCTGAAAGACGAAAAATTACGCATCTATCTCCACCCAAAAAACAATATAGTTTCCCTCCTTTTTTATAAAGCCCCAGTTGACCCTACTGCTCCTAAACCTGCACCAGACACTTTAACAATATTTTACAAAAGAATATTTTCTCTCCTTTCTCCCTACTGTGGTCTTCAGGAAGAGTATATTATAGGTAAAGTAGAGACTACCTTTGCAGGAAATAAAATTATAAAACCTGCCTTGAGAAATAAAAAATATGAAACAGACCAAGAGGAATTCAAAAAGCCTAATATTGAAATATATTATTAAAATATTTTTTGTAGTAAATACATTCAGTGTAACTTCAATCAGTTGGGCAAAAATAAAAGATATACTACCTACTGGCTTACAAATAGGTTTTGATGTACCTAGGCCGCTTTACTACCGTTGGAAAGAAAAAACAGGATGGCAATATGAGGTAAATGGAAGCATAGATTTCAAGCAAGTACTCTTAGAAGGAGACTATGGATGGGGCAGTATACTCCGGAAAAACCCTTCAGGAAAGCGCACTTCCCTAGCAGAAAATATTGGACAATATTTTCGAATAGGCCTCAGCTATAATTTTATAAAAAATAGTCCAGATCACAATGCTGCTTATTTAGGCATGAGGTATAGCAAAGCTTATTTCAAAGATTATTTATATGGGAAGTTGGCAAGGGAGAAAAACGAAAAAGGGAAAGAAATAACTCCATTTTGGGAAGATGATAGCCTGGCAGATATAGACCAACAAGCTAAACTCCAAGCTCACTGGTTTGAGATAATAGGAGGCGTCCGTGTAAAAGTATGGGGATGGATTTATGCAGGCTGTACGGCACGCTATAAGTTTGCAAAAAAAATTACCATTCGTACACAAAATCCTTTCGACATCATCGGCTGGGGCATGAATGATGAGGATGCATTTGGAGCAAACTTTTATATAGGTATTAGAATTCCCCTACAAGCAATATCATCAAAACAGTCAACAGAAGAAATTGCTACCCCTTCTAAATAAGAAACACAACGGAGGTAAATTATCAGAACCTCAGTCCTGACATCACTTCAGAAACGGTAGATAGAAGTAAGCAGAGTTAAAGTGTCAAATGTGTCATTGCTGGAGCTCTGACACCACCTCAAAATAGTAGATGCTTCGGCTTTCTCAATCTGGATCCCCACTAGACTTGCCTACAAGTTTGAACAATAGTAACGGTGCAGAGATGACAACTAAGGAGATTAATTTAGTCTATATGTGAACGATTACATTTAATCACTCACCACCTTTGCTATGACAGACTTCCCACCCTTAACCTGGTCACCTAAGTTTACTTGAACATCCGTATTTAGGGGAAGAAAAAGATCTAACCTAGAACCAAATTTAATAAATCCTACCTCATCCCCTTGGTGAATTAAATCACCGACTTGCGGATAAAACTTAATTCTTCTAGCCACAAAACCAGCTATTTGTCGAAAAAGTATTTCCACCCCATCTGCGCGTTTTACCACAGCCGTAGTACGTTCGTTTTTTGTACTAGACTTAGGATGAAATGCCACCAGATATTTACCTGGATGATATTTAAAATATTCGAGTATACCTGATACAGGACTACGATTTACATGAACATTGAAGGGTGACATGAAAATACTGATCTGAATACGTTCTGCTTGAAAGTATTCACCTTCATAAACCTGGTTAATAGCTACTACCTTACCATCAGCCGGAGATAATATAATTTCTTCATGTAGCGCTATTTCCCTTAACGGATCACGAAAAAAATAAATGATCCACATATACAATAAAATAGATCCTACCATCACCACGATAGGAACACCTATATGTATATTTAAAACTGCTAAATAAACACTTTCAATAAGTATAAAATTTAGCAACAGTAAAATCAATAAACTATTACGTAGTATTTTTTTTCCTTCTTTGTGAATTCGCATATTATTTTTGAATGCTGGTCCGTACTTGATAAGCCTCCGCTACCTTGCTAATTGCAACGATATAAGCAGCAGTACGCATAGAAGTATGGTGTTTTTGTGCAGTTTCATACACGCTATGGTAAGCATCATGAAGTATTTTATCAGCTTTTCGATAAACTTTTTCTTTAGCCCATTTAGTCCCTTGTCTATTTTGTATCCATTCAAAATAGGATACCACCACTCCTCCTGCGTTCGCCAAAATATCAGGTATGATCATAATACCTCGCTGATGAATCATGTCATCTGCTGCTGCACTAATCGGCCCATTGGCTCCTTCTACAATGAGTTTTGCTTGTATTTGACCTGCATTCTCACTGGTTATAACATGCGGCGAAGCAGCAGGAATAAGGATATCTACAGCAAGTGTAAGCAACTCTCCATTTGTCAACTTTTTAGCACCTGGCAATCCCTCTAATTCACGATTTTTCGCTTTGTAGCTGATAGCCTGTCGTATATCAATACCTTTTGGATTATAGTAAGCTCCAGAAAGATCGCTAATAGCTACGATTTTAGCACCCTGTTCTTGTAATAGTTGAGCCGTATAGCTTCCTACATTTCCAAAACCTTGTATCGCAACAGTAACTTTATTTATATCCAATTTTATCTTTTTAAGAGCAGCAAGCGTATTGATCATAATACCTCGGCCTGTTGCCTCTGTCCTACCCAACGAGCCACCTATAGCTACCGGCTTACCAGTCACAACAGCAGGAGTTATCTTACCATGTGCTTGACTATATGTATCCATAATCCAAGCCATCTCTCTAGGACCTGTACCCATATCTGGAGCAGGAATATCTTTGTCGGGCCCAAAAGTTTCTAACATGGCTAATGTATAAGCCCTGGTCAATCGCTCTAATTCACTCGCTGAAAGTTGCTTGGGATCACACTCAATACCTCCTTTAGCACCCCCAAAAGGCAAGCCTACAAGCGCACATTTCCATGTCATCCAAGCTGCTAAGGCCTTTACCTCATCTAGTTCTACTCCAGGGTTGTAACGTATACCCCCCTTAGAAGGACCTAGCAACGTCGAATAAATTACTCGATACCCTTTGAATACACGTAAACTCCCATTATCCATTAAGACAGGCAAATATACAATAACTTCTTTACTAGGTTCTTGTAAAACCTTATAAATTTTTTCATCCAAATTGATCTGCTTGGCAGCAACCTCAATTAGTTTAAGCATGGATGCAAAAGAACTATCAGAATTATTTATTTGAAGCGTCATATTTACTTTTTGATTTAATTGTTTTACAGAATTTACCTCTCCGCCAACCGTATTAAAAGCTACTATAAGCGGTACAGTAAACAACAAGCTATCAAATCGATCTAAAAATCCACCATGCCCAGGTATAATTGTACCTGAATCTTTGATTTTCAGGCTTCTTTTTAATAGTGACTCTACTAAATCACCATAAGTACCAGCAATTACAGTAATAACTCCTATAATCATCCAGTGGTAGATACTCCAGCTTGTATAGTAATAAGCTATCAGATAGCTTACTAACAAAGCTAATAAAGCTGCTCCTATCGTACCCTCCCATGTTTTTTTAGGGGAAATTCGCTTAAAAAGTTGATGTTTACCTAATAAGGAACCTACCGCATAGGCACTTATATCATTCATCCATATAATCAAAAGAACACCCAGTACAAATTCATAATGATACATAGTCCTATCGAAAGCAAGAAAATGCAACAATGCAAACGGTATACCGACATAGATAATCCCTAAAAAAATATGTGCTATACTGCTAAAAGGATTCATTTCATTTTTTCTATAAAGCATAATCAAATAAATAGAAGTTAACATGGGTATGGTTAAACAATAGTACACACCTGGTATAGATCCCCTTGCATACAAAAAACTAAGTGTGTATAGGAACACTGTAAACAAAACACCCCATATCCGAAGAGGTAAAGGTTGCTGATTGTTTATAAGTCCATAAAATTCTAGAATCGTACCTATTAGGATAGTCAAAAAAAGCAAAAAATAGCTCCAATCATTCCAATATATAAGACTAACAACCAGGGGAATTCCTATAAGGCCAGTTCCAACCCGTAACATTATATTATTATATTTTCTAGACATAAACAAAAGTTTAATTAACCGCATTTCCAGCTACAGATGGTCTGCATACCACAGACCACGGGATAGAGAACCTAGAACATACCTAAAAAATAATTTTTTAGGAAAGAGTAAATATACTTTTGTAATATCTTTTAAAAAAGTAAAAATAGGCAGATTTTCACTTAGCTTATTTACACTATAGTTCTTTAAAGAGCTAATTTAAAGTAATAGCATCTAAGATTTTAGTTATTTCTATGACTTTTGCTTCAGCTTTTGCATATCCTTGTTTAGCAGCAGCTTGATAATATTCGAGTGCTTTTGAATAATCCTTATCAACTCCATAGCCATTTTCATACATCTCACCTAGACTATATTGTGCGGCTGCAAATCCTTGCTCTCCTGATTTTTTATAACATTTTACAGCTTCTTGATAATTCTGATCTATTCCTTGGCCATACTGGTACATCCAACCTAAAATATACTGCCCATCTAGCGAGTTTTCTTTAACTTCTTTTACAAAATAGTTAGCAATATCTTTAAATAGTTTACCTGCTTCTTCAATATCTTTTACTATTTCTGTTCCATGATAGTACATCCGTCCTAAATTAGCTTTTCCATATTCATCTTCCTGTTCAGCACTTTTTTGGTACCATTTTACAGCCTCTTGATAATCTTGAGCTATCCCTAAACCATTTTCATATAGAAAACCTAGATTGTTTTGTGCAGATGCATGCCCTTGATCTGCAGCTTTCTTATACCATTTTACAGCTTCTTGATAATTCTGCAACACTCCTAAGCTATTTTGATATCTCCAGCCCAGATTATTTTGTGCAGCTGCAAATCCTTGGCCAGCTGCTTTTTTATACCATTTTATTGCTTCCTTGTAATTTTGAACTACTCCCTGGCCATTAGCATACATAATTCCTAAATTATTTTGTGCAGTTGCTTCTCCTTGGCTGGCTGCTTTTTGAAACCACTTTAATGCTTCTTGATAATTTTGATCTACTCCCTGGCCATTTTTATATATAATTCCTAGGTTATTTTGTGCAGCTGCATCTCCTTGGTTGGCTGCTTTTTGATACCATTTTATTGCTTCCTTGTAATTTTGAGCTATTCCCTGGCCATACTGATACATCCAGCCTAGGTTATTTTGTGCAGATACATCTCCTCGGCTTGCTGCTTTTTGATACCATTTTATTGCTTTTTCATAATTTTGAGCTACCCCCCGGCCATTAGCATACATAATTCCCAAATTATATTGTGCATCTCTATCTCCTTGGTCAGCCGCTTTTTGATACCATTTTACAGCTTCTTGATAATTCTGAGCTACCCCTAGACCATCGTCGTACTTAATAGCAAGCTTATATTGTGCATTTACATATCCTTGATCCGCAGCTTTTTGATACCACTTTACAGCTTCTTGATAATCCTGAGCTACTCCTAGGCCATCGTCGTACTTAATAGCAAGCTTATATTGTGCTTGTACATTCCCTTGTTCTGCCGCTTTTTGATACCACTTTACAGCTTCTTGATAATCCTGAGCTACTCTTAGGCCATCGTCGTACTTAATAGCAAGCTTATATTGTGCATTTACATATCCTTGATCCGCAGCTTTTTGATACCATTTTACAGCTTCTTGATAATCCTGAGCTCCTCCTAGGCCATCGTCGTATTTAGTGGCAAGGTTATATTGTGCTTGTACATTTCCTTGTTCTGCCCCTTTTTGATACCATTTTACAGCCTCTCGATGTTGTCCCAAATTAGAACAAATCACTCCTAAATTATTCAATGTCATAGCTATAATAGGATGATTGCCTATATCCAATGTTTTGTATATTTCAAGAGCTCGCTCATAGTATTTCAATGCTTCTTGATTTTGCTTTAAATTAAAATAAGCTGTCCCTAAATTATATAGTGAACTAGCTATATCAGAATTATTACCTGTATACAAAGCCTGCTTCATTGCAAAAGAATCCTTAAAATATTTCAAAGTTTCTTCATGCTGTCCTAAGTCTTGATAAACGGCTCCTAGATTATTAAGTGAAGAAGCTATATTTAAATGATTGCCTATATACAAAATCTGCCTCATTTCAAGAGCTTGTTGATGGCACTCTAATGCTTCTCTATTTTGCTTTAGTCCTCGATAAACAGTCCCTAGATTATTAAGCGAAGTAGCTATATCTAAATGATTGCCTGTATACAAAATCTGCCTCATTTCAAGAGCTTGTTGACAATACTTTAACGCTTTTTTATATCGCTCTAAATCAGCATAAACATTTCCTAGATTATTCAGTGAATCAGCTATATCAGGATGATTGCCTGTATACAAAGCCCCCCTTATCTCAAGAGCTTGCTTTATATATTTCAACGCTTCTCCGTATTTGCCTAAAGCTTTGTAAATTAATCCTATATTAGTGAATGAAATAGCTATATCAGGATGATTGCCTGTATACAAGCCCTCCCTTATTTCAAGGGCTTGCTTTGAATATTTCAACGCTTCTTCATATTTGTCTAAATCGTGGCAGACTAATCCTATATTACTAAATGAGGTAGCTATATCAGGATGATTGCCTGTATATAAAGCTTGTCTCATTTCAAGAGCCTGTTGGTAATACTTCAATGCTTTTTCATACTGATCTAAATCTCTATAAACATTTCCTAGATCATTGAGCGAGCTAGCTACAAGAGGATGGTCGCCTGTATACAGGGCTTTTCTCATTTCAAGGGTTTTCTTGTAATATTTTAATGCTTCTTTATTTTGCCTTGAATCTCTATAAATATCCCCTAGCTTAGTGAGTGAAATAGCTATATCAGAATGATTGCCTATATATAAAGCCTCTCTCATTTCAAGAGCCTGCTGGTAATACTTCAATGCTTTTTCATTTTGCCCTAACTTGCCATAAACGTTTCCCAGACTAGTGAGTGAACTAGCTATAATAGGATGATTGTCTGTATACAAAACTTGGTACATTTCAAGAGCCTGCTGGTAATACTTCAACGCTGCTTCATTTTGCCCTAACTTGCCATAAACGACTCCTAGATTATTGAACGATCTGGCTATATATGGATGTTTATCTGAATATAAAGCCTCGAGCATTCGAAGGGCTTGCTGTTGATACTTTAACGCTTCTTCATTCTGCTCTAACTCCAAATAAACAATTCCTAGATTATTGAGTGAGTTAGCTACAAGAGTATGATCGCCTGTATACAAGGTCTTTCTCATTTCAAAGGCTTTCTTGTAATACTCCAATGATTCTTCATTTTTCCCTAAATCTTTATAAACATGTCCTAGACTAGTGAGTGACTTAGATATATCCGGATGATCGCCTGTATATAAAGCTACTCTCATTTCAAGAGCTCGCTTTTGACACTTCAATGCTTCTTCATTTTGATCTAAAACAGTATAAATATATCCCAGCTCATATAGTGAACCAGCTATATTTGGGTGATTGCCCATATACAAGGCCTGTTGCATTTCAAAGGCTTGTTGATGATATTTCAACGCCTGCTGGTAGTTACATTGCACCGTACTGCTATAATGTCCCATACGATTAGCTAAATTGGCTAGTAATGACTGCGGTCCTAATATTTGTATAGCATGTACTAATATATGTGCCACATTCGAAGCATAGATCCTAGCTTGACTCCACTTGTTATCAGGCATGTCTGTTACTTCAGGCATGCACTGGTCTAACACCTGTAGAAGATATTTTAATAAATCCTGTTCTGTTAACTTGCTTACTTCGCTCCAATCTTGGTAGACTTTACAGGCTGCTTGTACTTCTCGGTGTATCTGAATACCTGCTTGGCTTGAATCATCGATAACCGTTATTAAAGATAATCTTTCTAACTTGGATAATATATCGTCCAATTCCTCTTCCTCACTTACTCCTAACAAAGCAGTTAGTAAGGGTAATGGCATAAAGTCGGGGTCTAAGTAAGCACCATAATGCATCATTAATTGTGAGGCTGTATCCAACGTATCTAATCCTAAACTTACCTCCGGTAATATAAGCTTTCCCTGCTGCTTTTTATGTTGTTTCTTCAGTTCTTGTAGCTTTTGAATGTATCTCCCTATATTCATAAATCTTACTTCTCTAATATAACCAGTAGCTAAGGATAGCTTCTGGGGTACGAGTCCTATTTCTTCTATCAACGTTTGTATATCTTGCTCATTAGGCTTATGAGCCTGCAATTTTTGTTGGATATACACTTTACCTTCTTCTAAAGTAAAAGCATTCAATTGGACTTGACAATAATCCCCAAAACTTCTTTTATCTCGGCTAGTAATAATGACTTGTACTAACTTAGGCCTATGTAATAGACAATCTTCTACTAAGCTCAAATCAGTAGCATTATCTAAAATGAGTAAAACAGGCTGCTCCCGATCGTCTAAACCATTATAGACCCTTCTAGCTAACTCAGACAGGTAGCTATTCGGCTCCTGTTTGAGCTCTTGAGCTAGCTGATAATATTCGATACCAAGCTCTTTCGCTATGTTTTCATAACTTGTTATAAGCTTATCGCTTGTCTCTGCTGGCATCCACCATACAGTCCGCTCGTCTTTTTGAGCATGTCCATACTCGGCTACTAACGTACTCTTACCTACTCCCCCATAACCATATACCACCACTATGCCTTCTTCTTTTAATAGCTCACTTAGCTCTTTCTCTTTGTCTTTCCTAGCTACATAATCCTTTAACTTAGTTCGGGGTATATAACTGTGAAGCTTAGGTAACGTTTGGATGTGTTCTTCTACTACTTGTCGTTTAATAAGCACTGGTTGCTTATTGCTTTCTCGCAGGGTTTTTGCTGGTTTACCTCCTGACAACGTACTAACTGGTTCAATAACTAATGGTTTAAGGGTAGTTAGCGATATCTTCGCTGAATTCCTCACCCTTTCTTTTTCTTGAGTTTCTTTAGCTCTTGGATAAATAATCTCTCGTTTTTCAGTTTCTTTTTCCTTCTCTTTTTCTTTCTCGTCAGCTTTATCTCTCTGCTCAACTTGATTTACGGGGTTTACGCCATCACTCTCCACTTTTGTTGATGGTTCTATAGTTTCACCCGGATGCTGATGCTCACCCTTTAAAAAAGCATAATAACTGCTCTCTAAGTAGTGACGTACTTGTCTCATATCCAGTCGCTGCCTACTATCCGTCTCCTTTCTTAAAGGTGGTTCTGGTATCCAACATAATTCTATCACCTTTCTTAGACCTGAAGGTGTATCTTCACTAATCACTTCACAGTTTCCTGCTTTGATATGATTTATAAGGGGAATAATCCCACTAAATGTTGCAAAAGGCATTTTACGAGCTCCTAATTGCCATAATATCATCCCATAACTATATACATCCCCAGCTTTACTATTTTTTTCTACAAGAAATATTTCTGGAGCCATCCAGCTTATAGTACCAGAACAACAGTCCCATGGTCCAAAAGTAGAATGTTCACTTTTTAGCAACGATATCCCAAAATCTGTAATTTTGGCCCGCCGGTTACCATCCAGTAATATATTTTCACTCTTTAAATCAGCATGTACAACCCCACAGTCGTGTAAATAGCTCATCCCTTCACTCACATCCAACGCAATGCGATATCGCTCTTGCCAAGGAATGTCCTGAGAACTTTTTAATAAATCCCACAAAGACCCACCTGGCATATATTCCATTACCAAGGCACTTTTTGAAGGAAGGAATCCTCGGAAAGCAATAATATTATTATGACGGTGGTTGGCCATAATCATCGCTTCGTTTTGGAAGGCAGCCACGGCTTCTTTATATAAAGCATTTTTCAATAGCTTAACTGCCACCAACCTTCCTTGGTAGGTAGCCTGATAAACAGTTCCTGCACCACCACTTCCTAATGGTCTATCAACATGTATCGCTACTTCGTGTTCAGGAATAACAGGTAGAAATGGATTAAATTGCAGCCTCTCATAAACAGCTTCACGTTTTTTTAACTCAGCAACTGATTCATCGATATAAGCTTCTTGATTATAGACTTCTTGGTTATAATCCTCTTGATTATAGGCTTCTTGATTATAGACTTCTTGGTTATAAGTTCCCTGATCATGACTTTCTTGATTATAGACTTCTTGGTTATAAGTTCCCTGATCATGGCTTTCTTGATTATAGGCTTCTTGGTTATAACCTTCTTCATTATAAGCTTCTTCTATAGCCCGAGGTTCATCTACTCTTTCTTCTTTTTCTTTTTCTTCTCCCTGAGCTCTACTACTTGTTTCCTGTAATTCTATAGTTCCTAGTATTTCAATTTCTTTTGTTACCTTTATTTTTTCTCTCTTTCCTTTTTCCTTCCCTTTCGCATTTTTACCTCTTTCTTTATCTTTTTTCTCTCCCTTGGTATTTTTTGCTAGCTTTTTCCCACTTTTATTTCCTTTCTTTTTCTTATTAGAACCTCCCTTTTTACTTACCACTCCTTCCTTCTTTGATTTTATTTTCTCCTTCTCTTTGCTAGCTTCCTCATGCTCATGTTTATCGGTTCTTTTCTTGTTCTCCTCCTTTTTGACTCTTTGTTCTTTCTTACTACTTTTTTTCTTTACTTTCAATTTTTTTTCTAATACATCTGATTTACCCTTTGTATCTTGACATATTTTTAATAATTCCTCTTTTTCCTGTACATCCCCTCTAAGCTCTTCTTTATCTACATCCTCAGTAACTTCATTTCCTTTTTTCATACCTCCTAGAATACCTCCTTGACCTATGTACACATATCCTATCTCCCTTACACCAGCCTGTGGTAACATAATATGAATATATCGCTTCTGAATTGCTTGAGATAAGCTGGCTAATTGTTCTATACTCATTCCAGGTTCAAAATAAACCGGTATGTTATATTCCCTTATAATATCCCCTATTTTCTCTTTTACGTCTGCTTGATGCGCTCCTCCCTGTTTATAAATTTTTATTTGATGCCCTTTTCGAATTTTAAAGATGTATGATGATTCCTTATCTCGTTGCTCCTTATCATGTTTAAACTGTATACCTACAGTTTCAATTCTGGTTCTCTTTTCTTGAACTGCTTTCTTCAAATTTTGCCTATCAATTCGACGAATATGATTTTCCTTATTGGTATTAGTACTAGCATGGTGTTGTTGTGTACTAGAAGTTGTTATAAACTTTTTAGGTTGATTAATTTGCAACCTATCCTCAGCTGCTAACGCCTTACTCTCTGCAGCGTGAATAGATGCATGTAGGTATTCCTCATGTGCATATGGAGCTGCTTGTACTACTTTTTTCTTATCAAGAATTTGTTTATGAACTACTTCATGCTCTTCCTCTATACGCATAGGCGTTACTGGAGAATTTAAGCAGCTCTGTAAGCATAAGTTCAGCAACAAAATACTGGCTATTAGTCTATGTTTCAACTTATATTTTAGTTTCATATAACCTTTTGTGTTAATTTTTTTAGTGACCATATGTTAGCTAATAGCTACCATATACGCAAACGGTTTATGAAGAAAGTATGCTGTTTAGGTAGTAGGCTCACAATTCGCCTCCATACGTAAAATAGGCAAAGCAGTTATTGCATAGTAAAATTGGCCAATCACATTGAATTTAAAGATTGTTTGTAATAGAATGTTCTAAAAAAAACAGGTTTCTTATTCTAGATACCATACTGAAGCTTATCTCTAACTTGATTAGGAACAGGAATAACTATGCTGCGGGCTATCTTTTACATGGATAACAGAGTAAAACTATAATAGACTTCTTCCGAAACCGTCGTCTTGAGTCCTCTGAGTTCGTCAGTAATTTATTCAAAATCCTCATTTACCCCAGTAAACTCCGGTTTCTCATAAATTCCTTCCTGCCCAGATAACCCAATTCTTGGTTTCGAAAGAAGTCTAATCTACAATCCCTTTCTAAGTCTAGCCACGGGTATATGAAGCTGCTCCCTATATTTAGCTACAGTGCGACGTGCTATATGATACCCTTGTTTGGTAAGCATTGCCGTGAGTTCTTCATCTGCATAAGGTCGTTTTTTATTCTCTTGTTCAATAAGCGTTTGTAATGCCTGTTTTACCGCTTTACTACTCACATCTTCTCCCATATCCGTACTAATAGCTTCTGTAAAGAAAAATTTAAGGGGATAAATGCCGAAATGAGTTTGTACCGATTTATTATTCACGATCCGTGAAACAGTGGAAATATCCATATTGATAATCTTTGCTACATCTTTTAATATCATGGGTTTCAGCTTGCTTTCATCACCTTCTAGGAAAAAATCGTATTGCAGTTGGACGATCGCTTGCATCGCACGTAAAAGCGTCTTTTGACGTTGCTTAAGTGCCTCCATAAACCATTTTGCAGCTTCTATTTTTTGTTTGACAAAAGAGGTAGCCTCTTGTAATTTCTTACTTTTCTTTTCTTCTTTATTGGCCTGTTGAGTTCTTTCTAAAATATGCATATAACTTCTACTTATTTTCAATTCAGGCGTATTATAAGAATTTAACCGTACTTCCAACTGGCCACTTTGCCTACCTACCAGAAAATCTGGATATAAAATTTGATTTTGCTGAATTCCTGTTTCCAAGGCTCCTCCTGGCTTAGGATTTAATTTAGCAATAAGATCCAAAGCATCTTTAAAAAGCTGTTCATCTTGAATACCCAGCTTCTTCATAATTGGTGCATAGTGCTTTTTAGTAAACGCTTCAAAGGTTTGTGTTATAATTCGAATCGCCAAGTCACGAACAGGCCTTATGGGTTGCCTGTTAAGCTGAATCAATAAACATTCCTGTAGATTTCGAGCTCCAATTCCAGCAGGATCAAAGTTTTGTATTTTTTTTAGTACTGTTTCTACTTCTTGCTCATTCGTCTCCATATAGTGTGCGAACAAAAGATCATTCACTATGGCCGATAAGTCACGACGTATATAACCATCTGCTTCTAAACTGCCTATCAGGTGTAGTGCTATTTTATGCTGACGTTCATCTAAACGAAGCATTTCTAGTTGCTCCAACAATTGCTCGTGCAAGGAATATCTATTAGGAACCGATGCCTCTCTCCTAGCCCAACGTTCTGCTGCATCAGGATCGCGGTAACTAACACGTGTGTTGTAAGAAACTTCATCTAAATCTCTATCTGCATAGCTATCTGCTTCTGATCCTTGTCCTTCTATTGGCTCTTCATTTTGATTAGACGATTCTAATACAGGATTCTCTGCCAACTCTTGTTCGATCCTAGCATTCATATCTATAGCAGGAATTTGCAAAAGCTTAACAAGCTGTATCTGTTGAGGAGTTAATTTTTGAACAAGTTTTTGTTTTAAATCTAATTTTTGCATAAAAATTTTTTATGGTAGACAAAATCAGATATAAGTAATATTAGCCTAATTTTGTACGAATTTTTATTTGTGATAAATTGGGTATTTTAGAAAGTATAGATCGCATCTAACCCAATTTATGCTGATCCACGCTTTACAGCGTTCTATTTATTATAAACGAATTTAATAAAAATATAAGCTTGTGCAGAGAACTAAGATAAAAGAATTATTAACTAGTATTCCTTTAAATAACCACGTCTGTGTCAAAGGATGGGTAAGAACCAAACGCATTAGTAAAGAAGTAATTTTTATTATGCTTAATGATGGGTCTACCCTACATAATCTACAAATAGTGGTAGCACCCAATAAGTTCTCAGAAAATATACTACAAGAAATTACTACCAGTGCTAGCCTAACAGTATGGGGTACCCTTGTAGCTTCTCAAGGAGGTGCTCAACCTATTGAATTACAAGCTGAAACCATAGAATTACTTGGGAAATCAATAGATTATCCTTTGCAGCCTAAAAGACATTCCTTAGAATTTTTACGTGAAATCGCACATTTGCGCTTCCGTACCAATACCTTTAGTGCTGTCTTTCGAGTAAGACATGCGATCAGCTATGCTATTCATCAATTTTTCCATGAAAAGGGCTTTGTATACCTACACACACCAATTATCACTGCCGTCGATGCCGAAGGGGCAGGTGATATGTTTGGCGTTTCTACATTGGATATGGCCCATGTTCCTAAAACACCCGAAGGACAGGTTGATTTTAAAAAAGATTTTTTTGGAAAAAAAACAAGTCTAACGGTTTCTGGACAACTAGAAGCAGAAGCAGCAGCTTTCGGATTGGGAGAAGTATATACTTTTGGACCTACCTTTCGGGCTGAAAATTCTAATACGACTCGACACTTAGCTGAATTTTGGATGATAGAGCCTGAGATGGTTTTCTATGACTTGGCAGATAATATGGTGTTGGCAGAAACTTTTTTAAAGTATGTCATCCAGTTTGCGCTAGAAAATTGTAAAGATGATTTAGAGTTTCTCCAAAAAAGAGAGTTAGAAGCAAGAGTTGGGAAACAAGCAGATGACTCATTTTTACCTTTACTTGATCGACTAGATAGTATACTGACTTATCCGTTTGCTCACATTAGTTATACCGAAGCTATTGATATCTTAAAAGCTTCGAAAGCTAATAAAGAACAAAAATTTGCTTATCCTATTAATGAGTGGGGATGTGACCTCCAATCAGAACATGAACGGTATTTAGTTGAAAAGCATTTTAAGAAGCCCATCATTATTACCAACTATCCTAGAGATATTAAAGCTTTTTATATGCGCCAACAGGAAGATAACAGAACCGTGGCCGCAATGGATGTTTTATTCCCAGGTATAGGCGAAATTATTGGCGGCTCTCAACGCGAAGAACGTTTGGATAAGCTGATGGAAGCTATCCAGAGGATGGGTATGAATCCCGATGTATTACAATGGTATCTGGACACACGCCTTTTTGGTACTGTGCCACATAGTGGATTTGGCTTAGGCTTGGAACGACTCGTACAATTTGTAACAGGGATGGAGAATATCCGGGATGTGATTCCTTTTCCACGTACACCAGGACATGCTGAGTTTTAAAAAGTATTAGAAGTAGAGCAAGGCATCATAACCATTTATGCAGATCTATACCAAAGTATAATTCAAAGTATGAAGTACTCTCTGCTCTAATTTTATGATAGAACTTTTTATTAAACAAATTGTTATCATCATAATTTTCATAAGCAAGTTCAATAGGTATTCTCAATTTACAACCTACATATATAGGGTTATAGATATAAACAAATATTGAAAAGAAGACACTACCTAAACTATTGGGAAGCGTTACCTTAGAGCCATCTGCAGGATCAATTAATTTTGAAAAAGGATATAACCGAATTGCTTTTTGCTCCCTTCTGTAAACAGACGATAATAAAATATTAAATTCATAACCTGCTGCAACTCCTATCAAAAAAGCAAGCCTTTGCTCTATCCATTCTATCAATTCCTCTTCTTGAAATTTAGATTTAACTAAAGGAAAAACTAAAAGTTTAAAAGAAACAGGTACATGCAAGTACTGTTCAGCTAAGCTTCTGTTATAAGGTGATATTCGGGTTCCTCCTCTCCATTCATAACTTAATCCAAGTTCAGGTCCCCACTTGCAGTACGTATTACCGATAGGCGCATAGAACTCATAACCTAAAATGATGCCCAAATGAACATTGGGACGCGCTATATATATATTTTCAGAGTTTGAAGAAGAATTGGTATCACCTAAAACATCGGCCCATGCATGAGGAAATCCAGTACCCAACTCCAATCCGACCATGATGGGTTCAAGTACTTTTTGAGGTTTTTTAGGAACTGCCCATATATTAACACACGTTACTACTGCAACCAGCAATCCAGTAATAAATGCATTAACTATCATAAATCCTCTATCTTAAAAATTTGAGTATCGGCAGTTAGCTCCACAGGTGTCGAAAGTTACAGACTTGATAACTTTGATCAACCAGGTCTGGAGTTTCTCCACAAAAAAGTACCGTATCTTTAACCATTGTTGACATTTTATCTTACTGCATCACTATAATAGCCCCCCCTGCATTGTCATCCCTGTCCCCTTATCTTTGGGCCGAAGCTGTGAGTAAATCCAGCAGGGATCCAGTCTAATGAGGCAAAATAAAGTGAATTTATTCTTGTATATAGGTTGTATGCAAGCATACTATTCTCAACAATTAACAATAGTTTTATATCCAATCTTTATACAAGTCTTTCCAATCAGGATTATGTTCTTCTATTATCCTCAATTTCTACGCTCGTTTCCACCGCTTAATACATTTCTCTCTAAGAATTGCCACATTTATATCATTATATTCTTCAGCATATACTAGTTGGGTAACGTTATATCTTTTGGTGAATCCATCAACTAATTTATGTTTATGTTCATAAACACGGCGCAGTAAATCATTTGTTACCCCGATATAAAGAGCCCCATTGCGTTTGGATGAGAGTATGTAAACCCAGTATATTTTCATATAACTTGTTTCTTTTTACTGGATCCCTGCTGGATTTACCTACAACTCAATCAGGCTGATCGGTGCAGGGATGACAACTAAAAACTACTAATTAAATGGTAACAAGATGCATTTCAACTTAGGTATTTTTTATCTAATTTTCTTGCAAAAATTATCATTTGCTTCTTTATTTGGGGTTTGTAAGCGGCAAACCGTAGAAATTTCCGCGACGGAGCTTTAGTTAATTTTTGCAACCTAAGCTAGTGGTCAACTTACTTGCTGTTTGCTAGGCGAATGAAAAAATACTCATTACAAAGAATAGTCATATAAAAGCAATAGTTATGCTTTAGTAGTTGGTAGTTTTATAATAAGAAAGCAATCATAAAATAATAAATAATATGGATAAACACCAAGCAAGTTATGCTAATACCTATAAGAGAATAGTAGTTCAACTGTTATTAAGTGTACTTTTATTTGCCAACTGCAATAAGTTGGAGGTTAACCCTCATTCTGTTGATTCACAACTAACACAGGAAGTGATTCAGCATGAAACTATTTCAATTGATGAGCAAGCACATACAGGATTTTCTAATCTTCCCATAGAGCTTCAAGCGTATATTTTATCTTTTTTAGGTGAAAAGGACTTTCATCGATCTTCTTTGGTTTGCGATGCTTGGAGAGCTGCTGCTTTTATGGCAGGAGACAAGCAAACACTAGACTTATCAAGAAAGAAATTAGTCAAAAAAGATTGTCAGGTACTGCTACAAGTTCCTTTCACGTCGCTGATTCTTAAAGAATGTCAATTGAAAGATCAAGAGATGCTTATTCTCTCTCAATCTACGAGAATTAAGCATTTGAATTTGGAATTCAACAGGATTGGAGATGCCGGAGTGCAGGCCCTTGCTAGTGGCAATCTGGCTGCCCTCACTTCCCTGGATTTGGAATCCAACAGCATTGGAGATGCCGGAGCGCGGGCCCTTGCTAGGGGCAATCTGCCTACCCTCACTTCCCTGGTTTTGAGAAACAACAACATTGGAGATGCCGGAGCGAAGGTCCTTGCTAGGGGCAATCTGACTGCCCTCACTTCCCTGGATGTGGGATACAACAACATTGGAGATGCCGGAGCGCAGGCCCTTGCTAGGGGCAATCTGGCTGCCCTCACTTCCCTGGATTTGGGTAACAACTACCTTGAAGCTGCCGGAGCGCAGGCCCTTGCTAGGGGCAATCTGACTGCCCTCACTTCCCTGAATTTGGGACACAACAGGATTGAAGCTACCGGAGCGCAGGCCCTTGCTAGGGGCAATCTGACTGCCCTCACTTCCCTAAATTTGTATCACAACAAAATTGAAGCTACCGGAGCGCAGGTCCTTGCCAGTGGCAATCTGACTGCCCTCACTTCCCTGAATTTGTATCACAACAAAATTGAAGCTACCGGAGCGCAGGCCCTTGCCAGTGGCAATCTGACTGCCCTCACTTCCCTGAATTTGGGACACAACAGGATTGAAACTACCGGAGCGCAGGCCCTTGCTAGGGGCAATCTGACTGCCCTCACTTCCCTGGCTTTGGGATACAACAACATTGGAGCTGCCGAAGCGCAGGCCCTTGCTAGGGGCAATCTGACTGCCCTCACTTCCCTGGATTTGGAATCCAACAGCATTGGAGATGCCGGAGCGCAAGCCCTTGCTAGGGGCAATCTGATTGCCCTCACTTCCCTGGATTTGGGATACAACAACATTGGAGCTACCGGAGCGCAGGCCCTTGCTAGGGGCAATCTGACTGCCCTCACTTCCCTGAATTTGGGATCCAACAACATTGGACCTGGAGGGGTGCACGCCCTTGCCAGTGGCAATCTGTCTGCCCTCACTTCCCTCAAATTGTATAACAACAGCATTGGAGCTGAGGGTAAAAAAGCTTTGAAAGCCTGGTTTAAGAAAAAATTTATAAAACTAGACTTGTAAAGCTAATTCTCTGCAAGCGTTCACGCCTATATAGTTAAGAGACTAGGTATTTAGTCCCGAATAATTATGGTTGTTTTTAGCTATAGAGTTAATTTATAAGCTCAACAGCTAAAAAAATTCTTCACGATTGCTAGTGAGAAAGTTACTTTCTCATCTTTTCTTTTACTAGATCCCTGCTAGAGTTTATCCCCAATTTGATTGGGGCAGAGATGACAGTCAAGAGGTATAACAGAGATACAGCAATTAAAACAGTAATAAATGAAAGGTCTAAATACTTTTTTTCAAAAAGGGTGCATTGTTTACTATAGCAGTCTAGCTGAAACATAAAACTATTTGCGTATATGCTAGCTTATGAGTAATTTTGTGACATTATTAACCTTAATATTATATTTTATGAGTAAAAACTATAGATTGGGCCTAAGATTAATGTTCTGGGTTTCACTATTAAGTTTATTTTTACAAAGTTGCTCTGTCGACGCTGACTCACCTGTTCCTAACATAAAAGAACAAACAGACAGTATTCAAGAATCAACCAACCAGATTATCATTAACCAGCCAGTAGATAAAGAATTTGTTGCAAAAGAAGATCATAGGACCATTTCCTATGAAAAAGATGAGAGGTTGCAGTTAAATATAGGAGACAATTCACCCATGAGTTTTAATAGAATGGATGAGGTTTTACCTGTTTATACAGCTGAGGATATGAGTGTGATGGAAACAGCTAGCTTGGGTGAAAAAGAGCAAATGGAAGTTACCCAAATTCATCTCCCTGAGTCTAGTCAACTAGGTCATGTAGGTCCCGATAAGAATGAGCTCTTAGGAAATATGAAAAAAAGACGTAAAGTTAAAGGTGAGAAAGAGCGAGAAAAAGAAAAGGAGCGAGATGATAAGTGTCATGAAGAAGTAGTGATGAGTTGGGGAAATTTTCAAATTTTCCCAACAGAATTATTACAAAAGATCTTCACTTCTGTATCATCTCCTCATATACTAAATTGCATGGGGATTAATCACACTTTTTATGAGTTTATTACAGGCAATAGAAGGACCATCGATTTAATTGGTCTCAAACATAAGCTTCAAACCAGAATTAATGTAGAGTGTTGGACGATACCTAAAACTGTAGATTTTACTGACCGTAAATTAGCTACATTGACACCTGAAACTATGAATAGTTATATTTTTTACCAGTTAATGATTGAAGTGAAGAGTTTACCACAACCATTTTGGTCTTACTTAAAAGATACGAATATTCACACCCTCAACTTAAGTAATAACAATATAGGAGATGAAGATATGACCCGGTTAGCTCTAGATTTAGAAGGAACTAATATCGAGACGCTTGATCTGAGTAATAACCAGATAGGAGATGCGGGAGCAACCACCCTAGCTCAACATTTACAAAGAACTAATATTCGGGTGCTTAATTTAGGATGTAATTCTATAGGAGTGAAAGGAATAGACCTGTTACTTCAACACTTAGATGATACAAATATTAACACTCTTATTTTATTGGGTAATCAAATAGGATTGGAAGTAAAACTCTTGTTAGCTAGTTATAGACTACAGGGTGGTACTAAGGCTCACACAATTGATTTAATGGTTGACAATGGCGGGTTCTTTAAACACTCTCTAAACACTACTATCCATACGCTTAACTTGAACTCTTGGAACATTGACTAATAAATATAGGAGCGGAAGAAGTAATTTAATTAGTGTGATACTTACAAGATACCAATCAGGTGCTTGATTTAAGTAATAACAATATGAGGGCTGCTTCTGCAGCCCTTATTAATTCAGCACTTACTGAGTCGCAATATTTAAAGGCTTAAGTCCTACTTCTTCACCTTGCACGACTTAAACTCAGGGTCCAACTCAATAACTGCTTTTTCTTTTACCAATTCAATCCATTCATCTAAAGCTTTCTGTTTCTTAGCAGTTAAAGCCATCTGTTGAATTTTTTCATGGTCTTGACCTAGATTAGCTTGATGTGAAGCTATTTTATTTTTAAGGTAAACAATACGAGCGGCCTGTTTGCCGGTTGAAGTGGTAAAAGTAATGGGTTCTGAAATTGTACCTGGAGTCATCTTATCTATGATAAAGAATAAATCAGGAGATAGTTGATCAACAGGCATACGTATACCTTCATTATTACCTGTCAAAAGCCCCTCTTTCCGAGCTGTATCCATATCTTCTGAGTAGTTGATAGCTGCTTTCTCAAAACCAAGTTGATTTTCTGATATACGGATACGTAACTCATTCAGTTTTTTTATTGCTTCTTGCAAGTTAGGTTCAGAAGGTATAGGCTTTAACAAAATATGTCTAGTATTATACTTACTTTTTTGCCGCCCGATAAGCTGAATAAGATGCAATCCGAATTTTGTTTCTACAGGAGCCGATATTTCTCCTGGCTTGAGGGCCAATGCAGCTTTCTCATATACAGGATCCAACTCACCTATACGCCAAAATCCTAATTCTCCTCCATGTGTAGCAGTACCTATATCTTCGGAGTATTGCTTGGCCAGTATTCCAAACTCCTCTCCAGCCTGGATACGAGTTTTTAAAGTTTCCAATTTTGCTAGAGTTGCCGCTCTTTCTTGCTGCTCTATAGGAGGATAAATAACCAGGTGATATACTTCTACACTAGCTGGGTAAAAAGGTATATCATTGGGTGACAGTTGGTTAAAAAAAGTCTTTGCTTCTGTAGGAGATATAGTAATATCGCCAACGATCGTATTGCGTATTCTTTCTATCGTAAGCTGATCTTTTATACTCTTTCTGAGTTCTTCTTTAAATACTTGTAAGCTCTTACCCACCACCTGCTTTAAATATTGTTCAAGTCGAGCTTCTGAGCCCAAATCTTTTAGAATATTTTCCATTTGATAATCAAAATAATGCGCTATCTCTTTCTCTTTAATATGTATACCTTTTTTAACAGCATTAGCAAGCATTATTTTATTTATTATCATGTTTTCAAGAATCTCACATCTAGTCGGCCCTTTTCCTACACCTACCTGTTGCTGATAGTGTGCATATTGTGCTTCTAACTCAGATCTAAAGAGTGGCTCATCATCTACACTCGCAATCACTTTATCTATTAATTGCCTTTGTTGTGGAGTTGGGATTTGAGCAAATAATTTGTGATGATTAAAAAACATCCAAATTGTAATTAGTAATATTTTAATTGGTTGATTCATAAATGATATAATCATTATTAGCTTTAGCTTGCTCTAAAATATCTTGTTTAATTTGATTGATTAACTCTATCTTTCTCTTATAAATAATGACATTGACTATTTGATCTTTTACCAATTCTAATGGGGCTATATCATTTATAATCTTATAAGCATCTATTTTCAGATAATAGCGATAAAGCTGGTCCTGTACCTCAGTAAAAGAAGTCCTTTTTAATAATCTCGTTTTATCAGGAATTTTACGAAAAGGAGTTTTTGTAATAAGATCATCCCATTTAAGCCACACTTTTTCATCTAGAGAATAGTCTTTCGCAAACTGAGAACAATAAGTTTGTATCTCGAGTAAATCTGCTTCTTCTGTGGAAATAATTAATTTTTTAAGGTTTTGAATATTGGGTGCATTTTTAGGTATGATTATAAATTTACCTTTAACAATATTATGTTTAAGCCTAAAATCATCTTGATTTGTTTCATAATAACTTATAATCCCCTCTTCACTTACCTGTTTATTTAGCTTCTCACTTACCAGCTTTTGAATATAATTGTGAGTAACCAAAGCAGATCGAAATTCGGCCACCTTTTTTTCTATATCACTAGGATGATTATTCTCGTATACCTCTGCTTGGCTAGCTAAGAGCTGTTTGGCTAACCAATTTTGGATATAACGCCCTACCAATTCTAAACTGTCTTGCGGATTGGTATCGGCAGGTACCAAATGTGCTATATCTTGTTTATATAAATATTGATTATGTACACGTGCAATCGGATTAGGGGCATAAGGTGGCTGCTTTTCTTTGCTATCACAGCTAATTTTAAGTCCCAGTAAAGACAGTAAGAATATTCTATAAAACATACCACCTTGATCTTATGCCTGTTTATTATCTACAACCTACTTTATTTTTTGCTCTCACCTGTGGTGTCAGGGCTGGAGCCCTGACACAAACTTTCGACACCGGTGCTCCTGACACCATCCCTATTTTTTTTCGCCGTTCTATTTTTCTTCTACAAACTGGATTCCTGTAGTGATGCCTATGCGTTCAAATAACGATACGGCTCAGGAACGACAAACGTACTTTAATTCTTCTTCTTATTAGTCGCTTTAGCTTCTTGCACTTTTTTGCCTGTATCTTGTGTTTTAGTTTCCTGAGTTTTTTTCATGGATTTTTCTATAGCTTCCTTTGCCGCTTTAGCAGAATCTATACCTAATTTTTTAAGTACTAAATTGGATATATTATACTCTTCTTCAGCATATAAGACTACTGACATACCATCGGCATCCGCATTTAGGACATGCGTATATTTATTTTCCTTGGCTACCTCTTGTACTGCTTTTTGTATTTTGTTATATATAGGCTGAAGAAGCTGTAACTGTTTATTAGCCAAAGAGCTTTGGGATTCTATTTGAAGTTTCTCAAACTCACCATGCAACTGCTGAAGCTCTGACTCTTTTTGATTTTTTACAGCATCCGTCATCGTTGCATAACCTTGTTGAAAACTCTGAAGTTTATCTTGTAATTCTGCAGCCTTTATTTGCAATTGATTTTTAAGCTGGTTTTCAAACGCCTTATAATCCGTCTCAAATTGTCTAGTATCTGGTAAGAGGCTCATTAGATAGCTCAAATTTACATAACCAATTTTAACAGGCTTTTCTGCCGCATTTACATAAGAAATTGTTAAAAAAAATATTAAAAGAAATAATACTCTATTTTTCATGATTTAGTTTATTTAAATTTTACATATAAAGCAATAAAAAGAACAACTTAATTCAGTACTATATTACAGAACAGTTGTGCATAAAGATACAACCTACTAGGGAAGTAGCCTATAAAAAAGCACGTTATCTGCTACTGGCACCAATGGACCAATGTACTTCTAATTTATCTGCGCCAGTTTTGTCAAATCCATGTCCCCAATCTAAACCGATTGAACCTATTAGGGGTAAATAAAAGCGCAGCCCTAGCCCTGTAGACTTTTTGATATCTGTAAGTTTCCAATCGCTATAATGAGCCCAAGTATTACCGGCTTCCGCAAAGACCAACCCATAGATGAATAACATAGTAGATTTAATAATCGGGTGTCGTAGCTCTAATCCAACTTTATTAAATAGTACGCCCCCCTCATAACCAGATATTTTATCAACAGGCAAAATATATTCTTCTGGATATCCTCTTAATGAAATAAGTTCTTTCCCTAAAAGAGAAAAATCTGATAATCCTTTTCCCCCCATAGAAAACCTTCCAAAAGGTCCAACACCATGCTTAGGCAAATAACTTCCTAAAGCTCCCACATTCCCAAATAAATTCAATACCCAATCACCAAATAAATTATAGAACAACCCAATATCTAGCATCGTCTGGTGATATTCTGTTATTTTAATTTTTTCCTGTATATTCGCTTTTTTTGTATGCTGTTTTGAAAACAAACTATATGGAGGGGTCAACTTAACTTGTAGGCTAACCAAGCTACCTTTCATTGGATAATTGGGCTGGTCTAAACTATTTCGCTCCAACATGAATTCAAGATTCAGGTCATGCGTCAATCCAGTTAGTTTAGTATCGTTACCTAACACATTGTAATTTCTATAATTATACAACTTGTATCCAATCCCAGTTCTTAAGCTAAAGTAATCATCTGGCCATGCAAGTCGTTTGCCCAAGCCGGTTTTTATTTCAAAAGAACCTAAAGAACCTGTATGTACTTTCTGTTTTTGATCTGAATTAGAAGAACTGCTACTTTCCCCATATTGCTGAAAAGACTTACTAATAGTTAAACTCAAAGCAGTTGGTTTCTGGCCCGTTAGCCAGGGTTCAACAAACTGTAAGGAAAAATCTTGATGATATTTTCCCCAAAACTGTGCCTTTATATGTAGGGATTGTAGATCCCCTATCGGAACTTTACCATGGAGTATATTATTTAAAGAAAAATTGTTAGTTCCTAAATCCAGATAAAATCCGAATTTGGCTCCAGACCCCCAGGTAGCACCAACCTTGGCATTAAAATTGGGAGCTTCTTTAACTTTGTATATCAAATCTACCGTATTATTAGTTGGATTAGGTAAAGGAATGATATCAATTTTATTAGGATCAAATACATTCAACATCGCCAGTTCTCTTTGCGAACGAATAAGTTTAGCCCGACTAAATTTATCACCCGGAAGGGTTTTCAATTCTCTTCTGATTATATTTTCATGTGTGTACGTATTACCGCGAATATCTATTGCCTGAATTGTAGCCTGTGTTCCTTCATGTACACGTAATTCTAAATCGACTTGATCATCTTCTATCGCTACTTCCACTGGCTCTACGCTAAAGAATAGATACCCATCATCCATATACAAAGAACTTATATCGCTTCCAATAGGATTAAACTTAAGACGCTGTTGTAATAAAGTAGCATTATACACGTCTCCTCGCCTAATATGTAGTATTTTATTGAGCGTACTAGTATCATGTATATAATTACCTACCCAATGGATGTTCCTGATATAATACTTGGTCCCTTCTTCTATATTTAAGGCTATATTTAACAATCCATCCCGTACTTTATAAACCGTATCTTGTACAATAGCTGCATCTCTATACCCCTGATTCTGATAATACTGTAGAAGTCGTTTCTTATCGGCTTGATATTTTTGTTCTATAAATTTAGATGAGAAAGGTATACAATGGGTTTTTAAGTATACGATTGTTTGTTCAAGATCAGGCATATTCCACAATATACCTCCTTTTCTGATCGGCTGTAGAGTGCCTATTTTATACAAGACATCTCTCACCAACGTAAATCTAGGCTTCTCTTGAAAATGTTCTAATTGTGCTTTGAGTAACGGGCTACTAATATGGTTGTTACCCTTAATAAGAATTTTATTGATGATAAATTTTTCGCCTTTATGAACATGAATATTCAGTTGATTGTAATCGTTATCAAGTGGGTCTGGAACACTAGTAACATCAACTTCTACATTCCTATATCCCTTTTCAACAAAGCCTTTTTTAAGCATATCTTTTACACTTTTAATTAATTTAGGTGTAACAATCTTGCCTCTTATAAGGTTTAACTCTTCGGAAAATTTTTTCTCCTCTCGTTTAGTAATTCCTGTAAAAAAATAGGTAGATAATCTAGAACTTTCTACCACATGGAGCGATAAGGTCATACGATCTCCCACAACTTGCGAAGCGTAAATAGATACGTTCTTAATTATTTTTTGATTCCATAATTTTTCGAGTGCATTCGTAATAGATGGTCCAGGTATTTGTATTGTATCACCTACGCTTAGACTGCTTATAGCTAATAAGGCTTCTGATTCTAAAGATTTATTCCCTGTAATTTGGATATCTTCTAGAATGTAACTACCCGGTTTTAAATAATTTAGCTCAAGAGAAGATGATGTAGTAGTTTGTGCTAGCGTATTCCATGTAAATAGAACCGCCAAGCTCAACCCGCTACTTAATGCAAACAATATTTTTCTTATCATCGTATCAGTTTAAGATTCTAATTGATCTTGCCAAATCTTCTATCTCTTTGTTGATAGTTAATAACAGCTTTATATAAATCTTCTTTTCTAAATTCAGGCCAATATTTTTCTACAATAACTAGCTCGGTATAGGCAAGCTGCCAAAGTAAAAAATTACTAATTCGCATATCGCCACCTGTTCTGATAAGCAAATCTGGATCAGGTACATTCTTGGTAGATAAATATTGTTGGAAAGACTTATTAGTAATATCATTAACATTGATTTTATGATTCAATACATCATGTGCTAAGCTCTTGGCAGCTTGGACAATATCCCATCTACCGCTGTAACTCAATGCAACAACTAATTCGAGCCCTTTATTATTTTGAGTAGCTTCTATAGCCTTACGTAATTCTATCTGACAATCTTGGGGCAGCCGATTTATATCCCCTATAACCTTGAGCTTGATATTATTTTTTAAAAGATCATTTAATTTATCACGAACTGTATTCAAAAATAGTTGCATAAGCGTATTTACCTCCTCTTGCGGCCTTTCCCAATTTTCTGTTGAGAATGCAAACAGTGTCAAATAAGGAATCTGTAATTCTACACACCCTGCTATCGTCTCTTCTACACTTTGTAATGAACTCATGTGCCCAAAAACACGCGGCTTGCTCTGTTTAGCAGCCCATCTACCATTTCCATCCATCATTACAGCTATATGCTGTGGAATTTTATTTAAGTCGATTCTTTTTTTTAAACTACTTCCATCATTACTGTGAACGACCGTATCTAAAAACAGGTCCCTTTTATTGTATAAAATCCCCACCAAGATCATTGTACCTAGGATTAATAACCTAACTCCTGTTTTTGACACAACCTTCATCATAGAATATTCCTGATTAATACCAACTTATAACATGCTAGCTATAAAATCAGCATCGCGTCTCCATATACAAAAAATCGATACTTTTCTTTGATTGCTACTTGATATGCTTCCATAATTAATTCATATCCTCCAAACGCTGTTGCATTAACAAGAGGCATAGATTCAGGCAAATGAAAATTGGAAATTAAAGAGGTGCATATCTTAAAATCGTATGGTGGAAAAATCAACTTATTCGTCCATCCGTCAGCAGGTTTTAACCTGCCAGCTACTGAAACAGAGGTTTCTAAGGCTTTGGCAGTAGAAGTGCCTACAGCACAGACTTGTTTCTTCGTATCTAAAGCAGTATTCACGGCTGTTACAGTATCATCAGAAATAGTAAAATATTCTGAACCCGTTTTATACTTTGTAAGATCTTCCACATCAATTACTTTTAAAATATTAAGACCTATATGTAAGGTTACAGGTAAAATATTCACTCCTTTGAGTTCTAATCGCTTAAGCAAATGGGAGGTAAAATGCAACCCTGCACCTGGCGGAACTACGGCACCTATTTTTTTTGCATAAACGGTTTGATAGCGATCTCTATCTTCTGGTTCCGGTTTTCGTTTAAGCTGATTAGGTAATGGAACCAGACCTAATTGATCTACAATGTCATAAAATTCTTCACGAGTACCTTCAAATAAGAATTTAAGTGTTCTTCCTCTAGACGTTGTATTATCTAATACTTCAGCTACCAATTCCCCGTCTCCAAAATATAGCTTGTTGCCTACACGAATTTTTCTAGCAGGCTCTACCAAGGTATCCCATAAATGTTCCCCACTCTCTAGTTCTCGCAAGAGAAATACCTCAATTTGGGCACCTGTCTTTTCTTTGCTTCCATATAATTTGGCTGGAAATATTTTAGTATCATTCAAAACTAAGGTGTCGTCCTGACCAAAATAGTCTAGTACATCTTTAAAAGTCTTATGCTCGATCTTACCGGTAGCTTTATGAACAACCATTAATCGTGATTCTTCTCTATTTTCTACAGGATGAGAAGCAATAAGTTTAGAAGGCAGCGTAAATTTAAAAGATGATAATTTCATTGTTTTATATCAAAAGCTTCTGGTTATAAAAAATTAGCTTATACAAAAATCCAAATTTAATGAATCAATACTACATTCCTCAACATATTGATACACATTTACTAATTTTTTTATTAGAGTTCTTGTATAACCTTTTCCTTAAGTCCCCTGGATTCGTCTAAGTGTCAGGACTGGAGCCACTTCCCGACACCACAATTCCGGCTTCTCACAAATTCCTTCCTGCCCAGGAAAACTCAATTCTTGATTTTGCAAGAACTCTATTGTCTAAATAATCAGATCACATTAACTACTAACACAATTTATACGCTACAAGTACATGATAGGATAGTTTTTAAAACCTAATTCCTATATCAACAGTTACGAGATCTGCATATCCAAACAATTTAGGTAAATTACTATTCGAATCTTGTGGTAACAAGATAGAACTTAAAGCAGGTTGATAACTTATGCCTGCAAAAATGCTTGTAAACAAACTAATGTCATATTCAACTCCACAACCAAATAGGCCGCCTATTTCCCACCAACGCAATTTGGTCATAGGTTGATCTTCGCCGGTCAATTTAGTAATCCTACGATTTATTTTCAAAGCCCCTGTAATACCTATCTCAAAATATATTTTTGTATCTAATGTAATTTCACTTGTATAAAGCTTCAATAGCAAGAGTATTTGCAAATATTGAATCTCATATTGTTCTTTTATTATTTTTTCCGATGAAACATGCTTAATACCAAGCTGCTTAGCTAAAAAAAAAGCCCCTGTACTCACGTAATAATGTTCTTTGATAAGACGATCATACACAATTCCCAATTTACCTCTCAAACCTATTCCTTCAGAACCAAAATCATTTTTATTTGGATTATCTGTATAAATACGATTATAAGATACTCCTGGAGATACTTTGATAGAAAATTGATCTTGCCCAAAGCTATACGTAGCCATTGCAGCAAAAAACAACAACAAACAATATTTTTTCATGATATCCGAAAATGGGGTTAAATTGGCAAATTAAAACCAACCAATGAATGTACAAAGATATGCGAAAATTAACTATTACAATGCTATTAGTAACCACTGGCCTTATAGGAGTATATAAGTTGTATAAAAAGTTATCATACTCACGAAATCCTGATGTAAGTAACATTTCGTTATCCATTCAAATAAAAAGGTTAGAAAACGACCTGTTTAACCTGCAAACAAAAGCAGACATAACCTCCTTTATAGAAACTAACCAATTAGTTGCAGCACAGTTCTTAGGTGTTGAAACAGATGAAGACAAAAATAAAATGATCGATCAACTTTATAATATGGTGCACAACACTTCCATGCAAGCATTATACCAAGAAGTAGCTCATACTTTTAAAGATCTAACTAGTTTAATAACTCAGCTAGAACAGGCTTTTAAATACTTGAAACATTATTATCCTCAATTTGAAGCCCCTCAGATTGTTACGCTAATAACTGGATTTGGCTCAGATTTATATGTGAGTAAAGAATTGATTATAATAGGCTTGGATTATTTTTTAGGAGAAAACTCAAAATTTAGGCCACATATACCCAGTTATATATTACGTACTTACCAGCCTACTTACATTGCACCTAAAGTAATCCTATTACTCTCCCATCTTTTTAACACGGGTGACCCTAAAGATCATACTTTATTACATGATATGCTTTACTATGGTAAAGCCTACTATTTTACAAAAACATTCTTGCTCGATGTACCAGATCCGATGATTTTAGGGTATACAGCAGATCAATGGACTGATACAGAAAACCATCAGCGGATTGTATGGCAACACTTTATTGATCATGCATTATTTTATGAAACCAACCACCTGGTAAAAAAGAAATATGTGGGTGAACGACCTTTCACTTCAGAAATAGGCCCTGGATGTCCAGGAAATATTGGAGGATGGCTAGGTTGGCAGATTGTAAAAAAATATATGAAAAATAGCCCTGAGATAACCTTACCGATGCTTATGCAAAACGCAAATATGCAGCACTTATTTGAGCAAGCTAAATATAGGCCTACATAATAGTTGATCCTAGTTACTTGGTAGTATCAGGGGCCTTTTCCGGACACCACAGAAAAACAATAAAAAGATAGAGGGAAATATGGATTGATATTCCCCTCTATTGATTTATAAACAATTATTGCCACAAGCTTACTTCACTTGTATCTGCTTAATGGGTTTTACCTGAGCTGTTTCATGTTTAGGTAAGATTATTTCCAATATACCATTTTCATACTTGGCTTCTATTTTATCTGCCTGTACAGATTCTGGTAAAGTAAAGGACCGCTTAAACGACTGATAAGAAAATTCTCTCCTAGTGAATCTGCTCTCTTTATCCTTTTCTTCATGCTCCTCTTTTTTTTCTGAAGCAACGGTTAAGACCCCATTGTCTACATTTATCTTGAAATCATTGCGATTCATACCAGGGCTAGCTAAGTGCACTAAAAATTTATCAGTCTTTTCCACAATATTTACAGCCGGTATACTAGCTCCTACCTTCCAGTTAGGCATATCCATAACATCTTTACCTAAAAAATCTTCCCATAGGTTAGAAAACCTAGGAAATAAGCTTTGGTCTACTTTCATAAGTGTCATAAAAACCTCCTTTTTTATTATTTACAATCCATATAGATCTTAATCCTACATGAACATAAGATCTACCTATCTCCATATTATCAATATACATGCCAAAGTCATGGGATACCTAGGATTGTGGTGTCAGGGCTGGACCCCTGACACTTAGACGAACCCAGGGGACTCAAGGCGATGATTCTGCAAGAACTATACTCGAAGAATTTCCTCAATTAGCGAAATAAGTGTTTCTTGATAAACAGAAGGCTTTACATTGTTTTTTAAAATTTGAAGGGCTTTTTCTCGATAATCAAGCATCTTTTTTAGTGTATAATCAATACCACCTAGACGATGTACAAATGCCCCCACTTGTTGAAGCGTCTCTGTGTCTTCAATGTGGTAATGGATCTTATGTAATATAGCTTCTGCTTCTGAGGGCTGCGCTTGTTGCAAGGCGTAAATGAGCGGTAGCGTTAATTTTTTTTCCTTTAAATCCATAAGCGGTGCTTTTCCTGTATTTGCCACAGATCCCTGATAATCTAGCATATCATCTCTAAGTTGAAACGCCATACCAAGCTGCTCACCCACCGTATATAAAGTTTCGATTTGGGTTGAAGAAGCAGCCACAGAGATTGCCCCTATCGCACAAGCAGTTCCTAAAAGACTAGCCGTTTTTTGCTGAATAATATGCAGATAAGCTACTTCACTAACTGATAAGCCATTTATCCTAGTCAGTTGTAATATTTCTCCTTCACTCATAGCCTGTGCAGTTTTTGCAAGCATAGCTAGATAATCATAATCATTATTTTCTACTGCTATACGTAAAACAGTAGCTAATAGATAATCACCAAATAATACGGCCAATTTATTGTTCCATTGGACATTAAAAGTTTTGACGTGTCTTCTATAACTAGCTTCATCTATTACATCATCATGGATCAGTGATGCATGGTGTAAGATAGAAATGAGTGCTGCTCCACGAAGGGTCTTCTCAGTAATACGCTCACCCAACATAACAGCTACTGTGAGCACGAATCGCGGTCTTATCTGTTTGCCTTGTTTTTGCAGTAAATAATCAACAAACTGTTGTATGCTAGGATCCTCTCTTTGCAATGATTGGTAGATATATTCATTTACCTTGCTAATTCCTTCTTGGATATATCGTTGGATATCTTGTAACATATATTTAACTACTAAACATGATCTAATTGGAAGATTTAACACACTACTAATAACCCAAGTTATACAACTTGGGTTATATTATTATTGCTTTCCCATGGCTTCTTTCTTATTTACAACTTTTCAATCTTCTGCCGCGGAATATGGGCTATAAGAAATGGATACTTTAAAATATTTTCATCTTTTTTTGCATTTATGCTAGCTATTAACTATTATGAGTCCTCATTAAATTTTAACTGATATAATCTTGTATGAACCGAAACTATAAGCTAAGCCAACAATTTGTTGTCAGAATTCTACTTATTAGTCTTTTTTTACAAAGCTGTGATACTTCTATAAACCTACCGATTCAAAGGGAGAAATTAGAGGATGCACAAGTGGAAGCAAGGATGGAAATAATAACCATGGAAGCGGAAAAAGCTACCGAACTAGGGAAGTTTGAGATGCTTCCCATAGAGTTATTGCCAGAAATATTGACTTATTTAAGCGCTGAAGAAATAAAGGAAGTCAGAGGAGTTAATCGAGCCTTTTATAAGCTTACCACTGGCTATGACGAGCCTGGGTTGGTTGGAGTAGAAAATAGACCCAGCCAGTATAAGAATACAGCTATAAATAAGGAAATAGATTTTAGGGAAACTAAGATAAGCAAATTAACGCCTGAAACAATTCCCAGTTTTCCTTTTTATCAGTTAATGGGGCAAGTAAAGAATTTACCAAAAGAATTTTGGCCTTATTTACAAGGATCCAGTGTCCATACGATTAATTTAGGGTATAACCAAATAGGAGCTGAAGGTGCCAGCCAGTTAGCACAGCATTTACAAGGATCCAGTGTTCATACGCTTCATTTAGGGTTTAATCAAATAGGCGCTGAAGGTGCCAACCAGTTAATCCAGCATTTACAAGGATCCAAGGTCCATACGCTTCATTTAGAGAGTAACCAAATAGGCGATGCAGGAGCCAGCCAGTTAGCACAGCATTTACAAGGATCCAAGGTCCATACGCTTGATTTAAGCTGGAACCAAATAGGCGATGCAGGAGCCAGCCAGTTAGCACAGCATTTACAAGGATCCAGTGTACATACGATTAATTTAGGGTGTAACAAAATAGGCGATGCAGGAGCCAGCCAGTTAGCACAGCATTTACAAGGATCCAGTGTACATACGATTAATTTATACAATAACCAAATAGGTGCTGCAGGTGCCAGCCAGTTAGCACAGCATTTACAAGGATCCAGTGTACATACGCTTCATTTAGGGGATAACAAAATAGGCGCTGAAGGAGCCAGCCAGTTAGCACAGCATTTACAAGGATCCAGTGTACATACGCTTTATTTAAACGGGAATCAAATAGGCGATGCAGGTGCCAGCCAGTTAGCACAGCATTTACAAGGATCCAGTGTACATACGCTTGATTTAAGCGAGAACCAAATAGGCGATGCAGGTGCCAGCCAGTTAGCACAGCATTTACAAGAATCCAGTGTACATACGCTTAATTTATACAATAACCAAATAGGGGCTGCAGGAGCCAGCCAGTTAGCACGGCATTTACAAGGATCCAGTGTCCATACGCTTCATTTAAGCTGGAACCAAATAGGCGATGTAGGAGCCAGCCAGTTAGCACAGTATTTACAAGGATCCAGTGTCCATACGCTTCATTTAGAGAGTAACCAAATAGGCGATGCAGGAGCCAGCCAGCTAGCACAGCATTTACAAGGATCCAGTGTCCATACGCTTTATTTAAGCTGGAACCAAATAGGCGATGCTACGCAGCAATTATTGAAGGAACAATATCCGCTATTAAGTGGAATTTTTAGATTTATATGGTAAAAGCAAGCACTTTAATCCTTATTTCTTACTAGCAACTCTTATGAGGTGGTGTCAGGACCTCAGTCCTGACACGCTATAACACCGCCTCTATAAGCATGCCTCTATTTTTCATGATTCACTTCAACATTACCTTGCCAAGAATTATAAATTGTAGCTGCAATAATCAGTAAAATTCCTATTATCTGTTCACATCCTGGTAGGGCTTCCCCCAGGAAAATGCCAATTGGAACAGCTAATATTAATCTGCTATACTCAAATAAAGTTAGAAAACTGAGAGAAGCATACTTTAATGCCTTTACATTACACAACTGAGAGATAGTTCCTAGCAAGCCCATGGCTATCAATAATTTAAAATCTTTCCAAGTAAGCCATACCCAGTTAATAGATAGCCAGTCATTTTCAAATATACTAGCTAACCCATATAAAGAAGTCCATAAAAAAGAAACCACTACAAGCCCTATATTGCCTAATATTACGATCGTACTGTTTGAATCAACCCGAGTTAATTTTTTAGTGCAGATAAGACTTAGTCCAGTTGCTATGTTGCCTACAATTGCTATATAAATGGCAGCATTCATTTTGCCTTGTGGGTTAACCATTAGCACTACCCCTAAATAGCCTATTAAAATGGCTATCCATTGTCCTATTCGTAAGCGATCTTTTAAGATTAGATAAGCCAAAACTGCTGTAAATATGGGACCTGTAAAGCCAATAGAAATAGCTATCGTAAATGGAAGGGTGGTATAAGTAAAGTAGGTAGCACCCATGGCCATAGATATCAATAAAACACGCAATAACTGCAAATTGGATCTCTTAGATATTAATATTATTAAGCCATTTTTAACTAAAAGTGGGCTAAAAAAAAGTACTCCGAAGCTAGAACGTATTAAAACTTTTAGCGAAACAGGCACAGATGGATTGATGAATTTGTTGAGGGTCATGCTAAACGTAAAAGCAGCACAATTCAGCAAAATAAAAATGATCGCTTTGAATTTATTATTCACTTGATTTTTTAATTGAGATTATTTAGTAAAGTCAACCTTAATAAATGAGGATTGTGCTGTCAGAAGATTGTAGTGTCAGGCCCCAGCCCTAACACATAATTACTAACGAACTCGACTCAAGGCGACGGTTTCGGAAGAAGCCTATTATTTTCTATAGAAATCTCCCCTATCTTTTTTTATTATACGAAGAAGATGTTGGCCACTAGCAGCTCCTAAACCTCCTAAGAGACCACCCAATATTCCAGTAAGCAATATCAGCATAATAGAACTCTTCATTCCTAGTATGGCTGCCACTTTGACAGAAAGAATTGAATTCGTATAAACATCTATGATCGTTGCTTTGCACATCCACAGCAAGCTAATTGCAGCAAATCCTCCTAGGAATGCCGCTGCAGGATTACTCTGTACAAACAAAGCTACTATAGCTGCAACAAAAACAACAATCCAAGAAGGCATAAACTGCTGCAATATATAACTTATTAAACTAGTGAGAATAACTTGAAAAATAAACCTCATAATTCTAAAATTAAATTAATCTGTTTCTGATATAACTACTTTTTTATGTATGTACTAAGGAGTTAAAATCACCTCATTACCTAATGCTCTTTTTGAGGGCTCTGGAACAACCAAAGAAAGGTTTATATATTTTCCATTACACCAATCTTCTATAAATCTTGTATAATGTGGATTTCCAGGGTTACCTGTCTGACCTCCTGGATAAATAAACCACCCTCTTGGAATTTTATCAAGAGATACTAATAACCTCATAGAAACTCCATGGCTTCCCTGATTAGCATTGATAATACCTTCGCCTCCGCCAATTCGTAAAGCTTCCATTCCAAAAGATTTTATTTGGGCAAGGTGAGGAATATCTACCGGATGATAATCCCCCCATTTATATAACTTTCGATGTACTAGTTGCCAAGCTTGAAGCATTTGTACCGCTTTTTTAAAACTATCTGTTATAAGCGCTTGCAAATTATGATAAGTACCTAACTTCAAATGAAGGCTATTAGCATGATTTTTTAATATATGCATCGTCTGATAGAAGTTGGGCCGATGGAGTGCAAGCTCATAATCATGCAAAAAAGTCCACAACATAGTACTTAGCTCATCTTGCCAAGTTTTAAAAATAGAAGGAGCTACTTGCTCTACTTCATTCTGGAAATTCCAACTTAACAAAATTTTATAAGCTTCTTGCTGTGCCGTATCCAAGTTGGTAGTATCCAAGTACTTGAGTAAATAGGGTAAATTCTCTTGTGCTGCCAAGTTAAAATTATCATTTTGTAAACGTATCATCGCCTTGTCATCTATTTTAGTTAATTGGTTCAACACTTGATTAATTCTACGATTACGGTAATTCTCTTCAGAAAACTGCAGGTAATAGTATGGGTAGTTTTTATCGGTAGCTCGTTCATTTGCTGAACTAACATATCCTTGCTTTGGATTCACTATTTTGGGATAATGGCTGAGTGGAATATAACCTTGCCATTCATACATAAACGAATTACCAGGCATAATGGATTTTCCTTGGTTTTTCCATCTATTAGGTAATTTACCAGCTATTTCCATAGCTATATCATTTTCTATGGAAGCAAAAGCAAAATTCTGTGCAGGTACATAATGGTACTGTAGCGCATGTTCAAAATCATGTAAGTTTTTGGCCCTGTTTAACAAATAAAAAGCTAGAATTTCATTGCCTGGATGATGCCCTGCCCACCTCATAGCAAGATCTTTAGCATGCTTGGGATCTGTAAAATTATCATCATATACAATCGGACCTAAATGCGTATATACTACTGAATCATAAATAGTTTCGGCATTCTTTACCTTTATTTTTTCTCTTACAAATTGCGATTTAAGTAACAAGCTATCATAATAGTATTCTGCCCTTGTGTTATCTTTAAAGTCAATCGCATACCAATCTCGTACTGTCCAAGCTGCATTGGTGACCCCCCAAGCAACTGAATCATTAAATCCGATAGCTACCCCCGGCGCACCAGGTAAGCTAGCTCCTGCTACATTCACGCTAGGAGATTGTAAATGAATACCATACCAAATAGCAGGCAACCTTAAGTTTAAGTGCGGATCATTGGCTAAATAAGCATGTCCACTGATTGTTTTTTTACCGGATACGGCCCAGTTATTACTTCCATGCGTAGGTAAATTTTCAAGTTTATCAGAACTTTGGGTGTTTTTTACAGGGGTAGCTAATGAAACTTTTGTATCTACTGTAGTAGCCTTCATGTTAGCAGGCTTGAAATTCCAAGGTGTATTTTTAGGTATTACAGGTTCATATGCTGGATCATGTTCTGGATATAGCAAGGCATACTTAGTTTCTCCTAGCAAATGGAAAGCATGTACATGATGTAAACTCTGCTCATAGCCAGTTAAATAATCAGCCATTTGCATGCTAAGTAATGTCGTTTTTAAAGGTGTCCAATTTTCCGGTGTGTAAGCTAACAACTTATACTCTACAGGCATTTTTTTATAGTTCAATGAGCTAATATACGCATTTATACCATCTGTATAGGCCGTAACAATTTCATTCATTAAACTATCCTGTTGTATTTTTTCAAGTGCATTTTTTGCTGCATATACCATACCTTTTCTCCGCTGCAATCGATCATGCTTAATAGCTACTGATCCTACTATTTCCGATAACCTACCTGCAGACGCATGTGTTTGAAACTCCATCTGCCAAAGACGGTGAAAAGCTGTTACATAACCCTGAGCAAAATATAGATCCTTATCATTTTTTGCTTGAATATGAGGTATTAGATTTTCATCAAAATAGACAGTTACAGAATCTGATAAACCAGCAACAGATAAGACAGCAGGCACTTGAATAGGCTGCGCTTCCGCATTTTGCCAAAAGCCTTGAAAGGGATCTAAAAATTTAGCTATAGGTGGCATATTGCCAATCTGGGCATTCAAAAATAGCGTGATTAGCAGCGTTATGCTAAGTATGAAATAGCTACCTACTTTATGCATCATGATATTTTAGGAAGATTAATCTTGCGCAACAAATTTCTAATTTACCTCTTAGATAGAACATACAACAAACCACATTAGTTGTTTGGTATACACTAATACGGCTATAGTAAGCAAAGCTACTTAAATTATACGTATACCCGCTAACTTTCTGGCCTATATTATGTAGAAAAATTCAGAAAAAAAATCATCAAAGACAGGATTTATTAGATAAGCCAAGGTGCTGGTTAAAAGTATGCTAGATGTAGCCAAGAAATTATAGATAAACAACTTAGAAATTATTACATACATTTCCATTGTAAAGGAGTGATATTTGAATAAAGAATGTTATATTTAGGCAAAATTTTATAAAGCTTAATTTTCTTGAACTCAAGTCAACTAAGTTTATAATCAAATTGCAATGGTAAGTCGAAAACCTACATACGATAATCCAATCATTCATAAATTATTACCTAAAGTAATAAGGATTCTCCTGCTCACCCTCCTAATAGCAAGCTGCGGTCCAAAGAACTCAACTGCTCCAGATACCACACAACTACTTGTAGTAGAATCTACAATAGAAAGAGAAAAGGGAGAAGGCTCTCCTGGTGGTATTCCTAATCTAGGTGCTACTTGCTACATGAATTCAGTACTACAGATTTTAAAAACGTTTTATCTACCTAGAATAAATGAAAAGGATGATGAACTAGGTAAATCTCTCCAATCCCTTATGCAAGTAATCGCAGATGACAAAGAGGTAGCTAACAAAGCTGAAGCAACGGCTGTTTTTAAAGCTTTACATTCTCAATTCGGATGGACAACAGATCTTAGCGAGCACCAAGATGCTCAAGAACTAATCGGTCATCTATTTGATTGGATGAACCTGCCAACTGCATGTACACAATCTAAATTTGTTGAACCTACTACCCACGAAGAACGCTCATCAAGAAGTGATCCTTGGCGTATACATCCAGTAGCATTGCCAACTGAAAAAGATAAAATATCTGCTATGCAAGATTTATTTAAACAGAGTATAGCTCCAGAGGACATGTATGTTAAATTTAGAAATACGGATACGCTTGATAGCAAGGTAAAAAAGTTTAAAGAACTTAAAAACCTTGATAGCCTCTATAGCAAAATATTAATTTTACAACTTAACCGGTTTGAGACAAAAGGAGGTGCTCGATTGGCAGATGGAACTTACAGTAAAGATTTCACTAAGAGCAAGTTAGGACAAGCGGTACAAAGCCCCATGAGCTTGGTAATCAAAAAAGATCAAACTGTTGAAAAAGATAGAAAGACAAGGTATACGCTTGCAGCATTTATTCTGCATACCGGCGATTCTGCTGACGGTGGCCATTACGTAGCATATGTTAAAAAAGAAGGTAGATGGATTTGTTATAATGATAACCACGTTAATGTGGTATCAGATGCAGAAGCTGAAAATAATGCAAAACAAGCTTATCTGTTTTTTTATCAACCTAGTCGACCAAGAAGAGCTGAATAATTTTGTTACAAGAACGAATTATTATAGGCATAGATCCTGGAACCCTGATAATGGGTTATGGAGCCATTCAAGTAATTGGGAAACAACTCAATGTTTTACAATATGGGATTTTACACCTGCATCAATGCCCTTCTCATGCGATTAAACTTCAAAAAATATTTAAATATACGTTAGAAATACTAGATGAGTTTATTCCAGACGAGGTTGCTTTAGAAGCCCCGTTCTATGGAAAAAACGTACAGTCTATGCTTAAGCTAGGTCGAGCTCAGGGGGTGGCTATGGCAGCGGCACTCATGCGCGAAATACCCATTACCGAATATGCACCACGCAAAATCAAACAAGCTATAACCGGCAACGGGAATGCCTCTAAAGGGCAAGTAGCTTCTATGCTCATGTCTTTATTAGAATTTAAGTCCCTGCCAGAAAAACTAGATGCTACCGATGCCTTGGCAGTAGCCGTATGCCATGCCTATCAACAACAACATTCATCCCCTAAATTAACAACCTGGGAGCAATTTATACAACAAAATCCAGCTCGCTTGGTGTAAACAAGCAGGCACATTAGAGTTCTTGGAGGAGACATTTTTATACAAGCATCATTTTTTTAATAACATAATTTTTAGTAATATGATCTAAGACAAATTAGCTAGCAATTATTTACAAATGAAACTCTCATACTTATTAAGTTGGCTTGTATCCCTATTTACTATAACACATAGCCATGCTCATGCATTAGATATAGCTGACATGGAGAAAAAAGAGAGTTTTCTACCCTATTTTAATGCTGACTCTGCCTATTATTTTATCCAACAACAAATCAACTTTGGCCCCAGAGTACCCAATACAGAAGCCCATCAGCACTGCAAAAAATTTCTTAAAAAGCAGTTACAAGCATATGGTGCTCAAGTTCATATGCAAGAATTTCAAGCGCTCTCTTTCGAAAATAAAACGCTACAATTATGCAATATCATTGCTAGCTTTAACGTACATTCTAAATCCAGAATACTGTTAGCAGCCCACTGGGATACACGTCCTTTCGCTGATAAAGATACAAATTCTCAAGAACGGCCTATATTGGGAGCTAACGATGGTGCCAGTGGTGTCGGTATCTTGCTAGAAATAGCACGCATGATCAATGAAATGCCACTTACAAATATCGGTATAGACATTATTTTTTTTGATGGAGAAGATTATGGGCCTACGGAGGAATGCAAAAACAATTTCACTAACCCAGCTTTATTTTGGTGTTTAGGTTCTCAATATTGGTCTAAGCACCCCCACCAACCTAACTATACGGCTCAGTATGGAATCCTAGTCGACATGGTGGGAAATGGCAAAGCCACCTTCTACCAAGAGGCTTGGTCGATGCTCTATAGCCCTAAACACGTAATGCGCGTATGGAATATAGCTCAAGAGCTAGGTTACGGGAATTATTTTATCAGCCAACCAAGTGGCTACCATATTTTAGATGATCATTATTTCGTCAATAAATATGCACATATTCCCATGATAAATATTATTGATCATACTACAGCTTCCCAAAATTGTTTTGGATTCTACCACCATACACATGCTGACAATTTAGACCTAATTAGCAAAGAAACCTTACAGGCAGTTGGCCAAACTGTGTTACAAGCTATTTATACAATACCTTCAGAGTAATACGTTTTCTTATACATACTATAAAATACTTCTAGTAGTGGCCCCCACACCACCATTCCATGGCCTGTGGCACACAGACCATGGAATGGTGGTGTATAGGCTCCAGCCCTGACACAAACTCACTTTAAACTATCTTTTAGCTCCTTCAGCTTAAGCAATGCTTCTACAGGTGCTAGTGTATCAATATCTATTTGTTTAACAAGGTCTTTTAACTTTTCTGTCCTAGGATCGACCTCGAAAAGAGACAACTGATAAGGCTGTGTAGGTATAGACTTGATCTTTGCTTGTTCTTGTACATGATCTTTATCGCGCTCTAAGTGAACCAAAATTTCACTAGCCCTTTTTACAACTTGCCCTGGCATGCCTGCTAGCTGGGCAACGTGAATACCAAAACTATGCTCACTACCCCCTTCACTAAGCTTACGCAAGAAAATAATTTTACCATCCACTTCTTTTACGGTTACATTAAAATTTTTTACTCTTTCCAGTTGCTCAGCTAATTGGTTAAGCTCATGATAATGGGTAGCAAATAAAGTTTTGGCTCGGGATTTAGGATGATTGTGTAAGTACTCTACAATAGCCCAGGCAATTGAAATACCATCATAGGTGCTAGTACCCCGACCTATTTCATCCATCACCACCAAGCTACGATCACTTAAGTTATGCATAATGCTGGCTGTTTCGGTCATTTCCATCATAAAAGTAGACTCCCCTAGCGCTAAATTATCTGAAGCACCTACACGTGTAAAAATTTTATCTACTAAACCAATTTCTGCATAGCTAGCAGGAACAAAAGATCCGACTTGCGCCATCAATACAATTAAAGCCACTTGTCGTAGTAAGGCAGATTTTCCAGCCATATTAGGGCCTGTAATAATAATAATCTGCTGGGTATCATTATCTAAATAGATGTCATTAGGTATATAACTTTCATCCAGAGCTAATTGTTGCTCAATAACTGGATGTCTACCATCTTTAATGATAATCTTTTTGTGCTGGGCAAGGATAGGCTTGACATACTGGTGTTTTCTAGCTTCTTGAGCAAAGGTGAGGTAACAGTCTATTTGAGCTAGTATTTTAGCATTTTGCAAAATTTGAGGTACAAATTCTACAGCATGATCTAATAATTCTTGATATAACTTGCGCTCTATCTCTGCTATTTTAGCCTCTGCCTCCAAAATTTTTTCTTCATACGTTTTTAATTCCTCGGTGACATAACGTTCTGCATTAACCAACGTCTGTTTACGAATCCAAGTTGGTGGTACTTTAGACTTATGTGCATTCGTAACCTCTAAGTAGTAGCCAAATACTTTGTTATAAGCAATTTTTAACGAATTGATACCTGTCTTCTTAATCTCTTGCTGTTGCAACTTCAGTAAATAATCTTTCCCTTCATAGGCTATTTTCCGCAGTTCATCTAATTCATGATCGATACCTGGTCGAATCAAATTACCTTGGGTAATGGATAAGGGGGGATTGTCTTGTAAAGTTTTTTTAATCTTTTCAGCTAAATATTCACAATGATGAATCTGATGGCCTAGCTTAACAAGTACTTCATGTTGACTAGTTTGTAGATAATTTTGAATAGGAACTGTATGCTCCAACGCTTTCTGTAATGCTACAAGATCTTTGGGCACTGCCCTACCAACAGATACTTTTGAAATGAGTCGCTCTACATCACTAATTTGTTTAAGCTCCTGCAAAATATTTTTCCATAAAAGCGAATCTTCATAAAAGAGTTGAACCATATCCAGCCTCTTTTGAATAGCTTGTATATCTTTTAAAGGCAATACTAGCCACTTTTTCATTAGACGAGTTCCCATCGGAGTAACTGTCTTGTCAAGCACTTCCATCAGGGATACACCCCCTTCTTGCTGAGGTTGTAGTATTTCTAAATTTTTGATAGTAAACCTATCCAGCCACACATATTTATCCTCTTCAATGCGCGCAATGGATGTAATATGTTTTTTTTCTTTATGTTCCGTTTCTTCCAAATATCGAAGAATAGCACCGCTTGTTACAATACCTAACGGCAGGTTCTCTATACCAAATCCTTTAATAGAAGCAGTCCCAAAATGTTCATTGAGCTTCTCTTGGGCATAATCCAGTTGATAAACCCATTCATCCAATGCATAACTAGGGTAATCTTCTTTTGTAAATGCTTGGAAGTTACTTTGCTGCTTTTTGCTCAGAATAACTTCTGCAGGCTGAAATCCTTGCATTAGCTTATCAACATAGGTAAGTGTTCCTTGTGCTGTAAGAAATTCCCCAGTAGAAACATCTAAAAAAGCTACCCCAGCCAGATCTTTCTCAAAATATAAGGAGGCTAAGTAATTATTATTTTTCTTGTCTAATACAGCATCATGAAAAGAAAGCCCTGGAGTTACTAATTCTGTAACGCCTCTTTTAACAATACCTTTGGCTGTTTTAGGATCTTCTAGCTGATCACAAATAGCAACCCGATAACCGGCCTTAATCAGTTTAGGCAAATAAGTATCGAGCGCATGATGTGGAAATCCCGCTAATTCTACCGCTGCCGCTGCACCATTAGCGCGTTTAGTCAGAACAATATCCAGTACCTTGCTGGTCTGAATAGCATCTTCACCAAAAGTCTCATAAAAATCCCCTACTCTAAATAATAATAACGAACCAGGATATTTCGCCTTAATTTGGTTATACTGATTCATTAAGGGTGTAATCACCTCACTCATAAATTAACTGCGTTTAAAAAGGGCTTCCGTATAACAACTGTTGGTGGTACATGTATATGGTTAGATGGCGTAGCAAGTATGCTACCACGCATATAAATTTTTTAATGTTACCAATAGGCCCGTTATCAAGAAAATATTCATGCTTGCTAACTCTCGCTTATCCTTATGGCTTTTAGATTGCTTCCTTAAAAAGCTATCTGACTCATAATTGATTATAAGTATAGTAAATATGCTAATAAAATCATTATTTCACTTAAAAATTGGCAGCTTGATCAACAGTCTTAAAACCGTATACACAAATTTAGAATAACAACATGAAAAAACTTAGTCTTCAGGAGCTAAACAGAAAATCTATAGAAGCATTTAGAACTGCTCGTAAATTACCTTTGGTATTGGTATTGGACAATATAAGAAGCATGCATAATATAGGGGCTGCTTTTCGGATAGCAGATGCATTTTTAGTTGAGAAAATATATCTGTGTGGCATTACCGCACAACCACCCCATAGAGAGATTCATAAAACAGCATTAGGCGCAGAGGAAACAGTAGCTTGGGAATATGCATCAGATAGTTCTATTTTATTACAACATCTAAAGAAAAATGGCTATTTAATCGTAGGATTGGAACAAACGGACAAAAGCTTACTCTTATACGATTATCCAGCAACAGAGGATCAAAAGTACGCACTTGTTGTCGGAAATGAAGTTTTTGGTATTAACGAAGAAGCATTAGCTGCTTGTGATATTGCTTTAGAAATTCCACAATACGGTACGAAACACTCTTTAAATGTAGCAGTAAGTATGGGAATTGCGGTATGGGAAATAGCCAAAAGACAATTAAAAAGATTGTCCTAAGTTGGTTAAACATCAAAACAACTAGTAGAAAATAAGGTAATTATTCACATCCCTAGGTATGAGTAAAGTTTACTAATTGAGTACTAATATTATGTACAAAAAACATGGTAAGTTGTCATCCCTGCACCGTACTTTTGTTCAAACTTGTGGGCCTGTCCAGCAGGGATCCAGCTCGAGGGAGTAAAATAAGATGGCTATGAAAAACTTTTCTATGGTGTCAGGGGCCTCCCCTGACACTTTTTCGTTGTGGACCTGGAGGGATTCGAACCCCCAACCACTACATCCGTAGTGTAGTGCTCTATCCAGTTAAGCTACAGGTCCTCTTGCATCATCAATAGAATTCTTGCACAACCTTCGTCTTTAGCCCTCTGAGTTTGTCAGTAAGTGCGAGTCAGGGACCCAGCCCTGACTCACCAATCCTCCTCCTGCCTTTGCAGGAGTGACATTGTGCTGTCAGGAGTTTCCTCCTGACAGTCCATTGGAGTGTCGGGAATTATTCCCGACACCACAGCTCCGGTTTCTCGCAAATTCCTTCCTTCCCAGACGACTCAATTCTTGGTTTTGCAAGAACTCTAATATTGAAATTATTAATGTTTACAAAACTACTTAATAAAATAGCATTAAATATGTTTTATTTGGACTAGATGCTAAAAATTTTTAGATTTGTCCTTATAACTTTACAATTTAGCAAAACAAATACGTATGAAAAAAGGACTTATAAAAAGTTTAGTTTGTGCTTGGTTACTTACCTTCTTATCAGGATACACCTGGGCACAGGAAAAATCTGAGAATCTAGAGAATAAAAAGGAAAAGTCGGATAAATATGATTTTGTAATTGGGGACGACCAAGATACCCAATCAGACGCTCCTATGAATTATATTACTTTAGTAGTTGACTGGGGTATTGCTTCGTTACTACATGCTCCAACAAATAACATGGCTCTGAATTTTTGGCGATCTAGAGAATTTGGCGGATCGTTATATTACAATATTCCTATTGGTAAGTCCCACTTTATGGCAAGCTTTGGTATCGGGATGTCCAATGCAGATTATCTATTTAAAGATAACAATATCTTAGATAGATCACGTACAAATAGAAAAACTGAAATAAAACCTGCTAAAAATATAGTAACAGGCAACACGGAAATCCAAAAAACCATGTTTTCTATCAATTATGCAGATTTTATAGGAGAAATAAGATTTAATTCTAACAAGGAAGAGCCTCAAGAAGGTTTTTTTATAGCAGTAGGTGGTCATATTGGATTCCAGTTTTTACCTGCCACACACATTCATTATAAAGAAGACAAACAAAATAAAGTACGCATTACCAAAGAAAGCTTCAATGTTAGAAAGTATCGTTTGGGAATGATAGCTAGAATAGGTTGGACTAGATTTGGTGTCTTCTATAAACATACCTTATCAGGACTTTTTGATGAGAATGGACCTAGCCAAGAAGCAATTCTACCAGTTAGTGCAGGTATTAGCATCAATCTCTTATAAAAATTTTATTTTTTTCTAGCCGTTTAAAGCATACATCCTTTATAAGGATATTATGAATTAAAAAAGCTTGGACGGCTAGAAAGTATCTCTATAAAGAAGTCGATTCCCAACAGCTTTATGAACAATATAAGCATAGGTTGGAAATAGAGATGCTATTTGATTCTTACAAAAATCTATTAGAAGCAGATAGTTCTTACATGCATACAGATGCTAGTATGGAAGCTTGGACTTTTATTAAGCATCTAACTACTAAGTTGTATTACAAGATTTTTATACACCTTAAACAATACAATAAATTGGGCAGTATGAGTCATAAAGACCTATTGAGTAGAAATATAAATTCTAGATCGTTAAAGTCATTCCAAAAGCTAAATATAACTGTTACGTAACAAAATTAGGATGTCTGGGTGTATGTTAAATTATCTCATGGCCTCTATAATAACACTAACTATTAAAATACCAACTAAGTGAAATGTCCCACTTATTATACCATATAGAATTGGCTTTGGTATATTTGGATTTATTGCAATGTTGATAGTATTGGAAAACAAATATCCTACACCAATAATGAATGCAAACTCTATAGCTTTACTATAAGAATCAATTCCTAAAGCATAAATCAATATGGCACTTGTAATAGTAATTATAAGTGAGCATATCGCTGGTCCAATAAAGAAAATTGGAGATGAATTTTGGAGTGTACTATTTTCCTTGCCCAATGAATTTGCATATTGCTTTTTAAACAGAAACATAAACCAAAGAGCCCCTAGAAAGAAATATGCAACAAATGCAATTAAAACACTTACCCAGTTAATAGATAAAACTAAATTAATCATAGATCTTATTTTTTAATGTTCTTAGCAAAAATAGAGTAGGTCTATGACAGCCCTATGTCAGTGGTATAAATTAAATTAATGGTACTTGCCAAAATATTAGACTTCTTCTGAAACCAAGAATTAGGTTCTCTGGATAGGTTAGAATACAACTAAAAGTACTAATTACATGATAACAAGATGCATTCCAACATAGGTATTTTTTATCTGATAACCAGAACACTTCTTAACTTTCGACACTTGTAATGCTTAATCCTGATACCACGAATTTCCTGCTGCCATTAAAAATTGACTGTCAGGAGAAACTCCTGACAGCACGTTAATACCGAAATGAAACCCCACCCTCCCAGATCCAGCCTTTTTGTGCTATCATGCCCTGTAAAAAGCCTTTTGTTTTATAAGACAATCCCATATGTAAGGAAAAATTAGGGGTTAACATATATTTGTTAGAAATTCCCACCAGCCCACCCCAAGAGTTTTTATCTTCTACCTCATCAGATAAAGCTAGCTGTAAGCTAGGCTGATACCACAAATTAGTTTGAATATCTAACGCATAAGCTTCATAAGACCACAGACCATCTGTCTTAAAGTCTAGTCCCCCATATACACCTGACAGCGGTGCGCGACCACTATATACACTAACAAGAAAAGTCTTTTCGTAATACCCCAGAAAATTATCCAAGTAATAGGTTATACCAAAAGGACTTAATCCCGGCCTTAATAGTGGCATATAAGCGATGTCATCCCATACGACATACGGCATGGTGAAAGGGCTATCTGTTAAAAAATAAACCATTAATGCCCACAACGGATTCAATAATACAGGTAACAAAGCATTGGAGAGCTGATCAAGATTCATCTGATCTGAATCATATTTTTTATTTAGCTCCTTAATATAGCTCATGATATCGTTGCCTGGATTATCGCGTTCTTCTTCTGAAGAACTAGTTGTCAAAATGTAATTTGTTAAATCAAAGAAAGCAGCAAAAAATAAAAAATAGGTCCTAATATCTATGGTGCGATATTTGAAATGTTTGAACATGATTTCTCTAGCAAGCACTTGATTCGCTTCTGTTCCTGCAATAGTTATTAGTAGGTCAACATCAATAGGCTGCTGCCATAAATAGTGATAATGAGTTGCAGCCTTCCCAAATAAGCTAAATTTATATTTATCTACTGAGACTCCATCCAGACTTCTTCCTCTAAAACCATGTCCAAATATTTCATGATTGATGGTAGACAGTCGCTCACTAATACAAAAATTTATCAATGAACTAAGAACCTGAGCCCACGTCGTCTCGCGTTGTTCTTCAGGAATTAGATAATCTTCAAGCTCATTTAAGAGCGTTCTGCTGGAAAGAAATAAAGAGGATGCACTATGAGGTGATCCATGAAGATCAAAAGTGAATACTTTCTCTATGGGACTAAATTCATTTGATTCAATAGCAGCGTTTACATATTGAGGGAACAGTAATATCACCCAAAAAGATAAAACACAACCGATTCTTGGCATAGTTTATATATAGTTAAAAGTATGGATTATTTGTGATACTATACGAACAACAGATTTTATAAAGGCTCCAAAATAATTTTAGTGCTTAACGAAATAAGTAAAGGCTTTCCTATAAGATATAAAAAAATAGAAACAATAATTTATTTATAAAATAGATTTAAGAGAACACCTAAAATAACGAGTCCCATCCCTACAAAGGTTATCCATTGAAATTTTTCTCCCAATAGAAGATCTATGCCCAATGCATAAGGTATACCTAAATAAGAAATGGCAGCTACATGAGCAACCGGAGCTTGTTGATAGGCATTTATTGCTAAATATTCAGCTATAAAAATCAATATTCCTAGCACCAATAAGTTTAACCCATCATAAGCTGTTAGAGGTACAAAAGTATATAAGCAATAAAAGCTTGTTAAAAGTATTGTACATATTTTTGAATAACTAAAGATAACTAGAGGATGCTCACTTTTTTTCATTTTAGCATTCAAATTATTAGCAAGTCCCATTAAAAGTGCGCTTAGAAGTCCTATAATAATCACATAAACAGATTTAGTATGACTACTAAGATTCGTAACATACGTTAAGAATACTCCTAAAAAAGCTAGTATAAAGAACAACCACCTACGTAAACTAACTGATTGTCTTAAAATGTACATGCCAAGAATAGCTGTAAATATGGGAGAAGTATTTTGTAATACATTTGCGATAGCTAACGGCAATCGCATTAACGTATCAAAAAACAAAGTAATACCTATTCCAGTACTGATACCATACAATAATAACAAGTGACGGCAATTTCCCCAGGGGTATATTTTTTGATAGCGAATTATAGAAAAGCTAATAATAAGTGCTACTATAGAATAAAAGAATACAATTTCTGCTGTAGGAATATGCGCCAATAGCCTAAATATCCAGCCTATCAATGCAAAGCATAGTGAAGAAAATAGCATATACTGGATTCCACGAGAAATTTTCATATGCTTTAGTTTTAGATTTATTTCCCAACTAGATAAATTTAAAACAAATCATCATAAAGAAAGTCGCTTTGTAGTACAAATGTCTAGAAGATATGATCTTTTTGTTTAATAGAGTCCTTCCGAAACCGTCGCCTTGACTCCCCTGGATTCGTCAGTAAGTGCGAGTCAGGGCTTCAGTCCTGACTCACCAATCCTCCTCCTGCCGGAGTTTATCCTCAACTTGATTGAGGACAGGAGTAACATTATTTACTAAAGTAAACTTACATTGAGCACTTTATAATATAACAACTTGATTTACAAGACTTTACGTTTTTGAGGCTCAAAATGAAATCCCTTAATAATCAGAGAGTTGTATAAGGCTTGCTCAATGTGGGGTAAACTCCAGTTTCTCACAAATTCCTGCCTGCCCAGAAAACCCAATTCTTGGTTTCGGAGGAACTCTAATGTAAACACCTACCAATCATCAAGTTGCAACCTATTTCTTTATAAGAAAATCCTTTATAGTAAGATATTCAGTCCTACTACCAGGATAAAATAGACAAAAGTGTGACATGTTTATCAGCGACAATAGTCTTGAGTCTCGTTTTCAGTTTTTAGAGGACTAGTTTTATAAATTTTTTCTTTGCCCAGGCTCTCAAAATTTTCTTACACTCATCTTCTATGTTAGTGGAATGCAAATACAGGGAAGTAAGCGCAGCAAGATTGCCATTAACAAGCGCCTCCGCGCCGGAATCTCCAATGCTGTTACCCCACAAATTCAGAGAAGCCAGCGCAGTAAGATTGCCACTAGCAAGGGCCTGTGTGCCGACATCTCCTATATTGTTGTATCTCAAACTCAGGGAAGTGAGGGTAGCAAGATTTCCACTTGCAAGGCCCTGCGCTCCAGCATCTCCAATGCGGTTGTTTGTCAAATCCAGGGAAGTGAGCGCAGAAAGATTGCCATTTGCAAGAGCCTCTGCTCCGGCAGATCCTATGTTGTTGTTAGACAAATCCAGAAAAGTGAGCGCAGAAAGATTGCCATTTGCAAGGGCCTCGACTTCGGCATCTCCAATGCTGTTACCCCACAAATTCAGAGAAGTCAGAGCAGTAAGATTATCACTTACAAGGGCCTCGACTCCGGCAGATCCTATGTTGTTGTTAGACAAATCCAGAAAAGTGAGCGCAGAAAGATTGCCATTTGCAAGGGCCTGGGCTCCGGCAGATCCTATCCTGTTGTCTCTCAAATTCAGGGAAGTAAGGCTAGAAAGATTGCCATTTGCAAGGGCCTTGACTCCGACATCTTTTATAATATTTCTTTCCAAATTGAGGGAAGTGAGCGTAGCAAGATTGCCATTTGCAAGGGCCTGCACTCCGGCATCTCCTATTCTGTTGTCTTCCAAATCAAGAGAAGTCAACGCAGAAAGATTGCCGTTTGCAAGGGCCTGGGTCCCCGCATCTCCAATACAGGTGGTTCTTAAATACAGGGAATTTAGTACAACAAGTTTGCCACTAACAAGGGCTTGGACTCCGGCCTCCCCAATCTTGTTGCATTGCAAATTCAGAGAAGTCAGAGCAGTAAGATTGCTGTTTGCAAGGGACTGTACGCCGGCAGGTCCAATGCTGTTATGCTGCAAATCAAGGGAAGTCAGGCTAGAAAGATTGCCGTTAGCAAGAGCCCGCGCTCCTACAACTCCAATTTTATTCCATCGCAAATCTAGGGAAATGAGTGCAGCCAGATTGCCATTAGCAAGAGCCTGTGCTCCTGAATCTCCTATACTGTTGCTTCCCAAATCTAGGGAAATCAGGCTAGAAAGATTGCCGCTTGCAAGAGCCTGTACTCCGGCAGCTCCTATGTTGTTGCTTCCCAAATCCAGGGAAGTGAGTGCACCAAGATTTCCACTAGCAAGGGCCTGCGCGCCGGAATCTCTAATGTTGTTGTATGTCAAATTCAGAGAAGTCAGGGCAATAAGATTGCCGTTAGCAAGCGCATGTGCTCCTTCGGCACCAATCTCACTGTTAAATAAAGCTAAATGCTTAATTCTTGTAGCTTGAGAGAGAATAAGAACCTCTTGATCTCCCAATTGACATTCTTTGATGATCAGCGAATTGAAAGGAACTTTTAGCAGTACTTGACAATCTTTTTCATCTAATTTCTTTTTTGATAAGTCTAGTGTTTTTTCTTCCCCTGCTATCAACGCAACCTTTCTCCAACCTTGGCAAACTAAAGAAGCTCTATGAAAGTCTTTTCCATCTAAAAAATACAAAATATAAGCTTGAAGCTCTATGGGAAGATTAGAAAATCCTGTCCCTGCCTGCTGTACATCGTCCATATCCTCTTCTTGATCACTTACAATGTTTTTCCCTCCTTCCGCTTCCTGGATTAGTTGTGAACCATTAGAATTAGGGTTAATACCCACATGTTCGCAATTCGCAAATAGAAGTACACTTAATAACAGTCGAACTACTATGCTTTTATAGGTATAGATATAATTTGCTTGGTGCTTATACATATTATTTTATTAGACTTCTTGCGTAATTAAGTTGATAACTCAAAATTATAGATTCCAGCAATCAAGTTAAACCTTAATCCAAATCTTTTTCGTCGATTCCTATAACGGTCTGTGATAATTTTAAAACGTTTCAG